>WLWI01000119.1_pt1 | contig 109456 bp, 86 predicted proteins | sample 6701501 | NCBI WGS metagenome assembly WLWI01 (sample SAMN12718690, study PRJNA515312) | sponge metagenome | isolation source: marine sponge | host: Mycale hentscheli | place: New Zealand: South Island, Marlborough, Capsize Point | collected 2014-11-01 | reverse complement strand
TTGCCAAAGAGGTCTTGGGCAAGACGCTGACCTGGGCCATTCAACAAGCAACGGATGCTAAATGGGAGATCGCAAAGATTATGGACCATCTTGCCCTCACCTGATTTTTGCAAAAGTCCAGTTTTAAAAATCAACAAATCCGCGGCAATTGCTCGCCGCTAAGCTGGTCGACCAGCCGCTCTACGCCAATGGGACTGAGGAGCCGCACCTGGGCCCGGTCGGCTCCGGCAACCCGGCCAATCTGCACGGCCCCGGCGCCCGGTTGGTGGCGGTGCAATATCTCCAGGGCCTGGGGCGCCGCCGCTGCGGGCACAAAGACGGCGCAGCGCCCTTCGTTGGCCACGTACATAGGGTCGAGGCCGAGAATTTCGCAGGCCCCTCGCACCGCCTCGTGCACCGGAATCGCCGCTTCTTCTACCAAAATATCGACCTGGGCGCTCTGGCTCAATTCAACCAGAGCGCTGGCCAGGCCGCCGCGGGTCAAATCGCGCAGACAATGGACCTCCACACCCGCTGTCAACAAGTCGCCCACCATCGCCGCCAGACTGGCACTATCGCTCTCCAGCGGATGCTCGAAAGCTAAGCCCTGGCGCTGGGCCATAATGGCCATACCGTGGCGCCCCAGATCGCCGCTGATCAGGACCGCGTCGTCCGGGGCAATGCGGTGCGGCCCTATATCGGCCCCCTCCCGCACCAGGCCAATTCCGGCGGTATTGATAAACAGCCCGTCGCCCTTGCCCTGGTCGACCACCTTAGTATCGCCGGTCACCAATTGCACTCCTGCCTCCCGGGCCGCCTGTCCCATCGACTGCACCACCCGTTTGAGGATCTCCATGGGCAGGCCTTCTTCAACAATAAAACCAGCGCTCAAATACAGCGGCTGAGCCCCGCACATAGACAGATCGTTAACCGTGCCGTGGACCGCCAATGAGCCGATATCGCCGCCGGGGAAAAACAGCGGCTGGACGACATATGAATCGGTAGAAAAAGCCAACCGCGCGCCCCCGGCCTCGACCACCGCCCCGTCGTGCTGGGCCTCCAAGTGGGGATTGGCAAAAGCCGGCAGGAATAGTCCGGCTATAAGCTGTCCCATAAGGCGCCCGCCACCCCCGTGCGCCATAAGCACCTGGTCGCCCTCGGTAAAGGGCACCGGACAATTGAGCTGGAAAGAGGTATCGGCATTCATTGTTGTTGCGCCTCCTGGGTCTGGCGCCGGTAGCGGTAATAAGCGGCACAGGCCCCCTCGGATGAAACCATCGTCGCCCCCAGCGGATGCTCGGGCGTGCAGGCTTTGCCAAAGGCGGGACACTGGTCCGGCTCCCGGCGGCCCTGCAATACCAGGCCGCTGATACACTCGCTCGGCTCTTCGACCCGCTTATGCGCCACGCCAAAGCGCTGTTCGGCGTCGAGGGCAGCAAATTCTTCCTGTAATCCTAGGCCACTGGCGGCAATTTCACCGATGCCACGCCACTGCCTGGGGGCCACGGTGAAAACGCGGCGCACCAATTCCACCGCCGCCGGGTTGCCGCCTTCCTGGACCATGCGACTGTACTGATTTTCGACTTCGGCGCGCCCCTCTTCTAATTGCTTGACGGCCATATACACCCCTTGCAATAAATCGAGCGGCTCAAAACCAGTGACGACAATGGGGACCTTATAGCGTTGCGCCAAGGGGAAATATTCCCGATAGCCCATCACCATACATACGTGGCCGGCGGCGAGGAAGGCTTGCACCTGGTTGCCCTGGGCCCCCAGAATGGCTTCTATGGCCGGGGGCACCAGCACGTGCGATACCAGCAGCGAGAAGTTGTCTATATTCTGCTGGCTGGCCTGGAAGGCAGCCATGGCGTTGGCCGGGGCCGTGGTTTCAAAACCGACGGCGAAAAAAACCACCTGGCGGTCGGGATGTTGGCGGGCAATTTCAAGGGCGTCCAGCGGCGAGTACACCATGCGCACATCGCCCCCCCGCGCTTTGACACGCAACAAATCGTCGCGCGAACCAGGGACCCGCAGCATATCGCCGAAGGAACAGAAAATCACTTCGGGGCGGGCGGCGATCTCCAGCGCCTTATCGATCAGTTCCAACGGCGTCACGCACACCGGGCACCCCGGTCCATGCACCAGACGGATGCCCTCGGGCAACAATTGGTCGACGCCAAATTTGACAATGGAATGAGTCTGCCCGCCGCAGACTTCCATCAAGGTCCAGGGCTTGGTGACCAGGCGCTCGAGCGAGCGGGCGTATGCCCGGGCTTGCTCGGGGTCGCGGTACTCATCGACAAATTTCACTGTTCCTGCTCCAGTTCGTCGAGGCCGTCGTTGTGGCGCAAGTACTCAAAAACTGTGCGGGCTTCCTCTTCGTCCAAAACGGTGAGGGCAAAACCAACGTGGACGTTGACGTAATCGCCCACCCGGGCCTGGGGCACCAAGGCCAGATTGACCTCTTTGACAATGCCCCCAAAGCTCACTTTGCCCGCCCGTGTGACGGGATTTTCATCAGTAATTTTCACCACTTGTCCCGGTACCGCCAGACACATAGGATCCCCCTGTCGATAAGAGCCGCCCCGCCAGACGGACAGCCGAGTATTCGTCCATAGTATACCGCAAGCCACCTTTCTTTTACAACTGGCCGGCCCGCATCGCTGCCACCGCCTGCCCCAGGGCGATACCGCCGTCGTTGGGTGGGATGCGCTGGTGCCAGTACGGCCGTAGACCCGCCGCCCGCAACTGGTCCACAGTTAGCTCGGTGAGGTATTTATTTTGAAAGCACCCCCCGGTGAGGACAACGCAATCCTCGCCGACCTGCTGGGCCACCGCAACAATGGCGGCGGCCAGGCCGCAGTGGAATTTGGCCGCAATCGCCCCCACCCCGACCCCTTCATCTATATCGCTTTCGAGCTGTTGCAGGGCCGGCCCCCAATCGACCACCAGGGGCGCCTGGCCGCGCAGCGCGAAAAGGTAGGTGCCCGTCTCCTGGGGGTCGATGCACCATTCCAATTCCATCGCCGCCTGCCCCTCAAAACGGCTCTCTTGACGCAAGCCCGCCAACGCCGCCACAGCATCGAAAAGCCGGCCGGCGCTGGTGCTAAGCGGGGCATTGAGACCGGTCTCCAACATCCGCGCCAGCAGTGGTCGTTGGGCGGCGGTGAAACTGGCTACCGGGGCCCAATCGGTCCGCTCCAGGGCCGCTGCCCCGTACAATTCGTACAATAGCCCCACCGCACTGCGCCGGGGCTGGCGCACGGCCTCCTCGCCGCCGGGCAAGCGGAAAGGGCGCAGATGGGCCACCCGAGTAAAACTGTCGCCCTGGGGACGCAGGAATTCGCCACCCCATACCGTCTTGTCCGGACCGTAGCCGGTGCCGTCCCAACTAACACCCAGACAAGACTTGCCCAGCTGGTTATCGGCCATACAGGCAAGCACATGGGCGTAGTGGTGCTGCACCGGTAGCAACTTCTGCCCCAAGGTCCGGGCCAAATGCGTCGAGGCGTAATCGGGATGCTGGTCGCAGACCACCGCTCGGGGCTGCACCCGGTAGAGATCCTGCAAATCGGCGGCCACCTGTTGGCAGGCGGCGCGGGCCTCGACCGTCTCCAGATCGCCAATATGCTGACTGAGGAAAACGTCCTTCCCGACCCCGACCGCCACGGTATTTTTCAGCTGTCCGCCTACGGCCACAAGCGGCGGCACGGGGCGGTCCAGCCGCACCGGCAACGGCGCGTAGCCGCGGGCCCGTCTAAGCATCATAGGGCGGCCGCCCACCAGCCGGACAATGGAATCGTCGACGTGGCGGTGGATGGGCCGGTCGTGGACCAGGAATAATTCGGCCAGACCGGCCAAACGTTCCAGGGCCTGGTGCTGGTCGATACAGATGGGTTCGTCGGCGCGGTTGCCGCTGGTGGCCACCAGCGGCCGGCCAAGTCTGTTCAGCAGCAAATGGTGCAACGGCGTATAGGGCAACATCGCACCCAGATAGGGATTGCCCGGAGCGACCCCGACGGCCACCTGGGCCCCGGCGCACCGCGGCAATAATACAATGGGCGCCTCTGGGGCCGTCAGCAGGCTCTCCTCCAGGGGTCCGACCTGGCAATCTCGCCGCAACAGCTCCAGGTCGGGATACATCAGGGCCAGTGGCTTTTCCTCGCGGTGCTTGACCTGCCGCAACCCCGCCACCCCCTTGTCGTTGGTGGCATCGACCATTAGGTGGAAGCCACCCAACCCCTTAATCGCCAACCGCCGGCCCGCCTCCAAAGCCCGGGCGGTCTCCTCCAGGGCCTGGCTGCCAGCGGCCACAACGGCACCGGACCCGTCCCACAATTCCACCTGGGGACCGCACTGAGGACAGGCATTGGGTTGGGCGTGAAAGCGTCTATCGCCCGGATCCTCATACTCGGCCCGGCAGGCGGGGCACATGGTAAAACGGCGCATAGTGGTATGGGGCCGGTCGTAGGGCAAGGCCTCGATAATGCTGTAGCGGGGGCCGCAGTGGGTACAATTGGTGAAGGGATAGCCCCAACGTCTATTGTCTGGATCGCAAATCTCGCGCAGGCAATCGCGGCAGGTGGCCATATCGGGCAGCACCAACGCCGTGGGCTCGCCGACCTCATCGCTGGGACGAATCTGAAAGGTCTCGTATCCGACCGGATCCAACACCGCCGTCTCCATGCCGTGGACGGCAGCCAGGGGCGGCACCTGACGCGGTAGCCACAGCTGGAAATCCTCTACCGCCGCAGCCGTACCTTCCACTTCGATAGTAACCCCCTGGGGGCCGTTATTGACCCAGCCGGCCAGATCGAGCCTGCGCGCCAGGCGGTATATATAGGGGCGAAAACCGACGCCCTGGACCACCCCTCTTACCTCCAGGCGCAACCGACGCCTCATTTTGCAATAGCCAGGTAGGTCTTATAACCACCACTTAAATTGTGGGCGTCAAAGCCGGAGAGGCGCAGGATGCGGGTGGCGTAATAAGCCCGCTGGCCCACCTGACAGTAGACCCATATCGGTCGCTCGTGGGGCAATTCGCCCAGGCGCTGGCGCAATTGGTGCAGCGGCAAATTCAGTGCCCCGGACACGGCGCCGGCGGCAAATTCGTCGGCATCGCGGACATCCAACAACAGGGCATCCGAATCTTCCAGGTCCTCCCAACGGGCCACCGGGGCATCGCCGCGCAGAGCGTTGGCCGCCACCATGCCGACCACATTGACCGGATCCTTGGCGGCGCCAAACTGCGGCGCGTAACACAATTCGGCCTCTTCCAGGTCGAATACCGTAGCCCCTTGCTGAAGGGCCATGGCAATGACATCGATGCGCTTTTCGACCCCGGCCCGCCCCACCGCCTGGGCCCCCAGCAAGCGGCCCCCTTCGGGCTCGAATAATAACTTCATATCAATGGGATGAGCCTCGGGATAATAACCGACATGGTGGCCCGGATGGCCGTAGACTTTGGCATAGGGCCGCCCCAATCGGCGCAGCGTCTTCTCGCTGGCCCCGGTGATGGCCGCCACCAAATCGAAAACGCCGCATACCGCCGTGCCCTGCACCCCGCGAAAACGAGACGGGCGCCCGGCAATGGCATCGGCGGCAATACGGCCCTGGCGATTGGCCGGCCCTGCAAGGGGCACCAGCGCGTCTTCCCCGGTGACCCAATCGCGCACTTCCACCGCATCGCCCACGGCCCAGATACGAGGATCATTGGTGCGCATTTGTTGGTCTACCCGAATACCGCCGCTCGGTCCCAGTTCCAGCCCCGCCTGGACGGCCAAGCCGGTCTCGGGTCTGACGCCCAGGCCCAGCACGACCAGGTCGGTTGGCAGCCGCCGTCCACGGCTGGTGTACACGGCGAGGCCGTCTTCTTCCTGGGTAAAGGCGGCGACCCCGTCGCCGGTGTACACCGCCACCCCCCGTTCTTGCAGATGCGCCTGCAGCGGCTGCGCCATCTCTGGGTCGAGGGGCGGCAGCACCTGGTCCTGCATTTCCACCAGGCTCACCGACAAACCGCGCTGGACCAAATTCTCGGCCATTTCGAGACCGACGAAACCGCCACCCACCACGACCGCGCGGCGGGCCCGGTGCTGTTCTATCCAGGTGCGGATACGACGGCTGTCGGGAATGGTACGGAGAGCGAATACGCCTTCCAGATCAATACCGGGCAAGCTCGGCCGCAGGGGCGCCGCACCCGGGGCCAATACCAGCGCGTCATAGGATTCGTCGTACAAGCGGTCGGCCTCCAGATCGCGAATTCCGATACAGCCGGCAGCCCGATCGATATGCACCACTTCGTGGCGCAGTAGCACCTCTATATTAAAGCGCTGACGGAAAAGTTGGGGCGTGGCCACCAGCAATTGGCTCTCGTCCTTGATGATATCGCCCACGTAATAGGGCAGCCCACAATTGGCAAAGGAGACGAAGGGGCCTCGGTCGATCAACACAATACGGGCCTCTTCCGACAACCGCCTGAGCCGCGCTGCGCACGAGGCGCCGCCGGCCACGCCACCGACAATGAGTATCTTCTTAGCCTCCATCAGCGCTTCCTTTCGCTCTGTTCCATTATTGGACCAATCTCCTTGCCAGACCATCAACAGCAGCCGCGAAAGCGGTAGCCGCCAGTTCGTCGACTCGTCCCAAAGCCGTTTCCACCGCCGGGTCGTAGGGCAGGCTAGCCAATAACGAATGGCCAAACTGATCGGCTAAGCCCGCCACCGTCCCCCCCTCGCCCTCGGCCATATTCTCCACCAACCCGGCCACCGGCGCCTCCAGGCGGTGCAGCAATTCCAGGGTCAGCCGCACCGTCTGCAAAACCAGCATAGAACCCGTTGCCACCACCAAATAGCGGGCTCGCCCCAACAGGCGCACCGCATCCAGGGCCGCATCCCCCAGACCCGGCGGCATATCGATCACCAGCACGTCGCGCTGGCCCCATTGGGTAACGGTGAGCAATTCGATTAAGGCATTGCTGACATCACCCCCCCGCAGCGGTATAGCGCGTCCCCCGGTAAAGGAAGCCACCGACATAAAAGCCAGCCCGTGGACCTGGGCCGGCACCAAGCCCTGCCGCTCCTCCGGCCAGGTATCCTCGGCCCCCAGGACCAAATGGTCGCAGGGCCCCGTCATATCCAGATCGAGCAGGCCCACTTTTCGCTGCTGGCGGGCCAATTGCAAGGCCAAGGTAGAAGCCACCAGACTTTTGCCAATGCCGCCTTTGCCGCCGGTGACGGCGATAATATCTTTGACCCCCTGCAGACGCCGGTCAATAACCGCCAAGCGCGGATCCATATTCACGCCCCCTCAATAGCGTCGAGCCATACCCCGCGCCCCTGTACAACTTCGAAATCAGGACTTTGACAGGCGGGACAGCAGGCATAGCCGTGCGCCAACTCGGGGACAAAGTGAATGGCCTCGGCTTCTTCGTGGCTCAGTGAGCCCACAGCCTCTTCGTAGGGAAAATCGGCGCTGCAGGCCCGGCAGTGGAAACGTGCCGCCTCGATCTGCAAGACAAATTCGGCGTCGTCGAGAGGCCCCGGACTATCCCGGCGCACCGCATCGAGAGCGGTGGCGAATAATTCGCGCTCAATTTGCTGCAGTTGGCCAATCTTGACGACCAGGCGATCGATGCGCTGGGTCCGGTGCTGACGAGCCGCCTCTAGGGCGGTGGTGACGACACCCTCGGCCAGGGCCCATTCGTGCATTGGCTACTCCTTGTTATAGAGAGGTAGTACCACGGTAAAACAGCTGCCTTGGTTGGGGGCGCTCTGCACTTCTAGGCCACCGCCCCAACGCTGGGCCAACTGGCGGGCGATGGACAATCCCAGACCGCTCCCTACCGCGCCGCTGGCCTTGGCCGCCGCCGTCCGATAGAAGCCGCGAAAAATAGCTTCCTGATCGGCCGGGTCAATGCCTATACCGGTATCGCTGACGGCAATCCGGGCCTGTCCACCTGCCCTCGTCGCGGTCAATTCTACCCGCCCCCCGGCCGGGCTATATTTGACCGCGTTGTCGAGCAAATTATCGAAGATCCGCCGCATATCCCCCGCATCGGCCCACACCGCCAGGACAGGAGCCAGATCGACGTCCAATTCGACCCCTTCAAGAACCGCCCGTTCGTCCGCCACCACCGCCGCCTTTTGCAGACAGACGCGCAAATCCACCGCCTCGGCTTCGAGACTTGCGCCCGACCGCTGGGCCGCCGCCAAATCGAGCAAATCGCGAATCGTATCCAGGCCTTCGTCCACCCGCCGCCGCGCCCGGCCGATTAATTCGCCCTGCTTGGCGGCCAACGGCCCGGCATAGGCCAACGCATCGAGGGCGCTGCCAATGGCGGCCAACGGGGCGCGCAACTGGTGGTGGGTAGTGCGGGCAAACCAGGAGCGCTCATCGCTGAGGGCCTGAATTTCGCCGTAGGCCTGGTCCAACTCCTGTTCGGAACGCAACAACTCGGCCTCCTTGCGGCGCACCGGCGCCGTGATAGAAGTGGCCAGCAGGGCGGTAACGGCGAGAAAGGCGCTCAGGGAAAGCCAGCGAAAAAGCTGGTCCAACGGCGTCCGGGGCGGCGCTGTATAGAGCCCTTCAAGAGACACCGGCGGCCACCATCCCGACGTCTCGAGCAAGGCCAGGCCACCCGATAAAAAGGCCACCAGCACGGCCTGCACATAGCATACGGACCGGGGCAGCAGAATGGCACCGATAATCAGGTGGAAGGCAAAGGCCAGCATTAGCGGACTCTGGATGCCGCCGGTATAGTGGACCAGAAAAATCAGCGCCAGCCAATCGAAAGCCATCTGGGCATAGACCGTGGCTCTATAGGAGCGACGCCAGAAGGGTCGGCGCAGGTGCTGGTCAAACAGGATATTGTAGGCCAGCACAGCCAATCCGGTCCAATACAGCGGCCAGGGCGAAAAATCGACCGGGACCAGATTTTGCGCCAGCCAGGCCCCGCCGATAATGGCGCATCCGGCCAGCCAGCGCAGACGCACGAACCAGACCAACCGCTCTTGCAGTTCGCGCTCCAGTGGAATTAGGGCGACAGGCTCGTGGAGTGAGGGCATGGCCGGGGCGAGGGCGCCGTTAGCCCACCTTGGCTTTAATCAGCGCCAACAGCGTCGCCGGGTCGACGGGCTTTTGCAAAATGCCGCTCAGGCCTAAATCGCCGTAATCGCGCACCGCGTACAATTGATCCCCCGCCGAGGAGAGCATGAAAACAGGGGCCGTATTGCCCCCGGCCCGCAACTCCTGCACCAGGCGGGTGCCCGCGTCGATCTCCTCCATCATCAAATCGACGATGATCACGTCCGGCTCCGCTTGGCGCCAACGCTGCAAGCCTTCTTCGCCGTTGGCCGCCGTCACCACCACATAATCCTGTGTTTCCAGGACAATCCGCAAGGTCTGCAGAATATCTGGATCGTCGTCGATGCACAATACAATAGGATGTCCGTCTTTCACGATAGGACTCCATGTTTGGGGGCCGCGGCCTCCAGACCGCCGTTGAGCAAGGGCTGGATAAACACCCGGGCCGCCTCCAGGTTGCGGCGGGCCCCCTCCGACAGGACCTCGCCAAAAGCGCCGAATTGATAACCCCGGATAGCCAGAGCAAAGCCGGCCGTAGCAGCGCCAAAAAGCGTCCGCCCCAGGTACAGCAACTGGCCCGGCTCCACACTATGCGAGCTGAAATTGGCCCCGTCCCGCTCGCCGACCCGAGCAAAGGAAAAGGGTTCGGGGCCCTGTACCGCGGCATCGACGAATACCACCGCCTGGCTGTCGGCCACGGCGCCGGCGTCTTCCACCGTCAGCTGGTAGTTGATCTCTACCTGCACCCCAGGCGGGGCTCCTTCTTCGAGGAGGACACCCAAGGCCGGCCCCAGACCATCGTCGAGGCGGCCTGGATTGCCGTAGCACAATAGCAGAATCTTTGCCACAACTTTTACTCCTTGATACGGCGGTCGACCAATTCGCCTTCGTGGTCGAACAATTCGACATGCAGCGGCATCTGTCCCATGGCGTGAGTGGCGCAGGACAGGCAGGGATCGTAGGCGCGGATGGCCACCTCGACGTGATTGAGCAAGCCTTCGGTTAGTTCGGGCACTTCCGACAGGTGGTCCCGGGCCACTTTCTCCACCGCCCGGTTCATGGCTTCGTTATTGGAAGTCGTCGAAACAATCAAATTGGCCATTTCGACCTGGTCGTCGGCATTGATCCGATAATGGTGGAAAAGAGTACCGCGCGGGGCTTCGATAATACCCACCGTTTCCCGCACCCCTTCGCCTTTGACCATTAAATCCTCGCCCTGCAAATCGTCGTCGTGGAGCAACTTGCGGATGGTCTCGGCCGAGTGCACCAATTCGATCATGCGGGCCCAATGATAGGCCATGGTCACCTGATTGGGCACGCCGTCGGTAAGCCCCATGAATTCCCGCCGGGCCGCCTCGGCCAGGGGGGTATCGAAATAGTCGCAATTATTCACTCGCGCCAGCGGGCCGACCCGGTACCAGCCTTTTTCTCGCCCCAGGGACTTGATGAAGGGGAATTTCATATAGGACCAGGAGCGCACCTCTTCGGTGAAAAATTCGTGGTAGCGCTGATTGTCGCCGTGGTCAAATATGGTCTCCCCTTGGGGGTTGCGGGCCCGCAAGCCGCCGTCGTAAATATCGTACGCCCCGTCGGGCCGCACCAAGGACAGATGGCTGGTCTCCCACGACCCGAAGGGTGCCAGCATCTCCAAGTTTTCCAGGGTATAATCTCGAGCTAGTTTCAGGGCCCCTTGGCCCCATTCGACGATCTGGTCTATAGAGGCGAGAAAGGTATCGCGCTCGACAATCGACAGATTCTTGTTGACCCCGCCCGGTACCGCTCCGGTACCGTGGATTTTTTTGCCCGCCGTGGCCTGGATAATCTCCTGGCCGTACTGGCGCAGGCGAATGCCCTGCCTGGCCAGATCGGGGAAGTTGGCGGCCACCCCCAGGACATTGCGTACTTCAACGTCGGCGTCGAAACCGAAAAGCAAATCGGGCGAGCACAAGTGGAAAAAATGCAGCGCGTGCGATTGCAGAAATTGGCCGTGATGCATCAACAGGCGCATCTTGTGCGCTGTCGGCGTCAATTCGGCGCCGCCGACTATGCGGTCCATGGCTTTGGCCGCGGCCAGGTGGTGACTCACCGGACAGATACCGCACAGACGCTGGACCAGCACCGGCACCTCCCAGAAGGGCCGCCCCTGGATAAAGCGTTCGAAACCGCGGAATTCGACGATATGCAAGCGGGCCTGCTGCACTTTGCGCTCCTCGTCCAACAGGATAGTCACCTTGCCGTGGCCTTCGACACGGGTTACCGGCTCGATGACGATGCGCCTATTCTGGGTGCTGGTTGTCACTGGTCTTCCTCCTCTATCGTACCAACTTATAAAGCGCTGATGGGCAGATATTTTATCCCGCCACACCGCTGTGGAAAGGCACCATCAAGGCGTTTCTTTTTTCTGCTGTCAATCGTATTTAATCAGCGGATAGGGCAATTCGACCGGTTCGTCCTGCAACAGGGCCACCAGCACCGTCCACAGGGTATCGGCCGAGGGCGGGCAACCCGGCAAATAGTAGTCCATCTTCACTACCTCGTGGCAGGGATAGACTTTGTCCAACAGCAGAGGAATCTCAACATCGTGCGGCGTCCGGCCTTCCGGATTGTATACCGTTGGCCCACTCAGAAAGGCTTCATCCAAGCATTCTTGCAACGGCACGGTATTGCGCATCGACGGCACGCCGCCGGAAATGGCGCAGACGCCTACCGAAATCAGAATTTCACAATGGCGGCGAAAATCGCGCAGCACTTTGACGTTTTCCTCGTTGCTGCAACCCCCCTCTACCAGGCCAATAGCGCAGCGCTTGGTAAAGGTTTTAATATCGTCAATCGGCGATTTGTGGAACTCGACCAATTCGGCCAGGTCGAGGATACGCTCGTCGATATCCAGGAAAGACATATGACAGCCAAAGCAGCCGGCCAGGGACGTAGTGGCGATTCTGGATTTGGACATGGCCTACTCCTTGCCGTTTTCCGAGCCAATGGGCTCCAGATCGTAAAGGCGGTCGCCGATGGGTGTGGCATAGCCGGTGCGCTTGCGCAAGATGGCACCCACCGGACAGACGTCCACGGCCCGGTCTGCCGCCTCGAGGTCGGTATCGGCGAGTCGGGCATGGGCGTTGACGGCCAGCCGTTTGTCGGCGCCGCGGCCGACAAAATCAAAAACGTGTTTGCCGTCCAGATCGCGCGAGGCGCGTACGCAGCGGGCGCACAATACACAGCGGTTGCGGTCGAGTACTATTTCCGGATGCGAGGCGTCGACGTCGCGCTGCGGGAACATATAGGGGTATTTAGGCGCGGTCATGCCAAAGCGATAAGCCAGCGCCTGCAATTCGCACTGGCCGCTCTTTTCGCAGAACATGCAAAAGTGGTTGCCCTCGACAAAGAGCATCTCGATCAGATCGCGGCGCATATTGTTGACCGGCTCGGAATCGTTCTCCACCACCATCCCCTCGGCCACCGGTTGGGTACAGGCGGCACAGGGGCGGCCGTCGGCCACCACCGTGCAGACACGGCAGGAGCCAAAGGGCTTTAGTTCAGGGTGGGCGCACAGGCGGGGGATATAGGCTCCGGCCCGTTCGGCCGCTTCTAATATGGTATCGCCCGGCTCGACCGCTACGGCCTCGCCGTCGAGTATAATGGTTAAGGTCTTGCTCATCGGGTCCCCCTCATTGGTGGCTCGTATTCGGCGGCCGGGCCGCCAGGCGGGCGGCTTGGGCCACGGCGGCGGCCAGATCGAAATCGCTCTGGCGCCCTTCGGGCGGAGTCTGCAGCCGGGCTTCGTACACGGAGCGAAAATTTTCCAAGGTCGTCAGCACCGGATTGGGCGAGGTCTGCCCCAAACCGCAGCGGCTGGTGGCCTTGACCGTCTGTCCCAACGCCTGCAAAGAATCCAGATCGGCGACGGTGCCCTGGCCACCGGCAATTTTCTCGACGCCCTGACGCAGCAATACATTGCCGACCCGACACGGGGTGCAATAGCCGCAGCTCTCATCCTCGAAAAAAGCGGCAAAGGCAGTCACCACCTCGAGCAGATCCCGCTGGGGGCCAAAAACCATGATAGACCCACCAGTGGCTAAGTCGTCGTAGCAGATGGCGCGCTCGAACTGGTCGGGCCCCACCATGCTGCCGGATGGTCCGCCCACCTGGACGGCGGCGACGTCCCGGGCGTCGGCCATATCCAGCACCTGGGCCAGGGTCGTGCCAAAAGGCACTTCGTATACGCCCGGGCTTTTGCAGTCGCCCGACACGCTGAGCAATTTAGTCCCGGCGCTGCCCTTGGAACCAAGGCGGGCGAACCAGGCCGGCCCCTTTTCCAGGATACGCGCCACACAGCAGAAAGTCTCGACGTTATTGACAGCGGTGGGCATGCCCAGATAGCCCTCCTGGGCCGGGAACGGCGGCCTGGTCTTGGGCTCGCCGCGCAAGCCCTCGCAGGAACTGATCAGCGCCGTCTCTTCGCCGCAGATATAAGCCCCGGCCCCCATCTGGATACGGATATCAAAATTGAAGCCCTCGCGCCCGCCGATAGCTTTGCCCAACAAACCCTGACCACGACGCTGGGCCAGTACGTCTTCGAGAAATTGCCGCAGATAAGCGTATTCGGCGCGCAAGTACAGGATGCCGGTATCGGCGCCAATGGCCCAGGCGCCAATGGCCATGCCCTCGAAAAGCAGGTCGGGCCGCTCGGTAAGAATGACCCGGTCTTTAAAGGTCCCAGGCTCGCCCTCGTCGGCGTTGCAGATCAGGCAACGCCGTGGGCCTTCCGCCTGGCGCGTGAAATCCCATTTCATGCCCGTGGGGAAACCCGCCCCGCCGCGGCCCCGCAGCCTGGCCGTCTTCACCTGCCGGATGACTTCAGCCGGGTTCATCGCCAGGGCGTGCTCTATACCGACCCCAGGCTCCATATCGGCCAGCACCACCGGTCCGGCCCGACGAATATTATTGCGCACCATGGCGTGAATACGGTCGTCGCCGTTATTGCCGTCGCCCAATCTATCGACCAGCAGGGCGGGGTCGCCGTGGGCCTTGAGCAGGCGGGCCATCTGACGCGCCCGGTCGGTGGACAAATTGGTCACCACCACGTCGCCGATCAACGCCGCCGGGGCCTGGTCGGGCATACCAATACAGGCGGTATACTCCAGCCCAATGCGCCCGTCGGGCGTGGTCTGGCCGACTTCTATACCCAATTCCTGGGCAAAAACCTGGGCCACTTCCCTACCGCCCTGGAAGCGGTCGATAATATCGTCGCACAGGCGGATCGCAACCTGACCCCGGGGCTCTTTATCGACAAAGGCGTAAAAAGAAACCACCCCTTCCACTTCCACGCGGTGGATCTCCAGATGGCGAGCAATAGCCTCTATCGCCCGATCCGTCACCTGGCCCCAGCGCGCCTGCACCTGCCGCACGATCTCCAGCAAGTGGATCCTGTCGTTATCACGGGCCCGACAAATGGCCTGCAAACTGCTTTGTAGGTCTTCGCTCATGGCTATCTCACCTCTTGGCCGGACTGGATCACCGCCTCTGTCCAACTACCATTGGCACCCTTATTTGTAGGTAGCCAGCGCCTTGATATAATTGGCCCGTTCAAAAGCGGCGGGATCGGCGCAGGAACGCTGGCTCATACTCCCCTGCAACTGTTTGACGGATTCGTATTCTCGTTCGTCCATCCACTGGCGCATCTGGGCCAGGACCTGGGCGCAATGGCCCGGTCCGTGCTTGAGCAAAGCCGAAGTCATCATTGTCACCGAGGCCCCCGCCATAAGCATTTTGAGTACGTCCTCGACGGTGTGAATGCCGGTGGAAGCAGCCAGGTCAGCCTCGATCCGACCCGAGAGGATGGCAATCCAACGCAGCGGCAAACGCATCTCCTGCGGCGTGCTCAATAGCACGTGGGGATAGGCCTCCAGCGTTTCCAGCTCGATATCGGGCTGATAGAACCGATTGAAGAGCACCAACCCAGCGGCGCCGCTGCGGTCCAATTGCCAGGCAAAATGAGCCAGGGCGCTGAAATAGGGGCTCAATTTGACCGCCACGGGGATATCGACCGTATCGCTGATCACCGCCATGATATCGAGATAGCGGTCCTCCACTTCTTGAGTGGTCTCGGCGATATCGGTGGGGATATAGTAGACGTTGAGCTCCAACGCATCGGCCCCGGCCTGCTCAATCTCCCGGGCGTATTCGATCCAGCCCCCCGGCGTGGTGCCGTTGAGGCTGCCGATAATGGGAATATCCACTGCTTCTTTGAGGCGGCGCACATGCTCGAGATAGCTGTCCGAACCCAAATCGTAGGATTCGTGTTCGGGAAAGTAGTCCAGCGCTTCGGCAAAACTGCCGCTACCCATGTCGAGATAGTGGTCCAAGGCCAGCGATTCGTGGCGGATTTCTTCCTCGAAAAGAGAGTACAGCACCACCGCCGCCGCCCCGGCATCCTCCAGTTGCCGCACCTGGTGCACCTGGCGCGACAGCGGCGAAGCCGAAGCCACCAGCGGGTTGGCCAGGTCCATCCCCATGTATTTAGTCGCCAGATTCATCTATTCCCTCCCTTTTCAGGTCGCCGCGGTAGCCGGTTCGGATTGCTCTTGGTCTTCCTCTTTATCTTGATATTCCAGCTGGGCCAATTGCTCGTACAGCTTCCACCGCCGCCGGGCGTCCTGGCTGGCCCGATCCAGCAATTGGCGCGCCTCCTCCGGTCGACTTTTGGCCAGCATATTGTAGCGGGTCTCCTGGTAGGCGTAGTCCTGGAAGGCCAGACTAGGTTCCTTCGAATCGAGCACCAGCGGATTCTGCCCCTGCCGGGCCCGGTCAGGGTGGTAGCGGAACAGCGGCCAGTGGCCCGAAGCGGTCGCCTTCTGCTGCTGCTCCAAGCCACGGCGCATATTAATGCCGTGGGCAATGCAATGGCTGTAGGCAATAATCAACGAGGGGCCCTCGTAGGCGGCCGCCTCCATAAAAGCGCGCACTGTCTGGGTATCGCTGGCGCCCATGGCCACCTGGGCGACGTAGACATGGCCGTAGCTCATGGCGATATGGGCCAGATCCTTCTTACCCAGGGGCTTGCCGGCAGCAGCAAATTTGGCCACCGCCCCGCGCGGCGTCGATTTGGACATTTGGCCGCCGGTATTGGAGTAGACTTCGGTATCCAGCACCAGGACGTTGACATTGCGCCCCGAAGCCAGCACATGATCCAGGCCGCCAAAACCGATATCATAGGCCCAGCCGTCGCCGCCGACGATCCACACGTCCTGCCGCGCCAGGTTCTCGACCAGGCTCTCCAAATGGCGGGCTTCTTCGCCGTCTATTGCGGCCAGTTCCCGGCGCAACTGCTCAAGCCGCTGCCGCTGTTGGTAGAGTCCCGCCTCGTCGCCCTGTTCGGCGGCGAGGATATCGCGCACCAAATCGCCGTCGAACTGCCCGGCCAGGCGCTGCAGCAATTCGCGCGCGTATTCCCGGTGCTTGTCCAGGGTCAAGCGCATTCCCAGGCCGAATTCGGCGTTGTCTTCAAAGAGCGAATTGGACCAGGCCGGGCCGCGCCCCTGGGCATTGGTGGTCCAGGGCGTGGTCGGTAGGTTGCCGCCGTAAATCGACGAGCAGCCGGTGGCGTTGGCCACCACGATCCGGTCACCGAAAAGCTGGCTCATCAACTTGACGTACGGGGTTTCACCGCAGCCGGCGCAGGCACCCGAAAATTCGAATAGGGGCTGCAAGAGCTGCGAGCCTTTGACTGCGTTAATCTTGAGTTGGCGGCGGTCATACTCGGGCAATTGGCGGAAGAAATCCCAGCATGCACGCTCGTCCTGGCGAATGGGCGGCTGCGCCGCCATATTGATCGCCTTGAGCCGGGTCTCCTGCTTGTTCTTGGCCGGGCACACCTCGACGCACAGGGCGCAACCGGTGCAGTCTTCCGGCGCCACTTGCAGAGTATAGAGCGCGTCTTTGGGGAAATCCCGTCCCCGCACCTTGGTGCTTTTGAAGCTTGCGGGGGCCTCTTCCAATACCGCTGGCTCGTAGACCTTGGCGCGGATCACGGCGTGCGGGCACACCAGCACGCATTTATTGCACTGAATACATACATGCGGATCCCACACCGGAATCTCCAGCGAGATATTGCGCTTTTCCCACTGGGTAGTGCCAGTGGGGAATGTCCCGTCCACCGGCAGACAACTCACCGGCAGGGCGGCGCCCTGGCCGGCAATCATCGGCAAGGTGATCTCTTGGACAAATTCGGGCGCGGCTGCGGCTACCTCATTGGTCGCGGCCACCTCATTGGTCGCAGCGGTGGCGGCGGCTGGCACTTCAACCCGATAGAGCCGGTCGACGGCCTGGTCAACGGCGGCAAAATTGCGCCGCACGATTTCGGCGCCGCGCTTGCCGTAGGTTTTGTCGATGGCCTTCTTGATTGCGGCAATAGCCTGGTCTTGGGGTATGATACCGGCCAGGGCGAAAAAGCAGGTCTGCATGACCGTATTGATCCGCGCCCCCATCCCCGTCTGCTGCGCCACTGCATAGGCGTCAATAGCGTAAAAGCGAATCTTGCGCTCGATGATCTGTTCCTGTATCCTCCGCGGCAGACTGTCCCATACCGCAGCGGCCCCCGCCGAAGTATTCAACAGAAACGTCGCCCCTTCAGCGGCCTTGCCAAGGACATCGAAACGGTCGACCAGCATGGCTTGGTGACAGGCGACAAAGTCGGCCCGTTCCACCAGGTAGGCCGAGCGGATGGGACGGGGCCCAAAGCGCAAATGGGAAACGGTGACAGCGCCCGACTTTTTCGAGTCGTATTCGAAAAAGCCCTGGGCGTACTGGTCGGTGAGTTCGCCGATAATTTTAATCGAGTTCTTATTGGCCCCCACCGTGCCGTCGGCGCCCAGACCGTAGAACATGGCCTGGGTGACACCCTGTTGCGGGGCTGCACTGCGGTCGGGATCCAATTCGAGATGGGTCTGGCCGACATCGTCGACAATACCCAGAGTAAAGTGATTTTTGGGCCGTTCCCGGTCCAATTCTGCAAAAACGCGCTCGACCATGGCCGGGGTAAATTCCTTGGACCCCAACCCGTAGCGCCCACCCACCACCCGGGGCCGCCGGTCTCCTTCGGCCTCGCTGAAGGCGGTGACCACATCCTGGTAGAGCGGTTCGCCCAGGCTGACCGGCTCTTTGGTCCGGTCCAGCACCGCCACCCGCTCGACGGTGGACGGCAGGGCGGCGAGGAAATGGCGGGCGGAAAAGGGCCGGTACAACCGCACCCGCACTACGCCCACGCCGGCCCCGGCCGCATTCATCGCCGCCACCGTCTCGGTAGCCGTTTCAGCCCCCGAACCCATCAGCACCACCACCCGCCGGGCCTGGGGGTCGCCGATATAATCGAATAGACCGTAGCGCCGCCCCACTTGTTGGGCCAAGCGGTCCATGGCTCTCTCGACAATATCGGGGCAGGCGGCAAAAAAGGGGTTGGCCGCCTCGCGCCCCTGGAAAAATACGTCTGGGTTTTGCGCCGTGCCGCGGACCACGGGCGCCTCGGGGCTAAGGCGGCGGCGGCGGTGGGCCCGCACCTGTTCGTCATTGATTAGGGCGGCCAAATCATCGTCGCCCAATGCTTCTATCTTGGCCACTTCGTGCGAAGTGCGGAAACCGTCAAAGAAGTGCAGGAAAGGCACCCGGGCCTCCAGCGTGGCGGCGTGGGCCACCAGCGCCAGATCGTGGGCTTCCTGCACCGAAGCCGAAGCCAACATGGCAAAACCGGTGGGCCGAACGGCCATCACATCGGAGTGGTCGCCGAAAATGGACAGGGCGTGGGTGGCCAGAGTGCGCGCCGATACGTGCATCACAAAAGAGGTCAGCTCCCCGGCTATCTTGTACATATCGGGCAACATCAGCAACAGCCCCTGGGAGGCGGTAAATGTAGTGCACAAGGCCCCGGTCTGGAGCGCCCCGTGCAGGGCCCCGGCGGCCCCCCCTTCGCTCTGCATTTCCACCACATGCGGCACCGTGCCCCAAATATTGGCCGCGCCCCCGGCCGACCAGGCGTCGGCCAATTCGCCCATAGTCGACGAGGGCGTAATAGGGTAGATAGCGATAACCTCGCTCAATCGGTGCGCCACCGAAGCGGCGGCCTCGTTGCCATCGATAGTCTGCATTTTTCGGGCCATGTCGTCCCTAGCTCCCTTCAAGGCGTAGTAAATGGGCGCGGGCCTTTGGGCAGCGGCGCCCTCGCAAAGATTTTGAGCAAATTGGGTGCCACGTGCCCACCCGGGACCCACCTGCCCAATCCCCCAGGGAACGGCCAAAAAAAGCCGCGCCAAAGGGCAAAACCGCCTCTAGTGCGACGTGCTAGTCTCGAAAAAATGTCGTCGGGGAAGTCAATCGGAGACGCCCTATACCGGGCCGACTGGTGATACTTTATAAGGAAGAGTTTGCAAATGCCGCAGTCGTCTTCAGCCAATCGGTCAAACCAACCCTCAATCGGTCGACGGGGCACTCGCCCGGGCGTCCACCAGCCCTGCTTCGTACAGCTCCGCATCGCCGGATCGATAGCCCGTATGCCGGGCACTCAGCCGCCCCTGGCGGTCGACTATCCACACCGTCGGCTCGCCTGGAATATGGTCGAAAGCCGAATCTTGTGTCAGTATCACCAACGCTGCCTCCGCTAAGCCTATCCCTTCCATAAAGCACTGCGTTTGCAGCAGTAGGCCGGGGTTGTTGAGGATAAAGAGAAATTCGACTTCTCCGTCACCACGATAGGCTTGATAGAGGGATTTGACCGCGGGGACCTGCTGCTGGCAAGTGCTGCACAGGGGACTGAAAAAATTGAGGAACAGGACTTTGCCCTTCTTCTGGGCCAGGCCAAAAACCGCCCCGTCGACGGCGGCCAGCCGCAAATCGGGCACCGGCTGGGCCTGCCGCCGACGCAGTGCCGCCAGATACGCACCGACTTCGACGCTGCGCCTCTGGCGCGCCGCCACGACAGCGGCAATAGCGGGCACATAGGCGGGGTCGACGTGCTCTACCGCCGAATCGAGCAGCAACCCTTTTTGCAGTAACATCCAGGCGTCTGTCCGCCCCAAGGCGTGACCGATAAGACCGGCCCGCACCAGGTCGACCGCTTGGGCTTCGACGCCACCGGTCATATAGGACTGGGCCAGGACCATGGCACTGTCGGCCCGCACCAACCGCCCAGTCTTGAAATAGATGAGTGCCTGCATGCTGTGGAACCAGGCGAAATCCATCCGCTGTTTGCCCGGTGTGGCGTTCGTGGGCCCGATCATCGCCAGATTTTCAAGCGTATTGCGCGCAACCGCCTGTTCGACAAGCTGTGCCGCGGCAGTCAGCAAGGAATCGTGGGGCAATAGCATCTCCGCCAGCGCCCCGCCAACATGGGCGTTGAAGTCGGGCGCCCCGGCATAGTCAGCGGCCAGGCTGGCGCCTCGGTCCCAGTCACCAGCCTGAATGGCCGCCTGCACACGGCCGAACAAAGCCCCTAGGACAGCCCTATCCACACCGGCGTCCTAAAGCCCGGCAGAAAACGGCAAATACGCCCAGCCAAAGCACCAAGGCCATCGCTCCCATAGATCGTCTCCACTGACTAATAAGACTGGGCCGGTAATTTTACCTATGCCAATGACGTACGGTAGAGGCTCGCTCAGATCCGGAGAGGTCGGGCCGCCCCTTTAAGGCAGAACGAACTCGTGTTCGGGGTGTTTTATGGTCAGCACCGGACAGGTGGCCATTTGCACGACCTTTTCCGCCGCGCTACCAATCAGGGCATGAGACAGCCCTGTACGACCGTGGGTGGTCAGGACAATGAGATCGATATTCTCTTCCCGGGCGTAGCGAACGATCTCGGCGTGGGGCACGCCCGTGCCCACCGCGGTTTCGACCTTGACCCCTTCGACCCCTTCGACCCCGGCCTGCAAATGCCGCAATTCCTCTGCGGCACTTTTTTGCAGGGGCGCAATATCACCGGCTGCCGGACCGGGAAATTCAGCGCCCCGGGTCGGCGCCAACCAGAGAGGGTCGATCACGTGTAACAGGTGCAATCGCGCCCTGAAAGACCGCGCCATCTCCACGGCGTAGGGCAGGGCTTGAGCGGCGTATTCCGACAGATCGGTGGGCCACAGGATGGTATTGACCTTTATCATGGGGCACTCCTTGGCTAGACTCTTAGGACAATTGAATTTGAGCAAATAAAGTGCCATCAAGCCGCTGCCTATTCCGACATCCCCTAAGCCCTGGGGCAAGCCCGGAAAAGCCGCCCAGGCAGAGACACCACCATCTCAACCAGCCCCATAGCGAGACGCATAAGTCCCGGTGCCGTCATCGACGCCCGGGCCCAACCAGACGATCTGCACCCTCAGTCTCTTGGTACGCATTTTGCGCTTGTTAATCCCGTCGCAATAGCCTTTTGCCCATTGGGCCAGGAGTGAACTTATATATGGACCGAGTACAGGTAGATGCAGACTTGCTGCGGCGCTATGATCGCCCCGGGCCACGCTATACTTCCTATCCCACCGCGGTGGAGTTTCACGACGGTTTCACCCCGCAAGCCTACGCCGGGCGGCTGCGACAAATACAGGCAGATGAAACCATCTCGCTCTATATCCATCTGCCTTTCTGCCAGCACCGCTGCACCTTTTGCGGCTGCCACGTAGTAGCCACTACCAAGAAGGAGATAGCCGATCGCTATCTCGACTATCTGGAAGAGGAAATGAAACTGGTGCGCAGCCAGTTGACCCAGCGGCCCCGGGTCGTCCAATACCACTGGGGCGGCGGCACCCCCACCTATTTCAGTCCCGAGCAACTGCAGCGTCTGCACCGCAGCGTCAACGCTCATTTCGATCTGCAAGCCGAAGCCGAACAGGCAGTGGAAGTGGACCCGCGGGTCACTACCCCCGAGCATATTGAAGTACTTGCCGATCTGGGTTTTAATCGACTGAGCCTGGGGGTCCAGGATTTGAGCCCCCAGGTCCAGGAGGCCATTGGCCGCAACCAGGACGAAACCCAGACCCGCCGCCTCTTCGAGCTATGTCGGGAACGTGATTTCGCCTCGATCAATATCGACCTTATCTACGGTCTGCCACGGCAGACGTCAGACGGTTTTGGCCGCACCTTGGAAACGGTCCTGGACCTACGCCCAGACCGAGTGGCCCTGTATTCATACGCCCACGTACCCTGGGTCAAGGGGCACCAAAAGAAGATCGATACCGATTTGTTGCCAGCGCCCCAGGACAAATTTGCCCTTTTCGCCCAGGGTCTGGGCGCCTTCCTAGAGGGAGGCTACCAGCAAATCGGTATGGACCATTTTGCTCTGCCCCAGGACGAATTGGGCCGGGCCCGCCGGCAGCGCCGCCTGCACCGCAATTTCATGGGCTATACGGTCCAACGGGCCCCGCATATGATTGGCTTGGGAATTTCGTCTATCGGCGATACGGGCGGGGCCTACGTGCAGAACTGCAAAAAACTGAGCACCTATTACGCGGCCCTAGACCAGGGCGAGTTGCCGGTGGAAAAAGGCTATGTACTGTCGCCCGACGACGCCCTGCGCCGCTGGGTGATAACCGAACTGATGTGCAACGCCCACCTCGACTGGAAAAACGTCGAGGACCGCTTCGGGGTAAGCTACAGCGATTATTTCGCTCGCGAATTGGAGGAACTGGCTACCGGTCCAGCCGTCGACGACTTTGTCCGCATAGACCCCGGCACGTTAGAAGTGACGCCTTTGGGCCAGCTCTTTATCCGCAATATCTGCATGATTTTCGACAGCTATCTGCAGCAAAAAAAATCCGCCGCACCGATTTTTTCGCGCACCGTTTAATACCAGATTGACCTCTTTTATCCGGATCTAAAGAAGGACTACCCGCCGATTATCCGGCCATTGAAATTAGCGCTTGAGGCGATCGTCCAGCTTATTCTCCTTGTTCTACCAACCGACCAATGCGTTCCTGGGCGGCGGGCGTCCAACCGGTGAGCACTTGGGTAATACGGCCCTGGCGGTCGACGATAAAGGAAAGGGGAATAAAGACCTGTTCGCCGGCAAAGACCTGCGGAAAAATATCCTCCTCGGCGGTAAAAACAGGATAGGTAATGCCCATTCGCTCAAGGAAGCGGGGCACCTGGCGGCGCTGTGAACCCATATCCAGGCTGATCCCCACTACTTCCACTCCGGCTTCTGCCAATGGCTGCCGCAAGGCTTCCAACTCGGGCATCTCCGTCCGGCAGGGTACGCAATAGGTGGCCCACAAATTGACTAGATAGGCCTTACCCGGGCGTCGGTAGGCATGAAAATCGGTCTTATGGCCCTGGGTATCGGTCAGCGCTACGGCTGGGAAAATATCGCCCGGACCATAGCGCAAAGCCTGCAGGAAAGCCTCTTCCCGATCCACCGGTTCGGGCAGCGAAAAACGCGCTTCCTCCTGATAGAGCAACTGCTCCTGCCCCTCAATCACCCGGACCGAAGAGCGCGCCGCCACCGGCCCAAAGCGCTGCCGTTGTCCCCCGGGCCAGCGCACTTCCAGCCATTCGGCCTGGGGGTCGTCCCCCAGGCCAAAAAGCAAGCGCGGGTCGCTTTGCGAAACGAAACCCGAACCCCCGGCCTTAACCTGGGTAAGCACGCCCTGGCTCGTCTGCATGCGGACCTCGGCGCCAAAGGCGTCCGGGCCGCTGGCCCGCCCGGTCAGAGCCACCCGGATAAAGCCGGACTCCTGGCCGACATTATTGCGGAACAGATGGTGCGCCTGACCCTGCAGGGCAGTGAGGAAAATATCGGCGTCGCCGTCGTTGTCGAAATCGGCGCAGGCCGCCCCGCGCCCGTCGGTAATGGAATCAAGGCCGGACAGACCGGAAATATCGACAAAACGCCCCCCTGGCTGACGCCAGTAAAGCTTATCGCGCTCAAAGCCGCTGAAGGAGAATCCCTGGCTGAAAATTTTGCCCATATGGTCGTTCTGGTACTGGCTGCTGCCGGCCTGCTCCAGCCCCGTACTCGACGCCAGCACGTGGCGCCAGAACAGGCTTCATGTATCCTTGAGAGATTTGCCAGAGACAAACCCATTGGGCGCGTGGATATCCATCCAACCGTCGTTGTCGAAATCGACGAAACCGCCGCCAAAAGCCCAACCCGCCCCAAGAGGCCCCAGACTGGCGCTGACATCCTGGAAGCGGCCGCCGCCCTCGTTGCGCAACAGACTATTGCCCGAAGCCAGCTTTTCCAGGACGCGCGTGCTCGACAGGTGGGCCGCATCGTCGGGAAAGAGACGGTGCAAAATGCGCATCCCGGCGGTCGAGGACATATTGGTGACATGCAGATCGAGCCGCCCGTCGTTGTCAAAATCACCTAGGGAAACCCCCATGCCGTTGCCCGGATCCAACGCCCCACTCTCCCGCGCGGCTTCGCGGAAGCGCCCCCCCTGATTGAGATACAAGCCATTCTCGCCAAAATCGTTGGCCACGTACAAGTCCTGGCGTCCGTCCTCGTCGATATCGCCGAAATGGGCCGCATAACTCCAGCGCCGGTCGGCCACGCCCCAGGCAGTCGCCGTCTCGACGAAAGTGCCGTCGCCTTGGTTAATAAAGAGGAGATTGGGCGTGCCATTGGTTGCCCGGGACCACGAATCGGGCATTATAGTGCCATAGCGGTTGTACGAGGCCACATATATATCGGGCCGCCCGTCGCCGTCTACATCGGCGCTGGCGGCGCTGTAACCCTGGGCCGGATAGGCCACCCCCGCCTGTTGCGAAATATCGATGAAGTTGAGCTGCCCTTCGGGCACCAGACGGTTTTCGAACAGCATCTGAAAACCAGTGGAGGCCAGGAATAGATCGACGTCATTATCGCCGTCGAAATCGACGAACAACGGCGCCGTCGCCGGCGGCGTGGTCTGCACCCCAACCGTCGCAGCAACATCGACAAAGGTGCCGTCGCCCTGGTTTAGGTAGAGCACGTTGCCCCCTGGCCCGGTGACACACACGTCCATCAGGCCATTGCCGTCGACATCGGCCACGGCCACCCCGGGGGCACCAAAACTCTGGTTGCCCGGCTGTCCAAAGGGAGGCAGAACGCGGTGTACCCCCGCCGCCAGGGCCACTTCGCTGAACAGCTCGCTGGCCGCCCGTCGGCTGTGCAATTCTTTCAGGCCAAAACGCTCGACTAGCCACCCACCTTCCCCTTGCCTGACAACGTCTATCTCGCCCTTGGCCTCGACCCAAGCGCGCCGCTTTTGGGCGTCGCGGCCGACCAGGAAAAAGTAAATGCTGGCATGGCCGGCCCCCTCTTCGAAATGGGCCTGTTTGACTTTAAAACGCACATCTTCGACAACGGCGAAAGGTTGCAGAAAACCCCGCCAGGCGGCGGCGAATGGGACCGCGCCTGTTATCTCCCTGTCTAGCTGATGGGCCTGCTGCAAAACCCAGCGCGAGACCGGTTCCGGCGCCCCCGTTGGTTGCGGCCAGTCGCGGACTTCGATCTGGGGGGCAAAATGGGCCGCCAGTTCTTGCCAGTTGCCATCCCGCAGCGCCAGCGAAAAATCGTGCAGTTGGTTGGCCAGCGATTCGGACAAATCCTCGGCCCGTTCTAACCGCTCCCTATCGACGGTTTCTGCTGCCCCCTGGGCTGCGCTGCCCAGCCCCAGCAGCAGATAGATTAAATAACGCAAAACATTTATCCCCTTTTTATTGTCTCAGCCGCTGCTGGGCAGCGCCGTCATGGTGAATACCATGACGAATAGGGCCGCTGTTTCGATAATCCCCAGGACCATGATATAATTGCCAAAGCCCCGGTCGGTCTCGCCGTAGGCATCGGCGGCACGGGCGCCGGCCCGCCCCTGCATAAAAGCCGACACACCCATAGCCAACCCTGCCATCATACCCAGAATAAGCTGGAAAGTATACGATTCCGGAGGCAGATTGGCTGCCTGGATCGCATTGCGCAAAATCATCCCGTAAATGGTCTGGGACAGCGGCGCACCAACAAAGGCCACCAGTATAAAGGGGGCTGCCTTATTCTGTAAAAACGCCTTTTTCCACACCCCGACCGTCGCCATCCCCGCCACCCCCGTGCCCAGCGCCGACCCCAGGGCCGCCAGCGTCAGCGAGGCGCCCATATCTCCCAGTCCTTCAATCATAACCCTCGTTTCAGCGTGTCCTTGTTACGCCCTTGAGAGCCCGTACTCAGCTCCTGAAGGGTTTGTAGGCCTTCCCCGACCACTGCATGTTTAAATGCCCTGAGAACTCGAGCATATTCAGGCGCATACCATGTACTACCACTGCCATCAAGCCCAGTATAATATTGATACCGTGGCCCAAAAACAGCACCACGGCGGCGACACCACCACTCAACACCGAACCAAAACCGATACCCATTGCCATCTCGTTAAAACTGGAAGCCACTATAACCGAGGCGTACCCCACGGCAAACAGGCGCAAATAAGAAACGATATCGGCAAAGGTGCTGATGACCGCCAGCGGCAGATCAGACAGGGTTTGCAAGACCCCTTTCCACACCTGTTTGCGCGGATTGGCGAATAGCAGCACCAACAGAATGCCCACGCCCAGAGCAGGCAGCGCAATCTCGGGCAAGGGTCTCCTCAACACCAGATTGCCGGCGACGAAGAACAGCGCCCAGATAATGGCTATCCAGCCCAATTCGGCCAGGCCTTTCAACGACTTGAAATAACGTCTAAAGACGATCAGCCGGGCGATGGTGAGATGGACTACGCCAATGACAAAACTGAACAGCATCATAAAAGATTGGTTGGCCGACACGAAACTGTCTAGCCGTTCCAGGACTAGCCCGTTGAGACCGGGGATCCGGGCGACCTGGTCGTAGCCAAACCAGGTGCCCGAGAGGGCCCCCCAAACGATAGTCGCAGCGCTGAGGACATACATCAATATGAAAGGCGTGCGCGGTGCGGCGGAAAATTTGCGGGCGCACAACAGACTGACCAGCAAAAAGATTGTGCCGTAGCCGGCGTCGCCGATGAGCAGGGCAAAAAACAGACTGAAAAAAAGCAGAAACCAGATGCTGATATCGTATTCGCGGTAGCCGGGCACCGTCCCCATAAAGGCAAATACGGGTTCGACCATTTGCGCCCAGCGGGCGCGTTTGATGAGGACCGGCACCTCATCGCCCTCCCCGGGCTCCTCGATCAGACAGGCCCACCCGTATTCCCGGGCCGCCTCTTCGACTAGACCACTGCTCTCAATCGGGCTAAAACCCTGCAAGTAGGCAATAGCCCCCGCCCGCCCCATGCTCGCTTTGACGCGCTGGAATTGCACCTGCTGTTGCAGATCGCGGCGCTGGGCCCGCAACGACTCCGCCGCGTTGGAAAAAGTCTGCAAGCGATACTCAACCTGGTGCAAGGCCTCCTCGACCTGTCCAATCTCCGCCTCCACAGCGGTCCGGTCTAGGCCCGGCATGGGCTCTGAGTCCCAGGCCGGCGGGGCCTGGTCAACGGCGGCCACGTGGACAATGCGAAGCTGGTTGCCATCGCCGCCCAGAACGTAGAAGATATCCTCCGCCGACAAGCGCCCCAGTTCCTTCTTTTCAACCCGGTAAAAGCGCACCGCCAGGCCGGCTTTCTGCACCCGCGACAGCACCGCCGGCGAAACCGCGCCCCATTCGACATACCACTGCACCTGCCGGTGGAGTTCCTCTAGCCGCTCCCGCAGCGCTTGTCGTTGCTGCTCCAGCTCGAGGATATGGTCGGCTGTCACGGTCTCCGTTCCTCCCGACTCGTTGGCTGTCGGTCCGGTGTCGATGGCCGCGACGATCTCCAGAGCCCTGTCCACCTGTTCCAGCTGGCCCTCCAGAGTCTGGATATCCGCCCCGGACCGCACTTCGCCCACCTCTATATGCACGTTCCCCAAATCGCGCAGCTGCATCAGGGCTTGGTCGCGGTCCCCGGCGGCCACCAGCACAGTCAGTTTTTTCATTGCCACAATCATATCAGGCCGCTTTCTCCTTGCCGGCATCAATCTTCGCCTTGGCGATTTTGCTGCGCACCACCGCCGCCGTTTGCTGGTCCCCCAGAAAAATCCGGATCTTGCGGATATGCCGCCGCGCCGTCGGTATCTTCACTTCCTCCAACAGCTTGATCCGCTGAATGGTGGTGCGCAACTCCTCGCCCAGGATATGCCGCTGTCGGTGCCCGACCTGTACAGCGGCCCGACGACCGATCTGCGCCCGCACGATCTCCAGACCCTTATCGACCCACAAGGGCGTGCACCGCAAATCGTAGGGGTGGACGGCGAATTCCACCCGCACAAAGACGGGCAGTTCGATACCAGCGACATTATCCTGACCGATCTCGACACCAACCACTTCCAGCAGCCCCGGCCAATCGACTTCCTCGGCGAAGACCCCCACCCACGGCAGTGCCTCCCCCTGGACCCGCTCAATTTCCTGCTCGAGCGCGTCAATGGTGTCCTGGACCCGCTGCATCTCCTGGATCAACTGGGTCTTCTTCAGCTCCAGGGTGGGCAGATAGCGCGAGCAGCGCGCCAGGTCACTGCGTTGCTTTTTGAGTTCGTTTTTGGTCAGCTTGATCCGCGCCATAAAAGCCTCACAGGCCGGCCCCTCAAGAGGGCACGGGCCAGAATTCGTCGATCAATTCCGAACGCAGGCCCGTCTCCTCCGGCTGAAAGCACTGGGCCAGGATATCCCAGCCCCGGTCGAGGGCCTCTTCGAGGGGAATATTCACCGAAAGATCCATCATTTGCTCGCTGAACAGGCCGCCGTAGGTCAATAGTTTCTCGTCCCAGGGGCTCATCCGGAAACCCATCGCCCGCTTCTCCTCCGACTCGCGGTACTGGGTGTAAAGCTGGATCATGCCGTTCATAATGGCCCGATGGTCCGGACGGCTTTTGTCGTTGACCTGCTGCTTGAGGCGCGACAGCGAACCAAAGGGCTCGATGCGGCCGTTGTACAGATAAAACTGCCCCTCGGTGATATAGCCTGTATTGTCGGGTACCGGATGGGTGACATCGTCGCCGGGCATGGTCGTCACCGCCAGCACGGTAAGAGAACCGGCGTCCTCGAAATCCACCGCCTTTTCGTAGCGCGCCGCCAACTGGCTATACAGATCGCCGGGATAGCCCCGATTGGAAGGGACCTGTTCCATGGTAATAGAGATTTCTTTGAGGGCGTCGGCGTAATTGGTCATATCGCTCAGCAATACCAGCACGTCCTTACCGCCCAGGGCAAATTTCTCGCCCACCGCCAGCGCCAGATCCGGCACCATCAGACTTTCGACGATAGGATCCGACGCCGTATTGATAAACAGAATCGAGCGGTAGAGCGCCCCTTGCTCCTCCAGTACTTCCCTGAAGTACATGTACTGGTCGTATTTCAGGCCAATGCCGCCCAGAATGATCATATCCACTTCGGCCTGCAGGGCGATGCGGGCGAGCAATTCGTTATAGGGTTCGCCCGATACCGAAAAAATGGGTAGCTTCTGCGACATGACCAGCGAATTGAATACGTCGATCATGGGGATATTGGTGCGGATCATGCGCTGCGGGATAATGCGCCGGGAGGGATTGACAGAGGGCCCGGATACCTGGATCAAATTGTCGCTCAGCTCGGCCCCCCCATCCCGGGCCTGACCGGCCCCGTCGAAAACCCGCCCCAGCATATTATCGGAGAAGGCCACCTGCATGGGGTGGCCCAGAAAGCGCACCTGGTCGCCCACCGAAAGGCCGCGGCTGCCGGCAAAGACCTGCAGCGAAACCGCATCGCCGTCGAGTTTGATGACCTGTCCCAGGGACTGCCCCCTGGACGTGGTGACCAGGGCCAATTCTTCGTACGCCACATCCCGGGCCCGCAGGGTGATGACATTGCCCACCACCTGCTCAATTCTATTGTATACCCGTCTCATTGTACCCCCGTCCCAACCTCTGTCCGCTCGGCGATAAGCTGATCAATTTTTTCTTCCTGTGCGACGAACCGGTCATCCTCCATAGCGATATAATTCCAGTCGATGAAGAGCTGGCGCATACGGGAAAAGAAAGCCCTGATCTGTTCTTTGTCCTCAAAGCGCAGATCTTCCATCAGTATCCGGTGCATCTTGCCAAAGACGCGCATCTGGCGCTGGGGCGGGCTGGCCGCATCGACGGCATCAAAGGCGTTTTGCTGCAAATAGACGTTGTCGACGAATTCGGCCTGCAGATAGATCTCGAAATCCTCCAAGGCGGTGCCCTCCTCGCCCACCACCATCATCATCTGCCGCACCTCGTCGCCTTTGAAGAGCAGGGCACGCAACGCCTCGATCATATCGCCGGAAATAGCACTGGAGTAATTGGACCAGCTCTCCAAGGGGTGGATGGCTGGATAGCGTCGAGCGTCGGCCCGCTCCTGGGACAGCCCCAGAAAGGCGCCCACCACTTTGAGGGTAGCCTGGGTGACCGGCTCTTCAAAACTGCCCCCCGCCGGGCTCACCGTGCCGCTGATAGTCAGGCTTCCCTGGCTGCCGTCAGTCAATTCCACTAATCCGGCCCGTTCGTAAAATTCGGCGATACGCGATTCGAGATAGGCGGGAAAGGCCTCTTCGCCCGGGATTTCCTCCAACCGCCCCGAGAGCTCGCGCATGGCTTGGGCCCAGCGCGAGGTGGAATCGGCCAACATCAGCACGTCGAGGCCCATCTGCCGGTAGTATTCGCCCAGGGTGACGGCGGTATATACCGATGCTTCGCGCGCAGCCACTGGCATAGAACTGGTATTGCAGATAATAATGGTGCGCTCCATCAGCGAGCGGCCGCTGCGCGGATCTTCGAGATGGGGGAATTCCTTCAGCGTCTCGACCACCTCGCCGGCGCGTTCGCCGCAGGCGGCGATTATCACCACATCGACCTCGGCGTAGCGGCTGATAATCTGCTGCAATACCGTCTTGCCCGCCCCAAAGGGACCCGGCACGCAAAAGGTGCCCCCCTTGGCCACTGGATAAAAACTATCGATAATGCGCACTTTGGTGATCAGGGGCTCGCGCGGCACCAGCCGGTCCCGGTACGCCGTTATCGGCAATTTGACCGGCCAGGCAAAGACCATGGTGGCCTGGCGCAAGGCGCCCTTTTCGTCGCGCAGCTGGGCCACCGGAAAATCCAGCGCGTAATCGCCGGCCGGGACAATCTCCTCCACCCGCAACCGGCCCGGCCAATCGAACGGCACCATGATCCGGTGCTCAAACAGACTTTCAGCCACCGAGCCCAAAGCCTGGCCCGCCACCACTTCGTCGCCCGCCTTCACAGCGGGGGTGAAGCCCCAGATGCGCGAGCGATCCAACGGCTCCAGCGAAACCCCGCGGGGCAGGAAAGAGCCGTATTCGTCCGCCAGCTTGGGGAGGGGGTTCTGCAAGCCGTCGAAAACCTGTCCCAACAAGCCCGGCCCCACCTGGACCGACAGCAGGGCCCGGGAAAATTCGACGGCATCGCCGACCTTGAGCCCCCGGGTGCTCTCAAATACCTGCAAATAAACCGCCGCGGCGCTGATGCGCACCACTTCGGCCTTGAGCCGCTCCTCGCCGTGGAGGATATAGGCCACTTCGTTCTGCATGGTATTGCCGGTCGTCTCGACCGCCACCATATTGCCGCTGACCCCGATGATGTTACCGCTATCAACACTCACACTTCCACCTCGCACAAGCTGGCAAAACGCGCCAGGCCGTCTACCTGATCGAAACGGGCCAACCGCTGTCCCAGTTGCAATTTGAGCAATAAGAGCACCAGCCGGCCGATATCGAAGTGGTGTCCCACTTCCAAATCTTCGACTCTGTTCCAGCGCAGTTCCAGCAGATTCATCTCCACCTCCAGGGGCGTTCCCCGCAGTACCGCTTCTAGGTCCTGGACCCCGCCCGCCTCGCCCGCCAGGCGCGCCCGCCGCCACCTGACCAGGCTATCTTGGAGGGCGCTTTCGGCTTCTTTGTAGGAGCGCAGGGGCCCCGGATCGTCGGCCATAGGCACCGTCTCTCCCATATCGACCCTCCTTAGCACGCGCCAGTGGGCGCGACTGGTCCATTTACAGGCTTCCAGTAAAAATTCGTCCGGTTCGAGGACTGGTTGCACGCCCAATACGGGTGTGGGTACTTGGGCGACCAGATAGTAGTACTCATCCATGGCCGTTTTCGAGGATTTTCCTCAGACCCGGATTGAGTAATTCAGCCAATGCCTCGGCAATGCCGTCGTCGGTGAAATCGTAGTATACGTCCTGGTCCTTCAGACCGAGGCGGAAACCGCGACCAATATGGGGATGGATCTTGAGCTCGACGATGCCGCCCAGTTGCGCCCGCGCCCCCTGTAACAAGGCCGTCTGCAGCTGTTCCCGGTCGGCCTCGCTCAGCCAGACCTCGACAGCGCCCTCCCCCTGCCAACGGCCGACCAGGTCAATGATGAGCTGGCGTAGAAAATCGGCGCTCAGGGCCTGGCTCACCCCCTCTTTGAAAACTCGATCGAAAAGGAGGAGGATCTGTTCTTTGAGCAGCAATTCGGCATCCCTGACGGCCTGCTCCAGGGCCAGCGCTGACTTTTGCTCCAGATTCTGGGCGCGGGCGCGGGCGGTGGCCACTAGTTGCTCGGCCTGGGTCCGGGCAGCAGCCAGCTCTTGCTCGGCTTGGTCCCGCGCTGCGGTAGCTATTTCCTCGGCCTGCCGCTGGGCCTCCTCGACGGCTTCTCTTTCAAGCCGTTGGATCAATCCGGCTAATTTATCGTCCATGTCCGTCCCCGACGAATGTGCCCAATAGCTACGGTTTACTCTCTTGTTTGCCGACCTTTTCCCCCCACAGTTCGCCGCGTATCTCGGCTTCGACTTTGCGCTGCCAATTCTTGTCGTGGATAAAGCGGGCCTGCTGGCGGCATTCTTCGGCTCGTTGCTCGTGTCCCAGGCGCTGGTGCGCTTCGGCCAGTCCTTCCCAGGCCGGGGCGAACATCATATCCTGGACAATGCAGTAATCGAAGCAGCGGCGCGCTTCCTGGGGGTAGCCCTCCTGCAATAATTCGCGCCCCTGCCGGTAGCGATTCTCGACATTGGCCACCTGTTCTTCCAGCTGCAGGCGAATGGCGTCCTCAGCCTTCAGCGTGACCACCGAACAGGGCATTTCCCGCACCACTTTCTCGGCGACGCTGCCCATCAGCACCCGGGCCAGTCCGGTGCGCCCAATAGAGCCCATAATGAGCAAATCGGCCGGATTTTCCTTGAGGAAGGCGAGGATTTCAGGCGCCGCATTGCCGCGGCGGATTTCCCTTTTCCACTGGACATTGTAAAAATCCACGTCGTCGAGGAAGCGGTCGAATTGGGCTGTCTGTTCGGCCCTGTAAGCCTCTTGTTCCGGCGCCGATCCGGCGGCCTGAAGCACGTGCAAAACGGTCAATTCGGCCTCCAGGTCACGGGCCAGATGAACGGCGTTTTCCAAAGCGCGGTGGGAGGGCGCGGAAAAATCCACCGCACAGACAATGCCACCAATTTGGGCCGCGGCTTCCCGCTGCACTGCCCAGACCGGCTTGAGCGCTTTGCGCATGACTCGGGTGGCGGTGGTCCCCAACGGATGGGCATCGTCCTGGGTATGCCCTTTGGCCCCCATTAAAATGAGATTTACATCGCGCTCGTCGGCGCGCTCGATAATGCGCTCAAAGGGCGTACCGGTCTCGACGACAGTCTCTCCGACTCGAATCCCACGCCCTTCCAAATCCTGGCGCAATTGCTGCAGCCGCTGACCATAGATCTCCTGCATCTTCTCGAGAGAATGGGCGTGGACCCAGTCTTCTTCCAAAATGTAGAGCAGGTCGATTTCTGCATTGAAAGTGCGGGCCAGCAAGACGCCCGTCTGCACGGCATCCTGGGACGCAGGACTGAAGTCAGTGGGCAACAGTATTTTATCGAGTAATTTCATGCCTTTCTCTCCTTGAGCGAATGAATCTCCGGTACGCGCGTTTCCTTTACCCCGCCTGATTTTACAAGAGCAACTATCATACCAGAAAATCAATCTTTACCAGGGGGCCTTTTGAAGGCCCCGGCAAGTGATTGACGGGTTGCAAAAAAGAGCAGGAGAGGAGAGGAAAGTGCCAGAGAGAAGAATGGATATTTTCTTTAAATACCAGTTAAAACAAAAATTTACTTAATAACAAAATAAGCCCGATCCACGGCTCTGTGGATCGGGCTTAAAATTTTCCTTGTAGCCAGCGCCGCCCCATTATCGCACTAGCTGGGACAGCAATGCCCCGGCAGGGAGATCGGCCTTTTATTGGCGACTGTCGATCTAACAGGCCACCGTTGTCCAAACCATTGCAACCACCAATCAGGATTCGGCTTCTACTTCCTCCTTGCCAATGCGGGAAGCCACAAGTTCGTATTTGGCCAGAAGCCGGTGCAACGAACGGCGGTCAATGCCTATATGGGCCGCCGAACGCGATACATTGCCGCGGTACTTCTGCAGGGTCTCCTGGATATAGCGGCGTTCGAAATCGGTGATCAGACGCTCCTTGGCCTCTTTGAAGGGCAGGTCTAGATAGTACTGGGTTCCAATGGGGCCCGAGGCTCCCGCGCTGGCCTGTTGTATATTGGGTGGCAGATCGTCGGGCTGGACCAACTCGCCGGCGGCCAGCACCACCGCCCGCTCGATAACATGCTCGAGTTCCCGCACATTGCCCCTCCACTCGTGGTGGTTGAGCAGGGCCATGGCTTCGGGGGCGATGCCCTTGACCACCTTGCCGTGCTGGGCGGCGTATTTGCCCAAAAAGGTATCGGCCAGCAGGACCAGATCTTCGCCCCGCTCTTTTAGCGCCGGCAGATAAATGGTGAAGGTATTAATGCGGTAGTAGAGATCCTCGCGGAATTGCTCGGCTTCGACCAGGGTTTCCAGGTCCCGGTTGGCCGCGCAGATAAGCCGGATATCGACCTGGCGTTCCTGAGTGCTGCCCACCCGACGGAATTTGCCGCCTTCGAGCACGCGGAGGAATTTGACCTGCAAGGGCAGGGGCAATTCGCTGATCTCGTCCATGAAAAAACTGCCGCCGTCGGCCGTTTCCAAAAGCCCCGCCTTGGCCTGGACAGCACCGGAGAAGGCGCCTTTTTCATAGCCGAAAATTTCACTTTCGACCAGATTCTCGGGCAGGGCGCCGCAGTTGATGGCGACAAAAGCCCGGTTGCTGCGGTCGCTATTGGCGTGGATACTGCGGGCGATCAATTCCTTGCCCGTACCGCTGGCCCCGGTGATGAGGGCCGTCAACTGGGTGGAGGCGATCTTCTTGACCGATTCGAAGACCTGTTTCATGGCCGGACTGCGGCCGATGATATTGTCGAAGCTATACTGTTGACTCAACTGCTCCTTGAGATGGCGGTTCTCCTGGCGCAGGGTGCGGGCCACCAGGGCCTTTTCGACGACAATAGACAAATGGCCCGGCGTAAAGGGTTTGGGGACAAAATCGACGGCGCCCAGACGCATGGCCTCGACCGCGTCTTCGATGGTGCTGTAGGCCGTCATAATAACTACCTGCACATCGGCGTGGTTGCTCTTGACCCAGCGCAGCAACTCCATGCCGCCCATACCGGGCATTTTGAGGTCGGTGATCACCAACTGCGGAATCGCCTCGTCAAAGTGGGTCTGGGCCTCTTCGGCGGTGGCCGCCCGGGCGGTCGTATAGCCCTTGCCGTCGAGCAACCGCTGACAGCTGCGGGCCAGATCGACCTCGTCGTCTACTATGAGTATTCTTACATCCTCCATGCAACTCCTCTTTCGCGATATCGACCGGGCTCGGTTTTGGGCGCCCTTTAGCGGTGGGCCGTCTGTTTGCCCTGGTAGCGCTTCAACTGGGATTCGACGCGTTTGTAGGCGGTATCGATGGCCTTGAATAGATTGTCGCCTTCCACTTCGGCCGAAGCCACCAAGGTCTGGTGCGGTACCTTGACAATGAATTCAGCCATCCGCTGTTGCCGCGTCTCTTCGACGATGACCTCGCAGTCGATAATGGGGTCCCATATCTTGGCCAGCTTATCCGTATGCTTTTGGATATGTTCCCGCGTGGCATCCGAGACACGACAATTCTTGCCTTCAATTCTGGAATTCATAGGGCAGTTCCCTTAGTTGGAGGAGACCGCTTGTCCGGATGTTTTTTCTGGTGCTCCGGGAGAATACCCCTAAACATCCAGCCATCAGTAATTCAGTAATAGCATTAGAAACTCCGGGCCCCACTGCAAAGACCCGGCACCTACATAAAGGCAATCTTTGTGCCAGAACGCCAAAGCCCTATAGCCACATGACAAGCCCTCTTAGCCGCCTTGTGTAGAGACAAGCCCGTCCCTAGGTCAGATAGGCAGTGAGACACAAATGTCCCACATCAACCTCTGCGACGCAATACCTCGGAGATTTTGAGCAACAAATCGGCAATGGAGAAAGGTTTTTGCAAAAGGGCCAATTCCTCACCTTCCAGGTTCTGCCAATCGACATTTTCACCGGCATAACCCGAAACCAATAAAACCGACGTGGCCGGGCGCCTAGCGCGCAATTCAACCACCAGGTCCGATCCCTTGCCATCGGGCAGGGCGATATCACTCAATACCAGCTCAAAATCCTCGTCGGCAAAAACCGCCCGCGCTTGGGCCACGGTGGTGCAAGCCCGCACTCGATAGCCGTTGCGTTCAAGGACGCGGGTCGTGCGCTGCTGCAGGTCGAGTTCGTCCTCCACCAACAGAATGCGCTCGCCCTGGCCCTGAGGCTGGGGCGCATCGACCGGTGCGGCGGGCAACACCCAGTTTTCCTCCTCCAGGGCCGGCAGTAAAATCTCGAAGTGGCTGCCCGTTTCCTGCTGACTTTCGACGACTATCCAACCGTTGTGGGCCTGGACAATACCGTATACCACGGCCAGCCCCAAACCGGTGCCCTTGCCCATCTCCTTGGTGGTGAAAAAGGGTTCGAAAAGACGTCTCTTAGTCTCCCCGCTCATGCCCGAACCGGTATCGCTTACCCGCAGTCGGACAAAGCGACCCGGCCGGGCGGCCGAATGCCGCCGACAGTAGCCCGAAGAGATCTCCACATTGGTCGTCTCCAGACGCAGCAGGCCGCCCTCCGGCATGGCGTCGCGGGCGTTGAGGGCGAGATTGACAATAACCTGGTCGATATTGCCCGGATCGGCGCGGATCAGCTGCAGATCCGGGGCCAAATCGCGCTCGACACGGACATGGTCGCCCAACAGGCGAGCGAGCATCTTCTCCACTTCGGTGATCTGGACGTTCAGATCAAGGGCGCGGGGCTGCATGGGCTGGCGGCGGCTAAAAACCAGCAACTGCCGCGTCAGGTCGGCAGCGCGCATGACCACCCGGCGGATCTTGAGCAGATCTTCGCGCAGCTCCGGCCCGGCCTCAACCCCTTCCATGAGCATATCGACATCGAAAAGAATAATCCCCAACTGATTGTTGAAATCGTGCGCCACGCCGCCGGCCAACAAACCGATGGACTCCATTTTTTGCGCCTGTAGCAATTGGTCTTCCAATTGCTTGCGCTCGGTGATATCCAGGCCAATGGCCATAAAGACGGGGGCCCCGTCGTAACTGGTAAGTTGGAGGTGGATCTCCACCGGATAACAGCTACCGTCGCGGCGTTGATGAACGCTGCGAATGCGTATATCCCGGCGCCCTCCCTGCAGCAGGGGTTGCAGCAATTTGTCCAGAGAGACGGTGTCTAAATCGGGATTGAAGTCGAGAAAGGTCAAATCCCGCAATTCATCGATAGAATAATCGAGATTCTCCCGCGCCCCCCGGTTGGCCTGGACCACCTGTAGGCTTTGGGCGTTGAACAGGTAGATCTCGTTGGAGGAACTATCTAACAGGCGTCCAAAGCGCGCTGCCCGCTCTTCGTCCTGTTTGCGCTGGGTGATATCGCGGACAATACCGGTGAAAGTCCGCCTATCGCCCAATTCCACCTGACTAACGGCCAGATCCATGGGAAAGGTGGTGCCGTCTTTGCGCCGCCCCACCACTTCGCGACCGATGCCGATAATTTTTTTAATCCCCGTCTGGTGGTAGTGCTGCAGATAGGCGTCGTGCTCGTGGCGGTAAGGCGCCGGCATCAGACAGCGGACATTGCGACCGATCACCTCGTCGGCTCGATAGCCAAAAATCCGCTCCGCCGCCAGATTGAAGGACTCGATTAAGCCGTCCTGGTCTATGGTAATGACCCCATCGACGATATGATCGACCACGGCCCGGTAGCGACGCACACTGTTCTGCAATTCGGCCTCCACCCGGGCGCCGCGGGCTGCGGCGTCCCTGAGGCGTGCCAACTCTGCCAGCAGTTGCGCCCTGGTCGCTTCATTCTCGTCCATGCTAAAATCACCCCAATTATGGTAGACCGAGGGGAAATTAAGGCCTGGCCCCCTTCGGGCCAATAGGCTTTGTCGGGAAAGGCGGCGAGCCGGTCTCTTGACGGTCCTGCCCCGGCCCCCTTTGTTTGGGGCGTTTTCCCACCCATCTGCCAGAGGAGATAGCCCCATGTACCCCAATCCGCTCAAAGAAAAACTCGCCCGCGGCGAGGTCGTCCTCGGTTCGGGCATGCCCGCCCCTTCGCCCCATATAGTGGGCACCGTCCTCGACACCAAGCCCGATTTCCTGTGGATCGACACCGAACATATGCCCTACGCCACCGAGGCCCTCGACGTGGTCCCGGTGCTTGCCCGCCAGCGCGGCGTGGCACCCATGATCCGCGTTGCCTGGAACGACCCGGCGCTGATCAAAAAAGCCTACGACGTCGGCGCCGTGGCCGTCATGGTCCCCCAGGTCGATACCCCCGAGGCCGCTGCCCGGGCCGTCGAATACGCCCATTATCCTCCGGTGGGAAAACGCGGTCTATCGCCGATGTGGACCCGCATTGCCGGCCAGGACTGGGACCAGGTGATTAAAACCGCCAACGACGAGACCGTGCTTATCGTCCAGTTGGAAAGCCAACAAGCCTACGAAAATATCGACCAGATCAAACAGATCCCGGGCATTGACGTGATTCTGGTGGGCCCCCTGGATCTGTCGGCTTCAGTGGGCCGCATCACCCAAACAGGGTCGTCCGAAGTCCAGCGCATTATGGAGGACGTGCCCCGCCGCCTCGAAGGCACCTCGATAGTCGCCGGCACCACGCTGACGGACGTGGCCGAAATACAGGAGAAAATCCGCTGGGGCTATCGGTTTCTCAATGTCGGCAATATTCTCGGCTACGGGGCCCAAGCCCTCAAAGGCCACCTCAACACGCTGCGCACCAACCCCCGGGGTGAGTAAAGGCCTTAGTGGATTATACCAGATTTAGAGCGCCTTAGGTTGCCGGGGTGAATTTTTCACAATGCAGCGTGCTTTTTTGTGCTAGGTTATGGATTCGAGCACCATGGACGAGGTCCTAAGTCCATACAGAAACTACCTACTATCCACCTCTTGAATCCTTTGAGGAGAACCCCATGCGCAAATCGATTCCAATTTCCATTCTGCTCGCCCTCGCCATGTTGGCCACCTCGGCTTGGGCTGGCAAATTCCAGACCAGTCCACAGCCCGGTGGTAATAAGGTCTCCTTCGATGTCACCGCGCCTCTGGAAAGTATCAGCGGCGTCAGCAGCGACGTCTCCGGCCACTTCACCTTTGATCCCAACAATATCAAAGGCACGGCCAAGGGCCAGTTCAGCGCCGATTTGGCCAGCCTTAAAACAGGCATTGGCCTACGCGACGAGCATATGCGCGACAATTTTCTGGAGACAGGAAAATATCCCCAGGCGATATTCACCCTGGATAAAGTCGTATCGGCCTCCTCCAATAAAGCCGTCTCGGGCCAGCCTGTAACGCTAGAAATGGCAGGTACTCTCAACTTGCATGGCGTTAAAAAGGCCGAAACCGTCACTGCAACCATTATCTATATGAAAGGCGATGAAACCACCAAAAACATCTTGCCGGGCAATCTCGTCTCCATCAACGCCCATTTCGACGTCGCCCTGGCCGACTATAATATCGCCCGGCCGCAGAAACTCTTCCTCAAAGTCGGCGAAACCGTCAATATTAACGTCGTCTCCCGACTTACCGATGCACCCCATATGTTGAAGGGTGCCTGCGGAGGTTGTGATAATTGCGGCGGCTGTGGCGGTGGCTGCGGTGGTTGCGACGGCGGTTGCGGCGGCTGTGGCGGTTGCGACGGTGGCTGCGGTGGTTGCGACGGCGGTTGCGGCGGTTGCGGCGGTTGCGGCGGTTGCGGCGGTTGCGGTCAATAAATCTCGATAGATACACCAATAAAAAAGCGATTCCGGATCTATCCGGAATCGCTTTTTTATTGGTCCGCCAACCACGCCTGCGCTTTCTTCACCTGCTCCAAATGGACGTCGGCGGTGGCCCAACGCGTTAGAAAGGCCCTATAGGTCTGAGCCGCCTCCTGACGCTGCTTGCCCGCCTGGTAGGCCTGGGCCAGGCCGAAGAGGGCCAGACCGCTGCCGGGACGCCGCGCCAACTGGCGCTGGAAAGCGGCCACGGCCTCTTGCCAAGCCCCCGCCTCTAAGCGGGCATAGCCCAGACTTTCCAGCACCGAACGCGCGTATAGGGGCGGTTCGTCGTAACCCAGTTCCTCGGCCTTTTCCCAAGCTTCCTCCAGCACCTGACGCGCCTGCGGGTACTCGCCTTTGGCCCGGTGCATATTGCCCTTCAGATCCAAACGAGCCACACCGAGCAAATCCAGGCGCCGGCGGGTATAGAAAATATCGTCGCTGGGGGGACCTTCAATGGCGTAGACCCACTCGAATTCGGCGAGGACTTTCAACTGCTGCTCCGCCACTTCCACAGTACCCGTTTGCACCGCTTCCATCCCCCGGGCATACGCCTCCATCCCCCGGGCATACTCGGCGGCAAAGGTATTGGTCAGAGTATCGTTGGCAGCGATGGCGGCCAGTTCCCGGGCCGCTGCCCCCCATAAACCCAGGCGTATATGCAGGCGCGGCAGGGCTAGGCGGCCCTGGTAAAAAAAGAGCGACTTGCGCTTTGACAAAGGCACAGCCTGCAGGCGCCGGGCCCATTGCAGCCCCTCGCGGTAGCGCCCTTCTTCGGCGCAGGTTGCCAATAAGTAATTTAGGTTGTGGACGTAATTCCAGGTGCGCTCGGGCGCCACCCCCTGTACCGCCATATAGGTAGAATCGACCTTCATTGAAGCGATAAACGACTGGCGCGCCCTTTCGTACTGACCCAGCCGGTAGTAAATATGACCGGGCATATGGACCAGATGCCCGGCATTCCAGACCAATTCCTCCAAATGCCGGGCGCTCTCCAAGCCCTGATCGGGATGCTTGGCTTCGACCAGATGGATCCAGTAGTGATGCGGGGCCGGGTGCCGGGGATGGCTTTCTATGAGTCGGGATAGCAGCGGGCGCAAATCGGGCTCGCCCGGCTGGACGGGCTGGTCAAAATCGAAACCCCGCATCAGGTAACGGGCCAGGAACACCGGGGCTTCCACATCTTCGGGGTACTGCTGCGCCAAGGTTTCCATGGCCTCAATAAACGCCGGGCGGCCCTCCTGGCGGGGCAGTGAATCGAGCAGTACCGCAGCCCGGATATAGCCCTGTTCGCGCGACGAGGCGCCCCCCATCAGGGACTGGGCCCGGCGCAGCGCCTGCCGGCGGGCGGTCCGATTGCTGTTATTGCCCACCAGCGATTGATGCATGCCCCAATAGGCTATAGCACAGGTGCTATCGAGCCGGGCCGCCTCCCTAAAAGAACGCCAGGCCTCGTAGTACCAGTAGCCGTGGATCATACAGATCCCTTGGTCGATATAGGCCTGGACTCGGGGTGCGGAAGTGGTTGCGGGGAAAGAGCATTGGCCCACGCCCTGCAGCAGCAACGGCCGCTGGTCGCCGGACTCTTGGTCGGAGGACGTGCGCAGGCCGACACAACCCAATACCACCAACAAGCCGGCGGCCATCAGTACCCCGGCCCGGCGCATATTAGTGGGTGCTCTTGCCCATAATTACAAACCAGACGGTCTGCAGCATAATTTTAAAGTCGAGGGCCAGGGACATGTTCTCAATATAGTACAGGTCGTATTCCAAGCGCTCGCGGGCAATGCCCACCAGATCGGGCGAATCCATATCGAATTCGTGCTTGGCCTGGGCCCAACCCAACAACCCCGGTTTGACGTTGAAACGGCGCATGTAGAAGGGAATTTCGCGGCGAAATTGCTCGACGAAAAAGGGCCGCTCGGGGCGGGGGCCCACCAGACTCATATCGCCTCTGAGAAAATTGATACACTGCGGCGCCTCATCCAGATGCAGCTTCCGCAATACCCGTCCCACCCGGGTCACTCGGGGGTCTTCCTGGCCCACCCACACCGGTCCGGTATTCTGCTCGGCATCGATCACCATCGAGCGAAATTTATAGATCCAGAATACTTTGCCGCCCTTGCCTACCCGTTCCTGGCGAAAGAGCACCGGACCGGGCGACCCCAATTTGATCAGGACCACCAGCAGCAACCATAAAGGCAGCAGCAAGACGCCTGTACAGAGAGCCACAGTGACGTCCACAAGACGCTTGGCGGCCTCTTCCCACACCGACATCAAACGAGGGTTCAATTCCATCAGGGGCACACCGTAGATCTGGTTGGTACGCACGTGGCCGGTGACTATATCGTAGAGGTCCGGGGTAATGCTGAAGGATACCGAATGGCCCTCGGCCGCGTTGACTATATCGAGGATCTCCTCGTGGGAATTGGACTGCAAAGCGATAAGCACGACCTCAATATGCTGGGCGGCGATAATGTCGCCCAGATCGCCCGGATCGCCCAGGACGGGCAGGCCGTCTACGACCTCCCGCTCCTCTTCGTGCCGGGCCCGCACAAAGCCGACGATATTGTGGTTGCGTACCGAAGCCGAGCGCAAATCCTGCAACAGGCGGGCACCGCGCTCGTCGCTGCCGACGATCACCGTGCGACGCTGGCCGAAGCCGCGCAACAACAATTGGCGCTGGAAACTGCGCACGGCCACCCGTCCACCTCCGGCCAGTACCACCAGCACCAGCCAGTAGGAAACGATCAGGGCCCGCGTCAAGGGAAAGGGATGGCTCAAATCGAAGGTGGCGGCAAAAAAGAACAAGGCCCCCAAGGTGACAATCTTGAAGACCGATACCACTTCGTCAAAACGCGAGGGGGAATGGCGGCGGCGGTAAAGGCCCTCCAGCAGAAATAGCACCAGCCAGAAGACGTACAGCACAATCAGCGCCTGGGCGTAATAACCGAGGGCGTACCAGAAGGTCGGGTCGGTCTGGGTCTCGGGGTGGAGACGGGCCCAGCTACGCTCGACATTATCGAGGGTGCCACCGACGAATTTGAGCCATAAAAAGGCGACGGCAGCCAGATTTACGGCGACAAAATCATTGATCAGTAGGGCTATCTTTTCTTGGCTGGTCGACATTTTTAATTGCTTCGGTCCAGCGGTTTCCACACCGTGAAGCGGCGGCCGCTGACAATATGCCACCAACCCAGCAAGACGCCGAAATTAGTGGCGCAGAAATAGGCGGGAACATAAAACAGGCTCCAACGCTCCAACCACCGATGTCCCAGGTGGCCCATCAGACTGAGGGCGTAAAAAACCACCTGCAAAGCCAGAAGCCCTTTGTAAAGGGGTCCGTAATCCAACAACAGGATATTGCCGGCAAACGCCGCGACAAGGAAAAAGGGCACCAACCAGCGGAGCAATTTGTGCGACACCAGTTGAAAGGCAAACCAGCCGTGGGCCAAGGGGTTGAGCGCCCCCCGTTCCTGCCACAGGCCGAGAATGCTGCGGGTGACGATGCGGGTGCGACGACGAAATTCGCCCCGAAAGGTCGCGGCGCTGTCCTCGGTGGCGATGGCCCGGGGTTCGTAGACCACCTTCAACCCTTTGCGCCAGATTCGGATGGGCATGATGAAATCACTGATTATATCCGCCTCCAACTCGTCGAACAGATCCCGTTTGAGGGCGTAAATCGAACCGTTGGCCCCCAGTGTTGAGCACAGCAGGCTTTCGCGCCGCTTGAGGAATTGCTCGTAGCGCCAGTAAAACCCCTCGCCTTTGCCGGCCCCGCCGCCGCCCGGGTTGTGGTAGCGCAATTCGCCGCATACGCACCCCACCTGCTCGTCCTGCAAAGGCTGCAGCAAGGTCTTTAGGGCGTCCTTCTGGTACATGCTGTTGGCATCGGAAAAAACCAGGATCTGGCCCCTGGCCTGGCGCACCCCCGCGTTTTGCGCCTCGGTCTTACCGCCCCGCTCTGCCACCCGGTGCAATTGCACCCCTTTGGAGGCATAGGTCTGGACGATCTCGTCGGTGCCGTCTTCCGAGCAATCGGAGACGACGATAATCTGCAGCCTGTCGGCCGGATAATCCAGGGCCAGAGAATTCTCCACCTTGGCGCCTATAACTTCCGCCTCGTTATAGGCACAAATGATAAGGGATAGAGAGGGCCAATCGTCTATCGGATCGTACTGCGGCGTCCGGGTCATTTGGGTCAATAACCACAATAGAGCCGGATAGAACAGATAGGTATAGGCGATCAGGAAAACAGACAGCCAGAAGAGCAATACGTACAGATCCGCCATGCAATTCGCGGCGCGGCAAATACCGGGCCGGCCCAGTGGAAAACACGTGCTTTCAATGCAGGGTGAGCTAAAACACAGTACAATGCAACAGTATAGCTTATAATTGTAGGTAACTCTCCAGCTTCCACGCAAGTTCCGGCCGCAAACAGCCAGCCAGCCGGCGGCTTGTCTGGCGGCCGCTATTGGGTTATCTACAACCTGACGCCGAAAGACCTACCCCCTATGCTTAACGCCTATCCCTCCCCAACCACCCTGCTCAGTATTCTCGGCGGCCTGCTATTAATACTGGCGCCTGCCCTCTCCGGCCAGGCGCTGCCTCCCGAACAGCATCCCAGTCTGCTGTTCACCGCCGCTCAGGTCCCCCTGCTGCAGGAACGTCTGCAACGCCCGCCCTACACCACCTGGTGGGAAATAACCCAGGGACGAGCCACCGCCCTGCCACAAACCTTCACCGAAGAACGCACCAAAGCCCGCTACGCTAAAAGCCTCGCCTTTGTCTACACCATGAGCGGAGATTCGCTGGCGGCGCTGCAGGCCGCCGATTTGCTCCTATCGGTGCAATTCCCACCCCGCGGCGGCGATCTGGGACAACCCCACCTAGAAGGCGAAACCTTCAAGCTCTATCTGGAAGCCTACGATATGCTGCACTCCTTCCTAGAAAGCGAACCGGAACAGCTGGAGGAAATCCGCACCATCGCCGCCGAAGAGGCCCACCGCCTCTACGACGGCATCCGCATTGAAATCGGCTCCGGGCTGCTGAGTCTGTCGATCAAGCTGCACGAATCGGGCCACCTGGATAATTGGCATCTGCGCGTCTACGCCGCCCTGGGCCTGGCCGCCCTGGCCCTGGCCGACCATCCCGGCACGGACGGTTCAAATCCGCAAGACTGGGCCCAGCGGGCCCTACAAATGATCCAGGAAACCCTCGACTACCAGACCGAGGAAACCTCGGGCGCTTTTGCCGAAGGGCCCTTCTACCACCGCTACGCCGCCGATGTCTACCTGCCCTATATGGCGGCTCTCAAACGCCTGACCGGCCTCGACCTATTCGTCGACCCCAAGATCGAGCGCCTGCACGATTGGTCCCTCAACCTGCGCCTGCCCAACGGCCGCCGGCCCAATATCGACGACGGTCACCTCGACGATTTCTACGGCCATTATCTGGCTGCCTTCGATGCCGACGGCGGCGCCCACCGCTGGGATTGGGAAAACAACGAAAACGGCCTCTACGTGCGCGAATTTTCCGAACTCGACGCCATTGCCCTGTACGACGACCGCATCGCCGCCCAGGAGCCCGATCGGGGGCCGACCATTTTCATGCCCGCCGGCGGCGACGCCGTCTTCCGCAGCGACTGGTCCTCCCAGGCCACCTATATGCTGCTGCGCGGCGAACACGACCTGCCCCGCACCCGCGGTCTGGCCCACGAGCACCCCGACGAAACCAGTTTTATAATTTACGCCGGCGGCGAAATGCTGGCCCTGGACGCCGGCTATATCAATTTCGACAACCACCACAAGGTCAATCAGGGCCACAACCACAATGTCGTCCTGGTCGACGGCGAAGGCCCGCCCCTGGACACGCTCTTCGGGCAGCCTATAGGCGGCGGCAACGACGCCTATATCGTCGATGAATTCACCAGTCCTTTGGTAGACTACGCCCAGGTCGAGGCCGCCTATGCTGGGGTCCAGACAAGGCGCCGGGTGGCCTTTGTCGAGGGCCGCTATTTCGTCGTCGCCGACCAGTTGCGCGACGATCGGTCACACCGCTATACCTGGCGCCTGCACGGCAACGGCGGCGGCAGCAGCGGCGGCACCTACCAACGCGACGGCGACCTGGCCCGCTGGACCCGGGACAAGGCCGAATTGCTGGCCTATACGCCCACCACCGATGACCGCACGATAGGCGAAAGCGAAAGTCTGCACTCACTGGATTTTTTGCAGGAATTGACCCATACAGTCCTGGAAGTAGAGCGACAGGGGGCCCAAGCGGAATTCCTCACCCTGCTCTTCCCCCGCCCCCTCGACCAGCCTGAACCTCTTTTTTCCACCCCCACCGCAGCGGGCGGCCAGGCCGTGCAATTGGAACTGGAAGGCCAACTGGACTTGGCCTGGGTCGCCGCCGCCGATACCATTTCAGTGGCCGGGGCCAACGCCGCCTTCAGCAGCGACGGCCGCTTTGGACTGGTGCGCCAGGGCCCGGAAAGCCCCACTGCCTACCAGGTCCAGGACGGCCATTTTCTCGCCCGCGACGGGGCCCCGGTATTCAACGCCACCCAATCCATCGACCTGAGTCTGGCCCGCAGCGATACCAGTCTGGCCGGTTTTGTCCGCAGCACAGATGCTGGCTTCGTCCTCAGTCTACCGCTGCAGGGGCTGGTCGATAGTCTCCACTTTGGCGGCATCCTGCTCGATACCACTTGGACAGCGGACACCCTCAATCTCAACCTGGTCGGCGAGGGCGACCTGTATATCGGCCTGCAGCCTCTGCCCGATATTCTGCCCCTGGTTCAACGCGCCGATTTCGATGCCGACGGCCAGGTCGGTTTCACCGATTTCTTCCGTTTTACCGACGCCTTTGGTCACGAGGAACCCGCTTTTGACCTGGACGGCAACGGCCGCGTCGCCCTGGGCGATTTCCTCCTCTTTGCCGAGGTCTTCGGTCAGTCCTCACTCAAGCCGTAATGACGTAGCGCAAAACCTCCACCACCTGCTCGGGCTCGCGGGCCACGGCCAGAGCGGCGGCGTCTACTTCCTTGAGGGCGTGGGCGTGCTCGGGCCCGTGCAGGATAATCAGCGGCTTGCCCAGCGCCGCGGCAAAGCCGGCATCGAAAGCGGCGTTCCACTGGCGATACTGGTCGCCAAAGCGCACCACCACGATATCGGCGTCGCTGATCAGGGTGCGGGTGCGGATGGCGTTGACCTGCGCCCCTTTGTGGTCCTTCCAGAAACCGTTGTCCTCGGCCCCCAGGATATCGACGCCGCAATTGTCGCTGGCCCCGTGGTCGGTGACCGGGGCCTGGAAATCAACCGGCAATTGCGCCGCCTGAGCGCCCTCGACAATGCGCTGACGCCAATCGCTGTGAATTTCGCCCGAAAGATAGACTTGCCATTGTTTTGCCATGGGATAGTTCCTCCATTGTATGGGTGATTCGCCGCCAATGGAAAATAGCCGACGGCTCTGTTGGGCTCAACAAACCAGAGCGGATTTCACCGCACCAACGCCAGTTTCCGCCTGGCCGAGCAACGGCGGGATGCGCTCGCTATCTACTTCGAGCAAATTGATCGTCCAGAATTCTATCGGCCGGCCCTCGTCCCGGGGAATGCTGTTAAGGGCATCGTAAACCAGGAAGCGCCCATCCCCCGTCCAGTCCAGCGCATCGGCGAAGCGGATAGTATAGGTGCGCACCCCTTCCTGGGTGGTCGGGTTGTACAGGCGGACTCGCTTGCTGGCTTGAGGGTCGACCAAATCAAAGATAAAAATCGTACTGTCACGGAAGACGGTGGTGGCCGCCAGCCGGGTGCCATCGGGAGACAAGGCGATGGAGGACCAGTCGCCCGCATCGCTGACAATTGTCTCACCCGCACCATCCGAATCAATGGCACGAATAAAATTGTCCTCATCGACAAAGAGAATGAGGGCGCCGTCGGCGCTGACCGAGATCGGATTGCCGGTGTTGGGGCGGACCTGGGTACTGGTCAACTGAACGAGATCCCCATCACTCTCAATCTCGGGCCGAGCTAGCCACAGACTGCGATCGCCCGCATCGGCGTTGATCGCGGCGATCCACTCCTCGCCTTCAAAGCGGGGCCGGTCTGCAGCGGGCAGGGCGCCGATGCCCCCCTCGATACCCACCTCATCGAAAGCGGCCAGGACGGCCTGCACTTCCGGCCCATTATCGCCAAACAGATCCTGGGCAGCCAGCGCGGCGGCCCGGCGCATATCGGTGAAATTAGCCCGCCGGTTTAGATAGCGCGCCGCCAGGACGCGATAGTAGATGCGCTCGGTCTTCTCTCGGCCAAGAGCTTGGGCGATGAGGAAGGCGGCACGGTTGGGGATGCCGCTGTTAATATGGACGCCGCCGTTGTCCTGAGATAAGTCCAATTCGACGTATTCATCCATATGGGCCGGCTGCCAAAAGAAATCGCCGCGTTGGCCACCGTTGTGCGGGTCGGCCATATTGCGCGCCGCACCCGAGGGAAAGACCCCAGGATTGGCGACGTCCTCGGCCAACAACCAATCGTCGCGGTCTACCATGGCGGCGAAAATATCGGCCAGAGACTCGTTGAGGGCGCCCGCTTGAAAGCGATATTCCAGACCGAGCGTGTGGGCGACAATGCCGTGCGTCAGTTCGTGGGCGACCACGTCAAGGGCCCCGGCCAGGGGCGCGAAGAGCCTATCGCCGTCGCCATAGGCGATGACCCCCCCGTTCCAAAAGGCGTTATCCAGCGCCCGTCCCTCGTTGGTGACGTGGATAATCGAAAAGACCGTGCCATCGCGCCCGTCGAGCCCTCGACGGCCATGGACAGTCGAAAAGTACTCGAAGACCAGATTGGTGTAGTAGTGGGCCGAGACGGCCACCGGATCGCTCCAGCTATTGTCGGACGACGAGACGTGGAAAACACGATCCAAAAAGCTCAGGTCACGGTGGCGCGCATCGAGAGTGAAGATGCTGCCGAAGGGGTTGTTGAGAACCGTGGCGAGGGGATCGTCTACAAGGTCGATCTCGACGGCGGGACCGGCGCGGGACCCATCGAGCAAACAGAAAGAATCCGCCACCTCATATACATTGATCCTCTGCGGTTGTCCCCCCAGGTCGAGGGCAGTAGCCACTACGGGTCCCTGGGTAGGGGCCGCGTTATAGGCTTCGAGAACGCGCCCAGTATGGGCGTCGACAAAACAGTACCAGCGTTCCCCCAGCCGGGGCCGGACCTCCACATGCCAGACCAGATGGGGCACCTGCGCGCCCGGTTCCAGCCGTAGGTACTGGGTGGCTACAGGTCCATCGTAGCCCAGCAATTGCCCCAACGCCGGGGGCAGGGAGCGGTCCGGATCGACGGCCCGGAGATGGCCGAGAGCGCGATGGATGGCCCGGTCGGGGCCGATGGCCGGCACCAGATCCGAATCCTGCAACGGCGTCGGGACATAGCGGGCGTTGACTGCGTAGGGGGTCCCGTCGGGCAGCAAGTGGACGACCAAGTCGCATCCCCACAGAGGTATCCCCCCAAAGTGTTGCTGGAAAGCGACGTGGAAACGACCCCCAGCATCGGCGACGACGGCGCCGGGATCCAACTCGGCTCGGGGACGCTGCAGGCGGAACAGGCGGCGGTGGGCGTCGATAAAATCCAGCGCCAATGCCTGACTCCGGGCGGGGGAGAGAGGCGCGGCCGGTTTGGCTGCACCCAGCTGAGGGGTCCCGTTGCTGAGGAAAACTGGGGTCCCGTTGCCCTCGTGCAGGGCCAGTTCCCAACTGGACGGCTGGCCATCTGAAACTCGGGGCGGGGCCACTGACTTGGCCCGGGCCCAGGGTCCCAGGGACTGGTGCAATTTTTCGGCCGTCAGGGCCACCGCGGCCGCAGTGAGGGGGGAAGCAGAGACGCGTTTGCGGCCTGCCTTCCCCGCCCATATACCAGGGGCAAGCGGCGCTTGGGCCTCCAGAGGCAGGGCCAAGGGAAACAGGTAGAAAACAGCGAAAAAAACCGAATACCAGGCTCGAAATCTAGATCGCATCCTATTTTCCGGGGTTGTCCGCCGCACCACAACCGGTCCAAAACGCTTGCTGGAAGCACCGCGGCATCCTATCTTCCTCTCCTTAAAGAGGTCATTTTCAGACCCAGCGACAAGGGGATAAAACCATGAAATCCGCTCTCGAATTAGCCATGGAAAAAGCCGCCGAAGCCGTCGGCGACGATTACATTAAACTGAGCCCCGAGCAGATCGAGGCCGTCGATAAAGTAAAAAAGGAATACGAAGCCAAATGGGCCGAACGCGACCTGGTCTTCCAGGCCGATCTGGCCAAACTCAACGCCCAGGCCGCCCAGGCCGACCCCCAGGCCCTGGCCGAGCACCGCCACAAATTGCAGGAAAACCGCAACCAGATGCGCGAACAGATATACGCCGAACGCGACCAGAAAGTAGACGCCATTCGCCGCCCGAAAAGCTAACGCATCAAGCTCAAGGGCCGCCTGATCTCCACCCGTTGCTGGCCACTGCTGGCCAGCAGGCGGTACAGATAGGTCCCATTGGCCACCAAGCGCCCCTGTTGGTCGCGGCCATCCCAATCCACCTGTCCGAAACCGGCTCCCTGTCCCCCCCCTTCCAACCGCCGCACCAGCCAACCGCTGATACTGTAAATCTCCACTACTACCGACGCCGGATGCGATAGGACGTAGGTGAAAGCGCCGCTGTCGGTCACTGGATGGGGATAGACCAGCGGCTGTCCCACCGTCAGTACGTCCTGCAATTCAAAACGCAAGTCGCGCCGACCGATCTCCTCTTCCCCTTCCAAAAGCTGAATCTCCAATTCGTGCGCCCCCAATTCCAACTCGGGCCAATAAAGGGCGCGGATACCGGCTACTTCATCAGAGGGGGCCAACAGCGAATCAATGCCAACAGGCTGGCCGTCGATGCGCAGACTCAGGCGCCCGGACGGCAACGGCGGGGCGTGGATGAGCAACCCCTGGTCGGGCCGCAGCGGATCGCCGTCGAGAAAGGCCCCGCCATCGGGCCAAGCGCTCACAACCAGGGGAATCCGCCCGACTAATAACAGCGGGATCTCCAGGCGGTTATCACCCGGCTCGGCATCGGGCTGGGTCGCCAAAACCCGGGCGAAAAGGCGGCCGCCCACCGGCGGCAACTGGACACTGTCCAGGACCACCGTCCGCGTCGTCCCGCGCCCCATATCGGCCAGCGGGTAATCGACCGCCACCACACCCCGGCTGGTCAACTGCACCCGCGCCCCCGACACGGCACGGGCCGCTAGGTTGCGCACTTGCAGGTGCACCTGCAGACCGCCCGAATCGGGCACCGCCACCGCCGCCGTCATTTGCAGCGACGGCAAGGGCTGGTAATCGACGGCCCAAGACGATAGCCGCGCGGCTCCGGGGGTACCGCCAAAATCGGCCTGCAAGCGGATGCGCCGATATCTGGCGGCATCGAGACGGCTCAGGTCGATTTTTCCCCCAGCCTTCACATCGGCCCAATCGGGATGCACATTCCAAGGCCCGTCGACCTCGTCCTGGACCAGCACCCGCACCTGTAATTGCCCGCCCTGGTCCACCGCTCCACGCCAGCTCAGGCTTTGCCATTGGGCTGCCGGTCCGATGGGCTCGGACAACACCCGACCACTGTCTATCTGCCCCAAGCCGCTGTAGCGGAAAATGCCCGATCCAAACAAGTCGCCCAACCAGATTTTGTTGTTGACCCAATCGTACTGGCCGGTGATGACCCGCGTCAGTCCCTGGTCCGAGACCCACTCGTCGAGAAAGCGGCCGTCCATCGCGTCTACCATCCGCACCCGGCGTTCATTGCCGTACTCTATGAAGTACAGCCGCTTGCCGTCGGCGATCACGCCGTCGGTCCACTTAAAAGTGAAGCCGTTGGCCGTGGGCGGCGAGCTGAATTCCCGTACCACCGCCCAGTCGGCCTGGGGCTCAAAGACGCGCACCCGCCAGGCGGTGCGCGTCTGCCCGTCCTGGCTCATCGCCACGTTGTAGATATAGCGACCGTCCGAAGTAAAGAGCGAATGGCCCTCTTGCACCAGGCCGCTCTGCCATTCGAGCAGCCCGGCCGCCACCGCCACCGTATCGAGGCGGCCACTGACCGGATCGAGGCGCTCCAGCTCAAAGGCCCGGCCGCTGTCGTTGTAGATAAAGCCGTCGCTGTGGTAGGTAGCGGCAATACCGGCGGTGGTCGAATCGCCAACGGTGCCGTAATTGCGGTCGCGGCGGCTACCGTTGAAACCGGTGCCAATACGGGTGAAGACATCGGTCCCCGGATAGATGGTCGAAGCGTCGTTAAACCAGCGTTTGGCGTAGATATAGGTGCCATCGGTGCACAGGACACCGGCCCCCTCCAGGCCGCGCACCGTAAAACCGTCTTCCCGGGTGGCCTCGGAGGGTCGCGCCGGCAGCGGCACCGAAGACAGGCCCACATCGCCGTCTCTGTCCTGTTCGACGCCCGGCGGGCGACCGGCCAGCAATTGGCGCCCGCGCTGACTCCACACCGGCGCCTCTTCTCCCTCCTCCAGGAACAGGGATCGCATTGGGCTCCAGGGACCGGCCCCGGCCCCGGTGCGCACCCGGGCGCGCCAAAATAAAACACCCTCCTGCCCTAATCCGCTCGGCCGATACGAGGCCAGCCCGTCGGCCACGGACAGCACCGGCGAAAGCAGACTGGTTTCGCCGGTGAAGGTGGTGTCGGAGGATAGGACGAACTGACACGAAAGCCCCTCCACCCCCACAGGCACCGCGGCCTCCAGCACCAGATCGACGGGGCGCACTACCGCCTGGGCAGCCGGAAAGACCGGCGTCGCCCGCAACGGCTCGAGAATATCCAACTCCAACAGGCGCCGGTTATTGCCCTCGTCCATTTCGGCGACGCGGTCTTCGGGATCGACCATTAGTTCTAGCCGATAGGCGCCGCCGCGATCCCGCACCGGCCAGTCAAAAGCCAATCGGCGGCTACCGGCGAAGGGGGCCTGCACCCCGTAAAACAGGGTGTCAGGCTCGCTCTCGGCGCCAAAGCCCAACACCGCCACAGCGACGCTGTCGGCGCTGAGGCGAGCCTGATTCTCCAGCGTCACTTGCAACTGTACGGTGGCCTGGTCGAATACCTGCTCGGTATCGAATTGCACGTCGGCTACCGTATAGTCGGGCCCCGCCGGCAGGGCCAGACGCTGGGCCGGATCGCCGATCAGTTGCATCGTCCGCACCGCCGTAGGCCAGCCGGGGTGGGCGGCCAAAAGTTGTGTCTTGGCCGCATTGAGGACCGGGCCGAAACCGAGATTGTCCTCTTTGAAGAACTGGTTGAAGAGGCGGTCGCCGAGAAGATTATTTTGCTGTACAAAACTTTTCGCCGCCGCTGAAATATAGGCAATGGCACCGCCGTCGGGCCGCCGCGTGAAGACCTCGGCCAGCGAGGGGAAGGCCGGATTGACGAAAAGACCGTTGAGACACGAAAAGGCCAGTACCAAAGGCAGGCGGGCGCCGTTGCCCACCTGGCTCAGATAATCCCAATCAACATCCTGGATGGAAAATACAAACTGCATGGTGCCGAGGCTGCCGTGGCCGCTGAAATTGACCAGCAGGGCCCCTTCGTTGAGGGCATCGACAAAAGCCTTGCCGGTGGGATTGGGAATGCCGCTATTGTCCGGGTTGTAGACTTTTACGGCCTCCAATCCGAGGCCCTCGGTATAGCGGGACGCCAATTCATCGCTGGGCCCAGTAAAGATGTCCTGGGCATGGTGATTGGCCAGATAGAGGACGCGACTGCGCCAGGGCCCGACCTCGGGATTGAGGTCGTAGCCGATAATTTTGTCCACCATCTGGCCCGCCTCGGCGGCATTGCCCGCCGTCAGACGGCCGATAGCCACATCGGGTAATAGATCGTCGCCGTCTACCAGCGTATAGAAAAAATCGCTGGGGGCATAGCCCCGTTCGCGCTCGTGATAGTAGGAAGTCGGCACCGACACAGGGGCGGCACGACTGAGGATATCGCGTGCGTCGAAATCGGTATCGCCCAACAACACCACATAGGCCGGTCTGCCGGCCCAATTGTGATAGGCATAGGCGATAAAATCCCCGATGGCTTGGCTGCCGGCCAGGCCATCGCCGAATTCATCGTATACATCCTCTAGGTTGACTACCGCCGTTTCCAGCCCGCCGGCGGCCCGATGGTCGGCCAAACGGCGGGCCGCCGCCAACAAGCGCCGGTGGCTAATGACCAAATAAGCGGCCGAGCGCCCCGGGTCGCGCAGACCGGCCGGACTATGGCGGATGCCCTGCGGCGTTTTAAAAGCCAGGCTATCGGCTGCCGCGTAACGGCCACCTTCCGGAGCCCGGTCGGCAAAGGTTAGATCAAAGCGGCCGGCGATATCATCGACCTGCATCCCTTCAAAGCGCAGGCCCCGCTCTAAATCCCACAACTCGATGGTGGGATGGCCAAAACCGGAAACGACAATGCGGTGCCCTTGGGAAACCGGTTGCCCAAAGGCCAGATGCCCCTGACGGGCCCAGTAGAGGCGCCGATAGTCAAGGGCGAACCAGTTGAAATAGATCCGATCCCATTTGGCCTGATCGGCGAAAGCCTGCAACAATAAGCGGTTGCGTCCATTGCGCAACCTATCGAGAGGGATCTCGCTGGACAGACGCATTTCGCGCTGCCCCTCCCAGATGCTATCGTCGACAATTTCGTTGTTCAGGCTGACGACCGTGTGGTGGCCCAAATTGGTGGCGCCGTGGATGGAGAGGCGCAAGCGCGGACTATAAGCGGTTACCTGGTCGAGACGGTCAATATCGCCGACAACGATCCGGGCCGCCGGCACGTTGGCCCGGGTGGATTGCAGAAAATTGCCCCAAAACCAATGATCGTAGGCCAATTCTTCGGTGAAGACGGTACCCTCAGGCAGGTCGATCTCGCCCAATTCGTCAAAGCTCAGATCCCGTTCGAAATGACTCGTAGTCCAGTAGGAGCGCTGCGCCGGGTAATCTTCTACCGGTGCTCCTGAACGTCCTTCCAAACGGCGGCCCGGCTCCCCGTCCCAGGTCAACCAATACGTATTGCGCCCCCCCCATATACTGGCGAAATCCTTTTCGCCGCCCTCGGGGAACAAAGAGCGCCGGTAGCGGCCGTAGAAAAGCAATTGGTCGCCCGAGTCGAAGCGGCCGTCTTCTTCGCCGCCGACGTACAGGGCCTGTTCGCCGCCCCGATGAAACAGACGAAAGGTGCGCGGATCGATGCTCTCGACATCGACCAGGAGACTACTCAGCCAATCCGGGTCGAGGCGAAAAAAACCGTCCTCCGCCACCCATATTTTGACCCAGGGCCAATCGGCATCGTACCAGGTCTCAACCGCTGCTTTGGCAGCGGGCCGGGCACGACCGGTAGCCTGTTGGGCATTGATAAAGGCCCGATGCAAAACCCGGCCGTACGGATCGTCGATCTGGCTGCCTATTTTGGCACGGCCGCCGCGAAAACGGATCTGCAGACGCAAATGCTGGTGCACCTGCAAGAGACGGCGAGCTGGATTGTAGGCAAAAGGATACAGGCGCAGGGACCAGGCGGGCACCCCGCGCAGTATTCCCAGATATTCGACGGCAACCGGATTGGTCGGGCTCAGGCGATCCTGACCGTAGGCGACCGGATCGGTCCGATGGCTGACCAGACCTTCTTCCCCGGGCAACGGCGTCGGGGCGGGAACGAAATGGACGCGTTGACGCGTATGACTGTCGCTAGCAAGGATTTCCACTTCCACTTGGGCCCCCGGCGGCACCGCCAATACTTCGGCCCAAAAAGGCAAGGCCGGCGCCCCGGCCTGGTCCAGGCGCGTTGCCCCTTCGACTACCAGATCGTCGAATCGGGCACCCTCCAAATCCCTTTCAACCAGTTGAAAGGGCGGCAAATTCCATTCCACGACAAGACCGTCGGGCCCAGCCGACAGTACCTCGATGGGGCCGGCCTGGAGCAACCCGGGCAGCAATAGACTGCCGTATAGTAACAACAGAGGACAACGCATCAATTCGCTACTCCAAGGAGAATTTTTATCTACTCCAAATAAATACAATTAATACAATTACCCTTGCCCGCCGCCAGCTTTCCAGATGGATTGCAGCACCAGAGCTGAGGGGGTTTGTTGATAGATTCGCCATATCTTGTTATCCTTAAATCTAATCATCCGCACGTCCGGGAAACACTTTTTATCCCCATGAACGCTCCAGACCGATATGTTCGCCTCTCCAAAAGGATAGGCCAGTGGGCCCTAGTCGCCCTAGTTGGCGCCGCTGCCGTGGGGGTATCGCTGTACGTAGAATTACCCCAATCCATCGACAGCCATGCCCGCATCGCCCCACAACGGCAGTGGATTGTCACCCGCGACACCGACGGCCGCCTGCTGGCGACGCTGTCGGACCACCGCCGCGGCACGATGCAAAATTATACCGTACTCCACTTTGAACGCGGCGATCATATCAGTTTCCGCCTGCATCCCGCCATAATCTCGGGGGGCGCCGTCCAGGCTGGAGATACCGTCGCCACGATTCACTCCAACCGAACCCAACAGGAACTGGCCCGCCTGCAAAACCGCCTGGCCACGGCCCAATCCTCGCTCGAATTGACCCGTTCCGGCCGCAAAGAGGCGGTGATCCTGGAAGCCGAGCAATATCTGCGGCAGGCCCGCACCCAGGCCACTTATCAAACCCGCAAAGTAGAGCGCCTACGCACCCTATTCGCCAATCAGATAGCCACCACGGAAGAGCTGGAAGTAGAGGAGAACGCCCAGGCGCTCTACCAAATCCAGATCGAAATTGCCCAGGCCCAACTGCAGGCGGCCCAGAGCGGTGCCCGGTTGCCCGAGGTAAAATTGATCGGTACTCGTATCGAAGGCCTGCAGCGCGAAATAGCCATTCTATCCCAACGTCTGGGCAGCTTGGCCGTCATCGCCCCCTTGGACGGCGTCGTATCGAGCACGGCGGCCGATACCCTGCTTGCCATCCAGGATCGCAGCGCCTATCTAGCCCTGCTGCCCATCCCTTGGAAGGATCGCAACGCCGTTGCCCTGGAACAGACGGTGGAACTGCGCCCGGAAGGGGCCGCAAGCCCAGTCCCAGGCCGCATTATCCGGCTCGACCGCAACGTCCGCTACTTCAACCGCACCCAGGTCCTGACAGCCCTGGTCGCCCTGCCCGCCAACGCCAACCTGGACCCCGGCCTGGTCGTCTCGAGTCATCTGGCCTGCCCGCCGCTGACCCTTTTTCAATACCTGGCCAAAGCATTCGCCCGTTAATCCAATTTATGCAACGCCTGGAATACAAATACCTGGTTCGCGCCCAGGATCTGAGCCCGCTGCGTCGGGCGTTGGCCCCTTTTCTCGACACCGACGCCAACGCCGCGGCCGGGGGACGGGGTGAATACACCGTGCGCAGCATTTATTATGACTCGCGCCGTTTTGATTATTACCACCAGAAAGAAGCGGGGATCCTCGACCGCAAAAAACTGCGGATACGCACCTACGACCAGTGGCACCCGGAGGCGATGGCCTTTCTCGAAATCAAGCGCAAATACGATATGCGGATCGGCAAGGATCGGGCCCCGGTGCTGCATCGCCATGTGCCCGAGCTGCTGGCCTCGGGAAAAGTAGACCGCTATATAACTAACAGCCACCTTTTCCCCCGGGCCGTCGAAGAAGCCAATAGCTTCTTTTTTCACCTGCGCCGCTATGCCCTTAATCCCACGATCCTGGTCAGTTACGAACGCGAGGCCTTCTTCCGCAAATTCAACCCCGCCCTGCGCATTACCTTTGACAAGAATCTGCGCGGCCTGCCCTTCCCCAACCTGGACAACCTCTACAGCGACCAGGCCTCACCCACCATGCCCGAACATTTTATCTTAGAAATCAAATTTCGCGCCAGCTATCCGGCCTGGCTCAAACCCATTCTCGGCGATTTCCACCTGGAGCGCATGGCCCTGTCCAAATACGCCCTATGCCTGGAGGCCCACCAGCTGCCGGGCAAAGCCTTCCCAACGGCCCGTTCCTCTCCTCTTCGCCCGCGCCTGTTCGCCTAAGAAGGCCCCATGGACTTGCTGCAAGATTTCCAGCGCCTGACCCTGTCCTCGCTAACCCCGGCCCAAGCCATAGAGTATTTGCTGGTGGCCCTGGCCTGCGGCTTTCTCGTCTCCCGCTTCTACTACTGGACCTACAGCCGCACCGGGCATTCGACCCCCTTCGGGCACGCCTTGATCACCCTGGCCATGATCACCGCCGTCGTCATCATGGTGATAGAAAACAACCTCGCCCGCGCCTTCGGCCTGGTCGGGGCCATGTCCATTATCCGCTTTCGCACCGCCGTCAAGGATGTCCAGGACATCGTCTTCATTTTCTTCTCCCTGGCTGTGGGCATGGCCGCCGGCGTCGGCATGACTGTCATCGCCTTCACCACGACCTTGCTGATCGGGCTGGTCACCCTTGTCCTGGGCAAGAGCGCGGCCCGTACTGCCAAGAAACGGGCCTATCTGCTGCAATTCTCCTTTGCCCCGAATGACCAGGACGAGGCCCCCTATCTGGACGTCCTCAAAAAACATTGCCGTCAATACCAACTGATCAACGTCAAAACCAGCGGCCAGGACGGTCTGCTGGAACTGGCCTACCACGTCAATTTTGGCCGTGACCAACACAGCGCCTCCCTGCTGTCAGACCTGGGCCAAGTGGAAGGCATCAGCGACCTCAACCTTTTCTACGACGACGAATACAGCTGAACCAGCCACGCCCAGAAGCATTTCCCGAACCTTGTGCAGTCGGACGATCCAGTGCAGCCCAACAGGCCTCTGACGCCCTGTCAACCAGCGCCAGGACCGGCCTTGTCCCTGGTTGACAGGGTTTTTTTTTGCCCTTTCTTATCTTCTGCCTATGATCTAGCGTAAATCGATTCCCAATCCCATACACCTGCCCATTGGCCTTTCATCGGATCTTCTGCGGACCGGTGTCTTGCCGCCAGAGACCTACCTAATCCCCTAGAGCCCGGCGGGAAGTCTCCCAGCCATTCTCTGCCGGGGTCGAGCCACACGAGGAAAATATGGATAATCCCCCCAAGACTGCCCGTCTGGAAATAGACGGCAAGCATATCGACCTACCCATTGTAGTGGGCAGCGAGAACGAGCGCGGCCTGGATATCAGCGCCCTGCGCAGCCAGACCGGCTATATCACCCTCGACGACGGCTACGGCAATACCGGCTCCTGCCAGAGCGCCATCACTTTTATCGACGGCGAAGAGGGCATTCTCAAATACCGCGGCTTCCCCATCGAACAGCTGGCCCGACACAGCAATTTCATTGAAACGGCCTATCTGCTCATCTGGGGCGACCTGCCCACCCATGACCAATTTAGCACCTTCAGCGATCTGCTCACCAAGCATCAGACCCTGCACGAGGATATCCGCCACCACTTCGACCTCTTTCCCTCCAATTCCCCGCCCATGGCCGTGCTCTCGGCCGTGCTTAACGCCCTCAGCTGCTTCCACCCCGAATTGCTCGAAATAGAAGACGACGACCACTTCCAGGAAGCAGTGGCCCGCATCATGGCCAAGGTGCGCACCATCGCCTCCTACTCTTACCGGCACGCCATGGGCCTCCCCACCATCTACCCGCATCCGGATAAGAAGTACGCCGAAAACTTCCTGCACATGATGTTCTCCGAGCCCTATAAAGAGTACGAACCCGATCCGGCCCTGGTACGGGCTCTGGACCTGGTCCTTTTGCTGCACGCCGACCACGAGCAAAATTGCTCTACGTCCACCGTGCGGATGGTGGGCAGCAGCGAAGCCAATCTCTTCACCTCGGTGGCGGCCGGGGTTTGCGCCTTGTGGGGTCCGCTGCACGGGGGGGCCAATATAGCGGTAGTCGATATGCTGGAGCAGATGCTGGCCGAGGGGGTATCGGCCGATCAACTGGTACAACAAGTCAAGGATAAACAGAACGGTATCCGGCTGATGGGCTTTGGGCACCGGGTGTACAAAAATTTCGACCCGCGCTCCCGGCTTATCAAAGAAGCGGCGGAAGCGGTATTGAGCACGCTGCATATCGAGGATCCGCTGCTGGCCCTGGCCGAGGAACTGGAGGGCAAGGCCCTGGAGGACGAGTACTTCATCGAGCGCAAGCTCTACCCCAACGTCGACTTCTACAGCGGCGTGATCCTGCGCGCTCTGGGCATCCCCCAGTCGATGTTCACCGTCATGTTTGCCATTGGCCGCATGCCGGGGTGGATCGCCCAATGGTACGAAAGCCGCTTCATCACCAAGGGGCGCATCAACCGTCCCCGCCAGATCTATACCGGTCCCACCGACAAAGAGTACAAGCCAATGGAAACCCGCTAGTCATGTCAGGCGAGCAAGCGATATTGACCGGGGAACAGGTCGACGCCTTCAATCAGCGCGGCTTCGTCAACATCGGCCCGGTTTGCGACGAGGCCACTTGCCAGCGGCTCAAAGACGAATTCGAGCGGGTCATGCGCGGCGAAGGCCAGGGGGAACCGGTCCTAAACCGCAACCTGACCAACCAAGAAAACCGGGTGGTGGTGCAGATCGTCAATATCTGGCAGGCCAGCCCCGCCTTTCTGCAGCACGCCGCCCACGCCCGCATTACCGCCGCGGTGGCGCAACTGTGCCAATCCGACGCCCTGCGCGTCTGGCACGACCAAATCCAGTACAAACCGCCCGGACACGGCGGCGCCACCCACTGGCACCAGGATCATCCGGCCTGGCCCATCATTGAGCCGGCCGACCTAATTTCGGCCTGGGTACCCTTCGCGGACGCCACGGTGGACAACGGCTGTATGTGGATGGTGCCCGGCAGCCACCGCTGGGGCAACCAGCAGGGCCTGGTGCATCCCAACAGCGAGGACGATTTCACCCCCCAGCACACCGATCCGACTCGCCTGCCCGCCAATGTCGATCTGACCCCGGTGCCGGTGGAAGTGCGCCGCGGCGAATGTTCTCTGCACCACTCCCTGACCTGGCACGGCTCGCCGCAGAACCGGTCCTCCAGGGCCCGGCCGGCTATTGCCGTCCACTATATGCCCGCCCATACGCGCTACGTGGACAGAGGCGACCATCCCATGAAAGACTATGTCGAAGTGGAACCAGGCGCGTTATTGCAAGGCGCTTCTTTCCCACTGGTATACCAGCAGCCCTAGGAAGACCTCTCCGGGGTCAAGGCCCGCGTTTTGATAAAGCGGACCAGCGTTGTGCAGTCCACTTCCATGATCTTGGCGATAGAGGCCTTGGAGACATCCAGGGCGAGTAATTCGACGATCTCCCGCTCCCTGCCGTCCAGTTTCTATTTGCCCAGCGAGCCCTTGGCCGCCCCAGGCCTTGCCCGCCGTCTGTCAAGATTCCCCTGCCGTCGCCCAGCCACAGGGTCCAGTGGTCAATTGCAGCCGGTTTTATTATCTTTTGCCGATCGCATCACCCCGCCCCCGCGGCGTCCCCCCTCTACGAGATCACTTTATGACTGTTCATTTATTCGATACATATACGCGCTCTGTACGCCCTTTTGAACCGATCAAGCCACCGCAGGTGGGCATCTACGCCTGCGGTCCCACTGTATACGATTACGCCCATATCGGCAATCTGCGCACGTATATTTTTGAAGATATCTTGCGTCGCGTCCTCGAACTCAACGGCTATAAAGTGCGCCACGTGGTCAATATAACCGACGTGGGACACCTGGTATCCGACGCCGATTCGGGCGAGGACAAAATGGAACGGGGCGCCCAACGGGCGGGGCTCTCGGCCTGGGATATTGCCCAGCTCTACACCCAGGCCTTTCAAAAGGATCTACACCGCCTCAACATCCTTGAACCCCAGGTTTGGTGCCGGGCTACGGACCATATCGATGAACAGATCGATTTTATCCGCCAACTCGAAGACGATAACTATACCTACTGCACCGACGACGGGGTCTACTTCGACACCGCCCGGCTTGACAGTTACGGCCATCTGGCACGTCTGGATATAGACGGGCTCCAAGGGGGTCTCCGGGTCGATATGGGGGGCAAGCGTCGGGTCACCGATTTCGCCCTGTGGAAATTCAGCCCCCTCGACCGCCAGCGGGAAATGGAGTGGGAAAGCCCCTGGGGTACCGGTTTCCCCGGCTGGCATATCGAATGCTCGGCGATGTCGGCCAAATATTTGGGAACCTTGTTCGATATCCACTGCGGCGGCGAGGACCATATTTCCGTGCACCACACCAACGAAATAGCCCAGACCGAGGCCCGCCACGGCACGCGGCTGGCCAATTTCTGGATGCACGGCTATTTCCTCCAGGTAGAAAGCAGCAAAATGTCCAAATCGAGCGGCGAATTCCTGCGCCTGCAGACACTGGTCGAAAAGGGCTATGATCCGCTTGCCTATCGCTATTTTTGCCTGGGGGCCAAGTACCGCACCCACCTCAATTTCACCGAGGCGAACTTGGCCAGGACGGCCAAGAAATTCGACCAACTGCGCACGATCGTCTACGACTGGGGCACGCCCGGCCAGGCCGATGCCGAATACGTCGAGCGCTTCACCGAATACGTCAATACCGACCTGAATATCCCCCGCGCTTTGGGGCTGACCTGGGATCTGGTCAAAAGCGATTTGGCGGCAGCCACAAAAAAGGCCACTTTGCTACATTTCGACCGGGTTTTTGGCCTTGGCCTGGCCCAGTGGGAACCAGCCGAGGAAATCGCCGTCGAGGTACCCCAACAGATTCTCGATCTGGTCGCCCAGCGCACCCAGGCCCGGGCGCAAAAACGCTTCGATGAAGCCGATTCCCTGCGCGACCAAATAGACGCCGCCGGCTACGAACTGGTAGACACGCCCGAAGGCACCCAGGCCAGAGCCAAATAATTCCGGGGCTAGCAAAAGAAACCAAACGGCGAGGCAGGAGCCGTTTCTATTATTGGGGTATTAGTTCAATCTCGAAGAATTTGGGCCACCACTTGCCGGTGACGAACAGGCGCTTCCCCTCCGGGTCGTAGGCGATGCCGTTGAGCACGTCGGCCCGCTGCCTTTCCGCCGGGGTCAGCAACCCGCCCAGATCTATCCACCCCACCACCCGGCCGCTGCCCGGGTCGATGCGGGCGATGAAGTCGGTCTGGTAGATATTGGCGTAGACTTCACCCTCGATATACTCGAGCTCGTTGAGCCGGCTTACGGGGCGGCCTTCGTGCTGCACCTGGATCTGACCCAGCGGCGCAAACGTCTCCGGATCGAGGAAATAGAGCATCGGAGTGCCATCGCTCATGATAAGGCGTTGGTCATCGTGAGTGAGCCCCCACCCCTGGGTAGGGTAGTGGAATCGGCCCAGCAAGGCAAAATTCTCTTTGTCATAGACAAAACCCACTCGCGACGTCCAGGTTAGCTGGATCACCCGATCGCCGAGAACGGTGATACCCTCGCCGAAAAACTGGTCGGGCAATTCGACCCGCTGCAATACTCGGCCGCTGTCCAGTTCCCACTTGCTCAAAGCCGACAGAACACCCCGGCCCCGGCTCAACTGCCGGCCACCGCCCGTACCTTCGTAAAGCAAGCCGTCCTCCCAGAAAAGACCCTGCGTGTAAGCGGTTGGATCGTGCGGGTAGGTCTGGATTATGCGGTAGGTATAGTGTTGGGCAGGGCCGAAGACGGCCGGTGGCTGGACCGGGGCCGAAGTGACTTTTTCCTGGTCCCCCGACCCGGCGCAAGCCCACAATAAACAGATCGCCCACAGGGTCGGACGACCGATCCATTGGTGCCGAAATTGCATGGCTCTTAGACGGTTATCCTCGGTAATGTCCCCGGCCATTGGCCGGATCAGGCCTTATATATCATATAAAGAGGAAAGGCTTCCACGCCCTCTCTTGCACCCTATAAATATAGGCAACAAAAGGCACTTTGCAAAATTAAATAAATTCATAGCAAACAGAATCTTAGATGCTTTTTTCTCATTGGCCAGGGCGCCGCAAATACCGTTTTATATTATTCTGACGCAGGTAAACCCCACCGGCCTGCCCCGTATCACCAACAGAGCCCAGCCATACCCATAGCTCAAAGGCAAACCGACATTTCCCGTCTCCGCCCACCTACCCACTTTCCCGGAGGTCCCATGCCAGAGACGCCCGTCGATCCCCGCCGTGAAATCCTGCATATGGAAGAAGACCGCCTCGCCGCCGGATCGTGGTCGGACTCCCTGAACGAGTTGGCCACCCAGAGCGGTCAACTGCGCCTTATGCTGCGCCAGGGCCGCACCGCAGAGGCCCGGTCCCTGCTGCAAAGCCAATCCGCCCCAGCCCAGGCCGCTCTGGTGGCCCTGGACGAAAACCCCGAAGAAATCCTCTCTTTGACGGCCATGGATAAAACGGGCAAACCGGCCTATCTGCCGGCGATAGTCGACCTGCTGCCCAGCGAAACCCTGGCCCAACTGATCGCCCCGCAGCAAAGCAAATTCATCCGCTTCAACGCCGAAGTCCTCCGCGCCATGTCGCCCACCGCCTTCGCCCGCACCGTCCAGGATACGCTCGAACCGGTGGACCAACAAGCCCTGCGCACCCGCATCACCTGGGAGTGGCTGCAGGCCGTAGCCGCCTTGGACGATTGCAACAAAATGGCGCAGTTGTTGCGTCAGGCCGATTGGGAAGTGGTCGAAGACACCCTGCTCGAACGCCTGGAAGAGGTCGACCTCGACCAGCGAGTACCCGGCACCGGGCCCTGGGGCGTATCCCGCCGCCAGGCCTTAGCCCGCGGTTTTACCGGACTTAAACCCGGCGATTGGGTCGGCGACCCCGAAATGGGCCACATGCTCAACGTCCTCTACCAGGCCGCCCCCGACCTGGTAGGCGATATTATGATCCGGGCCGGCCGGCGGTTGGATTGGATGGGTTAAGCCCCGGGCCACCAAGGCGGTCCTGGACATGGTTAGACTGATTTATATATAATAACGTTATACAGCCGATCACAGCTAGTTACCAGAACAGCGCTCTCCAATCCACCGATTGATACCTGCATGATTATTGGCGTTCCCCGAGAGACCTACCCCGACGAAACGCGCGTGGCCCTCACCCCAGAGACCGCCGGCGCGTTGGCGGGCCGGGAAGAAATAACCGCCGTTCTAATTGAGCATGAGGCCGGCGCCGGCGCCGGCTTCGCCGATGCTGCTTACAGTGAAAAAGGATGCACTCCCATCGCCGACCGAGGCGAATTATTCACCCAGGCCGATACCGTACTGCAAGTCCGCACCCTGGGCGCCAATCCCGAAGCCGGGCAGGTCGATCTACCTCACTGTCGCCCCGACCAAGTCTTTATCGGTCTGGCCGACGCCCTCAACCCGCCCCCCTTGCTGGCCGAACTGGCCCAACGGGGTTCGAGCCTGCTGGCCATGGAGCTCATGCCCCGTATCACCCGGGCCCAGAGCATGGATGTACTGTCCTCCATGGCGACACTCGCCGGTTACAAAGCCGTCCTTCTGGGCGCTGCTACTCTGCCGCGCATATTCCCCTTGCTCATGACCGCCGCCGGCACCCTGACCCCAACCCGCCTACTGGTGCTGGGCGCCGGCGTCGCCGGCCTCCAGGCCATTGCCACGGCCCGGCGCCTGGGCGCCGTGGTTTCGGCCTACGACGTGCGGCCGGCCGTAGCTGAGCAAATCCAGAGTCTGGGGGCTCAATTTGTCGATTTAGGCCTGGAAACCGAACAGGCCGAAGACACCGGCGGTTACGCCACAGCCCAAAGCGATGACTTCAGCCAACGCCAGCAAGAAGCCCTCAGCCAGGTCGTAGCCCAGAACCAGGTGGTTATAGCCACAGCGGCCATCCCTGGCCAACCGGCCCCCAAGCTTATCACAGCCGAGGCCGTCGCGGCCATGGAACCCGGCTCCGTCATCGTCGATCTGGCCGCCGAAACCGGTGGCAATTGCGCCCTCACCCGCCCCGGCGAAACCGTCGTCGAACACGGAGTGCACATTCTCGGTCCTCGCAGCCTACCGACGACTCTGCCCTACCACGCCAGCCGCATGTACGCCCACAATATCTCCACTTTTTTCCAGTATTTGAGCGAATCGGGCACACTTCATATCGACCCTGAAAATGAAATAACCGGCGCCACCCTAGTGGCCCATAAGGGCCAGATCGTCCATCCCCAAGTCAGCGCCCTCATCGACGCACCACGAGGATAAGCCCCAATGGAAATGCTCGTCCTGGCCCTTACCGTTTTTGTCTTGGCCGTATTTATTGGCTTTGAAATTATCACCAAGATCCCCCCGACTCTACACACCCCCCTCATGTCCGGTTCAAACGCCGTTTCCGGCATCACATTAATCGGCGCCTTGCTGGCCGCCGGGGCCCAGAACGATTCGTTAAGCACCTATCTGGGCCTGGCCGCCGTGGTTTGCGCCACCATCAACGTAGTCGGCGGTTTTCTCGTCACCCACCGCATGCTGGGCATGTTCAAACGCCGGGCCTGATCCCTCCATGAACCCAAACTTCATCAATTTTTCCTACCTAGTCGCCTCGGTCCTGTTCATTCTGGGGCTAAAAGGCCTCACCCATCCGCGCACGGCCGTACGCGGCAATCTGTTGGGGTCGCTGGGCATGTTGCTGGCCGTGGTAGTGACGCTGCTCGACCGAGCCATTGTCGATTTCCCGACTATCCTGGTGGGACTGGTATTAGGTTCGGCCATTGGCGCCTTGTTGGCCCTGCGCATTCAAATGACCGCCATGCCCCAACTGGTAGCCCTGTTCAACGGCTTGGGCGGTGGCGCCTCAGTGCTGGTCGCCGGGGCCGCCCTGGTCATGGCCGCCGAACCCGGCGTCCAGTTCGCCGTATCCACCGCCTTGTCCGGCTTTATCGGCGGTATTACCTTCTGGGGCAGTCTGGTCGCCTTTGCCAAATTACAGGAATGGATTTCGGGCAATCCTCTGTTAATTCCGGGCCGCCAGGTCATCAACGCCCTGTTGGTCCTGGGCACCCTGGCCCTGGGCGCCGCCCTAGCCATGGAACCGGCCCATACCGACCTGTTCTGGCTTCTGGTCGTCCTGGCCTCGGTGCTGGGACTGATTCTGGTGGTCGCCATCGGCGGCGCCGATATGCCCGTGGTCATCGCCCTGCTCAATTCCTGTTCGGGCCTGGCCGCCTCGGCCACCGGCTTCGTCCTGGGCAATAATGTCCTTATTATCGCCGGTTCGCTGGTCGGCGCCTCCGGCCTTATCCTCACCCAGATCATGTGCCGGGCGATGAACCGCTCCCTGGCCAACGTCCTGTTCGGCGGTGTCGGCAGCACCGCCGCCAGCAGTGGCGACGACGGCTATGAAGGTCAAATCAAATCGACTTCGGCCGCCGAGGTGGCCATGCTCTTCGACGTGGCCCGCCGGGTCGTCATTGTCCCGGGTTACGGCATGGCCGTAGCCCAGGCCCAACACGCCGTGCACGAACTGACCAAATTGCTCGAAAGTCGCTCGGTAGAAGTGGAATTCGCCATTCATCCGGTAGCCGGACGCATGCCCGGCCATATGAACGTGCTCTTGGCCGAAGCCGAAGTGCCCTACGATAAACTGGTCGAGATGGAGCGCATCAACCCCTCCTTTGAGCAGACCGACGTGGTCCTGGTCATCGGCGCCAACGATGTGGTCAACCCACTGGCCCGCACCGACCCCCAAAGCCCCATTGCAGGCATGCCCATCCTCGATGTCGACAAGGCCCGCACAGTCGTGGTGATCAAACGCAGTCTGAGCCCCGGCTTCGCCGGCATCCCCAATCCACTCTTTGCCGCCGACAATGCGCTGATGTACTTTGGCAGCGCCAAAGAAGCGGTGCTCGATCTGGTAGCCGCCCTCAAGGAAAGCTAACACTCGCCTTCTCCGGGCGGCGGTATTTATCAGCCGACGAATACCGCCTCGTCGGGCCAACCGCTCTTCAAGACTCCCTGCTCCAGATTGACCATGGGCAGATAATTGTGGGCTCGGCGGATAGGGTCGAGAATGCGCAGAGTACTCAAGTCCATAATGGAATCCTCGCCGTGGTTCTTCTGCAGCGAAGGAATGATCTTGCCCTGTAAGCTCTCGGCCACGTCGCTGTCCGATTCCCCTTCCACTACCATCACCAAAGCGATATGCCCATCAGTCTCGGCGATATAGCTATAACTGATCAATTCGGTGAAGACATTGGCGATATTGGGCTCGCTGCGGATCTCCTCGACGATCTGGCTGCGGGTGATGCCGAGCTTGAATTTGATCGTCACCATATGCTGGGTAGTAAAGCGACCGGTACCGCTGATCTGGGTCTCCACTACAGTCTGATAGGATAGGATACCTTCTTCTTCGAGACGGCCTCGTTTGCGGCTTACCGTGCGCACCGGTACGCCCGTGGCGGCGCTAATGCGATTATCCGAATGGCGCGGATTGCGCACTAAGGCGCACATAATAGCCCGTTCTTGCTTATCGAGATTTCGCATGACCTAAATTATCCTTTCTATTTTAATTTTGTCATAAATTAGGCCAATTTATTGAATTTTTCAACTAAAAATTTCCCTTATGGTGCTGAAGGGGTATATAAATTTGACAAAGATAGAAAGTCTATATATATTTAGCGGCCTAACTAAAAATACGAAAATCGGCATCGCCATACGGTTCGCAAGCCGTTCCCTACCCTGCCTGCAGTACCTGCACCACGCTTTTCGTACGGCTCCCGAATACTTCCTCTGGCCCTCTTCAATAGCGAGGGAGGACGCAGCGTTTCCCCACGCTGAGCGCCCGAGGGACCCACTTTCTCTAAATGGAGCCCAGCAATTGCCAGATCCGGCTAGCGAACCGGCTCATTCACCTGTGAGGAAAGACCGGGCCATGAAAACTCCCTCTCCCCCTGGATTCCCCCCCAAGCAAGGCCTATACGATCCCAACAAAGAAAAAGATGCCTGTGGCATTGGCTTCGTAGTCAATATCAAAGGCCAAAAGTCGCACCAGATAGTGCGCCAGGCCCTCACCGTATTATTGAACCTGGACCACCGCGGCGCCTGCGGCTGCGAGCCCAATACCGGGGACGGGGCCGGCATTCTCATGCAGGTGCCGCACACTTTTTTCCAGGCCGAGTGCGCTGAGGCCGGTATCGAATTGCCCCCTGAGGGCCAGTACGGGGTCGGCATGATCAGCCTGCCGACTCAATCCGACCAGCGCCGCTCTTGCGAGGAAATTCTCGAGACCATCGTCGCCCAAGAAGGCCAACAGGTCCTGGGGTGGCGCGATGTCCCCACCGACAATTCCGATCTGGGCCCCACCGCCCTATCGCGCGAACCCTTCACCCGCCAGCTCTTCATCGGCCGCAGCGCCGATATGGGTGACGATCTGGCCTTCGAGCGCAAACTCTACGTCATCCGCCGCCGCGCCGAAAGCGCCATTCGCTACGCCAATGTGGAAGGCGGCGACCTGTTCTACGTGCCCAGTCTGTCGGCCAAAACCGTCATTTACAAAGGTATGCTCACGACCGGCCAAGTCGACGCTTATTTCCGCGATTTGAGCAACGAGCGCATGGAGACGGCCCTGGCCCTGGTGCACTCGCGCTTTTCCACCAATACCTTTCCCAGTTGGGAGCGTTCGCACCCCTACCGCTACCTGATCCACAACGGCGAAATCAATACCGTGCGGGGCAACCAGAACTGGATGTATACGCGCCAGGCGCAACTGGCCTCTGAGCTGTTCGGCGACGATTTGCCCAAACTCTTCCCCATTATCCAGGAAGACGGCAGCGATTCGGCCAAATTCGACAATTGCCTCGAATTCCTCTATCTGGGTGGACGCCCCCTGGCCCACGCTGCCATGATGATGATTCCCGAGCCGTGGGAAAAACACGAACAGATGTCGGACGAGAAAAAGGCCTTCTACGAATACCACAGTTGCCTGATGGAGCCGTGGGACGGCCCTGCTTCAATCGCCTTTACCGATGGCATCCGAGTGGGCGCCGTACTCGACCGCAACGGCCTGCGCCCCTCGCGCTACTACGTCACCAAGGACGATATGGTGATCATGGGCTCCGAGGTTGGCGTACTCGAAATTGAGCCCGAGCGCATACTACACAAAAATCGCCTGCAACCAGGCCGCATGTTCCTCGTCGATACCGAACAGGGCCGCATCATCAGCGACGAGGAAATTAAGGAGCAAATCGCCACCGAGCACCCCTACCGCCAGTGGCTCAATCAGCACCTGGTCGACTTTGGCGAGTTGCCCCAAGCAGACCATAAGCCCGCTGCGCCCGACCACGAGCGCACCCTGAAAACGCAACAGGCTTTCGGTTATTCCTTCGAGGATCTGCGGGTGCACTTAGGCCCCATGGCCACCAACGCCATTATGCCGCTGGGCTCAATGGGCAACGACGCGGCCCTGGCCGTTCTATCGGACCGGCCGCACCTGCTCTACAATTATTTCAAGCAGCTCTTCGCCCAGGTCACCAACCCGCCCATCGACCCCATTCGCGAAGAATTGGTCACCGCCACCGAAACCAATCTGGGCGCCGAGCGCAACCTGCTCAACCCCGAACCCGAAAGCTGCCGCCAGTTGCGGCTGAAAAACCCGGTCTTACTAGACGGAGAGCTAGCCCGTCTGCGCGCCTTCGACCGCGACGGTTTCCGCAACGTCACACTGCCCATGACCTTTGTCGCCAACAGCGGCGAGGCCGGTCTCAAAAACGCCCTCGACCAGCTCTTCGACGCCGCCGAGGAAGCCATCGACCAAGGGGTAAACATCCTCATTCTGTCGGACCGGGACATAGACCAAACCCACGCCCCCATCCCCGCCCTGCTGGCGGCGGCGGGCCTGCACCACCATCTCATTCGCCAGGGCAAGCGCGGCAAAGTAGGCCTGATAGTGGAAACGGGCGAGGCTCGCGAAGTACACCACTTCTGTCTGCTGTTGGGCTACGGGGCCCAGGCCATCAACCCGTATATGGCCTATGAGAGCCTCGACGACATGATCCGCGAAGGCACCCTGCCCGACCTGACTTATGAAAAGGCGGTGGAAAACTACAATAAGGCCGTGCTCAAAGGGGTGGTGAAGGTTATGTCGAAGATGGGCATCTCCACCTTCAAATCCTACCGCGGCGCCCAGATCTTTGAGGCCGTGGGCATTAAGCAAAGCGTCGTCGACCAATATTTCACCTGGACCGATTCGCGCGTTGAGGGCATTGGCCTGGACATTATTGCCGAAGAGGCCCGCCTGCGGCACCAGCGCGCCTATCCGCCCATCCCCGTCGATCAGGCCAGCCTCGATGTAGGCGGCGATTACCAGTGGCGCCAGGACGGCGAATACCACCTTTTCAACCCGCAGACCATCCACAAGCTGCAGGCCGCCTCGCGCAGTAATAATTACGAGACCTACAAAGAATACGCCGAGCTCATCAACGACCGCGAAAAAAAGATAGCCACTCTGCGCAGCCTGCTCGATTTTGCTTATTCCGCCGAGCCGGTACCCACAGATGAAGTAGAGTCGGTCGAGGAAATCACCCGGCGTTTCAAAAGCGGCGCCATGTCGTACGGCTCCATCAGCCAAGAGGCCCACGAGACCCTGGCCATCGCCATGAATCGCCTGGGCGGCAAGAGCAATACCGGCGAAGGCGGCGAGGACCCGGTCCGCTATACCCTGGAGCCCAACGGCGATTCCAAGAACAGCGCCATCAAACAGGTGGCCTCCGGACGCTTCGGCGTCACCAGCCACTACCTGTCCAACGCCCAGGAATTGCAGATTAAAATGGCTCAGGGCGCCAAACCCGGCGAGGGCGGCGAGCTGCCCGGTTCCAAAGTATACCCCTGGATCGCCAAGGTGCGCCGTTCGACCCCCGGTGTGGGGCTCATTTCGCCGCCGCCGCACCACGATATCTATTCTATCGAGGATTTGGCGCAACTGGTCCACGACCTCAAAAATTCCAACCGCGACGCCCGCATCAACGTCAAGCTGGTCTCCGAAGTGCTGGTCGGCGTCGTCGCCGCCGGGGTCGCCAAGGGCCACGCCGATGTAGTGCTTATCTCGGGCCACGACGGCGGCACCGGCGCCTCGCCCCAGACTTCAATTAAACACGCCGGCCTGCCTTGGGAATTGGGTTTGGCCGAAACGCACCAGACCCTGCTGCTCAACGACCTGCGCTCGCGCATTGTCGTCGAGACCGACGGCCAGCTCAAAACCGGCCGCGACGTGGTCATCGCCGCGCTCTTGGGCGCCGAAGAATTCGGCTTTGCCACCACCGCTTTAGTGTCGATGGGCTGCATTATGATGCGCGTCTGTCACCTCGACACCTGCCCTGTCGGGGTAGCCACGCAAAACCCGGAGCTGCGCAAGAAATTCTTGGGTACCCCGGATAATATCGTCAACTTCCTGCGCTTTATTGCCCAGGACATGCGCGAGATCATGGCTCAGTTGGGCTTCCGCACCGTCGACGAAATGGTCGGCCGCACCGACCGGCTCCAGGCCGTGCCCACCGACCACTGGAAGGCCAAAGGCCTGGATTTCTCCAAAATCCTCCACCAGCCCGATGTCGGCGACCACGTCGGCCGCTACTGCCAGCAGCCGCAGGACCACGGTCTGGAAAAATCCCTCGACCTGACGCAACTGCTCGATATTTGCGAACCGGCCATTGAGCGCGGCGAAAAAGTCCAAGCACGCCTGCCCATCCAAAATATCAATCGCGTCGTGGGCACCATCCTGGGCAACGAAATCACCAAACGCAACGGCCTCGAAGGCCTAATGGAAGACACCGTCCATCTCACCTTTGACGGCTCGGCGGGCCAGAGCTTTGGCGCCTTCCTGCCCCAGGGTATTACCCTGGAGCTGGCCGGCGACGCCAACGACTATTTCGGCAAGGGCCTTTCCGGCGGCAAGCTCATTCTCTATCCGCCCACCAGCTCGACTTTTGCCCCCGAAGAAGAGGTTATCGCCGGCAACGTCGCCTTCTACGGGGCCACCAGCGGCCAGGCCTATATCAGCGGCATAGTCGGCGAGCGCTTCTGCGTCCGCAACAGCGGTGTCGAGGCCGTAGTCGAGGCCGTGGGCGATCACGGCTGCGAATATATGACTGGCGGCCAGGTCGTGGTGCTGGGCTCCACCGGACGCAACTTTGCCGCCGGCATGTCGGGCGGCATGGCCTACGTCCTCGACGAGGCCGGCGATTTCGACCAGCGTTGCAACGGTGAAATGGTCGACCTGGAGCCCCTGCAGGACGCCGACGAAATCGCCCGGCTCAAAGCCACCATCCAACGCCACGTCGACTATACCGGCAGCCCCCTGGGCCAGCGCATATTGGACCAATGGGACGCCATGGTACCTCTCTTCGTCAAGGTCTTCCCACGCGATTACAAACGCGTGCTGGCCGCCCTAGAACGTGCCGAGGCCGCCGGCTTGAGCGGCGACGAGGCCGTTATGGAGGCCTTTGAGGAAAACAAAGGCGATCTGGCGCGAGTGACAGGTAACTAACCCCGATCCGGCATTTAATTCTACGGTGGGCTGTCGCATAAAACCCGCCCCCTAGCCTTTTAGAGCAACCGAGGAACGTATGGCCAAACCAACCGGATTCATGGAATTCAACCGCGAGCTGCCCCGTGACCGACCACCCGACGAACGCATCGCGGACTGGAATGAATTCCACCTCCACATGCCCGACGACAAATTGCAGGATCAGGGCGCCCGCTGCATGGACTGCGGCGTCCCTTTCTGCCATACCGGCCAGCTCATTGGCGGCATGGCCTCGGGCTGCCCCATCAACAACCTCATCCCCGAGTGGAACGACCTGGTCTACCGCGGCCTCTGGCGCGAGGCCCTCGACCGTCTGCACAAAACCAATAATTTCCCCGAGTTCACCGGCCGCGTCTGCCCCGCCCCCTGCGAGGGCTCCTGCGTCTTAGGGATGAACGAGCCAGCCGTCACCATCAAAAATATCGAGTGCAGCATTGTCGATAAAGGCTACGCCGAGGGCTGGATTGTCGCCGAGCCCCCGGCCAATCGCACCGGTAAGCAGATAGCCGTGGTCGGCTCGGGCCCCTCGGGCCTGGCCTGTGCCGCCCAGCTGAATAAAGCGGGCCATTTAGTGACCGTCTATGAACGAGCCGACCGCATTGGCGGCCTGCTGATGTACGGCATCCCCAATATGAAATTGGACAAGCGCTACGTACAGCGCCGTATCGACCTGATGGCCGCAGAAGGCGTCACCTTTGTCACCAATACCGAAATAGGCAAGGATCTGCCCGCCACCCAGCTGGCAGAAGACTTCGACGCGGTGGTCCTGTGCGGCGGGGCCACCAACGCCCGCGCTTTCCCGCCCACTTTCCCCGGCGCCGATCTAAAAGGTATCCACCTGGCCATGGATTTCCTCCGCGCCAATACCAAGAGCCTGCTCGATTCCGACCACCGGGACGGCCACTATATATCGGCCAAAGACAAAAACGTCATTGTCGTCGGCGGCGGCGATACCGGCACCGACTGCGTCGGCACCTCCATGCGCCACGGCTGCAAAAACCTGGCGCAATTTGAAATAATGAAAAAGCCCCCCACCAAACGCGCCCCCGACAATCCCTGGCCCGAATGGCCCAAGATCTATCTGCTCGATTACGGCCAGCAGGAAGCCAAGGAGAAATTCGGCGACGATCCCCGCGTCTACCTGACCACGCCGACTAAATTCGTCGGCGATGAAGAAGGCAACGTCAAAGAGCTGCATACGGCTCAGGTAGAATGGCTGCCGCCCGGCAGCGGCGGTCCCCCTTTCAAGCCCGTCGAAGGGACCGAAAAAGTGTGGGAAGCCGATCTAGTGCTGTTGGCCATGGGCTTTTTGGGACCGGAAAATACCGTCCTAGACCAATTGGAGATAGAGCGCGATCAACGCTCCAACGCCAAAGCCGAACACGAGCAGTACACCACCAATATCGAGGGCGTTTTCGCCGCCGGCGATATGCGGCGGGGCCAGTCCCTGGTGGTATGGGCTATCAACGAGGGCCGCGGCGCCGCCCGCGAATGCGACCGCTATCTGATGGGCGCCACCGATTTGCCCTGAGGGCCGCCTAAAACAAACCGAAAAAAGCGCCTTGTCCACAGGGACAAGGCGCTTTTTTGTGCGGCCAAAATCGCTTGTCGGCGCCGGGGCGATGCGGTATCTTGGTGGCCCCCATCACCGAGGAAGCCGCCGTGCCCGAAAAAGCCCAGACCATTGAAGACCCAAACCCAATCCTGGGCCTTTGCCTTTGCGGTAGGGCAGCAGTGGTGGCCCATCGTCCTGCAACACCTGCTGCTGGGCATAAACGCCCATATCAATCTCGATCTGGGGATTGCCGCCGCCCGCACCGCACCGGGTAACCAATTGGCCGGCCTCAAAGGCGATTTCGACCGCATCAATACCGTCTTGGCCGGCTTGGTAGGAGAAGTTCAGGCCGAATTAGCCCAGGTCTGGCCCCTCCTCGGTTTGCTGAACAGCCACCTTGGCAGGGCCGAAAAAGTGCTGATTAATTTCAGCATGGAAAAGGCCCGCGACGCGGCCTGGGATGTGGCCCAACAGTTGGCGCCCCTCGATTTGGCCGAACAGGAAGAAGCAATAGCCGGGCTCGATACCGAAGTGGCCGCCTTCGCCCGCGTTGTCCGCTATCCCCCTCTCTTTGGCCGTTGGGTCACGCGCCTGGTACGCCTGGGGGAACGGGGTAGCGTCTCCAGGCGGATCGCCATTTTGACGTAGAAGGCGTCCTGTTCATCCAACCGCCCCTCAACGCAACAGCAACAATTTGCGAATCTGCCTGGCCGAGCCAGCCCGGAGTTGGAACAGATATATACCACTGGCCATCTGGCGCAACCGATCGTCCCGCCCGTCCCAAGAAGCCGTGTAGAAACCAGCATCCCGATACCCCTCCACCAGCGTAGTTATTTTTTGCCCAGTCATGCTATAAACGGCCAACTCTACCCTTTCTCCCTGCGGCAAACCAAAGCCAATTACTGTCGAGCCATTAAAAGGGTTGGGGTGATTGGGTTCCAACTCCAGAGAAAAGGGCAAGTCCGGGACTAGCAGCTGGTCCGTCTCTTCCCCGACATAGGTAAAGGGCTCATTGTTGAACGAAAAGATCAGGGTATCCCGGAAATCGGGTTTGGGGAAATGAGCTATATCGACGACAAAATCGATCTCTTCACTCGATGTAGCCTCTGCACTTAATCTCAAGGGCGGCAGGAGGAAGTCCAGGGTCTGGCCAGGAAAGAACTCAAGGGACGAATCAATCCTGAAATTATGGGAATTGCGACCGTTGGCCGCCCGCACCAAATCATTGTCCCAGCCTATTTGCACGCTCCCAATATCGAAAAAATTGAGAGACCAATTGCTCAAGGCCAACCGCAGCCTTAATTCCTCCCCCTCTCTCAGGCCGGCATCTGTTCCGTCGCTTCCTTCGACCTGGCTTAGAAGCGCGCTCAAGGTCTGCTCAGGCACACCGCGCGGGGCCCGGGGGAACAGCACCCCCTGCGTCGCCCCGTGCATTTCGTAGCGTCTGGAAGAAAGCCTGATACGACTTGAACCGAACGGGTCAAATACAATGCCGTACCATTGGCTGGCCGTATCCATCCCCGCAAAAACGGCGTTGCCCACCAACTGCAATCCTCCCCGGACGATCAATTCGCTTCTGTCGGGATCCAACCCCGACCGCATCCGATCGCCCTGGGCAAAGCGCACTTGCACGGCCCCTTCGATGCGCAATTCCCCTTCCGGGGCAATCTCGATATCGCCATCGACCAACACCGTGCCGGACCATTTTACGGCCCCCCGTATCACCCCAGCCCAGCGCGACTGGCGCACCTCCACCTGCATGGCCCGACCTTGGGGCTGCATCCGCAGGGATGGGCCGGTGGCCGCCGCCGGCGTCAGATCGGAGGGATTATTGGACGGATTGCTGTCCAGATCCAAGCGCTTGAAACGAACGCCATCAAAAGGATCGGTGGCATCCCCCAAGTTCCCCCCATGCGCCTGTGTATACGCCCTTTCATGGGCCCAAAAATCCAGATTGTCCGCCCCCTTGCGGCCGTCGGGCAATTGACCCAAAGGAAAGCCTGCGTCCATAAAGCGGCCATCGGCGCAGACCAGATCCACCGACAGACCCGCCCCGTCACCCGAGCCTATATGCCAGACCAGCAACCCTTCCGCCGGTATATTGCGGTTGTAGAACGTCCGTGTGCGTTGTTCTAAAAGGAGATATTCGGAGGCACCAATACCGCTTTCAACTACGCGCAGCGGAATTTTTACAATCGCCCCGCCCCGCTGGATATCGCCTACCACCACCGTGGTGTCTCGGTCTACGACCTGCGGCCGCGATTTTTCCGGCCCCATCCATCCCAAACGCTCAAGGCTCCAGGCGCTCAGGGCCACCGGCCCATCGGTATCGGTCCACCCCAACGCCCCCCAGCCCATTAGGCCCCAGCGCCCAATACCGGCCGAATCCTCTTCGGGTAGAGTCCGTTGTTGATCCAAGAATTCTTTATTGAAGAGATCGGGCAAGCCCAATACATGGCCGTATTCGTGGCATATTACACCGGCGGCTTCGGAGAAGGTAAGGGCCCGCTGGATAGTGCCGTGACGTGAGGGCAGAAGGATCGGCTCGCCGAGAAACCCCAAGTCGTTGGTGGCAAATGGCTCTTCCAGGTTCAGCTGTGCGATGCCAGTGGCCCGATTGACCAGAAAACCCTCGGGCACGGATAATAGGTTGATGAATACCGCATCGACCAGGCCGTCGTCGTCGCCGGAATTGGGTTTGCCGTCGGGGCCATCGCTATCGTAGAGGGAAAAATCGATATCCCGGTCGGCCTGCCGCAGGATATCCAGGGCAAAACGGCCGAAGTGGCCCAATGATCCGGCTTCCTCCGCCAAATAGGCAGCAGCTTCAAAGGCAGATACATAGCGCTGTGGGGCCACAGCACCTGTCAGTTTGAGTCGGCCAAAGGACATAGTGCGGTAAAAATGGGCGACCGATCCAGGTTGCTCAGGATCGAACAGACCGGCTGCCCAATCGGGGGCCTGCCGCTGGTCGGGGCTTTCCCCTTTAAAACGGGCAAAAAGGGCCAGCACTCGCTGGTTTTCGGGCGGGGGCTTCTGGGCGATTTTGGGGTGGGCCAAAACGGTCGGGACGGCTGATCCGCCGACCTGACCCGAACAGATAAAAGGCTCGGCGCCTCCAGCGGCAGGGATCAAGAGCAGAAGGAAAAAACCGATAGCCGATAACCGGCGCAAATTCGTCTCTAGGTCGCGGACATACATCAATGGGTCCCAAAATTCTGCCCAGCGCAACGGGCTGTAAAGCGGAGGGGCCAGTTTATAGAAATACATCAGACCCCTGTCCCATGTCAATTTTTCGGAATCGGTGCCCCCGCACGTTGCCGTGGATGCCTAGCCCTCTTTAGCACCGGACCAGAGGCGCTTGACCCCATCTCGCACGGACAGTCCGCCACGCCCTCGGGCCTGGATTCTCCTAGAAGCCGGGTGCATCCGCAGAAGTATAAGGAAACAGATACCATCTCTGTTGTCGCTATCCCTGATCACCCCACGTCCCATCCTATGACCGACTATCCCCATACTGTCGACCATAACCAACTGACGCGCCTGGTGCGCAAACTCTGCGGCCGCCAGGCTGCGGTTGTAACCGACTGGAATACCACCCCCGTCAAAAGCGGTCTCAGCGGCGCTTTAGTCCACCGCATCAAAGGATGCGCCGACGACCGGGGAACAGCCTTCCCCTGGTCCTTTGTGGTCAAGCAAGTGGACCGCACCGCCCCCGGCGCCGATTGGCCGCGCGAAATCCTCGTCTACCGCAACGGGCTCGTCAGCCATCTGCCCGGCGGCCTGCGAGCCCCGCGCTGCATGGATATAGTGGATTTATCGGCAAGTCGGACCGCCCTTTGGCTGGAGGATGTCGGGCCCAATTGGGGGCAACATTGGCCCTTGGAACGTTTCGGACTGGCCGCCTACCACCTGGGTCAGTTCGGCGGGCATTACGCAGAACCGGAAAAACGCCCTGACTTTTCCTGGCTATGCCGCGATAAATGGCAGCAGAATCTACACCACCCCAAAGCCATAGAATCGCTAAAACAGCACCGCCACCTGCCACAGGTGCAGGCGGTCTATCCCCCCGATATCGCCGACCGAATCCTCGCAGTATGGGACCAGCGGTTAACCTTTGTCGAGCGCGTCCATCGCCTGGCTCCCTTCACCTTCACCCACGGCGACGCCACCGGGCGCAATCTCTACGACCTGGAGGGCCAGACTGTAGCCATAGACTGGGAAGACGCTGGAGTTGGCCCACTGGGCGAGGACATCGCCCGCACTCTAGGCAGCAATATCCACTGGTTCTTCCAAGGCCGCATGGAACTGGCCGCGGAACTGGCCGAAATTATATTCGGGCGCTATTTGGAAGGCTTGAGAGATGTCGGCTGGAAGGGCGATCCGCACCTGGTGCGCTACGTCTATTGTGCCGTGGCTGGCTCCATCTACAGTATAGCCTACACCACCGCAGTGCCCAGGATCGTCGGCTCAGACCCTGAAAAATGGGCCCGTAGCCAATACGGCATCTCCGCGACCGAGGCCCTGGAACACCGATCGCTGATGGCGCGCTTCTTCCTGGGCATGGCCGATGAGGCCAGGGCACTGGCCAAGGAGCTGGATTGAAAGCCCGGGGGCCTCATTGCTTCATAGGCAGTAGCCACAAGACCTGCCCGGGCGCATGACCTTCATCCCGAGGGATATCGACAGCATGTACGGCAGCGGTCCCCTCCAAGCGCCCGTGGTTGCCCTGCGGCGAGTGATCCTCAAGCGGCTGCTCGTCCATGGGCCACCAACCCACTAAACCCGGCTCGTCCCCGCGCAGCCCCTTTTGCATCGACTGGCGGATCTGGTACTGAGTTCGCGCCACCTTCCAAATCTGCACATCGTCGATAAGGGCCGGGGTGTGGTCGTCGTAACCGCTGGAGCCAATCCAAACCGGATTGTCGGTCGAGTTGATGCGCTTGCCGCTAACCGGACGCGCAGTCGCCAGCTCGCCGTTGATATAGACCACCATATGGCGCCCGTCGTACGTGGCCGCGTAATGGACCCACTCCAGGTAGGGGACGTGGAAGTCGGTCAGGTTGGCCTGGCTGCCATCTTCCCAATGCAGATGGAATCCGTTCCCTTCGGATAGGTGGAGCACATACGACCAGCTCTCGTCGAGCTGCCGCCACTTGCCGACAATAGTGCCGCCGCCGCGGCCAACGCGATAGACCCAGGCGGCCAGGGTGATCTGCTCGCCAATGTCGAGAGACGGCGAGTGGTCCAGGTGCATATAACCCGGCGCCCCCCGCGTCGCCTCGATTTGCGCCAGGACTCCCTGGATACCGTGCTCGGGCCCCGCCTCGGTCAGCAGGGCTTCGACATTCTGCCCAAAGGCCGCCCCGGCGGTGCGCAGTATTTCTTCGATTTCACCGTGGCCGTGCTCCACGGCCAGATCCAGCGCCGACCAACCGTCGCGGCGGCGCAGATCAATCTGCCCGGGGTCCGCTTCGAGCAGGATCCGCACCCGGGCAGCATCGCCGGCTATCACCGCCGAGATCAGATCGACCTGGGCGCCCCGGTCGAGGAGCAATCCCAACAGGTCCGGGCCGCAGTCGCGCCCAAGCGCCCGCTGCAACGGCGTCTGCCCCTTATTATCGACAGCGTTGACATCGGCGCCGCGATCCAACAACAGTGCGGCAATATCGGCATAACAATCGTCGGCGGCCTCGTGCAGCGGGGTGCCGGTCTCGCCCGACTCGTGCCGTAGCGGGATCGTTTGCCGGACCAGATCGGGATCCTTGTCGAGCTCGGCCGTGAGCCTTTCAGTATGGCGCAACATGACCAGATGACCCAGGTCATAGCGTCCACCCGCCCGTACCAGAGCTTCGAAGGCGGGCATATAGACCGCGTCTTTCTGCTCGTGCGAACCCTCGTGGGCGGTGCCGTCCATGACTTCCTCGTCGGGCACGCCGCCGTGGGCCAGATACAACTCGACCAGCCGCGGGTTGCCGAAGAACCCCGCGTGCCCCAGCGCCGTAAGGCCCGTGCCACGGGCCTGTCCGCCCCTGGCATTGACATCGGCGCCGTGCTCGATCAGCAGCCGGGCAATTTCATAGGCGGCATCGGTGCCCGAGACGTAGGCCCGGCCGACGCGGTGGAGCAGGGTGCTGCCGTCGCGGTAGGCGTCGGGCGATACAATTCTCGCCGCCGCCAGAGAGGGATCGCGTCCGAGCATGGCTTTTATCGTCGCCACGTCTTCCCGGTCGACGGCCATAGTCATGGCGAGAATATCGGCGACATCCCGTGCGCGGCGGGGCGGGTAGCCGTCGCCTTCTATGGAAAAATCCCGCATTGCCACATCGCGCAGCGCCACCCTCCACAGCCCTCCGTTTACGCCCCGACGCTCGTAGTACGCAATGAAGGGCCGCAACCCCAGGCCCCAATTCGCCTCGCCGGTCACCCGGGTCTGCTCCACTCCAGCGCCAATTATCGAGACGCCGCTGGTCAATTCGACGGGCTCGCTGTACGTACCGGGGGCCAATTGCACGGTATCGCCGTAGCTGACCACCTCCAGCGCCTGCTGAATCGTCCGGAAGGGCCGCCTCGCCCGGCCGTCGCCCTGGCCCGACGCATCCCCGTCGACATGGAAGCGCGTCCCCAGATCCTCCAGCCCAACGCGCAAAGAGGCCGACTCTTCCGCCGTAATCGCCCGCTCTATGATTTGCCTCCCGTAGCCCTGATGGGCCACCCGAATTTCGTACGTCGCGGCGGGAGCGGTCATCGACAGGATCCCGTCCGGTCCGGTGAGTCCGGCCAACACCTTGACCCCTTGGTGCCACAACTCGGCCCAGGCGCCCGCCTGCGGCGCCCCTTCCCCGTCCACCACCTGGACCGCGATCGAACCGACCGCCCCGGCCTGCGGCGCCAGTACCAGCCGGCCAATGCGGGCGCCGCCAGAAAATTTCGCCCTGGGCGGGGTCCAGGAGATCCAGGCGGGCGTGTCGTCCACCCCGTCCTTATCCACCGCCACGACATCGAATCCCAGCGTCATCCCCGGCCGCAATTCGACGATATCGTCCAGGGAAGCGCCCAGAGGCTGCAGCGCCCATTCGTATACCGAGACGTCGCCTTCTCTGCCAAACGAACCGCGCGAACGGGTCTGGTCTATCGACGTATCACCGATTTCGGGCAGGCGCAAACCGGGATTGGCCCCGTCGCTATAGCTGCCCCCGGGCGGGCACAGCACATAGCAGACCGGCTCGATACCGGCGCGCCCGCTGAGATAGAGCTCCACCGCATCTGTGCCCAGATAGTCCCTTGGCGCCACCTGGATTCGCTCGTCCCGGACCTCGACGGCCAGGTAGACCAATTGCTGCTCGGAGTCGAAGCCGACCCGGAAAGCGGGCGAAAAATCGGCGCTGACATCCAGATCGGCGCCCTTCAGATCGGTAGGCCCGTAGACCCCCGAACTCTGTCGAATCGGGTACACTGGCATGGTCTCGGGCCAGTCGTCGAGGCGCCCGTCGACGACAATATCCGAAACGGGGACGGCCAGCGCCGTTTGCCCCGACCAGGCCGCTACCGTCCCGTTTGCGCCCCCGGATAATTCGGCCTCGGCGCGCAATGAGCCGGCGGCCACCAGCCCGGCCAGGACGGCCGCCGCAGTAGCGAAGACGGCGCCGGCAACCCGGCCCGTACGCGGGGCGCCATCACCGGCGAGCCTGAGAATACGCCGCACCCGCGACTCAATCCGCGACGAGCGCGCCATGCTGGCGGCCAACCCGAACCGCGGCCTCTTTTTCAGATTGGCGACTGCATCGATCAGTATATCGGCGTAGTCGCCGAACGAACCGAGCAGCTCGACGACTCTGTCATCGCACACTTGCTCGCCGGTCTGGCGCAAGCGCCGCACCGCCAGCCAGACGAGGGGATGAAACCAGTAGAGCGCGAGGCTGACAGCGGCGAGGATATTGAACAGATAATCGCAGCGGCGCACGTGGACCAATTCGTGGACCAAGGCGGTGCTGACGCGTCCATCGGGATATCGACAAGACGCCATTTGCCGGGGCAGAATGACCAACGGACGTAGGATGCCCAATTGGCAGGGCATATCGACCCGATCGCTGGTGCACAGACCGACATTGTGCCCAATACCGCATAGCCCCCGCAACCGCTCCAGCTCGGCCTGCCAAGGTCCGGCGGCCGGGGCGCTGTCGCGGCGCAGGCGAGCGCTATGGTAGAAACCCAGGCCCAAGTTGCCCAACAGGACCAACACCCCGAGTACATAAACCGCCACGCCCATTTGCGTCCACGACAGGCGGCTTTCCGGCACCTTGGCAAGGGGGGCCTGCACAGGTGCAGTAGAAGTAGGAGTCGTCTGTGCTATAGACTCCTCTACAACGATAGGTCCAAGGGCCTGCTCCGCCACTGGCCGAAGCGGCTTTGGCCGCCTTGCTGCAATCAGCGTGCGCATCGACTCGGCCGCATCCACCCCTTTCACGACTACGGGCTTTTCCGGCAGCGTCATCGAAGCCACCGGCAGCCCCAGTATAGCCACGACCCCAGTCCTCCAGAACAGATGCCGCCAACCCGAATAGCGCCGGCGGCACACCCGGTCAAGGAGGAACAGGGCAGCCAATACTACAGTCGCCTTGAGGGCCATCTGCAAAATAAATAATGCCAAACCTACATCGACCAGCATCGACAGAGTGCTCATCGCCGCCCTCCACCCTTTTTACTCCGTTTGACCTCCTGGCGCAACGCGTCCAGATCTTCCAGACTGATCTCTTCATCTTCGACCAGACGCGACAATAGCAAGCGCGTAGAACCCCCAAATAGGCGCTCCTTCAACATCGCCAGCGCCGATGCCTGCGCCGCCTCGCGGGCCACGGCCGGGCAGAAGACCTTGGCCTTGCCCTCTTTGCGAGCGACCACGTAGCCCCGGTCCTCCATAATGCTGAGTAAGGTCCGCAAAGTCGAAGGCGCCAATTCGGTATCGAGCCGCTGACGGACTTCCTCTACCGTGGCCTCACCCTGCTGCCAAAGGACGTTGAGAATCTGTCCCTCTCTCTCGGTCAGACCATCTCGCGCCGGTTTTACCATGGTGTCCGTCCTGGGTCGCTTATAGATATTAATAGGATGCGCTAATCTTTTAGCGTTTTGTCTCGCTAAAAGATTAGCGCATAAAACAAAACCCTGTCAAGCTAAAAATGGAGGAAGGTGAAAATACTTAATCGAGCAAGTGGCGCAGTGCGTTCAAATCGCTCCACTCGCAGCGGTGCGAGGCCGTTAGCTGGCCGCCGTATTTCACATAAAACCGCTGGAAGGGATTGTCGCTGTAAAAACCGACCATCATCGAGGCAATACCCGCCGCCAGCAACCGGTCGACCGCCATCCGCAGCAGCGCTGTGCCCAGCCCTTGCCCCTGGTAATCCGGGTGGACGTAAATAGACTGCAGCTCGGCCTCAAAACCCTGCTTGGTCGTATGGTGGCAGGCGACGTTGCCGACCAGAGTCTCGCCAGCAAACGCCAGATAAATGATGCGCGGCGGCTTGCCGAATTTGGGCGTATGGGTGCCGTTGAGGTAGCCGGTCCAGCCCTGAGTAGCGCCTTCAAGAGAGCTGTCGTCTTGGCGTGCTTTATCGCGGGCGACTAGCACCAGCGCGGCAATGGCGGAGGCATCGGCGACGGTAGCTTGGCGAAAAGAAATAGTAGCGAGATGCTAGGAAGAAGCCATAGATATATTCCCCTGTAAATAGCGGCCCTGGACAACGCCCTTCAAGAGGGCTAGAGCCCTATTAAAAAGGGCGATACATCCCCGTCAAGACGTTTTCAATTCGTACGCATGCGCCTGCCGCGCCAGGGTAAAACCCACCGACTGGTAAAATTGCCGCGCATCGTCAAACCCGGTCGACAGCAATACGCGCTTCATCCCCGCCTCTTTCAACCCCTGCAGGGCGGTCAGCATTAAGGCCCGGGCAAGCCCTTTGCGTCGGTGGTCGGGCAACGTGCCCATATCCATGACGGTGCCAACCCGCCCTTCCGGGTCAATGCCACAGGTAATTGCAGCGACAAATTGGCCCTCTGGGGTCACCGCCACCCAATCCAGGCCGGAGGCGTAAAAAGCCGTTTGTATATAATCGCCATACTGCGCCCCCGTAACTTTGGCATCGCCCCACATACCCCAATCGTCCCATATCGCCCGCGCCAACCCCGCCCTCCCTTCCACATCGTCTAGGCCGATCGCTTTAATGGCATATCCATTTGGTACTTGCGGGACGGCCAACTCATCTAGCCCATGGGCCAATACAATATCCGCATTCCCTTCGCCCTCCCGACTGTACCCCCGAGCCTGCAGGCACGCGGCAAATGCCTGGTCGGCGGCGTCTACCCCCATGGCCCCAATGCGCTCCTTATTGATGGCGTTTTCGCACAAGTGCTCTTCACACCATTGGACTAGTCCCTCCAACAAACGGCTACCGCGAATAGACGGATGGCAGCGCAGCTGATACGCACCCCAATGATGATTGATCAGCGCAAAGGCCTGGATAGCCCCCGTCCCGTCCGCCCAGATATAGAACGGTTGTGTCTCGCGCGAGGCAAAAGTCCAGTTCTCCCAGACGATATAATTGAGGTCGCCCACGTGCCAATTGCCCGTCAGGCCAGTCAGGGCCCAGGCGCTTCTGTGGTATTCGACCAAACGGGGGAAATCCTGCTCGGGGTCGTAGCGTCGGTGGGTCAGTGTCGCAAGCGCAGCAGTATCGGCCATATAGCAATCTCCTATAAATTGGCAATCAGCAGCAAAATAGTCCGCACGTTATTCCCTCCCACGGATGCATATATTCTCGTGGGACTATTATACCCATTGCAGCCGCTGCTAATACTCATCCCCCTTAGCCGCCGCAAATCCTACACCCGCGGCAAGCAGTTTTTTGCGCAATTTGGGAATCGCCCCGCCGACCCATTTGCCAGCGCGTTTTTTGCCGAACAAATGCTGGCTTACCGTAGCGGCCGAAAGATCGAGCAAGCCGGCGATCTCGGTTTCCGTTTTGCCCCCAAAGAAATACAGCTCGACGATTTCGCATTGGCGAGCGGTCAACGTCTGCCCCATCGCTTGGCGAATAACCGGCATCAGCCCGGCGATCAATTGGTCCCGTTGCAGGCGGGCCTGGACCTCCTGCTGCGATTCGTAGTACAACGCCGCTTCGGTGGAAAGACGGGACAGTGATTCCTCGTCGAAATGGATCTCCCAGAATACTGGATTAAAAGTGGACTGCCGTTGTTTGAGCGGTTCGCTCTGGTTATAGCGCTTTTGCACGGCCAACGTTCCTTTCCGCCGACCGTGGCAACACAAAAAAGGCTGCACACAAGTCGACATAAAAGCGAGATCGCAAAAATCTCACCGTTTATATCAGCCTGTCCGCAGCCTTGGATCTTCAAGGTTGCTAGGGACTACTGCAATGATCTGATATTATACAAGGCGGGGAAAACCCGCCGGGTCGTATGTAGTTAGAAAGCTAGTTTAATCGATTGTCCTTGTAAAGCGAAAAGAATGCGAGCTAATATTTAATGCCCTGTTGAAAGCCGTCACTTAAATGAGATACTTTTTCGAGCCACTTGGGCCTGCAAACGACTATTACTTTCACCCACCAACAAAAAGGGCACTGGTCCAGTGCACCGACCTTGGCCGGGCACTGGACTCAGCGCTGCACTGAATTCTCAGTGCGTCCCCGGCTGCAGCCTAGGGCACTGGATCCAGTGCTACTGAACGCGCTGCTCGATCAAAGCGGCGCGTTCAGACTAACACAATTCTTAAGGCACTTTTGCAGGATTAATTTTATTTCTTTTTTACACCCGAATCAGATCCAGCCCAGCCGGCCTTTCCTGGGCCCATCAGGGCGCGATGACCATCAGGCCCGGCACATATTCGAAATAGGCATCGTAGGAGACCAGACGCGCCCCTGTTTCCAGGGCCGTTGCGGCGATCCACAGATCATTAGTGGGAATAGGCTTCCCCAGTCGTCGCAAATCTCGCACTAGATAGCCATAGCGTTCTGCTATATCTTTATCCGGCGCAGTGACCTGCACCCCGGGCAATTCGAGGAAGGCCTCCAGGTCACTGCAATTCTCGGCATAGCGCGATCCCAGACTAAAACCCGCGTATAATTCCCCCAATACGATGGCCGGCACGTAGATTTGCGCGGCCTCTTCCAGGCAGCGCCGGAGGCCAGCCCCATTGCGCATAAACCTGCTGTACGCATTGGTGTCTAGACAAACGCGCATCTAGCGCCAGAGCTCTTCGTCGATCTGCTCGAAAACCTGCACATTGTCGTCGAACTCGTCGGCCTCTGCCGCCGTCCATTTACCGGCGAGGTGACTCAAGTCTCGGCGGCGGGCAGGCGGTGCCAGGCCCAGCCCTTTTTGCAGGACAGCGATGGCGGTTTGATTCAGACTCGCACCGTTCTGAGCAGCTAGCTGGCGCAATTCGTTTTCTACCTCTGCGGGAATCTGTCTGAGCGTCAGTTGCTTCATATATGCCTCCATATTGAATACATTTATGACATCATCAATATAATTGGCGCCCGGACGCGCAGCAATGGCCGGACACCAATGAGAATGCACCTCCCTGAAACCATTGCATCCCTGTCACGTTGGAGGCGAGGCCGAGGTCTTGTTAGTGGAGGAAGGAAAATGCCCCGAGAAAAAAATCCCATAGCCGACGAACCGCTGTTGGCCAGAGCCCGTCAGGGCGACCAAATGGCCTTCGGCTGTCTGGTGGAGCGCTACAAAAATACAGTTTTCGCCACCATTGTCGCCGTGGCAAAAGATCTGGACAGCGCCCAGGATATCGCCCAGGAAGTATTTTTGCGCGCCTGGTTCGGGCTCGGCGGCCTGCGCCAGGGCTCGTCGCTGCCGGCCTGGCTGCGCAGCATTGCGCGCAACCGCGCCAAAACCTGGCTGCAGCGCCAACAGCGCCAGCCCCGACAGGAGGCTATCGATTTGGCCCAACTCCCCGACCGCGCCGATTCACCGGCAAGCCAGGCCGAAAAAGCCGAGCGCAAACGGCTGGTTCTAGCCGGACTCGACCAATTGTCCGAAGACCACCGCGAAGTCCTCGTGCTGCATTATCTGGAAGATATGACCACGCCGGAAATTGCCAGACGACTCAACCTTGCAGATGCGACCGTGCGCCAGCGCCTGCGCCGAGCCCGCCAACGCATGCAACAGGAAATGGAGTGCCTGGTGGGCGAAACCCTTAAAGACGCCGCCCCCGGCACCCCATTCACCGATGAGGTCACCGCCTTACTCGACCAGGCCAAAGCGCTTTTCCAGCACGTGCAATACGCCCAGGCCACCGAGCTGTTGGAAAAAGCGCGCCAGCAGGCCCCCGACAGCGCCATAGTATCGCTGCTGCTGGCCGACGCCTATACCTTCACGCGCAGCCGCCAGGACCTGGAGGAAGACCCCCGACCCTACCACCGCGCCCTGGCCCTGCTCGACGAGGTGCTGCAAAAAGACCCCGACCATCTCCTGGCCAGGCTGCGACGCATCGCTATCAAATCCATGCTGGCCCCGCAGGAGGAATGGCTGGACCAACAACGCCAAATCGCCGACGACGCCCGGGGCGGCCCCTACGAAATAGTCGCCGAATTAGAATTGGCCCGGCGCCACCTGAGCCACCTGCAACTAAAACCGGCCCTGGCCCTGTACGGCAGACTGGAACAGCACGACTGGCTGGCCTGCGTCCTGCAGTCAGAACAGGGGGTAGCCTGGGCCATGAGCGAAAAACCCGCCAAGGCCATCGGCTGTTTCGAACGCGCCATTGAATTGACCACCCCCAAGGCCATGGCCCAGCTGCATCAAACCTCGGCGCAATTACTCGGTGACGGCTACTGGGCGTTTTGGCGAACCGTCGACAATTTGCCCGTCCGCCAGTGCCAGAACCACGCCTGGCTCGCCGGTCTGCACTCTACCCTGGGCGACCGGGCCGCGGCGCGCCGCCAACTGTTGCAATCGCTCGACTATCTACACAGCGACGAAATCGGCCCGGCTGCCCCAGCCTTAAAACGGGAATACCTACGCCAGATGGAACAGCTATTTCCCCCCCTGGCTACCGAACCTGAAGTGCAGGCACTACGGCGCGAAATAGAGTATGATCCACCTGCAACCGCCACCACTTGAGGCCCTATGACCGACCTTTCATCCTGGCGCCACGACCGCGACCATATCCTCACCCTGCAAAATGCCCATGCTGACCGCATTGAAGCCCAATACCAGGACGACGCCCGCGCCCACCCCGAGCACGTCGACATCAGGACGGTGGCGGACGTACGCACCTTCTACTCCGCCAAGAGCGGCGGTTTCCACAACCGGGCTATTCTCACTGGAGACGAAACGCCCCTTCATCTGGAGCGCAGCGGCTTCAAGCTAGCCGACAATAGCCTTATGCTCTGTCGCCAGCCCGTGCCGTTGAATTAACTGCGGCAATATCATAGGGCGGATAAATTAGCTCAACGCACCAATATCAACGGGCCCCGATAAAGCATTTCATCGGGGCCCGGCTTTCGGCTCGGCCAACTATAAATCCTCCGACGAGCGCTTATACTTCCACGCCGCGCTGTCCGCCGTGGTGCCGCAACAATTCGGCCGCCTCCGGATCGGCTTTGGCCCACTTCGGCTTTAAAGCGATATCGAGCGGCGTTTCTCCAGCGCTATTCCGAGCATTGACGTCGGCGCCGTGCTCAATCAATAAGCCCATCATGTCCACTAGGGGTTGCGAGCCGTGCATCGGCGCCCGGTGCAGGGGCGTATTGCCCTCGCCGTCCGGGTGATTGACGTCGGCGCCGTGGTGTAGTAAGCAGGCGGCAAGGCGCACCTTACCGCATATGGCCGCCCGGTGCAAAGGCGTTGTATCCGTGCGGCCCGGTGCCGGTACATCGACGTCCATACCCGCCTCGACAAGACGGCCCACGGTCCCTTCGACGTCACCGCGTTCGATTTTCGCAATGGCCATGCCGTGCAGCACCGAAGCGCTGCTCCAACGCTTGCACTGGACATATAGATCCGCCCCCTGGGCCAGGAGAAAATCGACGGCCTCGAGCGCCCCGGCGTGGACCGCCAAGAAAAACGGCGTATAACCGAAGTCCGCCTCCACCGAAGAGGCACCTTGCTTGGGGGGATGGACCGTCCGCATATCGACATTGACACCGCGCTGGCAGAGCAGGGCCAGCACGGCGACCTGATTGGCCGCGGCGGCAAAATGGATCGGCGCCGCCCCCATATTATTGGGCCTGTTGAGCCGATCGCCGTCCTCCTCCAATAAGCTCCGCACCCGCTCGACGTCGCCGCCCATGGCCGCCCGGTGGATCGCCTGCCCGCCCTGGCGCGCCATATAATAGACATCGTCGAGGTTGCTGCCGTTGTCGATGGCCTCATGGCCTCGGTCCCAGATATTTTTGTACTGGAGATCGGCCCCGTACTGGAGCAATAACTCCGTCACTTCGGCGTGCTGACCCCAGTACGGCCCGTAGTACAACGGCGGACAGCCGCCCCTGTCTTCGGCGCTGGGGTCGGCGCCCTGCTCCAACAGCAACCGCGCCGCCTCGGTGTGGCCATTCCAGGCGGCCAAATGCAGCGGCGTGGTGCCGTATTCATTGGTCGCCCGGGCCTGCGCCGGCTCTACCTCCAACATTTTGCCGAGGACGCCCGTTTCACCCATGGCTGCAGCAGCAAAAATATCGACGTCCGCACCACGCTCGACCAACTGCGCCGTGACATTCGAGCCAAGGCGTCTGATCTTGTCGTAGCGTTCAATGGTGGCCATGATCAGAGGCGTCTCCCCAAAGAGATTGCGCGCCGTGACATCGGCGCCCTGCTCGACCAGAAAATCGACCACGGCACCACGACCGGCCTGGGCCGCCCAGTGCAACAAGGTCGAATCGTAGTCGTCGCGGCTGTCGAGCAATTTCGGGTCGGCGTCGATCAGGGCCCCGACTCGATCCCCGTCGCCCAGGGCCACGGCGGAAAAAATATCGTAATGCGCCCCGTACCCAATAAGGATCCGGGCGATCAGCTCACCCCGTGTCCGAGCGGCATATTGCAACGGCTTAAGCCCGCTCTCCCGCGTGTCCTGGTGCGGCGAGAAGCGGACTTCGAGCAGCGCCTTGCCGCCTTTTTCCAGCAGCAATTCAAGCAATTCCACATTGCCCCGAATGGCCGCGTAGTGCAAGACGCCCGAATGGCCCACTTGCGAGAGATCACCCTTTGCCTCGATCAGCTCGCGCACTTTGTCGACTTCGCCAAACCACACGGCTTGGTTCAAACCATCCCAGCCGCCACCGCGTAGTTTTTCGACGTACACGGCGCCGCGCTCCTGCAGAAAAGCAACCGACTCCCGGCCACGGGCGTGGGCAAAAGCGTTCCACCCCTTGCGGTCGAGGGCATTGATGAGACGCGGATCCTCGTCGAGCATGGCCCCCAGCTGGGCCACATCATTGGCAAAGGCAGCCGCACAGAAGCGGTCGACCGCCGCAAATAGATGGGTCCGCAGCTGGACCCAGCTGTCAAAGCCGTATTCGCGGGCAATGACCGTCTGCGCCTTGGCCAGGATCAGGCGGCCCTCATAGTCGGGCAGCCGCGCCTGGACGCGTTCCAGGGCCTCGGCGTTGCCGGCCGCATGAGCGCGGTGCAAGTCACGGGCCTGGTGCTTGAGATGGTCTAGGGACGGATTGGGGGGAAGTGTGTCGCGCACGGCGACCTCCTTTCATAGAGTTGCCCAGGGTCCGCATTGTTGGGCGGCGAAAGAAGGTTCGCAGTATGGTAGGTCGGCAAATCAGAGGTGGGCTTCTGCCCTTTCCACGGACTCGGGGGCGCCCTCCAAGAGCACCTGAGCCTTAAGAAACAGGCGCGGTGCATCCCTGTCAAGACGATTCGGCGCGCCCATTATCGGGACGATAATTTACCCATCCAGCCCTTTAATCTGCGGACGATTTAGTTGCTGTAGGCCGCACGGTATTTCCACACTAAGCCCGTACCGAACGGCCTACATATTCCTACAAGCCCTGCGGCTGATGCATGGGATTGGCACCGTGCGAAACGAGTAAATCGCGGATCTTTTCCCGCTGCGGGGAAAGACCGTAATTGACCCCGAGAGGCGTGCGTTTGTATTCGTGCAGATCTCTCATATGGACGTTGGCTCCCCTGGATAAAAGTACTTCGAGGGCATCGACCGATTTGCAGCAGACCGCCACGTGCAAGGCGGTAAAGCCATCACAGGCATACTGGCGGTCAGCCGTGTAGGAGTGCAGTCCATCGATATCGGCGCCGCGGTCCAACAACAAGTCGATAACCGCCACCTGGTTCGCTTCCGCCGCGACCAGCAAGGACAGAGCATTGTGGAGGAGAGCGGGCCTGGCGTCTAGCAAGGCCCCAACCTGCTCCACACGGCCCAGGGATGACGCCGCTTCAATCGTCCAGGGAGCGCCGTGCCCTACCAGGATATCGGATACCTCCTGGTGCCCCTGTCGCGCCGCAAAGCCGAACAATGGCCCCTGGGCCACCGGCCGCCGGGCTAGGGTCGGTTCGGCGATCAGCAGCGAGCGCAAAGTTTGGGCGTCTCCATCGATGACGGCCGCTATAAAGCGGCTACGGTCGTCCATCCTGCGGGCGGCTTCGGGAGCCGGGAGGCGGGCAATGGCGGCCAATTCTTCAAGTAGGGCAACCAGTTCCTGGGGACCTCGTCTTTGCGCCCAGTCAAGGGCCGTCCGGGCTTTTTTCTTTTCGACGGTCTGGGCAGCCGCCAGATCGACGCCGTGGGTAGCAAATAACTCCACCAGGGCCAGATCACCCCGGTACGCCGCTTCGATAAAGGCCGCCTGGTGACGCGACAGCTGCAGGTCGGCCCCCCGTTCCAACATCAGCTTGACCCGGTCCAGTTCGCCGTGATAGCCGATCCAGATCAGGAGATTGGCTTGGTAGTTGACATCGGCGCCGGCATCCAGCAGCAGCTCGGCGGCCTTGAAGGTGCCGGCGCGCAGCGCGTGGTATAGCGGGTGATCATTATGGGCCTGCCAATTCCAATCGGATGGCCATCCGGGCCACTTCCACCCTTCTTTGGTATCGGGATCGGCCCCGTATTCCAACAACACCCGCACGATCTCATCCGAGTGGTAAAGAATAGCTCGGGTTAAAGGGGTGCGGCCGTAGCTCTCAAAGCGAAAAATATCGACCTTGGCTTTCTCCTTCAACAGCAATTTGACAATGGCCGGACAATACGCAGCAGCAGCCCACATAATGGGCGCCGGGCCGTCTCCCACGGGATGCGCCTGTGATGGATCGGCGCGCAGCATAGTCTCGACCTTGGCCACATCGCGTTGGGCAATGGCCCCGAAAATATCCTCGGCCGCTCCGCGCTCCAAAAGGACCTGCACTGCTTTTTCATTGCTGGCCGCCCGCGCCGCCAACAAAGGCGTATAGCCGCGGGGATCGCGTGTGTGGATATCGGCGCCCCGCCGCAGCAGTAAATTGAAAATAGCCGGCCGCCCCGCCGCCAAAGTCAGCGGCATATAGCCCCCGGAAATGGGCTCGTTGGACAAATCCGGATCCTCGTCGAGCAATTGCCGCGTCTCTTTCAGTAGTCCCAACCGGATCGTATGCTCAATCTGGTAGCGGGCGCCATACTGGACCATCAGCAAAAACATGGCCTTCTTATTGCCCCAGGCGGCCGTGTCCACCGGCGTGGCTTCCGTGCCCAAATTGGGATCGGCGCCGTTGGCCAGAAGCAACTCGACCATCTGCATATTACTCGACCAAGCCGATACATCCAGCGGCGGCGAATAACCGTCGACAACGGCGTTGACATCGGCGCCGTGGTCGATGAGCAATTGCGCCGCCCGCAAGTGTCCTTCGGTCATTTCCCGTCCATGGCCAGCGACCAAAGGGTCGGCCCGATGCAGCAGTGTCATACAGGCCATTTCGCCCGGACTCCGTTCCAGCTGCACCGTGGCCAAGTCCGGATTGGCACGCAACAGGCCGGCGACGGTTTCGGCGTCCCCAACCTCGACGGCGTTGACCATAGTAGCCAGCACATCCCCCGATTTTTGCAGCGATTCAACATGGCGCTTGAGGGCGGTCCACCCCGCAAAACCGTATTCGCGCGCAATCACCAACTGCGCGTCGAACAAGGTGAAGTCCGCCGCCAGTATATCATCGTCCGCAGCCTGGGCAAACAGCTCCAACTGGGCCCGCAGCCGTGCGACAACACGGCCACTTTTGTCCCGGTGGGCTTTGACCAGGCGCTTGGCCTGATTCTTGAGATTGCGGAGATGGGGTTGGGCAGGCAGGTGCTTAGACATAGCGGTCTCTTTCCGTTGGGCCCGTCGTCCGCTGATACAGGCGGGAAAAAGACAATGTCTAACGCAGATACGGCGGCGTTGTCAAAGGGGTGGCCTGGGGCCTAACCGCGAACCGGGTGCGTCCCCTAAAGAGCACTGCTAGGATAAAAAGACAGAGACAAAGCCCTGTCAAGCCGATTCCGCCTCGACTTCAAAGGCCAAAAAACGGCGAAAATCCGGCTTCAGGGCCACGCCGACCAACAGCAAGGCCGCCATCCCGCCGCAGACCGTGTAGATGAGGGGTATATTCTGCCCCGTTAAATCCGCGACCACCCCCGCCAATCCCATAGATACTGGATAGGCGGCCCCACCCAGGGTATCCAATACGCCCAATACCCGCCCACGCATCTGTGTCGGTACCGAGAGCTGTAAGATGGTAACCAGGTTAATACCCACATAGCCCACCAACAGGCCGACGAGCGTCATTAGCCCAAGGGCCACAAGCGGCGTGCGGACCAGTCCCAGCCCCCCCAGGCCCACCGCAAAGCCAAGCAAGCATACCAGACACAGGCCACTCCGAGCGGGTCCAGCCACTTTGATAAAACCGGCCCCCAAGGACCCCAGCACGGCGGCTAGGCTGAAAGCGGCCCACAGGAATCCATACCAATCCGGTGGGGCCTGTAACGTATCCTCCACGTAAAAGGGCAATAAGAGAAGAATAGGCGGGAGGAAAAAACCCAGGATAATATTGACCCAGACAAAACTTCGCATGCCGCCGTCCCCCCAGACATAGCCAAAGCCCGCCGCCGTATCGCGCTTGAAATCGCGGAATAACTCGGCCCACCCCTTGCTCTTTGTGGGTATGGCTTGAGGGATGGCGATAAAGGATTCACTCAGGGCCGAAAACAGATAGGTAAGCCCGTCTATTAAAAACAGGAAGGGCGCGCCCAGCAGGCGAAAGAGCATCCCGCCCAGAGCTTGACCAATAAAGCGCCCCCCTTGATCCGAAATCGTGCGCAGCGAATTGGCCCGGGCGACCTTATCGGCCGGCACTAAATCGGGGATCGCCGCCGAAATCGCCGGACTGAAAAACGAATCGACCGCCGCCGAGAATACGGCGACGGCGCACAGCCAGACCAGAATACCCCCGGTCCACTGGGGGCGGACAAAGCACAGGGCGGCCAGCGAAAGGACGGAGACCCCCTTGAGGAGATCGCTAACGACGATGATCCGGCGCCGAGAATAACGGTCGGCCAAGGTCCCGCCCACCGGCCTGAGCAGCAGCGCCGGCAGTTGGGAGAACATCATCAGGGTCCCCATCAACGTAGCCGAACCGGTTTCGTGCTTAATCCAGAACAGCATAGCGATGGAAAAGCCCTGCGCGCCAATGCGACTGACCAGTTGGCCCTGCCACAACAACAAGAAATTCCGGTTCATCAATTTGGCGGCGGGCGGCATAGAGGCCTACTTGACCTAGCGGGCGATGGATAGAGGCAGATTATTATGCTAATTAATTAGCAAATAGGCTTATCTGTCAAGAGATAATCCCCTACCGGCCATTGCGGGACTTGGGCGACGCAGGGAATTTAACTTCCCATCGTTCACCCATTCTCTTATAGTACGTCCTGCTAATCCACCCAAAACCAGTCCCCAACAAGGAGCATAGCTATGTTCCGCCTTGCAGTCCTCCTGCTCAGCCTGGCCGCCGTCCACCCCTGTTTGGCCGACCCCATCACCCCCGGTCAATCTCCTCCAGCCTGGGAAGCCACCAATTGGCAAACTAAAACCCCCCTCGCCCTCGACCAGCTAGCCGGCAAAGTCGTCGTTGTCCGCTGGCTTATGCCCGGCTGCCCCTTTTGCGCCAAATCCGCCGGCGAGCTCAACGAATGGTACAAAATCTACAAGGACCAGGGCCTAGTCGTAGTCGGCCTTTGGTTCCGCACCAAAGGCGCTGTAACCGAAGAAGAAATAAAACGGCAGGTCAAAAAGCTGGGGCTGCAATTTCCCACCGCCTACGACCAAGGCAACAAGACGGCGCTGAAATGGCGCGAGAAACTGGCCAGCGCCTCGGTCGTGATCGACCGGAAAGGCCTGGTGCGCCATATCCACACTGGGGGCGATTATAAAGAGGACGCGAAGAAAGCATTGGAAAAAATAATCCTGCAATTGCTCAAGGAAAAAGGCTGATCGGCCAAGCAATACCACAGCCCAGAAACGGGCCGCGTTTTGGACAGCTATAAAAAAGATAACGGCTGCCAAAGAGCTGCAAGTTATGCAAACCGCTCGGCTATTTCGGCAGTTTAAGCCTCGCCTTGCAGACAACCGTGGCTTTCAGCTATGGATTGCCTTATTTTAGGGCGTGGGCTGTCGCCAACGCATGAGGGCTGGGAACAAGCCAAGAATGAATAGGCCATATCTGGCAAACCATTATTGGACAACAGGCCGACGATCCTTTGGAAGCGGAAAATAACTGTCTTTTAGTCGGTTGTCGTTGAATTATCGCTTAGGAATCCGCATGAAAGCTGAACCTGTGTTGTATTTGCTTGGGATCCCCTTGCTGCTTGTTGCTTTGTTTTGTGTATGGATGCTCATCGTCTTTTTTACGACAGAACAATCTGCGCTGCCGGGAGACGACCCAAAAGACGATGACTCATCGCCCACGTAACAAACGGACAGAATAAAAAACCGCCGCTGAAATCACCCGAGTTAGAGGCCCAACAGTAGGACTTTGCGTCCTCGGACCCGTAAACCTAGCCTGGTACTTTGGCGACGGTGTCTTTAAGATTGGCCCCTATGTATTCGTAAGCGAATACATGCTGAACAGGCTTCCTCTGCAGCGGCGCAGAACACCTGCTCCCGATACAATTGAAGCCCAGAATTGAAGTAGTAAAAAAACCGACGGCAACAAGCAAATCCCTGAGACGGCCCAGTCCAAGACCTTTTGCTTGACATTATTACAGCGGCGGCGTGATCCTAGGACTCCCAGGAGGATAGCCGCCTATGCCGACCCAACAAGAAGCATTCCCCCTGCTTTTGCAGCACCCCAATCTGGCCCGCTTGCCGCCCCTGCCCCCCGTCCCCGACGGCTTTCGCCTGCGCACCTGGCAAGACGGCGACGAGGAGCCGGTATCGCTGTTGATGGCCGACGCCTTCCAGGATCCGTCAATGGCGGTCTACGACGATCAACTGAAGCATTTCCACGCCCTTCCCGGCGTCGCGCCCGAAGGGTGCTTTGTCCTGGAGACGACGGCCGGACGGCCGGTGGCCACCGCCATTGGCCGCATCGATCCGGCTTTCGACCGAGCCGGGATTTTGCACCAGGTGGCCGTCCGACGCGATTACTGGCGTGGCGGCTTGGGCTCGTTGACCGTATTGCGGGCCATGCACTATATCGCCCAGCAAGGCCGCAACACCGCCTTCGTCGGCTTCGAAGACCTCGACGCGCTGCTCTTTTATCTAAGCCTGGGCTTTGCGCCGGCTATCGATGCAAAGGAAATACGGCGCGTCTGGGAGCGGACAACCCATTCCTGGGAAACCGTTCAGGTATGGCGCGAGTACTATCAATTGCTCGAACAAACCTATCCCGCCCAACGGCCACTGTTAGAACGCTGCCCCTTACCCCAGGCAAATTATACGCCCCCGGCAACTTCTTCGGAGGCCTTCCTCTGGCACAGCGATTTCATCGTCGACGCAGACGGCGACCTGGTCACCGTGCGGGCAACCATCGATGAACGGGCACAGGGGGTGCGCTTTGCCAACCAAATCATGGCGCCTACCGTCTTTGTCGAGACCCTGCAGAATTACCCGCTGCACCGAAGCAGACCGATTTTTTTGCTGATAGAGGGAGAAAAGCCCAGTCCGCACGGCGAAAACGTGCGCGCCTTATTGTGGTCGGCCGGCTATGCACGCGCCGGGCTGGTGGGTCCACGGCACAGTTGAAATCGGTTTCTTCCAACACAATTCCATCGACAATTACACCATCTCCTCCGGGAACGGGCCGAGCACGGCACAGAAAATCCTTGCCATTGCATATCCGTACACAAATATTATGTCTGTCCGGTTCGCTATTGAAAACCAACTCTCACCGCAATTCGGAGCCCCATGACCGCCGTAATTGAAAAAGTAACCGGCTATGTCACCCGGAACAGCGACTCAGGCGCCCCCGAGCTATTGGTCTTTCAGCCCGTAGACGTAGGCGTCCAGGTCCCAGCAGGCACCGTCGAACCCGGCGAAGATATAGACGCTGCAGCGCTGCGGGAGGTAATGGAAGAAACAGGCCTGACCGGCCTGCGCCCCGTCCGCTTCCTCGGCTCGATCGAAGTGCCTCTCACCGACGAGAGTCGGGCTCCTCTACAAGACACGGTAATTCGCCACAGCCCGGGACTTGAGTATGGTATCGGCATCTACGTACCGCGGGCCTATTGGCTGCGCGTCGTCGATCGCTTAGACGACTACGCCAAAGTGGAAGTCCCCGGCCACAACGGCTGGTTGCGCGCCGCGGCCCTTGCCGACCGCATGGACCGCTATTTCTACCACTTTGAGGCGACGGGCCCCACACCCCAACGTTGGCAGATACAGGACGAAGGCCACCCGCCCTGGGAATGCTTCTGGGTCCCCCTTTCACCCCGTCCCGAATTAGACCACGAGCCCCAGGCCTGGAAAGACGAATACTACGATAAGCTGCTGGCCAGTATCGGTTGAGGCGCATGCAGACTCTAATCGCCAAACACACCGTCGAAATTCTCCTGGCCAAAACTTTTCGCGCCCCGGTTGAGATTACCCGCACCGAGCGCATAGCGCCCTGGTTCGTTGTCCGTTGTTTCACGGCCAGTCCGTCCGCTGCGGTACCACCTTCAGTCGTGGTCAAAACCCTGCGCGACGGCCCCCGGTCGCAACCCGAGCAGCTGTTGACCGAACAGGCAGCGCTGGAATTCGTCGCCGAATTGGGCCCGGATCTGGCCCCCCGCCTGCTGGCCAGCCATATCCAAGCCGGCTTGCTGGTGCTCGAAGACGTGGCGCCGCGTCGGCCCCTCGCCGAAATAGTGCTGGACGATAATGCCGACGAGGCCGCCGCCGGCCTCATAGATTTTGCCCGCGCCCTGGGAACACTCAACGCACACTCAAGCGGACGCCAAGACGCCTATTACACCCGGCGCCGGGCGCTGGGCCCCGTCGACCCGTTGGCCGACCGGCAATGGCGTTGGCACCCATCCAAATTGCACCACGCCCTCTCCTCTTTCCAAGCGCTGGGCATGGCGCCCTCTACCCAAGCCAAAACCGAACTCGACCAGGCCCTGGCCGAACTGCTCGAACCAGGCCCCTTCCTCGCTTTTTCCAACGGCGACCCCGGCGAAAATAATTACCTGCTGCACCGGGGTGACGGCCGTCTGATCGATTTTGAGGAGGCCGGCTACCACCACGCCCTAATCGACGCCACCAGTCTCTATGTCCCCTGGACCATTTGGGTCACGGCCAGCGATCCTTTCGCCAACGGGTTGGAAACGGCCTACCGCAGCGCCCTGACCACGGCCGTCCCCGAGGCGGCCGACGACCGGCGCTTTGGCCTGGGGATAGCGGCGGCTTGCCTGGTATACGCCCTGGTCGTCCGCATGCGCCTGGAGCGGCTGGACCAGCAACCCGCCGGCGACCACAGCCGACTGCAAATGGTATCGACCCTGGAAGCGGCGGCCCGAGCCGCCGAGCACCACCGCTCGCTGCCGCACCTGAGCGGCTGGGCCCGGAAAATCGCCGCGACCTTGCGCCGCCGCTGGCCCGACGCAGATGTAGATCTAGGTGCGTATCGGGATTTTACCCTGCGGATTCGCGACTAATTAAAATTCCCCACAAGCGCACTTCTATCGCCGTTAGCAACAGCGGCAAAAAACCTCCCATAAAGGCGGCCTCATTATGTCCCAAAAAGAACACAGCAAAGCCAACCAGCAAGCCTGGGCACACAAATACCGCGAAGCGACGCTGCGCCTGGGCGGCACCCCCGAAGACCTGGCCCAGACACTGAAGCAGGATCCAGCCTATACCTTACGTGACTATCGAGAGTTTTTGGGCGACGTAGACGGCAAGAAAGTAGCCAACCTACTCGGTTCCTCGGGTAAAAAAGCAGTCGCCCTGGCCCTGTTGGGCGCCCAGGTGACCGTGGTCGATATCAACCCGGAAAACCAAGACTACGCCCACGCCTGCGCCCGGGCCGCCGGCGTCTCCCTTGATTATATCGTCGCCGATGTCATAGAATGGGACAGCCGACCTTTTGCCGGGCATTTCGATCTGGTCCTGATGGAATTGGGCATTCTCCATTATTTCGTCGATTTGCACCCGCTGGCCAAACAGGTCAGTGCTATCCTCGCCCCGGGCGGCCGATTCGTCCTGCACGAACCCCATCCGCTAATGAATAAATGCGCCCCTCGCCAAATCGGCGACCAGCTGGTCCTGGAAGGCGATTATTTCTCCACCGCCATCGTCGAAAGGCCCGCCCCACGCCAGGGCCTGGCCTTTTCTCCCGAGGAATCGGCTGACTTGCCCCTGGGCCGCTACCGCTACTGGCCATTGGGGGAAATCGTATCCGCCGTCGCCACCAATGACCTCATCATCGAGAGCCTGACAGAATACCCCCACCGAGACCTATCTTCCCTACCGGGTACCTTTACTCTGGTGGCCAGAAAATAAATCGACCACCGCAACACGAACCCTGGCAAGCCACCGGCAACAAATAATACGGTTGGCTGCGCGTCTTTATCGCCACTCCCGCAAAATTTGCAGTCTCCGCTACTCGTCGGCCGGACCTATATGATACAATAGCCGGCTAATGCGCCACTGGTCGCCCTGGCGGCTCAAAAACCATACCACATAGCGGTTGAGCTGATGTGTGGCCGGGCCGCGCTTATAGGTCGTGGTAAGGGCATCGCGACTGACGGCTAGGGCCTTCTGGCCCGTTGCGCCCAAATGGGTATAAACGATTCGACGTTGTATCTGATAATGTGCACGCAGCAACCGCAGGCGGACCCAATCGCCCCAGGCCCGGTGGCCAGCAAAGACTATTTTCCAAGTGGGTGGAGTCACCGTGCCGTAGCCGTCGAGCGCCATAAAACCCTTATCGTACAGATCTACCACGGCCTCCGGCTGCTGCTGGGTCCAGCTTTCCGATTCGCTCTGGAGTAGAGCCCGAATCTGCGGAGAAATGGGCTCAGACGCGGCCGGCCGACCGGCCCATTCGGCCCAAAAGTGTACCACCCCGGTGATTTTCCATACGTCCTGCTCCTTGGCCAAAAACCACAAAGCACGCCCGGGATCGGCCTGACCGATTCCGCCCTGCCTGTCCGAGGCCTCATCCTGGGTCGTGGCAAAGGCGCGGTCTTCCAAAACGTGGACAAAGGCCACTGTCCGCACTCTCTGATAGGGCCCCTCTGCCGCTAAGGCCTGGCCAAAAGCGGCGGGCTGCTCGTGGAGAATTGACCACTTCCTGGGATCCATCGCCGCGTCCCCCTGGTAAATCGCCGCGCTGGACGCATAGAACGACAGCATCTGGTCGATATCGCCACGACGATGGGCAAAATTCTCCGCGTTGAGCAACTGCCTAATCAGCACCGTCTCCGGTGTTTCAGCCGCTTCCAGGACCGCCAGCGACAAAAAGACGAGGGCCATGCAGACGGCCGTCAACAGCCCGAGACGCAGCCCCACCCCCTTTACACCGGGCGCTGCGAGCAAATTTGCAGAATGCATCGGGGCCGTATTGAAATACGACCCACTGCCCGCCCCTTGCGCTACCCCTTCAGGGACATTAGTCGCCAGAGGATAAGCGCTCAATAAGGCGTTGAGTTCCACCCCGTCGGCAACCCAACCTGTAACGGCCAGCCAATCGCCCTGGGGCCGCGCGTACCCTGCTGTTATGGTACCCGGCCCCCGATGCAAAAGAGCCCACAGAGCCATCTCACCCGTGCTGGGGCCGCGATGCTGACAGTTGGACGAAGGGCATTTGGACGGAGACAAAAAGGGCGGCATAAACACTCCTTTCCCATTTGCCTGCTGTCCGCGCTGGGCAGGCAGAAAAGAGTGTTCTAACGAAGCAGGAAAGGTGGGCTTAGCCCTTTCCGCGGACTGGGGGGCTCCCTTACAGAGCACCTAAATCCCAACCAATACGAAGGGTAAAACCCTGTCAAGCGCGATAGCCTGCAGCCCTGCCAAAACGCTGCGTCATCCACAGTAATTCAGCAAAAAAACCATCTCCCTCCAGTGGGGAGATGGTTTTCCGGCAACCTTGACCGACTTCCCGAACTTTAACCGACTCTTTAGCTACCGGTTCACCCAGGGCCAACAGCAACCGCCCAGGACAGACCCAAAAGCAGCAAAGTCGCCCCGCCCAGTGCCACTTGCACCGAACCAGTCGGCGATAAACGGCGTGGGAGCAGATTCATCAATACACCCAGTACGCCCCCCGAGACCGCACCACAAATATGCGCCACAACATCGGTGCGGGGTCCACCCGTGCCCAGATATCCCAGCAGAATCGCCCCTACGATAGGCGGGGCCCACCGCCGCAGTCGCCGCGGGTTGCCGCGGCCGTAGCGCTGCCATTGCAGCCCAACGAGCAGGCCAATGGCGCCAAACACACTCGTTGGAGCCCCTATGGCCAAGTGGGCAGGCGATTGCAGATAAGCATTGACCCCATTGCCCAGGGCACCAGCCAGCAGAATGCTGAACCAAGCCAGGCCAGTACCCAATTCCGCCCGCAGCAAAAGCCCGAAGAAAGAACCAAAGACCAGATTGTTCAATAGATGCGGGGCATCGGCGTGTAAGGTAAGGGCCGTCACCGGACGCCACCACTGCCCTTGGCGGACCAGTTCCCCATGGAGCCGGCCCATCTCCAACCAATCGAGCGAAAAGGTGCGGTGTACCTCCCAGTTATAGATCACCAGGAGGACGACCCAATAACCCAGGACGCTCTCTAGCTTGATGGCGGCTCCCGGGACCATCATCTCAGGCGCTGTCGCGCTTTCGGCCTGGTACTCGGCTAGCTCAAAGCGGGCCCTGGGGGCGTCTTCCAGAACCACCAGAAGCCGGTGGGACTCCTCGTCCACCTCGACCCGGAAGTCGAGGCCCAAGGCCAACAGCACCAGGGCCAACTCCTGGCATTGGGCCGGACGCCGACAACGATAAACTTCAATCCAAGAAATCACTAGTCATTTTCCCGATTACGCCGGCTGCAGTCGATCTTATCGCCAGCCCCAGCACTGCGACCAAAACCTCAAATCCATCCAGGGGCTACTGCGCCCGGATCGGCGCCAAAAGAGACGAGCAAGTCGCGGATCTTTAGCCGCTGCCGATTGAAAGGATAATTCGCCCGTAAGGGGGTCCCGCCCCACCAATTCTGCACATGCGCGTCGGCCCCCCTCTCCAACAGTCGTTCTATGGCCTGCATTGCCATGGCCTTTACCGCGTAATGCAGGGCGGTATTGAGGCCACCGCCGTCCGGCCGGTGGGAGCCGCCCGGAGATCTACGGTCAATGGAGGCACCCCGATCTAGCAACAGGTCCAAGACCTCGACCCGATCCTGTCCGGCGGCGACCATCAGCGGCGTCCTGCCCAACAGAGGCCAGCTTTCGCTCACCGCTTCGAGACGGGCTGGATCCGCTGCCAGCAATTCTTCGACCTGACGCACCCGCCCCAATGCCGAGGCCGCGTGAACGGTGGCGGGCGCGCCGTACTCGACCAGCGCATCGACGACCGCCCTATGGCCCTGGCAGGCAGCCCAATGGAACAGATTGTCCCGGGCCACGCGGCGTTCCAATAAAGTCCGATCCCTTACCAAGCAGCCGCGCACAGTCGCGGCGCGGCCGTCGATAACCGCGTCGATGAACCGTCTGCGCAAATCCAGTATGCTTTTGGCTTCAGGGCTTTCCAGCACCTGGGCCCATTCGCGCACCAGCACCTGCACGCCGCAACGCGCCTTCTGGCGCACCAACTCGAACAAGGTGGAACCTCCCGGCGGGTCGGAAGGACGGGCGGCTTTGGCACCCAGTAAATCTACCCCGTGCGCGACCATCAGTTCAATATAAGGAGCGATGCCTTCCCGCGCCCCGTACGCCAGCCGCCCGGATATGCTCGGCGCATGTTCGGGACGGGTCGGATCGCTGCCGCGGTCCATGATGAATTTTACCCACTGCAAATCGCGGGTGAAATGGGCATCGGTGCTGGCCCCCGCCGCCAATAGCATGTCGACCGCCCGCCTCGTGCCGTGCAACACCGCCATCTGCAAGGGCGTATCGCGGCGGCGGCGCTGGTCGTCCGGGGAGCGGCCGAAACCGGGGAAGAGGCTGTTGTCGGACGGATTGGGGTCGGCTCCGTGATCGAGCAACAAGCGGACAATATCGTCGAACTGATACACAATAGCCGTTGTCAGAGGCGTGCAGAGATCGGGCATGCCGCGGGGTCGCCAGATATCGATCTCGACCTGTTGCCGCAACAATAACTGGACGATGCGCGGATCCCCCATGCTTAAACGCACGGCCCACACCAGGGGCGCCTGGCCATGGCCCACCGGATGGGCCTGGACTGGATCGGCCTGCAAAATCGCCTCGACTTTGGCCGCGTTGCCCTCGACGATCGCCCCGAAAATATCGTCGTCCGCGCCCAGGTCTAATAAGCGGCGCACGATCTCTTCGTCGTCTTGCTCGCGGGCGGCCAACAGGGGCGTATAGCCATTGGGGCACGCCGGTGCAGATCGGCCCCGCGCCGCACCAGCAAACCGAACACCCCCCGCTTTCGCGCCGTCACCGCCAGGGTCAGGGGCATATGCCCGTCCGGCAAGGGCTCGTTGACCAGGACGGGAGCGGCGTCGAGGAGTTCCCGGGTCTGCCGCACCAACCCCAACTGGATGGTATGCCCAATCGCATAGGGAGCACCGGCTTCAATAAGGCGTAGGAATACAGTCTTGCGGTTGTGCGATGCCGCCGTTTCGACCGGTGTCGGCATGCCGGGGGCCGCTTTTTCCGGATCGGCGCCTCGTGCCAGCAGCAACTCGACCATACCCGCATTCCCCGCCCAGGCGGCCGCGTCCAGCGGCGTGGTATTGCAGACCTCGCCCCGCCCGCCAATGGCGTCGACGTCGGCGCCGTGATCAATGAGAAGCTGGGCCACGCGCAAATGCGGATCGTCTGGATTGCCGCCGTCGTTGGCCCTGAGCGGATCGGCGCGGTGCAGCAACGTATCGCCCTCGGGTAAATCGCTGCTGATACGGGCGTGCACCAGGCCGGGTGTTTCCTGCAAGAGAGCAGCGACCTCGTCGACCTCGCCGACCTCGACTGCCTGCAAGAATATCTCTAACTGCTCGGGCAGCGCATTTTCGCCCGAGAGGAAGCCCCCACCGTCGCCTGTAACCGCCTCGACGTGGCGCTTGAGATCGGCCCACCGGTCAAAGCCATACTCGCAATAACCAACTGGGCGTTTTTGAGGGAAAATGGCGTCTGCAGGATCTCTCCTTGCGAGCCTTCGGACAGCTCCGGCAGAGATTGCTGCAACCGCAGCACGGCCCTTGGATCGGCTGCCTTGTGGGCCTTCAGCAAATCCTTGGCCTGCTTTTTGAGTTGCTCTAAACTGGGATTGGACGGCAGGGCAGAGAGGGGCATAAACACTCCTTTCACAATGCCTGATGTCCGCGTTGAACAGGCAGGAAAGAGTGTCTAGGCAGGAAAGCCAATAACTCAAAAAAGAAGGTGGGCTCGGCCCTTGCCGCGGACTAGGGGGCTCCCTCCAAGAGCGCCTGGTCCCGAATTAAATGGGACCGTATAGCCCTGTCAAGGAAGACGGAGATTCCTGGTCTGCCCCACAAAATTGATTCGTTGGCTCTGCGTCTTTTTTTTATTTTTTCGTCTATATAGTGAGAAGCATAATTTTCCGAGATCGACTGCTCTAAAGCCGTTAGACAAATGCGCCCAATGCGCCGACGGAATAGTATAACCAGATCCAATACCAAATTCCCGACGAAGGTATATCCGCATGAACAGCGATGCCATAACAACGGAGCAGCTCTGGGCGCTGCTCGGTGCCAAACTGAGAAATTTCCTGCTTAAACGCGTCTCCGACGAACAGGTGGCCCAAGACCTGCTGCAGGAGACCTTTCTGCGTGTCCACAAAGGATTGGACGGCCTCAACGACAGACAACGCCTCACCCCCTGGGTATTTCAAATTGCCCGCAACCTGGCCACTGACCACTACCGCTCCAGGATCCGGGACGCCGCGATAGACGGCTCGGAAACTGACATCGATGCCGAGGAAGAGAACCTGAACGAGCTGGTCGCAGGTTGGCTGCCCCAGATGATTGCCCAACTGCCAGAGGTCTATCGTCAAGCGGTCGAACTCTACGAGCTCAAGGGCCTTCCGCAGCAAGATATTGCGGACCGGCTCGGCCTTTCCCTGTCCGGCGCCAAATCGCGGATCCAGCGGGGCCGGACGCAGTTGAAATCGCTGCTATTGGCCTGCTGCTCTTTTGAGCGCGACCGCCGTGGAAATTTCATAGACTACAGCCCGAACGACCCCGAGGACTGCGCCTGTTAGGACGCGTCTGAACAATCGCTTTTGGGCTTTGCAGAGGCCGGGTGTTATCCCGGACCTCCAGGTCTGCGTCAATTGTTCAAACGGCCCAGGTACGTTTCCTCGCTCAAATAAAAATCGGTGAAGATTGCATCGAAGTTCTCGGGTACTGAGCCCTCCTCCGGGCCGGTATCCGACAGCGCGTTGCGCCAATCCTTGAGCTTTGGATACGCCGTTAGAAAATCATAGCCCGCATATTTTGCGATAAGCCCCGTACGGTGCAGCAACGGCAGCCAGCTGAGGTCGACCATGCTCAAATCGACGCCGTGGAAATAGGGCCCTTGTTGCAGATTCAGCTCCGTATACTTAAATATCGGCGTTAGATCCTCCAGCCTTTCTCTCAGCGTGGCCTCATCCGGGCTGCGCTGGGTGGAACACTGGACCAGATAATTATCGGAAGCCAACCGCCCCCAGGCCTTATCTTTTGCCCTGCTCAAGGGATCTCCCATAAGCAAAGGGTCACCCAATACTTCATCGAGATATTCCACGATGGCGTCCGATTGAAAAAGCGCTTCCCCTCCATCGTTAATCAACAACGGCACCTCGCCGCCGTCCGGCGAGGCTTCCAGCAACCATTGCGGTCTATTTTCGGCCTCTATATGTTCGACATCGTAACGGACTTTTTTTGCCTCCAGTACGGCTCTCACCTGCTGTACGTAGGGGCAGAGTCTCATACTAATAACTTTCATAAAATTAACCTCCTTGGCGTTGAGTTCGATTATCCACCCATGTAGACGGAGGAGGTCGAGAAAAGACGCAAAGATGATTTACAAAGCCCGCTTGACCCGATGACCTAAAGGGCATTCTATAATCATACATCCACAAAAGGAGCTACACATGATCAAACAGCTGGCCCATCTGTGCATTCATTCGCTGGACCTGGAAAAGACCCGCTGGTTTTACTGCGACGTCCTCGGCGCCGAGGTCACCTTCGACTTCGATAAAAACGGCAGCCTGTTCGGCTATTATTTTAAATTGGGCGGCAGCACCTTCCTCGAAGTATTCCAAGGCGAGCCCGGCGACGCCAACGGCAATATCAAGCATATATGCCTGGAAGTGGAAGATATTGACTGCGTCGTTGCAGCCCTCAAAGAGAACGGCGTCGAGGTCACCGACAAAAAATTGGGCGGCGATCATTCCTGGCAGGCCTGGACCGCCGACCCCAACGGCGTGCGCATCGAATTCCACCAATACACCAAAGAGTCTATGCAATTGGTCGGGGGCACCTGTCCCGTAACCTGGTAAGGATCCTCATGCAATTCCACCCCCTACCCAACGGCCAGCAAATGCCCATGATCGGCCTGGGCACCTTCAATCTGCGCGACCAGAGCGGCGCCGACGCGGTGACCGCCGCCATTGAACTGGGCTATACCCATATCGATACAGCCAGCGGCTATAATAATGAGGAAATTGTCGGTCTGGGCATCCGCCAATCCGGCCGGGCGCGCCAGGACCTGTTTGTCACCACCAAGGTCGGTCGCGACGACCTGGCCGCCGCAGCCGTCCGCACCTCGGCCGAAGCCAGTCTGGCCCGCTTGCAATTGGACTACGTCGATCTGCTCCTCATCCACTGGCCCAATCTCGAGGTACCACTGGACGAGACGCTGGATGTCTTCGCCCAACTGGTAGACGGGGGCAAGGTGCGCACTATTGGCATCTCCAATTTCATTCGGCCCCGTGTCGACAAGGCGGTGGAACTATCTCGGCTGCCCATCGCCGTCAACCAGGTCGAATACCACCCGCATTTAGACCAGGAGGCCCTGCGTCAGCACTGCCAAAACCACGGCATCCTGCTAACGGCGTATTCGCCCTTGGCCCAGGGGGCCATTGTGCAGGACGAGACGCTGATCGCCATCGGCGCCGAATGCGGCAAAAGTCCGGCCCAGATCGCCCTGCGCTGGCTGCTAGACAAACAGATCGCCGCCATTCCCAAGGCCAGCTCGGTCCAGCATATGGCCAGCAATATCGACTTGTTCGATTGGTCCCTAAGCACCGAACAGACCGCACGCATCAACGCCATAGAAACGGTCAACCGCGTCATCGACTGGTGGCCTGGGGATTTTGATTCGGACGAGTAAGGCGTTTCCAATAAAAAAGTCGTTCCATAGGGGCGGTTGGGTTATCTTGGGTTCCCCCAACCAGGAGAATCGCCCATGGGACTGAGTGAAGCCGAGAAAGTTACCTATATCGAAACGGCAC
>WLWI01000118.1_pt1 | contig 109785 bp, 75 predicted proteins | sample 6701501 | NCBI WGS metagenome assembly WLWI01 (sample SAMN12718690, study PRJNA515312) | sponge metagenome | isolation source: marine sponge | host: Mycale hentscheli | place: New Zealand: South Island, Marlborough, Capsize Point | collected 2014-11-01 | reverse complement strand
TAACCCACAAAGCTATGGCGGCGTTGGAACGGCGATGGGTCCGGTGTCCGGCCTTACCCAAGTGGTTTGTCCACATGGAACCCACGCCGACTTGATGCGGAGTGCTTATTTTTCTGGAAACGCCTAAGCAAATGGAACAGCTCTTGGCCGGTCGGGTGGCCCTGGTCACCGGGGCGGCCGGTGGCATGGGGTTGGCTATTGCCCAGGCGTTGGGCCAGCGGGGCGCTGCCGTTGCCCTGACGGATATAGACGCGGCCGGGGTGGATAGCGCTGCCCAGGGGTTGGCTGGGGAGGGATTGCGGGTCATGGCTGCTGCTGCGGATGTGACAGACCAGGAGCAAGTGACCGGGTTGGTGGCGGCGGTGGAAGGGGCATTGGGCACCGTAGATATTCTCGTCAATTGCGCCGGTCTGCTCTACAGCAGCCGCATTGACCAGATTAGCAAGGCCGAATGGGACCAGGTGCTCAATGTCAATTTGAACGGTACGTTTCTCTGTTCGCAGGCGGTATTGGCGGGGATGCGGGCCAAAGGCTGGGGGCGTATCGTCAATATCGCCTCGTCGGCCGGGCGCAGTGTTAGCACTTTGGGCGGGGCCCATTATACGGCCGCCAAGGCCGGGGTGTTGGGGTTTACCCGGGCTCTGGCCAAGGAAGTGGCGCCCTGGGGTATTTCGGTCAATGCGGTATGTCCCGGTCTGGTCGATACCCCCATGGCGCGCAATAACTGCACGCCTCAGCATTTGGACGAATACGCCCAATCGTTTCCGGCCCGGCGTTTGGGCACGGCCCAGGAAGTGGCCCGCCTGGTGGTTTTTCTCGCCGCTGAAGGGTCGTATATTGACGGGGCCGCCATTGATATCAACGGCGGCGATCTCATGCTCTAGGAGGCCATACCATGTTTATCCAGGATCAGTTGCCCGCCAGCAAAGTCGACGACGAACACCTGGCCTTTTTCAAGGCCATCGGGGTCGATTACCTCACCATCAACCCGCCGCCCTTTGCCGCCGACGGGATTGGCCGCGAAGGGCCGTTGCTAGACGATGGGGCGGCGGTCGAGGATTATTTGCGGCAAATGAAAAAACGGACCGAAAGCCACGGTCTGAAGCTGCAGAATATTGCCCTTACCGGACCCGACGATGTAACCCTGGCGCGGCCGGGGCGCGATGCTAAAATAGAACAGTGGGTCCAGGTCCTGCGGGCCATGGGGCGGGTGGGGGTGCCGACGCTGGGTTATAATTTTAAGCCCATCGGCAATTTTCGCACCCCGGCCACCAGCGGTCGGGGCGGGGCCCAGTACAGCACTTTTGTCTACGATGACTACCGTCAGAATGTGCCCAGTCATCCCGACAAGCAAATTGGCGAAGAGTCGATGTGGGCGCATATGGCCTATTTTTTGGAGCGCATTGTGCCGGTCGCCCAGGAAGAGGGCGTGACCCTGGCCCTGCACCCGGACGATCCGCCGCGTCCCGAGCCGATGGCCGGGGCCGCCCGTATTGTCTCCACGCTGGATCAGTACGAGCGCATCTTTGCCCTGCAGTCGGCCCCGGCCAATGCGATGCTATTTTGCCAGGGGTGCGTCACCGAGATGGGCGTCGATGTCTACGGCGCGATCCGCCGGATGGGTGCCCAGGGGCGCATCTGCTATGTCCATTTCCGCAATGTCAGGGGTACCCCCGATTCCTTCCAGGAGGTTTTTGTCGACGAGGGCGATGTCGATATGTACGAGGCCATGCGGATTTACCGCGAAGTCGGTTTTGAGGGCCCCTTTATGATGGACCATACTCCGGGTATCCCCCAGGACGCGGAGGGCCGGCAGGGGCACGCCTTTGCCACCGGCTTTATCCGTGCCATGATCCAGTCGGTATACCGCTGAGGAAGAGAGTATGAGCGAAGAGGATTATTGGTATTTCAAGCACAACGGCTTTTATCGGCTGCCCCAGACCTTGCCCGATGATTTGGTCGAGCGGCTCAACCGGGTCACCGACACCGAGGTGGAAGCTCGTCGTGAGCCGGTGGTGTGGGAAGAAGGCGAAGGGCGGCGCCCCGAGGATGTGCGGCGGTTATCGAAAATCCTCGACCGCGATCGGGTCTATATGGAGGCGGCGACGCATCCGCCGATGCTGGAGGCGCTGGAGGGTATTCTTGGGCCCAATATCGAATTGCTGACCAATAAGCACAATCATCTCATGGTGCGGCCCCCTGGCTCGGACTATGTATACTGGCACAGCGGTGAAGAGCCTTGGGAACCAACCCTGGTTACGGCGTTGATTTATTTGCAGGAATCGACGCTGGAAAATGGCTGCGTGCATCTGGTGCCGGGCAGTCATATGCGGCCCTTCCGCCAGCCGCGGCGTCCGGGGGGTGGTTTTTACGAAAGCCCGCTCTATCACCGCGCTCTGCCGGTACCCATGCCTCGGGGCGGTGTGTTGTTGTTCAACGATTGTTGCTACCACGGTTCCGGGGTCAATAAGACGCAGCAATCGAGACGAAGTATGACGCTGGGCTATCGGGCCCACGACAGCCACGATGTATTGAAAGACGATCCGGAAAAGCTGTTGGTGCGGGGGGAACGGGTCTATACGGGGCATTCGCATCCTTTTCCCAAGACTGGCGACGGAGGCTAAGAGCCCTCATCCGGCCTTTCTCAAGACTGGCGACGGAGGCTAACGCCCCTCATCCGGAGTCAATTCGCCTTCCCACAAACGGCGCATTTCCAGACTGGTCTGCAGCAAGTTTTCGAGAGCTCCTGCCGCCTCCACCTGTCCATCCTTGAGGACGATAATATGGTCGGCCCGGCGCAATACGGAGCGGCGGTGCGAGACGGCCAGACAGGTCGTGCCGTCGGCGCGTCTCTTTTCATCCAGGCGTTGCCATAATTTTTCCTCGGTTTCAATATCCAGGGCGCTAGACAGATCGTCGAAAATGAGCAGTTGCGGGTCGCGGACGAACATGCGGGCGGCGGCGACGCGCTGCTTTTGGCCGCCGGATAGCCGGTGGCCGCGGCTGCCCAGTAGGGTGTCGAGGCCGCGATCCATGGTGAGCAGGTCTTCTTCGAGGACGGCCGCGCGCACGGCGGCGTCGAGGTCGGCCCGGGCGGCGGGGGCTCCCAAGAGGATATTCTCCCGGAGGGTGGCGCTGAAGAGCGTTGGCACCTGGGGGGCGAAAGCGCATCTGGGCGGGACCAGGAATGATTCGGGGTGAGCCAGCAAACGGTCGTTCCAACGGATTTCTCCGTGGTCTCGACCGACGAGGCCCAGAAGGGCGTGCAATAAAGTGGTCTTACCGGCGCCGATGCGGCCGGTGATCACTACGAAAGCGCCGCCTGTCACCTCCAAATCTATAGCTTCCACGCCTTTGCTAGTGGTCGGATAACGGCAGGTGAGGCCAACGACCTGCAATTGGGTCAAGCGCTCAGATACCGATCTCGGCGCTTTGGGGACCGGAGGCAATGGCCCCTTGAGATAGGTCGGCACGTGGGTCAAAGCCGGATCCAGGGGGCCGTCCGCCAATAGCTGCTGCAAGCGCTGCGCCGAAACCGCGGCTGTTTTGTGGCTCACCAACACGGCGCTTACGCGGCCCACCAGACCCATTAGAATGCCGGTATAGGTGGCAAAAAGGACTAGGTCCCCGACGCTGAATTCCCCGGCCCGCATAGACCGGGCGGCCAGCAGCAGGATGACGCCCGTCGATAAACTGTGTAAGTGCCATTCCCAGGCGTCGAGGATTTTAAAAAATAAGGTCTCGCGCAGGGCGCTGCGTCGGCGTAGTTGGGCCAGGTGGGCAAAGTAGTCGGCCGCACGTTGTTGGGCCCCGGCCACCTGCACGGCCTGGACCGCGTTGAAGATTTCGCCGATAAAACCGCTCAAGTGGCCGCTCGTGCGCCGCAGGGATTCGCGATAGCGCTTCAGGTGCGTCTCTATCAGGGGGATGAGCGCGGCCACGGCGAGAAAAGGCAAGACCACAATTAGGGCGATATAGGGTTGCAGGGAATACATATAGGCGGACGCGAAAACCGCGGGGATGAGCTGCACGGCCAGGCCACACCAGGCATGGGTCGGGGCTAGGAGTCCTTGGCTATCGGCGTCCAGGCGATTGACCGCCTCTCCCGGCGAGGCTGGCAAGGTCTGTTTGCGGCCGTGGCTGGGAACGGTGAGCAACCAGTGGAGAATATTGCGTTTTAGGAGGAATTGGACCCCATAGGAAAAGGTGTATTCGGCCATGCGGGCGAACATGATCAAGAGGTAGCGCAGTAAGACAGAGGCGCCTAAAAGTACGAGTAGGGCTCCAATGCCGAGGTTCAGGTTTTTGCCGTGCTGGGCTTGGCTGGTGAGAGAATCGAGGACCTCACGCCCGAAAAAAGCCGGCGGATAACGCAGTATTACTTCGCCTAATTGCAAGAGGAACATCAACAGGAATGCACCTGGTTTATAGCCGATCATGCGGATTTGTTTGTTCACTGCCCCTCCAGACCGTTGCGCAGCAGGCGCGACAAATGCGAGTCGGGGTTTTGTGCCAAGTCCCGGCGACGGCCGTATTCTAGTAAAGCGCCTTTGTCCAGCACGGCGATATCGTCGACCCGTTGCAGGGTGTGCAGGCGGTGGGCGATGACGATACTGGTGCGACCGGTCAACAAGCGAGTCAGCGCCGTTTCAATCAGGGTCTGAGTCAATGGATCCAGGCGGGCCGAGGCTTCATCGAGCACGACCAGGCCCGGGTCTTTGAGAAATACTCGGGTCAGGGCTAGCAATTGGGCTTGGCCAGCGGATAGGGCCGTGGGTGTCAATTCGCTGTCCAGACCCTGGGGCAATGCGGCCAACCAGGGCTCCAGGCCCAGAGATTCCACCGCCGTTAGGATGCGCTTGTCTGCTACAGAGGCATCAAAGAAGGTCAGATTATCGCGCAGTGAGGCGCGGATGAACTGGACGTCCTGGGTGATGAGACCAATATGGCGGCGCAAATCGGCCAGGCGAAAATCCCGTAGGGCCTGGCCGTCCAGGGCGATATGTCCCGCCGTCGGGTCGTAGAAACGGAAAAGGAGGCGGGTGAGGGTAGTTTTGCCGCTGCCCGTATGGCCCACCAGTCCGAGCGAGCGGCCCGCCGGTAATACCAGGGAGAAGTCGTCCAGTACTGGTTCGCCGCTGCCGTAGTGGAAACTGGTATGGGCGAATTCTACCTGAGGAGCCCCGGTGGGGACCGGCTTTCCCCGGTCCTGGTCGAGGGCGCTGGTGGCCTGGAGCAACTCGTCGATGCGCTGCAAGCTGCCGGCCACTTGTTGCAAGGCGCCGATCTGGTGTTGGAAGATTTGCAGGGGAATCAGCAGCATTGTGCAGTAGTGGTAACAGAGATAGACTGTACCAATGGTCATTTCTCCCGCCATGAAGAGATAGGCGCCTACGCCCAAGACGATGACCGCGGCTAAATTGTTGGGGATAAGGGTCGTGAAATTGACGATGCCGTGGACCTTGTGGGCGGTAAAGCCGCGGCGATAGTCCCGCCGGGCCAGTCGGCAGAGTCCGCCCACCACGTAGTTGGGGGCGGCGTTTGCGCGCAGGTCGTCGATCCCGTCCAGGCGTTCCTCCAAATAGCTGCTTAGCTGTGCCTGGGCCCGGCGCTGGGCCTTCCAATGGGGGGTACTGCGTTCGCGCAGGAGGCTGTAGAGCAGGATGGAGATCAGGCAAAAGACGGTGAAAGCCGCGCCCATGCGCCAATCCTCGCGGTAGAACATGGCGAGAATGCCGATGAGCAGCAGCGCGTTGCCCAGGATGAGTAGGGTAAATTGGGAGAAGAAGTCGTTGAGCCTGGCCACGTCTCCGTCCAGGCGTTCGATCATTTCACCGGGTGTGTGGCGGTGGTGGAAGGATAAGTCCAGGCTCAGCGTATGGTGCAGGAGATCGGCGCGCAGGCGGTCGGTGGCCCGATAGCCTAAATCGCCGCCGACATAACTGGCCAGGACGGACAGCAGTTCAACCACCAGGCCGACCGCCAAAAAAAGCAGGCCGGCCATGGTGAGGGCTTGCAGTGAACCGCCCGTTTGGGCCAGGTCGATAAAATGGCGAATGGCGAGTGGGTTGGCCACTTTTAGGGCTATGCCGGCCAAAAGCAACAAGCCCAATACCAGGACTTTGGCCCAAAGGGGGCGGAGATACCTACTGAGCAGGCTGCGATAAAGTCTGAGAGGTATCAAAAGATTGGCCTGCTCCCGTTGCGCGGCGCTATAGGGCCCCAGGTCATGGGCGAATATGCCCTGGGCCGGCTAGTATCTAGAGCTCACGGGATTGTGCCAAGACCCTGTAATAATGTCAACTTAAAAGATGGGGGTAGGCCCATTGGCCGCATTCAAAACGGACAATGATAGGGCGTGGCTTATTGTTTCCACAGGGATAATAGGGGGAGCAGCGCCTGGCGGTATATAAGCCTCCTCCTGTTTTCACCCGGTCATTGCTGCCCCAGACGGCCCAGAGCCCGGTGGCCGATATCGCGGCGACAGTATTTTCCCTTGAAATTTATTTGATCTACCGCCTCATAGGCGTGCCCAATGGCCGCGGCGACATCGTCTCCTAAGCCGGTAATGCAAACAATGCGGCCGCCGTTGGTGGCCAGCTGCCCGTCCTGCAAACCGGTATCGGCGTGAAAGACCAGGATATCGTCGCGCTGTGCCACGGTGTCGAGGCCGGTGATGGGGACGCCCTGACCGGCGCTGGGCAGGGGCACCCCGGGCAGGGTGGGATAGCCCTGAGACGAAAGCACGATACAGGCGGCGGCGCGGTCGCTTTCTGCAATATTAACCTGGTCCAAGCGGCCCTGGCAGGCGGCCAGCATAATTTCCACCAGATCGGTTTTGAGCAACGGCAGTACGACCTGGGCTTCGGGGTCGCCGAGGCGGCCGTTGAATTCGATGACCTTGGGGCCCTGGGCGGTGATGATCAGACCGCCGTAGAGGATGCCGGTATAGGGGCGGCCCTCGGCTTTGAGGGCGCGGATAGTGGGCAGCATGATCTGGTCGTAGACCTGCTGCTGCAACTGCGGTGTGATGACCGGGGCCGGGGCGTAGGCGCCCATGCCGCCGGTCATGGGGCCGGTATCGCCCTCGCCAATGGGTTTGTGGTCCTGGGCCGGCATGAGGCAGATGAGATTTTCACCGTCGCTAAAGCCAAATACGGAGGCCTCCTCGCCTTCGAGGTATTCCATCAATACCAGAGTTTGCCCGGCGGCGCCCATAATGCCCTCGCGCATGATCTGGTCGATGCTATGGAGGGCTTCCTCGCGCGTCTGGCAGATGACGACGCCGCGCCCGCCGGCCAGGCCGCTGGCCTTGAGAACGAATGGGGCACGCCATTCTTCGATGCTGGCGCGGGCGACATCCGGGTCGGTAAAGCTGCGGTACTGGCCGGTGGGAATGCCGTATTTGTGCATCAATCCCAGGGCGTATTCCTTGCTGGTCTCTATCTGGGCGGCGGCTTGGCTAGGGCCAAAAATCATTAGGCCGCGGCGGGCGAATAAATCGCAGATTCCCGCCGCCAGGGGGACTTCGGGGCCAACGACGGTCAAATCGATGCACTGGTTTTGGGCAAAGGCGGCTAATTGCTCGATATCGTCGGCGGCCAGGTCGATGCATTCGGCGTCGGCGGCCATGCCGATATTGCCGGGGGCGGCGTAGATTTTTTTGACCAGGGGACTCTGAGCAATCTTCCAGACATAGGCGTGCTCGCGGGCGCCGCCGCCGACGACGAGGATTTTCATGCTGTTCTCCGGGTTGGGTAGGTGGTAAAATGGGCGTTGACCTGCAAGCAAAATATAAGGCGAAATAATAACGGCGTGAATACTTCTACCGGCCCCGGGCAAGCACCGCAGATCTGCATCCACCTAGGTGTAGGGTGAGTTAACCGTCCACGTCAATCCCCGTTGCCAGAATGCCAACTGATTTTTCTGTTTACCGCCGATTGTATACACAGTATCTAGGCCCATTGTGGCCTCGGATGGTAGGGGCCGCCGTTTTGCTCCTGGCCGGTATTGGCACGCAATTGCTGGCCCCGCAGATCCTGCGCCAATTCATCGACCAGGCCCAACAGGGCGTCCCCTTAGCAGGGCTCTACGGCACCGGACTGTTATTTCTGGGGTTGGGTCTGGCCGGGCATATCGTCCAATTGTTGGCTCTTTACGCCAGCGGCGATGTGGGCTGGCGGGCGACCAACCAACTGCGCCGGGACCTGGCCCGCCACGTTTTGCGACTTGACTTGGCCTATCACGAGAAACGCACACCCGGCGAACTTATCGAACGCATTGACGGCGATGTCGGGCGGCTCGACAATTTTTTTTCTGGCTTTACTGTGCGCTTGCTGGGTGGGGTCTTATTGGCTGGTGGGGTAGTTGTGGTCCTGGCCTTGGAGGAGATCTTGCTGGGGTTGGGATTGGCTTTATTCGCCGGGCTGTATTTGCTGGCCCATATGCGGGCCCAGGGCATTGCCGGGCCGTTTTGGCGCCAGGAGAGCCAAAGCCGGGCCGAGTTGTCGGGCTATGTCGGCGAGCGTCTGGCCGGGGTCGTGGACATGCGCACCAGCGCTGCAGTGGCCTATACCATGCAGGGGCTGTACCGCAAAATGCGGCGCTATTTCTGGGCTTTTTGCAAAGCCGAAATCGCCACTGATTTGGGCTGGACCCTTTCTAACATTGTGTTTGGTGTTGGTTTTGCCGTGGCCTTGGCGTTGGGGGCCTGGCAGTACCGGGAGCAGACTTTAACCATTGGCACGGTGTACCTGATTGTCCACTACCTGCATATGTTGCGGGGACCGCTCAACGCCATTTCCGGGCAGTTGGAGGATTGGCAGAAAATTCGTGTCTCTATTGAGCGGATTGGCCAATTACAAGACCAACAATCGGCCATTAGCGGTGGCCAGTTGTGTTTGCCGGTCGGGGCGCTGGGGGTGGAGTTGAAGGATCTATCCTTTGCTTACCAACCCGGCAAGCCGGTGCTTGAGCATATATCGCTGCGGCTTGAAGCCGGGGAGGTACTGGGGTTGTTGGGGCGCACGGGCAGCGGTAAGACGACGCTGTCGCGCCTGTTGGTGCGGCTCTACGAGGCCGAACCGGGGCGAGTTTTTTTGGGTGGTGTCGAGTTGACTCAGGTTGAGCTAGGCCAGCTGCGTCAGCGAGTGGGGCTGGTCACTCAGGAGGTGCAATTGTTCGAGGCCAGCCTGCGCGACAATATTCGCCTGTTCGACGAAGAGATCGGGGACGCGCAGATTGAGGAGAGCCTGCATTTGCTGGGCCTGGATGCCTGGTACGGGGCGCTGCCCGAGGGGCTCGATACTCAACTGGTAGCCGGGGGTGGCTTGTCCGCCGGCCAGGCGCAATTGCTGGCCTGCGCTCGGGTATTCTTGAAAGATCCTGGGCTGGTGATCCTCGATGAAGCTTCGTCGCGACTGGATCCGGCCAGCCAATATTTGCTCGAAGGGGCCATCGACCGTCTTTTGCAGGGGCGCACAGGGGTGATTATCGCCCACCGTCTGGCCACGGTCCAGCGGGCGGATCAGATTGCCGTATTGGAAGAGGGGCGGTTGGGCGAGTACGGACCCCGCCAGCGGTTGGCCGCCGAGCCCGATTCGGCTTTTAGCCGGCTGTTGCGCATGGGCCTGGAAGAGGTCTAAGCATGAGCGATAGGCGCTATCTATGGGGCCTGTTGCGGGCCCGCCCCGGACTCTATACGGTGGCCTGTCTGCTGTCGGTGGCTTATTCGAGTTTACCCCTGGCTACCGGGCTGATTTTACGCGCCTTTTTCGATGCCCTCACCGGCGGGGCTGCCATCGACTTTCACGGCCTGACTTTTACCAGCACAGCTCTGATCTGGCTGTTTCTCGCCGCGACCCTGGCGGCGCAATTGGCGACGCAAATCTACGCGGCCACCAACGTGTATTTCTACGGCGCCTTGGGGGCTTTGTTGCGCCGCAATCTGGTCGAGGGGATCCTCGAAGGCAAGGGAGATCGGCAACCGCAGAGCTCTGGCGAAATCATCGATCGCTTTGACAACGATGTCGACGCTGTGGTCGAGCCGGTCTGGGAACTGGTCGGGCTGCCGGGCCATGTACTCTCGGCGGGGTTGGCCTCGACGATATTGCTCAGTGTCGATCCGCTGATTACCGCCGTTGCCTTTATGCCCATTCTGGCGGTATTGGGACTGATGAAATTATTGGGTCACCATTTGCAGGTCTATCGTCAGCAGAATCGCGCCGCGGCCGGGCGGGCAACAGGTTTTCTCGGTGAATTGATGGGCGGGGTCCAGGCCCTCAAACTGGCCGGTAGCCAAGAGGCGGCCATCCGTCGCTTCGCCGATTTATCCGACCGGCGGCGGCGCGCCCAGTTGGGCGACCAACTCGTCGATCAGGGAATGCGCTCGGCCGCGTCCATGGGCACCCATCTGGCGCTGGCGGCGATGCTCATGGCGGCGGCCCAGGCCATGCGCGGCGGCTCTTTCACGGTTGGAGATTTTGCGCTCTTTGTCAGCTATATATCGCCGGGCGAGTCCGCCCTGTTGGGGTTGACCGGGTGGTTGGGCCGACTGCTGGCCGAAATTAAGCAGGCCGGAGTATCGGCGCAGCGCTTGCGGCAGATTGTGCCGGCGGATCGGTGGGCCTTATTGGCGGCGCCGGGGCCGGTCTATTTGCGGGGGGCGTTGCCGCCAGCCGTGACCGGATTTGGGTCGGCAGCCGATCCATTGCAGGCGTTGAAGATACGGGATTTGAGTTGGCGGCATCCGGAGTCGGGCCAGGGCATAGAGGGGATTGGGCTATATCTGCAGCAGGGCTCCTTGACGGTGGTAACGGGGCGAATCGGTGCCGGCAAGAGCACCTTCTTGGAGGCGCTGTTGGGGTTGCGGCCCGAGGCGCGGGGGCAGGTGCTATGGAACGGGCGGAGCATCGACGATTGGGCCGCTTTTATGCGCCCGCCCCGGGTCGGCTACGTGCCCCAGGTGCCGCGCTTGTTCAGTGCTTCCGTGCGGGAGAATATTCTGTTGGGCTTGGACCCTGGGCAGGTCGATCTGGCCGGGGCTCTGACCACGGCGGTGCTGGAGGAGGATTTAGCGCGGCTGGAGCAGGGGCTCGATACCTTGGTCGGTCCGGCCGGGGTGCGGTTGTCGGGGGGGCAGGTGCAGCGTACGGGGTTGGCTCGGGCGTTGGTGCGCCAGCCTAATTTGCTGCTGGTCGACGATTTGTCCAGCGCTCTGGATGTCGAGACCGAACAGCAGTTGTGGGAGGGCTTGTTGGCCCGCGGGGAGACGACCTGCCTGGCCGTTTCGCACCGGCGTCCGGTATTGCGCCGGGCCGACTGGATTGTCGTTCTCAAAGAAGGTCGGGTCGAAGCCCAGGGTCCACTCGACCAATTGTTGGCCGATTGTCAGGAGCTGCGCTGGTTGTGGCGGCAGGAGGCATAACCAGCGCATTTCCTGATAGTGGACGCGCTGGATGGGTAACGTCGGGCTAGGTGTAAAAAGTCCACCGGCGCTTGGGCTGCCAAATCATTTTTTGTTCCCCCCTAAGACAAGGCGGCGATCTTCTCTTGCAGTGGTGTCCAATCGCGTTCCAGCGGCGCGAAATCGCCCCTTTTGACAAAGGCGCGCAGGCGTTGATTGCCGCCCTGGTAGATTGCCTCGTACAGCCACAGATCGTAGGCCCGCATCAAGCCGTAACAGCGGGCCGCCGTTTCGAGGGCGCCGATGGACAGCGGATGCTGGCTGCGGTAGGCCCGCACAAAGGCGATACTGGGAGTGGTTTGGAGCTCGAGCACCAAATGCAGTGTGCGCACCACCTCCCAAGCCGGCGGCGCGGTATATATTTTATCCCAGTCGATAACAGCAGCCACGTCGGTGCCGTTGAAAAATATATTGGATTCCTGGTAATCGCCGTGGACCGCCTGAAAGGGCAGGGATGCCAATTCCGCTGTGTCTTCGGGGGGGCGGTTTTGCAGCCAGAGACGGCGCGTGCGCAGCCGCTGTAGGGCGTGCCGGTCCAAGTCTTGAGGGTGGGGAAGCGATTCGATCAACGCTTCCAAATGGTCAATACCGGCCAGCGTCCTGCGGCGGTCGGTGGTGAAGCGGACCGGTGGGATATCGGTCCCAGGGTATTGTGCCAAGGTACGGTGGAGACGGCCGAGAAAAGAGCCCATGGCTTTAATATGAGCCGCCTGCAAGCGGTGGCGGGCGATCTGACGATGGGGGATATAGGGCAATAACGTGGCGAAATACCCTTCCCATTCGGCAAAAGTAGCGCCGGTCCGAGTCGGCAGTGGCACTACCGCAGGAAGGCCCTGTTCGGCGATCCAGGCGACCACGCGGTGTTCGCGCTCGAGGCGTGAGCGGTCGTGGTGGCGGTAGAGACGCAGGACGAATTGGCCCTGGTCGGTGGCGGCGATGCGCAGGGTATTGATGGTACCGGCTTGCGGTTCCGTGACGCTGTGAAGGCGGGCGGAATTCCAATGGCCGAGCAGCTCCTGGCACTGGTCGTCCGACAGCCATGCCGGCGCGTTTTGGTGATCGGCGGTTTCCATTTTCGGCGGGCCTATTGCTCCTGTTGTTGCTCCTGTTCCAAGCCGTTAAAACTATTGCCCGGCGTTTCGATGCCCGTGGCTCCGGCGGCGATGTGAATGCCCAGGCGCTGGCGCTTTTGGCCCGAATCGGCGAAGGCGCAGTCGCCAATGGTGATATCGTGAGTATCGGGCTGGATATCAATGCCAATGCCCTGGGCGGCAAAGCCATTATCGTTTAGTCGGCAGCCTTCGATTGTGTTGCGGTGGCCGCCTCTAAAAGGCGATTCAGGCCGGCGGAATAGTAACCCTACTTTGTGGTTGGCCTCTATGACAGTATCGACAATACGGTTGTCGGTGTCGCGGTGACCAATGGAAATGCCGTAGTCGCGGTTGTCGGTGCAGGTACAGTCTTCGACTAGGCCGTGTGTCACCCCCCAGCAAAAGAAAATTCCCTGGCTGTTGCCCGTGGCCCGGCAGTGGCGAAAGACCGGTCGTTGCGAGCCGCTGCCCGGATGGAACCCCAGATTGGCGTTATTTTCGGCGCCACAGCGGTCAAAATGGATATCGTCGCAGACCTGGAACGAGAAGCCGTCGCCGTTATAATTGCGCGCTATGACATTCTGGTAGAAGTGGCGGTCACAGTGCTGGATGAAGAGGCCGCCGACGTAATTACCGTTGAGTTCCTCGTTGGCCGACAGATTGCCGTCCAGCACTAGATCGGACACTTCGACATCGTCGACGCCTTCTGCCGTGAGCAAGGGGAATAGGGTGGCGGCGGTGGCCTCTTCGTCCAACCACATATTTTTTTCCAAGCGCCGGCTCAGACTTAACAGCGGCCCGTTGACAGCGACCACGGTATCTTTGACCACCTGCAATTCGCCGTTGTGGCGGCAGCGCAGGACAATGCCGCAACCCGGGTGAAAACCGCTGGGATCGGCCACTTCTACCTGGTTCTCATACCAATCGGCGTCGCGCACCAAGGGGGTGCAGACGCTGGGAGCCTTGTGCAGCACGGTATCCTCGCCGCTGCCTTTGACGTCGACTCCGGCGTGCAGATAAAGGGCGTTGCGCATGGTGTAGGTGCCGGGCAGAATGTGCAAGGTGCCGCCGCCCAGTCGTTTGAGGTAATCGGCCCCGGCCTGCAGGGCTTTGTCGTCTGTGCCCTGGATATCGGCCCCGGCGGGACCGACAGTCAATTCCATATAACGGGGCTGGGAGCGGGTCTGGTTATCGCTGCTGGGCATATGGGATTCCTTTCTACCTATTACTCAATGGGGGGCGCCGCAGTCGGGGATTTCCAGCAGGGTGCCTCCCTCGACGGCGGATTGGTGGGCGACAATTCCGGGAATGGTATAGCGGGCGGCGGCCCAGACATTATTAGGGGGTTGGCGGTTGGCCGCGCAGGCCTGGACGAAATCGTCGACGAGGAATTGATGCGAGCCGGCGTGGCCGTTGGGCAGGCCGGCGAATTGACGCGGCAGGCGAGCGACATCGTGCACGGCGGCCACGCCCAGATGGGTGCCGTCGTCGGCGCTGACCTGGTCCATGGCTTCCTGGGTTTGGCCAGGGCGTTGCACCGGGACGCCAACGCAGTCTAATTGGTCGTCGAGGGGCTGTCGTTGGTCGCGGTCCTTGGTCAGCCAGATGGCCCCGGCGCTATTGTGCTCGAAACTGGCCTCGGTGCCGAACAGAGCCAGGCGCACGGTGCCGGGGTGGCCGATGCGACGGAATTCGTTGATGCGGGCGCTGCTGCCGTCCGACATTTTGAAAAGGGCGGTCTCGTTGCTAAAGGGGTTGTTCCAATTGTTGTCGGCATAAATCTGGTCCTGGTGCTGGTCGACAAAGCCCTGGCAGGAGACGTGAGTCATATGGGCGTCGGTGATGGATATGATCTGGCTGGTAGAATGGGTGGGATAATACATGGGGGGGATCCCGGCGCTGGCGCGCCAGTTTTCGCCGCCTCGCCAACGGGCCACTGCGTAGAGGCCGTGATCCCAATCGTGGTAGTACTCGCCTTCAGAATAGACAATCTGGCCGAAATCGCCGGCGGCCTGGCGCTGGCGGCAGTATACCACCCCGGGGTAATAATAGCTGGTTTCGCCCAGCATATAGATCAGGCCGGTTTGCTCGACGGTTTCGACCAGTTGTTGGATCTCCTCCACGCCAATACCGGCCGGTACCGCCGAATAGACGTGCTTGCCGGCTTTCAGGGCCTGGATGGCCTGGGGGGCATGCAGCCAGTTTTGGGTGAGCAGGATACAGGCGTCCACCGAACTGGTAGATAATTCTTCGAGAGAGGGGCAGGTATCGGCTATTTCGTGCTTGGCCGCGTTGGCGGCCAATTTATCGGCGTCTAGGTCGCATAGGATCAGGCGGTCGACCAGAGGGTGCGCTTTGAAGAGGGGGATGAAGTTCTGGGCGAATGCGCCGGTGCCGACTAGGCCTACTTGGATGCCCATATTGATTCTTTCGTCGGGTGAAAATTGCTTGGTTGGCTGAGAATGGTTTGTGGGCTATCGGTCTCGGGCGCTTTGTGGGCCCTGCGGCCGTCCTGTCCGGCCTAGCTCCGCACCACCCCACTTACCCTACTGAGCTACTGCCGGCCGCCGACAAATCTCTGGAGGCTGCAGATCAAGGTTACCGGACAATTTTGCTAAAAGTAGAAAAGGGCCCTGAGGCCGGCAAGCAGAGGTGCTTGCCCAAGAAGAGGGAGCGGGCTATTTTCCCGATGCTAAATCGTTTTCAGACATCTCTTAGCAAGGCCAAGGATATGGCGGTAGGTATCGGGAATGCCAATATCGTCGAGGGATTGCATGAAATAGGGCTTGCCGGCGGCGACCAAGTAGTCGTGCACAGCTCCCTGTCGAGTATGGGCCACGTCGAGGGCGGTGCCCCGACGGTGGTGACGGCCTTTCTCGATGTATTGGGAGTTGCCGGGACCCTGGTGGTGCCGACCTTTACCCACAGTGGCACCGAGTACTTCGATCCCCTCGGCTCGCCGTCGAAAAACGGCGCTATCACCGAGGCCGCCCGGGCTTGGGAAGGGGCGGTGCGCAGTCTACATCCCACCCACGCGGTAACAGCCATTGGACCGGCGGGACAGGAGTTGGTGGCCGACGATCTGCAGCGGGGGGCTCTGGGGCGCGACTGCGCCCTCGATCGGCTGGCACAAATGGGCGGCTGGGTCCTGCTATTGGGGGTTGATCACCAGGTTAATTCGACCATCCATGTGGGCGAGGATTACGCCGGCGACCCCGACCGCCATAAACGCTGGAGTCCGGACAACCCCAAAAGAGTGGTGCTCAACCACCCCGAACAGGGCGAAATGGAGGTCCTCTTGACCTCGATGATGGGTAGCACGGTCGCCTTTGGGCGGATGGAGGAAACTTTACGGCAGCGCGGTCAGATCCGCGATGGGCAGTTGGGGGCGGCCCCCTGTCAGTTGATGCGCGGGCGCGACGTGATCGCGGCGACACTGGATATCCTGCGGCCCATTCTGGGAGCCCCGCCAGGATCCTGAATCGGACCATTTACCAGCAGTTATTCTAACCACGAGGAGAATGCACTATGTCCACTACGTTAGTCCATGTAGGCGTGCGGGCCACCGATCTGGAGAAAACGATCCGCTTTTGGCGCGATGGTCTGGGTATACCGGTGGTTTCGACTATGGAGAATTGCTTTGACCTGAGCGACGGGCACCACAATTTTCGCGTCTTTCAGCACAACGGCCCGGTCCGGCCCGAGCACGTCAGCGGCATGCTCGATTATTTGCATATCGGCGTCCGGGTCAGGGATCTGGAAGGCACCGGCAAGCGCCTGCTGGATATGGGCTACGAGATTTTCTCCGATGGGCTGGACGGCAAGGTCCCCGTCGATGTGAAAAATATCGAAGAGGGCGCCTTCAAGGTCGAGGATCCCGATGGCATCACAGTGGACGTAACCGCCAGTTCCGATCAGTGGCCCGGGGCAGTGCTTGAATAGGAGGGATGGATCATGCACTTGAATGCGACGCAAATTGAGCAATTCCACCAGGAGGGGTACCCACACAGGCCGCCCTTTCCAACCCGATTTCGTCGTCCGCAGCCGAGCCAATCCACAGGATGTATGCACCGATCACGCTGAGTGGGATAGAATGTGGCGCCAGGCCTTTGCCGCCATGGAGGGAAAGGGCCAGGTCATAGGTTCAGCGCAGAAGCAGCAATTTGTGGGTTTCGACCCGAGTGCCCGCCTGGAGCCGATAGAGATAGGTGCCGCTGGCTAGCGGCCGGCTCGCCTGGTCGCGGCCTTCCCAGGCAACGGCGTGGAGGCCGGCGGCAAGCCGGTCATAGGCCATGGTGGAGACGCGCTGGCCGCCGGCGTTGAAGATGGCCACCTCCACCGGTCCGGCAGCCGGAAGGGCAAAGCGGAGGACAGTGGAGCTATTGAAGGGGTTGGGATAATTGTCTATAAACAAGCCCGTCGTTGGCAACGTTTCGGTTAGGCCGGCGACGGCGGTGGCTTCCAGGCCGGTGCGGCTGCGGATCCAGTTGGAGACGCGCTCCAGGGCGAGGGGGGCAAAGGTTTCGGCCAGGCTAGGGTATTCGGATATGGCCCCGGTGGTGGCAGTTTGAAAGAAATGGTTGAGATTGGGCAAGGTTTCAATGGTGAAATCGGGGTTGCCGCCCCGTTCCAAAGCCGCTTCGATGCCAGCCAGGTTATCGTCGTGGGCGACCTGGACGTCGAGGGTGCCGTTGATGGCCAGGACAGGGCATTGGACTTGCTCCAGGGCCGGGGCCGGGTCGTAGGTGATGAAGTAGCGATACCAGGGAGTCGTCAATTGCGCCACCACTTGGTTCAGTATTTGGGGCGTCCAGTCGAGAATATCCTTGGTTTCCTGGTCGAGGTCGTTGTATAGGGCGCGCAACTGGCGACCCGCCGCGCTATTGTCGGGTTCGGTCAATAATAAGGCCTGAGCCTGGGAGGTCCAGGCGATATTGGCTTCTATTTGGTCGGTGGAGGCGCCCTCGGTATAGCCGATATCGCGGCGTTGCCGTTCGAGCAATTCGACAGCGGGTATACCAGGACCGGCCAAGAGGGCGATATAGGCGATGGCTTGTTCCCGGGCTGCGGCCATGGGGGCGATCATACCGCCTTCGCTGTGGCCCACCAGACCGATGCGCGCTGGATCTATTTCCGGGCGCGACTGCAGATAAGCTAACCCCGCCAGGGCGTCGTCGACAAAATCCACCGTATTGGCGGCGGCAAAATCCCCGCTTGAGGCGCCCCAGCCTCTATCGTCGGCGCGCAGCACGGCGATGCCGCGGCGGACGAGATGATCGGCTAGGATTAAGAAAGGGCGGTGGTAGTACACCGTCTCGTCCCGGTCCTGGGCCCCGGAGCCGGTGATGAGAATGGCGGCGGGAAAGGGGCCCTCCCCAGCGGGCAGTGAGAGGGTGGCGGCCAATTGCACGTCGGGCCCCCCGCCGGGGTAGGCGATTTCCTCCTCGTGATAGGGGAGGGGGTGGCTGAGATTCTGGCTGCGGGGGAAACCAGGCACTTGGGCGACCCGCTCTAGGTCCAGGGGCAGGGACAGGTTGGATACCTGGAATTGCAATTCCAGGCTGTTGCTGTCGGGTCCCAGGGGGCCTTCCATAACCAGATTCAATAGGTCTATTTCCAGACGCAGAACGTCGGCTTCCAGGCTTAAGGTGTTAACCCGGATGGCTTGGCCGCCCTCGTCGAGACTGAAGAAGCTGGCGCCTAATTCACCGCCGGGACGCGGTTCAAATTCAACAACTAGGCGCAATTCAGCGTCGTTGGGCAGGGTGAGAACGCCGTACCAGGATCCTTCTAGGTCTTCGATTTGGGCGGCGAAAAGGGTAGAGGGCCCTACCAGTAGGACCAGGATGGTCCAGGCGACGAGACGCTGCATGCGTATTTCTCCGCAAGTATTAGTGGACAGAGTACTGTTGTAGATGCACTTGGCAAAGGTGCGCCCTGTCAATGAAGCAAATGTTGGGTGTAGGGTCGGCGTCGGTAAATCTTACCAAATTGGCTTGATTCTGGGGGGGAGTTGAGGTTTCAAACCGCCACCCCGGCCAATTCCTGGGCTTGGACCATGCGGGTGTAGAGACCCTTATGGGCAAGCAGTTCCTGGTGCGTGCCGCGTTCGATAATATGGCCCTGGTCCAGTACCAGAATCAGATCGGCCCGCCGCACTGTCGACAGGCGGTGGGCAATGACCAGGGTGGTGCGGTGGGCAATGAGGCGTTGAATGGCTTCCTGGATGAGAGCCTCGGTTTCGGTATCGACCGAAGAGGTGGCCTCGTCGAGCAGCAGTACGGGGGCGTTTTTAAGCAGGGCACGGGCGATTGACAGGCGTTGTTTCTGGCCGCCGGATAGGCGTACGCCGCGTTCGCCGATAAGAGTGTCGTAGCCTTCGGGCAGGTGGCGGATGAATTCTTCGGCGTTGGCCGCCTGTGCGGCTGCTTCCATATCGGCCTGGGAGGCGTCGGGTTGGCCAAAGAGAATATTCTCGCGTATGGTGCCGTGGAAGAGGAAGACATCCTGGGGCACAGCGGCGATATGGCGGCGCAAAAAATCGAGGGGTAATTGGCGCAGGTCGTATCCTCCAAGCTGGACCTGCCCCTGTTGTGGGTCGTAATAGCGCGGCACCAGGGAGGCAATCGTACTTTTGCCGGCCCCGGTAGGGCCCACCAGGGCCACTACCTGGCCGGCTTCCACCTCAAAATCGACCTGATGCAGGACGGGTTGGCCCGAATCATAGCCGAAGGTGAGGTCGGCAAAGCGCAACGACCAGGTTGGCCGGTCGGGGGCCTTGGCCCCGGGGGCATCGGCGATATCGGATTGTTGGGCCAATAAGTCGAAGATACGCGCCGTGCTGGAGGCCGCTTTCTGCAAGACGTCGTTGATGGAGGCCAGACGCAGGAAGGGCTCGTAGATATGGGCCATATAGGCGACAAAGACGAATAAGTCGGCCACCGAAAGGCCGCCCTGCAAGGCCTGGTTGCCGCCGGCCCAAATTACCAGGACCACGCCCACCCCGCCCGCCCCTTCGACCAGTCCGGCGGGGATGATGGATATTTTGTTGGCGGCGATCATGCGGTCGCGGAAGGTACTGCTGCGTTGTTCAATCTGGCGGGCGCAACGGGCTTCCTGGACAAAGGATTTGATCACCGCAATACCCGATAGGTAATCCTGCACTTGGGCTATTAGGTCGCCCAGGCCGCCGCGCACTCCGGCCCACATGCTGCGCACCCGGGAGACGTAGCGGAAAACCAGGAAGGCGGCCAAGGGGACGGGTATTAGGGCGATAAGGGCTAATTTGACGTCGAGAATGAATAGCACCGTCAGCATGGCCCCGGGAATGACCAGGGCGATGAAGGTCTCGGGGATGCCGTGGGCGATAAAGTCTTCCACAGCCTCGACATCGTTGATCGAGCGGGCAATTAAATCGCCGGTGCGGCGCTTGTGGAAAAAACGGTGTGGGAGTTTTTGCAGGTGGCTATAGACCCGCACCATTAGTCGGTGCATGACCTGGTAGGCGGCTCTGTGCGAATACAGACCGTAGCCGTAGCGCACCAGGCCGCGGAGCAGGTAGGTGGCCAACAGCAGCACGGCCATTTGCGCCAGACCGGCGGGCGAGCCGCCCCCTTCGGTGAGCCATTGAATGAGCTGGCGGATGACCAGAGGCGGTAGTAGATTGGCCGCGACAAAGAGCAGACCGCAACCAATGGAGTAGGCCAGGAGGCGGCGCTGAGGGCGGATAAGGTCGAGAAATTGGCGAATAAAATGCATGGCGGCGACGGCAACGGGGAATATCGGCAACGGGTCAAGACATAGTAAAGCGCCTGGGTAAAAAGAGCAACCGCAGGGGCTTGAGGGTGTTTTGGGTCACAGTTTCAAGCAGCCTCTGGACATAGCTTTAGCGGGCGTTGGTAGGTTGGGGGAACTTAAAGAAATGGATATACTAAAGTTGGTTTCGCGCCTCTGGGCCAGGATTTGGGCTGGAAGGTTTGGTACAAAAAAAGCCGTTAATATCTCCCGGGCAGGAGCGCGGCTAACGGCTGGCTGATGCAGCAGGGAGATCCCTGTCTACATCTGAGCAAAAGATAGGAAATGGGCGATGGGACAATCTGTGAAAAAACCACCAAAGAGCCGGCTGCATATTACTTGGGTCGCAGCGGCGGCCTTGGTCGCTTTGATCGGGTGCGCCGATAAGGACCCGGTTTCGGCTCCGGGAGCCGCTGCCCCTGGCGAGGCCGGCAAGCTTGTGGTGTCGGCCGATAAAGCCGGTGACTACCAACCCGAAAAAGCCAGCAGCCTTCCCGCAGGAAGCGGATCAGCGGGCGGGGGCGGCGGTCATCGATTCGTCGACCTACGGCCGCGCAATTGCTGCCTATGAGCGCGAATTGGTGACGCGCAATTCGCCCTACGATCGTTTTGTCGAGGGCGATGACCAAGCCCTGACCCCTTTTCAAAAGCGGGGCTTGGTGCTCTTTTTCACCAAAGCCAAATGCGCCGCCTGCCACAACGGCCCTATGTTCAATGATTTTCGCTTTATCCTTCAAGGAGTACCGCAGGAAGGGGGGCAAGGACGTGATCGCCGGCGACGATACCGGGCGCGAGGAATTCACCCTGGATCCGGCCGATCGCTACGCCTTCCGCAATTTGACCCTGCGCAATATTGCATTGACCGGGCCTTATATGCACGACGGGGTCTTTTCCACATTGGCCGAGGTCGTGCAATTCTACAATAACGGTGCCCAGCCGCGCCACCCGGCCGTCAGCGACGATATGCTCGATCCAGTATTGAATCAGCCCCTGGGGCTGACTCAGACCGAGGTTGAGGCGGTGGTGGAATTCAAGCGCTCTCTCACCGATCCGGGAACGGCGCTGGAGCCGTTGCTGATGACGGTACCGGAGGAGGTTCCCAGCGGCTTGCCGCCGGTGTTTGGGGCGCGGGCGCTATAAACTGAGCTTGTTTTCTGATACACTAAATGGTACCATTGATTTAATCAGGCAATAGGATCCGATAAGCAGACCGACCTATTCCGCGCTGGCAACGCGGGTAATCGGCCGATGGAGAAGTAAATCCCATCGGCCGATTACCCGCTTTTTTTGTGTACGGTCTGCAGGTCGGCCAAACTACCCATATCGGAGGTGATAATGGTCCACCCAATGAAGGAAAATGTATTCCACTTAGGGTATTTCACTCTTTGCCGGCTCTGCGAGGAATTGCGGGCCAACTGGCTCGGGGGTAGAATCCACAGCGCCTGCAGTACATCTTCAGCGGATTTCTACTTTAGCGGGGCTAGTAATCGGGTACTTTTCCTGAGCGGACGGTCCCCGCAAGCACGAATCGCCGATATCCAAGACCTTCCTCTGGAACCTCTGCAGGCGCCTTCCTGGGTAGCCCGATATATTGTTGGGGCTACGGTTCGAGAAATCCGGTTAATAGGTTACGAACCGATCATCAGAATCGATTTAATAGGCACCGACAATAGGGGCCGACAGGAGCGCACCGTCCTCATGGTGGAACTCATGGACAACAGGCAAAACAATGTCTTCCTCGTCTCTGGCGAGAATGGGCAGATCATCGCCAGCTTGCGCCAATCTGCCAGCAGTTCACATAGAACCGACAAGCGGGTCCTTGGAGATGTATACCGTGCGCCTCGAACCGGCAAGACGACTCCTATGGACCTGACGCCTGCCATCCTCAAGGATGTTCTAAAGGATGGGGATGCTGCAACAAACCTTACACGTGCCATCTCTGGAATGGATCCTCTGGTTGCACAGGAACTGATCTTACTTACCGGATTCGACCCGTCCTGCCCCGTTGATTCGCTACAGGGCTTACTTGATGGCATACGCCATTTTTTCCGCGCCCCCCCTTGGGCAGACCGTCCGGCTGTAGTCAATGCTCAGGGCGTGGATGACATCTGCGTTGTCAATCTTGAGCGCGTTGGAATGTGCGAACGAATCGAATTTGATACAGTAAGCAAAGCGATTGCGGAACTGACTCGTCGAGACCAGGTTCGCCACGAGCAGTTGGATGAAGTAGAGGCCATACGGCGGACGCTCAAGAGGCTCGTTGTCTCCCAAGAACGCCGGATAGAGCGTGCCAGGGTCGATATGGAAAGCGCTGAGAAGATAGCCGAATCGGGGAACTCCGCCCCCGGGCGCAATATGAAAGGATGCAAATTGAAACGTATTGCTCAACGGCGCATGGGAGGAGCGCAACAAGAGCGAGCCGAACTGGAACAGGCGATCCAGGCCTTGGACCATGCCGAACCGGTGTCGGTGAACGAGCTTCGAGCCGTTTGGGTCAAACGCGGATGGCTGCGCTCCGATATAGCTTCGATCCCAGCGAAGCCGGCGTCCACCAGCCAGCCACGCTGCTATCGGACCTCAAATGGCTGGACGGTTCTGGTCGGCCGCAACAGCAAGGAGAATGACCGGCTCACAGAGGCGTCGGCCAAGGATGACCTCTTCTTTCATGCCCAGGGGGTCCCTGGTTCGCACGTCATCCTCAAGACAGCGGGAAAAACCAACGAGTTGGGCGTGGCTGCCATAAAAGAAGCAGCGGGCCTCGCCGCCTACTGGAGCAAGGCTCGACGGGATAACGAGATCGTGCCCGTCATTTATACGGAGATTCGCCACGTAGTGAAACCGCCCGGCGCAGTCTCCGGCCAGGTCGCGGTTCAACACGAGAAAGTGGTTTTCGTTTCACCTCAGGAAATTGAAAAGGCCGAGGTGTAAACCGCACTGCAAACACTTGCTAATTTTTAAGGGAGGATTCTGAATTGACTATAGAACAGGAACGCAAAGAACTGCGAAAGGCGCTCCAAGAAAAAAATCTCATTCCCTTCCGAAACGGGTCTGAAATTCCGGACCTCGATTTGAAAATTCATCATAAACGACGGGTACACACGGATTACTACGACTACGAGGAGTGGAAAATTGAGTACACGGTCGAAAACCAAGAAAGCATGCCGATACCGGCTGGCCAGCGGATATCGGCTTATCTGCTGATCCCCAGGCAACAGGGACAGAAAGCGCCCTTTCCGGCGATGCTTTGCTTCCATCAATGCAATGTGGATTGTCCATTGGGAAAGGAGTCGGTCGTAGGAAAGGTATCCTACCGCCCCGATCAGGCTTACGGCTTAGAACTGGTTGCGGAAGGTTTTGTCGTCTTGGCTCCGGACTCCATCAATTGTGGCGAACGGTTCATTCCATCTATTCGGCAGGAAGGCGAAGGAAAGTCCTGTCATGCCGTAATCAATGATGCCCTTGGGCGCGATAGTTGGTCCAAGCATCACCATGACAATATCGGATCTGTAGACCTACTTTGTTCGTTGCAATTTGTCGATGCAGAGCGAATCGGTGCCGTTGGCCACTCAATGGGAAGCGGTGATGCACAGGATATCATATTGCTTGATGATCGGGTCAAGGCTTGTATTCTGAGTGGACTGGCCCCCAATCGCTTTCTGCCGCTGCATTCACCGCGCCTTCACCTGGCATTGCAGGGCGCACTCGATGGGCCCCCAGCGAAGATAGAGCAAATAAAAGCCGCCTATGAAGATGCAAGGCGATTCTACCAAGCAGATGGGGCTGCTGAAAACCTGGTCCTTAGGATCCATCAGTGTGGCCATCATTTCCTCGACGACTTCAAGTGGGAAGCGTACTCCAGGCTCAAACAGTATTTTAAAATTGATACGGATAAGATATCTGTACCGCTGGACCGCATCCTCAAGGCGGCTCGGGAGCAGTGTTCGTGGGCTTGGGCGAACAATGAGCAGTTTCCAGAAATCAAGCTTTCTCAGCGGCCGACCATCATCGCCAACGAGATGCGTTTGTCGGGCGCTTTTGCGGCGCTTTTCATTTACCTTTTTGCTAAATGGCCAAGTGTTCCGCTAGTACTAAAAACCCAAGAGAATCAGAGCTCCATAACTATTAGGTGCATACTTGATTGGCCTAGACCTCAAGAGAATGCCAGTGCAAAAGTCCCCCAGGAAAACTTTATGAGGCGTGCCCAACAGCTCTTTGTTGAGAACGGAGCAGCGATGATTGAAGAGGCCAAATCGGATGCCATGCAATATACCATCACGCTGCCGATAAACAATTGAACGGTCTGGGGAATTAGAAGCTGTTAAATGGAGTTGGGGTACCTCACTGCAGCGACGCTCGACAACGAGTCCGTAGAGGAAAATCAGGTCCAGAATAGGCCATATGAGAATTTCAACGAGGCGTTTTCTCACGGTGCTACCTAGGGGCAAACAATGGCCGTCTACTGGACGAGTCCGAACCGCCTGTGTGGGCAGGAACGAACTCCTCGACCAAGCTTCCGAGGGGCCGAAATGCACCGGGGGATCGAGTATCGACCCCGAGGTATTGCCGCGCTTAGCGCGCCTTTTAAAATGCCTGCGCCCGACCCGTTTCCGAGGCATGCCGTACTAGGTCGAGTACACGCATCACGGGCAATACTTGGCGGCCCGAGGCGGGAACTTCGCGGCCGGCTAGCAAGGCTTCGGCAAATAGACGCAGTTGCAGCTGGAAAGCCGGCTCGGTCCGGTCGATGGCCACTTCCTCGGCATCGACCATGACCTTGGAACGGGTAATGCTGAGGGTGCCTTCAGCGCCGGCGAAAATCATTTCGGTGCGATCGCGCCGCGATGTTGTGGAAAAGGCGATGGAGGCCAATTTGCCGTCGGCAAAATCGAGGCCGATGAAGCCGTCGCTATCGCCTTCGGAGGCCGGGCTGACGGCGCGAATGGACCCCCAGACCCGACTGGGGGTATCCTCCAGTAGCCACAGCAAAGCGTCGACGTCGTGGCTGCCGAACAGGGGCAGGTAGAGACCGCCGCAGGCTTGGGTGCGACGCCAGGAAGTCGACAATTTTTCGATATAGAAGGCGCGTTGGTGCAAAACGTGATGGACGGGCCCGATGCGCCCCTGGCGCAATAGGTGATGGGCCAACTGGTAGGCGGGCATGCAGCGGGTCGATTGGCCCACTGATAACTGCACCCCGTGGGCCTGGGCCGCTGCGACCATTTGCTGGCTTTCACTCTCGTCGAGGGCCATGGGTTTTTCCACCAGGATATGCTTGCCGGCCTGGGCGGCTTCGAGGGTGAAGGGCAGGTGTAGATCGTGGGGTAAGCAGAGGATGACGGCATCGACTTGGTCGTCTTCGAGGACTTGCTGGTAATGGCTGGACCAGCGCGGCGCCCCAAAGCGTTCTGCGGCCCGACGGGCGGCGTCGGGGTCGTTATCCTCGGTATGGCATAGACGCACTTGGGGCAGGGCGGCGGCGGCTTCGAGATGGGCGTTGGCGATCTGGCCGCAACCTACCAGGGCCAGACCTACTGTTTGGGCTTGGGGCACGTGAGGTTCCTCCTTATACCAATTTGCCGTATTGATGGCCGGATACTTTGCTGTTTTCCCCGGAAAACAGCAAAGTATCCGGATAATTATAGTATTGCTGCCTTCAAAAGCGGTGCGACAACAGGGGGATCTCCATTTCGGCGGCGGTCAGACCGCCGTGGTAGCCGCGCGATTTGACCGCGAACCGGTCCTTTTCGTACCACCATACTGATTCGCCCTCATAGGGCAGGACGACCAGATTGCCTATGCGGTCGTGGAAGCGGTCGGACAGCGGTTGGGGGCCGAATAGACCGGCGGCGATCAGGTCTTGGGTGCGGCAGACCTGGGCGCGGCCCTGCAACTGGCGCTGCAATAGATCGCATGCCTGGTTGAGGTGCTGGTCCTCAATATAGAGAAAGAAGTCGCGGCACGAGCCGGCCGGCACCAGCGGCCGCCCTTGGCGGTCGCTGCGGAGCCAGCTGGCCAATTGCGGGCAGGTGGTGCGGTCGTTTAGGTAGATCGTTGTTTCTGGGTCGATGGCGGCCAGGCCGTGGTCGGCGGTCAAGAGGAACAGGGTATTGTCCAATTGGCCTGCCAAGGGTTGCCAGAACAGTCGCTCGACGGCGGTCAGAAAGCTATCGATTTCGGCGTCTATTTGTGGCGAATCGGGCCCGTAACGGTGCCCCATGGCGTCGATCTGGTCGAAGTAGAACAGGAAGTAGGCCGGGCCCGGACGCGGTTGCTGCACTAACGCGGCCAGGTTGGTCAGGGCTTCGGAAAGAGTGTTAAAAGGGTGAGCCCGGGCCCCCCTTAAATACGTATTGGAACAGGTCGAAGGGGTGAAGGCGCGGCTCTGGAAAACGTGGCTCTCGACTCCATATTGTTGCAAATCCCGATAAAAAGTACCCTGGGGAAAGATCGTCTGGGCCGCTTCCTCGGGCAGTGAATCGGCGTGTCTGCTACCGGCGGGTGCATAGGGTAGAGGGGCGACCATGGCATCCAGGCCTGGCTCGTAATACTGCCATTCAAAGATGCCGCTTTGGCCCACCGGTTGGCCGGTGTGGATACAGGTGACATGGGCGGCGGTCGTCGAAGGAAATTGGGAAGTCAGGGTCGCCACCTGGCCGCGGCGGGCAATATCGGCGAGAAAGGGATAGCGCTGAGCTCTAGGGGCGAAAAAACGCCAACCGAAGGCGTCTATGAAGAACAGGATGACAGTCTGGCAGGGTGCGGGGCCGGCGGCCACCAATTCCGGGGCCAAGGTGGTGGTGCCTTGGCCGGTGAGGGCGAATTTGATGGTAGCGGGTAAGTCGGCGAAACAACGTTCGCCGTGGCGCGGTGGAATGAAACTGGCATCGAGCACGGTAGCTCCCGAGGCTGGAGTGGGGAATAAGGATAATTAGATCGCTACCATAGGACAGGGCTTGCTCAGTGTCAACTGCGGGAGAGAATTGATGCTCCGGGCGGCAGGGGCTGTGCGGAGTGGCGGGCTACGGCGATACAGCCTTGGTAATAGGCCACCCAGCCAATGGCGGTGAAGCGGCGGCGGATTGGGCGCACTTGGGCCAGACCCGCATCGGCCATAAAGCTGGACAGCAGTCCCTGCAGATTGTCGCGGCTGGCGCGATCGGGGTGGAGTAGGCGGCTCAGGTAAAGTCCCAGGGCGGTGGTGGGCGGGCCCAGGTCGAGCAAGTGGAAGGCGCCGCCGGGTTTCAGAACGCGCCGGATTTGGGCTAAAGTCCGCCTTTTGTCGGGGCGGCTGAGGTGGTGGAAAGCGAAGGAGGAGAAGACATGGTCGAAACTGCGGTCGGGATAGGGCAGGGCATAGCTCAGGCCCAATTGCAGGTGCAGCGGCGTGCTGCCGCGGCGGCCCCCTTTGGCCTGGGCTCGGCGCAGGGCGAGGGGGTCGCCGTCGAGGCCGTGAACCTGGCTCCGGGGCTGGTGCTGTTGCAACATGAGGGCCAAGGTGCCGGTGCCGCAGGCCAGGTCGAGGAGCCGTTGGCCGGGGGCGATAGCGGCTTGCCGCAGCAACAGTGATTTGAGGGTGCTCTCGCGCAGCAGCCAGCGGTGCAGGGGGTCGTAGAGGGGCAGTAGCCAGTCGTGGCCCAGGGCCGGTTTGCAGTTGGCGGGACGGGCGACCATAACAGAGGGCAGAGGGGGCCGTTTTATTGTTCGCCCAGGGGCCGGGCCAGGTACTGGTTGGCGTTTTTTTGCAGGCGGCTCCAGGGCGTTTCAGGATCGTGGTCGTAGGCGATGATCCAGTCGCCCCGGCAGGCTTCTTCGAGCCAGGCGGCCTTGCCCTGGAAAGTGGTGTACGGGTCCATATCGTAAGCCATATTCCAGTAGAGCCGCAAATGCGCCCGGGTGGGGACTAATTCACCCGGATAGGCCAATATCTGGCCACCATCCCGGATGATGACGCCCTGGTGGTGGGCGGTATGGCCGCCGGTGACAAAGGTGGAAAGACCCTGGCCCAGATCGGTATCGCCGTCTATCAAGCGCAGTCGGCCGCTGCGCTCCAACGTCTGCAGATCGTCGGGGCGGTAGCTGCTTTTCATGATACTCTTGCCTTGTCGGGCGTCGTTCCACTCGCCGCGCTGGACCAGGTAATCGGCCCGGGGAAAAGCGGCCTGCAGACCTTGCGGGGTTGTCTCCAGGGCACCACCGCAGTGGTCGAAATGGAGATGGGTGAGGATCAGACGGTCGACATCTTCGGGCTGATAACCGGCCTGGCTCAGGGCGGCGGTCAGTACTGCCTGTTTATCAATGGCGAAAATGGCCTGCTCGCGCTCGCTGAACCGGGTCCCCAGGCCAGTGTCGATCAGGGTCAGGCCGGCGGCGTTGCGCAGCAGCAAGCAATTGCAGGAAAGGGCAACCCGATTGTGTTGGTCGGCGGGGGCGACAGGATCCCACAAGGCCTTGGGGACAACGCCGAACATTGCCCCGCCGTCGAGACGAAAGCGACCGCCGCACAGGTGGGTAATTTCACTGTTACCCAGATGCAGGCGGTTCAACGCAGATCGCCTTGCCGTTGGGCTTGGTCCCAGGCTTGTTTGAATTCCTCGATGGTTTCCACGGTGCGCGGATGGTGCGCCATTTGCGCTAGATAATCGTATTGGGTGGTGACGATATGAGCTCCGGCTTGGAAGGAACGCTGGATATCGCCCACCTGGCGCATACTGCCGGCGATGATGCGGCCGCCAAAGCCGCCGCGCTCGATCAGGTCGGCGGTTTCGGCTATGACAGCATAGGCGTCGTAGCCCATATCGCTGATGCGACCGACGAACAGACTGACATAGCTGGCCCCCGCCATTAGCGCCAGCAAGGCCTGGTTGGCGTTCATCATGCAGGTTACGTTGACGCGGATATCGCGTTCGCGCTCGAGTTGCCGAATTACCGGCAGGCCCTCCAGGGTCAGGGGTATTTTAACGGCGATACGGGGATCCCAGGCGGCGTAGTCGGCGGCCTCGACGAGCATGTCGTCGGCGTTTTCGGCCAGGACTTCCACGCTGATCGGACCGCTGACAATATCGAGCATCTGGCGGATGCGTTGCTCAAAGTCGCCGGGGGCGGCGGCGGCGGCCAGTTTGGGGTTGGTGGTGGCCCCGGAAATGACGCCTAATCCGGCGGCGCGGCGGGCTTCTTGCAGATCGGCGGTATCGATGAATAGCTGCACGGTGGTCAGTCTCCTTGCTGGGGCGAGTCGAGAATTTTTTGGCGCAGGCAATCGCACAGCAAATGGTGCAGGGCCACGTGGAAGGATTCGACCTGGGGGGTGGAGTCGATGGGCACGACAATACAGACGTCGGCTTGCTCTTTGAGGGCGCCGCCGTCAAAACCGCTCAGGCCCAGGGTGTGGGCGCCTTTGTCGCGGGCCACTCCCAGGGCTCGCAGCAAATTTTGCGACCAGGCCCCGGCATTGCCGGCCCCGGCGCCGCCGTGGACGCTGATCAGCACCAGGACGTCGCCCTCGCCGACCAGGGCTTCGAGCTGGTCGGCAAACACAGAGGCGGGGCCCTCGTCGTTGACCAGGGCGCTGATAAGGGGCATATGGTCGGTCAAGGATAGGGCTTTAAAGGGGGGGCGGCCTTCCGTCCGGGTCCACTTGGCCAGGTCGCAGGCGAAATGGCTGGCCGTCGAGGCCGATCCGCCGTTGCCGGCAAAAAAGACCGTGCGATTCTGTTGCCAGGCAGCAAAGAGAAGCTCTATGGCGCGGTTGATATCGGTTTGCGACAGGCGCTGGAGGACCGCCGCCATATCGGCAAGGTAGGTTTGTATATAATTTTGGTTTTGCATGCGACCTCAGGTTGCGAGCAGGACTTTGGCGCCCTCGGTGGCAAAGTGGAAAGGCATTTCGCGCAGCCCCTGGGCGGCCATCCGGGCGCGTAATTGGCCCTGCTGGGCGGTGGCACAGAAGAGCATGAGGAAGCCACCGCCGCCGGCCCCGAGAATTTTGCCACCCAGAGCGCCGGCTTCCAGTCCGCTTTGATACCAGTCGTCGATGGCGCTGGTGGACATTTGCCCGGAGCGCTGTTTTTTCAGCTGCCAGTGTTCGTCGAGCAGATGACCAAAGTGTTCCAGATTGCCCGCAGTGAGGGCTTCTTTTATTTCCCAACCAATGCGTTTGACCTGATGTAAGCTCTCCACGACCTGGGTGTTGCCCTGTTGGGTATCGTTCTCTTGCTGCGACAGAATATCGAAGCTTTCGCGTTGGATGCCGGTGTAGAACAGCAGCATGCTGGCGCGCAGTTGGGCCGCTGTCGCCGGATCGATGGCCAGGGGGCTGACTTGGACCTGGCCGTCGGGGGCGATATCGAGGCAGGTGATACCGCCAAAAGCGGCCAAGTAGTGGTCGTGTTTGCCGGCTGGCTGGGCGGCGCGGGTGCCTTCTATATAATGGGCTTCTTCGGCCAGTTCCTGGGTAGTGAAAGGCGTGCCTTGGTGGGTATGCAGGGCAGCCAGCAAGGCGACGACGAAAGACCCCGACGAACCCATCCCGGTGCGGCCGGGGACATCGGCCATAGCACTAATTTCCAGGGCGCCGCCGGCTCTGGTGTGCAAGAGGGCTTCGCGCAGCAGGGGGTGCTCGATCTGGGCGGCTTCGTCGACCAATTCTGTTTGCGCGTACTTGACGCGGATAAAATTCTCCACTTCCAGCTTGTTGAGCTGGATGTAGACGTATTTGTCGATGGCCGCACTCAGGATAAAACCGCCGTGCTGGCTGTAGTAGGAAGCCAGGTCGGTGCCGCCGCCGCCCAGGGGTATGCGCAGGGGGGCTCGGGTCGTGATCAAGGGAACCTCAGGGCAAAGTGAAGGTTCCCGCCGCTACCTGGCGGCGGGCGTGGGCATAGCGTTGGGGCGTATCTGTAGAAAGTAATTGGCCGATGAGACGATGTCCATAGAGCGGGGCGCCCTGTTGCAACAGGGCTGGGAAGATATCGGCGGCAAAATCAGAGGGCCCCGGGGGAATGTAGTTCAGTATCTCAGGATCAAAGGCGTAGATGCCGCCGTTGACCAGATAATCGGCGAAAACTTGATCCGGGCGGGGTTTTTCAATGACCTGGCGAATGCGGTTGTCGCCATCTAATTGGACGATGCCGCGGCTGCTGGGATCGTCCATCCACAACAGGCCCACCGTGGCCAGGGCGCCGCTTTGGCGGTGCTGCGTCCACAGGGCCGTCAGATCTACGTTGGTGAGATTGTCGCCGTAGTAGACCAGGAAAGGCTGGTCAAAGAAAGGGGCCATTTGGCGCACGGCCCCGGCCGTACCCAAAAGTTCCTGTTCGTGTGAATAGGTGATATCGACGCCAAAGTCGGCGCCAGCGCCGAAATGGCTGGTGACCTGCTCGGGTAGATGGTGCAGATTGATCGCCAGATCGGTGAAATCGTGGCGGGCCAACAACCGCACGATGTATTCGAGCAGGGGGCGGTCGGCCACCGGAATCATGGGTTTGGGGCAGGTCAGGGTCAGTGGATGTAACCGGGTACCCTGTCCGGCGGCCAGGATCATGCCTTTCACGCGCTGCTCGAGCGCAGGATACGGGCCGCTTTCATACGCTGCTGGCTGGCACTGTAGAAATCCTTCAAGTCGGGCTGGCTTTGAACCCAGTCGACGTATTCTTGGGCAAAGGCCTCAATCGGGGTTTCGGGTTGCCAGCCCAGGGCCGCGAGGGCGGCGTGGGACGAGACGGTATGGCGGGTATCGCCAAAGCGGTACTCGCCGCTGAGTTGGGGCTGCAGGTGGCGGCCGGTGAGGGCACTGAGCAGGTGGGCGTATTCGAGTACGGTGGTGGGCTTCTGGCCGGCTACGTTAAAAGCCCGGTAATTGGCGCGCGGGTCCTCTAGGGCCAGGACATTGGCGCGGGCGACGTCGCCGACGTAGACGTAATCGCGCAATTGCTGGCCGTCTTCGTAGCAGATGGGCGCTTGGTCGTGCAGCAGGCGCAGGGTGAAGATGCGGCAAATGCCCGAATAGGCGTTGTAGAAGGAATTGCGCGGCCCCTGGACAATAGAATAGCGCATCTGGGTGGTGGGAATACCGCATTTGCGCCCCAGGTTCAGGGAGGCCATTTCCAGGGCGTATTTGGATATGCCGTAGGCGGTGTGGGGGTTGACCTGGTCTTCGCTGATGAGCTGGTGGGTCATAGGGCCGCCGCAATGGGGGCACTCGACTTCCCATTGGCCCCGAGCCAACTGGTCGTCGGGGCGGGCGGGCGGGTATACCGTGCCGTCTTTGGGGCAGTGGTATTTGCCCTCGCCGTATACTGATTGGGAGGAAGCCAGGACTACTTTTTGTACGGGTAGATTGGCGGCGGCGATGACTTCGAAGAGCAGCGCCGTGCTAACGGTATTGACGGCAAAAAAGGTGCTAAAGTCGGGCATATAGTCCTGGTAGGCGGCCAGGTGGAAGACGCCTTCGACCCCGTCGAGGGCCTGTTCCCAGGCCGAGCGGTCGCGCACATCGCCCTGCAGGCGTTCTACTTCTGGGGGCAGGTAAGCGGGCCAGCCGCGGGGGTGGACGCGCTCTTGCAGGCTGTCGAGGATGCGGACTTGGTAGCCCTTTTGCAGCAGCAAGTCGGCGGTATGGGAACCTATAAAGCCGGCCCCACCGGTGATGAGGATTTTTCGCACGGACAGAAATCGCTTTTTGAAGGGGTGGAAAAGTGGCCCAAATATAGCCAGAATCGCAATATAGGGCAACTTGCTGGGCCTGTTGACAGGCCTTTGTCGGGGGAGTAGTTTTCACTGCCAAACCCCTGCTTTAGAGCGGCCTGAAAAGGGCTTAGTACTGTTGCTTTGCCGGAGATAATGCCCCTTTGATACGCGCGAAAATTGCCCTGGGTGTGGGCGGTTTATTGATTGGTTTGCTGTTGGGCGAGGGCCTGGTGTGGCTGGTGGCCCCGCAAGTGCACCGCCGGCCCCATGTCTGGCAATTCGACGCCGATCTGGGGTGGGGCCATATACCCGGCGCCAGCGGCCGCTTTGTGGCGCCTGAATTCACCGTTGATCTAGTCATTAACGCCGATGGCCTGCGCGACCGCGAATTTCCGCGGCAAAAGCCGCCGGGCCGTTGGCGTTTACTGGCCTTGGGGGATTCCTTTATCGAGGGGTGGGGGGTAAATCTGCAAAGCTCGGTGAGCAAACAGCTGGAAAATCGCTTGCAGGCGGCGGGGGAGACCGCCGAGGTGATCAACGGCGGTGTCGCTGGATATGGCACCGACCAGGAATTGCTGTTTTTCGAGAAAGTGGGCCAACGCTTTGGCCCCGATTTGGTGTTGTTGTTCTTTTACGGCAACGATCTGTGGAATAATGTCCAGGCCCGCGGCATTGGTTCCGAGCGCGGCTACAAACCGCTGTTTCGGCTCGACCCGCGGGGCCAACTGCAATTGGGCGGAGTGCCAGTGCGCAAGCACCCCTTTTGGGATGAAGCGCGGCGGGCGGCGCGGCCCTGGCATATCCGCTTGGGGGCCTATATGTACGAACACTGGCACCTGTATGTCCTGATCTACAAAGCTCTGGCCGAGGAAGTGCCCCGGGGCACGCAGCAGGATTTCTACGGCGGGCTGTATGGGGACAGCAAGCGCTACGAGCCGGTGTGGGCCCAAAGCGAAGCGTTATTGGCCCTATTTAAAAAGCGTGTCGAGCGCACCGGGGCTCAACTGCTGGTTGTCTATATCCCGTCCATTGTCCAGATCGAGGAGGAGGACTGGAGCAGCAAGCGCCAATTGCACGGTTTGGTGGGGCAGTTCGATTTGCAAAAACCGAACCGTCTCCTGGGAGCCATAACAGCCCGTCAGGGCATTGATTTTGTCGATCTGTACCAACCTTTTAAAGAGGCGGCCAAGGAGCGGGTTTTGTACTATCGCGACAGTCATTGGAACGAGGCCGGCCATGCCCTGGCGGGGCAGGTATTGGGCGACTACCTGCAGGCCCAGAGGACCCCGTGAATACATCCTCCAACGGGCGGGGGTGGGCACTTGATCTGGCCCTGTTGGCCGCGGCGACGCTGGTCTTTTTTCATCGGGCGGCGCTGTTGCAAGGGGCTTTTTTCGTCCAGGACGTAATGATCCAGAACTATCCCTTTCGCCATTTTTTCGCGCAGGCGTTGGGGCGCGGTGAACTGCCTTTGTGGGCGGCGGCGATCAATTGCGGTTTTCCTCTCTTCGCCGAGGGCCAGGCCGGGCCGCTGTATCCGCTCAATATATTGATGGCCTTGCTGCTGCCCACCTATGCGGCGCTCAATTATGCGGTCATTTTCCATCTTTGGTTGGCCGGGGCGGGGACCTATTCGTTTCTGCGCCTTTTGGGCTGTTTGCGGCCCGCCGCCCTTTTGGGCGGTTTGACTCTTGCCCTGAGTGGTTTTCTCGTCATCCGGGCGATGTCGCCCAATTACCTGGCGGTATGCGCCTGGGTTCCGTTTCTCTTTCTACTGGTCGAATTGAGTCTGCGCCGGCAGCGGCCCTTTTATTTGTTGTTGGCCGCCGCTGTCGTTGGCTTGCAGAGCCTGGCCGGGCATCCCCAGGCCATGGTCTACGGTCTGGGGGCGGCGTTATTGTACGGATTTTACGGGGGCTGGGTATACCGAGCCGCCTGGCCGTACTGGGCGCTGTTGGCCGGGGTGCCCGTGTTGGGTGGTGGTTTGGCGGCGGTGCAGTTGCTGCCGACAGCCGAATTGGTCCAGGTATCGGCTCGGGGCGGGGGCCTGCCCTGGGAGCAATTTGTGCAAATGTCGCTGCCTCCCGAGCGCTTGTTGACGCTGTGGCTGCCCAATTTTTTTGGCAATTCGGGGACGGCTTCCTACTGGGGCCGGGAGGCCGGTTTTTTCATCCAGTTGTGCGGCTATATGGGGATCATTCCCCTGCTGTTGGCCCTGGTGGCCGGCTTTGAACGAAGGCATCGGCCGACGCTGTTCTTTTGGGCTTTGGCCGGGGCCGGGTTGATCCTCAGTCTGGGGCGTTTCACTTCGATATTTCACCTGCTGTATCAGATTCCCGGGCTCGATTTTTTTCGCATCCCGACACGCTTCTTGCAGTGGTTCGCCTTTGCCGTCGCAGTGCTGGCCGGGTTGGGGCTGGACCAGGTATTGCGGACAGCGGGTGGCCGGCGCCATTGGGGCTGGGCCTGGATGGGGGGCTTGTTGTTGGTGGGCTTGGCGGCGGCTGTGGGTATCAACTATAAGGTGCTGGTAGAGGCGGTTGTTAGTGGCGAGGAATGGTTGCGCTTTTACCGGGCCGATTTGCTGGCCGATAGTCTGCGCACGGGGGCGCTGCTGATTTTGGGCAGTTGGCTGCTGGTCAGTCGCAATGCTCGGCGGGCGGCCTGGTTGCTGCCCCTGTTGGTGGCGGCCGATCTCTACAGCTTTGGCGGTCGCTTTAATGCCGTCATCGACCCCGAAGTATATCAGACCCCCCCCGCAAGCGCCCGGGCTATTCTCGAAGATGCCGAAGACAGAGCAAAGGGAACTCCTGTAGCGCCCCGTATTCTCAGCCTGGTCTCCGAAAAGAACAGTAGCTACGATTGGCATTCGGGGTGGGTGCACGACCGCACTTCATACGCCGGTTATGCCGGCACCTTGCGCATGTATACCGGCAGCCAATTCGGGCTGGCCAATGCGCTGCCGGGGTGGAGTCCGCTGCATTTGCAGCGCCATTGGGAATTTGTCCGCGGCTATCTAGGATTTGTCGATATCGCCGATGTCCAATATCTGCTCCACAGTGGCCCCCTGGAGCGCGGCGGATTCGATTTGATCCACCAAGAGGTGGTGTGGGTCTATCGCAATCGGGTTGTTCCGCCGCGGGCCTATTTCGCCGACCAATACCGAGTCCTGGCTCCCGAAGAAGGGCTGTCTTATATGCGCAGCAGGAGTTTTGCCGCCGGCCAGCACGCCTATTTGGAAGAAGAGCCATCTGAGCCAGTGGTCCGCTCCGGGGGCCAGCCGCAAATTGTCGCCTACCAGGACGAGCGCGTCGATATCGAAATAGCCGGTGGCGGCAGCGGCTTACTGGTGCTCAGCGATACCTATTACCCAGGGTGGCAGGTTTTTGCCGACGGCCGCGAATTGCCCCTTTTGCGGGCCAATCACGTATTTCGGGGGGTGGTCCTGCCAGAGGGGACCAAGCAGGTGGTCTTTGGCTACCAGCCGGCGAGTTTTTCCTGGGGGTTGGGTATCACTGTGGCCACATTGGTCATCTGGTCCGCGCTGCTATGGGGGCTGCGGCGCCGGCGGCTGGATATGCGCGGCGCCGGGGCCGAGCCGGATTTACCGCCGCTGCGCAGCCTGGCCACCCAGATAGTGCTTATCGCCCTGGTCCATGGCCTGGTCAGTCGTTGGCCGTTGTGGGCAGATGCGTTGGAGCGTTGTCGAGCCCTGGGTGTGGGGGGCTAGGTGAAAAACTGGGCCATTTCGGCGGCAGCCGGGGCGGTAAGTCTAATTTTCTACCTGCTCACGCTGTGTCCCACCGTCTACGTCGAGGGGGCGGGGGAATTGATCGGCGCGGTGCATTTGCTGGGTACGCCCCATCCCACGGGCTATCCGCTATTGGCCCTGGTGGGACGGCTGTTTACGGTATTGGTGCCAGTGGGGGAAATCGCCTGGCGGGTCAATTTGCTAACGGCCATCACCGGGGCTTTGGCCGTAGGGACGCTGGCCGGTTTATTGCAGGCCCGCGGTTTGCACTGGAGTGCGGCCCTGGGTGGGGCGCTGGCTTTGGGACTGTCGGAGACATTCTGGAGCCAGGCGGTCATTGCTGAAGTCTACGGTCTGAGTCTGTTGGGGGTAGGAATCGTCATTTGGCTGGGCCTGGATGCGGCCGCTGGGCGCGATCCTCGTCGGTTGATCTTGGCCGCCTATGCCATGGGGGTGGGATTGACCACCCATTTGAGTCATATCCTATTGTGGCCCGGGCTGGGCCTATTGCTGTTTTTGCGTTGGCGCGGGAGCGGCTGGGGTTTGTGGGGCCGGGCGGGCTTGGCCTTGGCCGGTGGTTATAGCTTGGCGCTATACCTGCCGCTGCGCCAGGGCCGGGGCCCGGGTTTTCACTGGAGCGATCTGGGGCGCGCCGATTTACTGTGGGATTATTTGAGCGGGGCCCTTTATCGCTCTTCCTTTTTTTCGTTGCCGCCGGCGGCTATGGTGCTCAATATGCGGCGCTGGGCCGAGCAAATGGCCGGCGAATTCCATCTGCTGCTAGTGCCGGTGGTGTTGGCGGGGATCTGGCTGGCCTGGCGCCGGGACCGGCCGCTGGCTGTGGCCGTCGGGGCGGGGATGGGACTGAATCTGGTGACGGCCCTCAACTACCACCGAGACCCCAATGGGATCGGCGTATTTTTCCTCATTACCGTTTTTGCCATGGCGGTATTTTTCGCCTTTGCTCTGGATGAGGTGAGGAGCAGGGTAGGACCGGGCCGAATTTGGCTGGGGCCGATCCTGGTGCTGATTCCCGGACTCTTGCTGGGCTGGTCCCACTACCAGCGTTCCGACCGCAGCGGCAACGATCTGGTATACCGCTACGCCGACGATATTCTCGCTGGCCTGCCCACTGGGGCGGTGCTAATCAGCGAAGGCGACGATGCTTCTTTTGCTCTCGATTATCTGCAGCGGATCCAGCACCGTCGGCCCGATATCGAGCTCTACAACCGCATGGGCCGGGGTACGGATCTGGTGCAGGGGGCCCAGCGGCGCGAGAGTATGCCCAGGCAATACCGCAGTCGCGCCCGGGCCGAGGCCAAGCTCATTGGCAGTGGCCGCCCGGTTTTTTATCTGTACCCCCGGCAAATGCCGCTGCCCGGCTATACTTTCGTGCCCACGGGCTTGTGCTACCGGGTCTGGCCCGAGGGACAGGAGCCCAGCGGGATCCAGGGCACGATCGATTTGCGTCGGGCCGGCGAGCAACCTTTTTACCGCGATCCCTGGGTGCGCAAGATCCAGTCCAATTACTGGTTTATGCGGGGCGAGCAATTGCTCTATGCCGGCTTGGTCGGGGAAGCGATAGAGGCGTATCAGGAGGCTGGAACGGTGGCCTACGACTCGCGCAGTATGCGCTATAATGTCGCCCGGTCGCTGTATTTAAATGGGCGCTTAGAGGCGGCTTTTGAACATGCCCAGGCTGCTGCCCGGCTCGATCCCTGGCAAACCGCGCCGTTAAAACTGATGGCTCGAATACGGCGCGACCAGGGCCGTTGGGCGGAAGCTGAAATACTGCACAAAAGTGCAGTTAATTTACGGAAAAAGCCTTGACCGGGTAGTCCCCCGTAGTTAGACTTTAGCCATGTTGAGGCCGCGAACCATCAGGCGTTGCGTCTGCTACAGGATAGAGTCAAGCCATGGGTAAATGGGCCCGACTACTGCAACCCGAATTTGTCTTGCTCAATTTGCAGGCCAAGGGCAAATTCGATGCTATTCGCGCTATCTCCAAGGTATTTGAAAACGACCCGGCTGTGGGGCCGTTCAAGAATTTTCTGGCTTCCCTCATCCGGCGCGAAAAGAATACGTCGACTGCTATCGGTAAGGGCGTGGCTCTTCCCCATGTCCACGATGATTCCATCATGCGCCCCCGGCTGGCCATTGGCATTTTCCCCGACGGGGTGGACTTTGCCGCCCCCGACGGCGAATTGGTGCATATTATTGGCGTTTTAGCCACCCCTCTCAAACACCAAAAGCAACACCTGAGCTTACTGGCCGCCTTTTCCCGTTTGGTGCAGACCGAGGCGGTGCGTCAGCAATTGGTAGAGGCCAACAGCAGCGAAGAGGTCGTGGCGGTATTCACCGGAGGGCGCTGAATTGTCCGCGCTGTTGGCAGAGGCCGCCGCCGGTCCTTTAGAAGGCAATTATACCTGCTTTGTGCAAGGCCCCGCCGGGGCCGGTAAAAGCCAGGCCCTTATCGAGCGCCTGAAATTGCTGTTGCACAGCGGCGTTCCCGGTTATTCCATCCTCGCTATATTGCCCGATCGCAGTACCACCCGGCGCTACGGCCACGCCGTCGAACAGCTAGATATAGGGCCTTTTGGGGCGGTCGAATTGCAGACCTATTCAGGGTTGGCCACCCGGTTGGTGCGTCTGTTTTGGCCCTTAGTGGCTGCCGAGGCCGATTTTGCCGCCCCGCAACGGCCGCCCATTTTCCTCAATTACGAAACTGCCCAGTATACCATGGGGCAGGTAGTCGAACCGCTGCTGGCCCAAGGGTATTTCGAAGGCCTGTCGATGCGGCCACAGCGGATTTTGTCGCAATTGCTCGACAATTTGAACAAAGCCGCCGTCGGTGATTTTCCCCTGGCCGAAGTGGGCCCGCGCCTCGATGAGGCCTGGAGCGGTGACGAGGGGCGGCGGCGTTACTACGGGCAAATGCAACATTGCGTCGATCAGTTCCGGGCCCATTGCCTGGAACGCGGCTTGCTGGATTTCTCCCTGGTGGTGGAAGTTTTTCACCGCCACCTAGTAGAGAAGCCGGCGTTCTGGCGCTATTTCACCGAGCGCTACCGCCATTTGTTGGTCGATCATCTCGAAGAGAGTGTGCCGGTGGCCCAGGATCTCGTGCGGCGTTTATTGCCTCTGTGCGATTCGGCGCTGTTGGCCTGCAATCCAGCCGGCGGGTTGCGGATTTTTCTCGGTGTCGATCCGGTGGGGGCGATGGCCCTGGCGCCGTTGTGCGGGCGCATCGTCGAAGTGGACAACGGGCCCCGGCACAGCCCCGATGTGACGGCCTTTTGCGCCGGGATTGGCCGTCGTTTGGGCCAGCCCGCCGTCCCCGAGGGGGAGGGGCGGCCAACCAAAGGGGTAGCCGCCATTATCCAGACGCGCTACCGGGCGCAGATGATCGACCAGGTGGCGCAGAGCATTTTGCGCTTGGTCCAACGCGGTGTGCCTCCCGGAGAAATCGCCGTGGTGGCCCCGCATGCCGACGGCGTTTTGCGCTTTATGCTAAGCGAGAGTTTTACCGCTGCCGGTATCCCCTTTGCCGTGGTGCGGCGCTTTGAAAGTCTGCGCGAGGAACCCGTTGTCCGGGCCTGTCTGGGGCTGGCGGCCCTGGCGCATCCGCAGTGGGGGGTAAAACCGCCCTATTTCGATGTCGTCGAATCCCTCAATCTGGCCCTGGGGCCTCTGGACCCGGTGCGCACCGCCCTGGTGGTGCGCCGGCTCTACGACGGCCGCAGCGGCACCCTGAGGGGGCGGGAGGTGCTCAGGCCGGTCGATCTCGAACGCATCGGTTTTGCCGCCTTAGAGCGCTATGAAGCAGTGCGGAGCTGGCTGGAGACATACCAGCAGGGTGAAGCGGCGGCTTTCGACCACTTTTTGCGCCAGCTCTTCGGCGAAATTCTCTCGGGGCCCGAACTCAAACCCGAAGATGCGGCGGTATACAGCAAACTGATCGCTTCGGCGTCTTTTTTCCGCCAGGGCGCTCCGGCTATGGTATTGGGGGGCAAAGCGGTGGGGCATGCCTATCTGGAGATGATCTACCAGGGGGTGGTGGCGGCCCAATACCTGACCGATCTCGACCTCGATCTGGAGGCGGCTCCCGAATCTATCGCGCTGGTGGCGCCGATTTATACCTATTTGTTGAGCAATCGGGTTTCGCGTTTTCAGTTTTGGCTCGATATCGGCTCGGCCACCTGGTGGGAGCCTTTACACCAGCCGCTGACCAACCATTCGGTCCTGTCGCCGCAATGGCGTCGCGGCGAACCGTGGACTGATGCCGCCGATTGGAGCAACCGCAATCGCATCCTCTTCCGCTTGGTCCAGGGGCTAAGTCAGCGTTGTTCCGAGGGGATTTATTTGTGTACTAGCGAATTGGAAGGCCGGGGTGAACCACAGGATTCGCCTTTGTTGCAGGCGGTGCACCAGGTTTTGCAGGGGGCCGCATGAGTCGTTTTCAGCCCCGTGAGGGGCAGCGCCAGATCATGGAGTACAGCGGCGGCTTACTCGGTGTTTCGGCGGTTCCGGGCAGCGGTAAAACCACGACCATCGCCACCTTGGCGGCTCGGCTCATCGCCGGCGGCGCTCCCAATGGTGGGCAGATCCTGGTGGTGACCTACCAGAATGCGGCGGTGGATAATGTCAAAGCCCGCATCCGCGCCGAATTGGAGCAGCTGGGTTTATTGCAGGTGGGCTACGATGTGCGCACTTTGCACAGTCTTTCGTACGGTATTATCCAGGCCAACCCGGGCCTGGCCGGGACCACCGCTGATTTTGAGGTTTTGGACGATCGTTCCAGCAATGGTTTGCTCGACAAGGCCGTGCGCATCTGGAATGGCCAAAATATCAAAGTGTGGGGTCGTTTGGCCCCGGTCGAATATATCGGCGACCAATGGGAGCAGGAGTGGCGGCGAATTGCCCGCAGCGTCGCCCGGATTATTATCAATACGGCCAAAAATCGCCGTCTTGGGCCGGTACAGCTTTTGCAGCGCCTCGAAGCCGAGGAGGGCGGCGACGCCCATCCGCTGCTGGCCATTGGGGCGCAAATTTACCAGCTCTACCAGCAACAAGTCGAAACCATCGGCGGGGTCGATTTCAATGATCTGGTGTGGATGGCGGTAGAGTTGTTGTCGCACCACGCCGATTTGCGCCAGCGTCTGGCCCAGCGCTGGCCCATTGTGCTGGAGGACGAGGCCCAGGACAGTGTCCCTCTGCAGGAGGAATTGCTCGGTCTGCTCACCGGCGAGGGTGGCAATTGGATCCGTGTCGGCGATCCCAACCAGGCCATTATGAGTACCTTCACGGCGGCTGATCCGCGTTATTTGCGCCGCTTTCTCGACCGGCACGATGTGCAGACCTTGGAAATGGCTATTTCCGGCCGTTGCTCGGGGCGCATCATTGATCTGGCCAACCATCTGGTCGATCTGACCTGCGATGGCCATCCCCTGGCCCAGGTGCGGCAGCGGGCGTTCCGGTTGCAGCATATTCGCCCCACCGATCCGGGCGATGCCCAGCAAAATCCGTTGGCCCAGGACAGCAGCGTCGCCTTTCGGCAATACAATAACCGCACCGATGAATTGATGGACGTGGCGCGTCGGGCGCAGGAATTCAGCGCCGCCCACGCCGATCTCAGTGTGGGGATTTTGGTGCCGACCAACCGCGTTGGCTACGATATGGCCCAAGTCCTCAGGCAGCGCGGCGCCCGCTTTGACGAAATGCTGCAAAGTCCGCAGTCGGAGCGTCAGGTTACCGAAGGCCTGTCCGGGATTTTGTCCTTTCTTGCCGAACCCCTGCAGCGCAACCGCCTGGAAGCCGCCTATACGGCGTTGCGCCAACAATGGCCCGAAGAGGAAGTGGCTGGCGACCACGATAATGTGGCGCTGCTGTTGCGCAGTTGCTACCGGCCCGAGACGCTGCTTTTCCCCGCTCCGGATGCCCGGCCTGAGGACGCTTTGCCGCCAGTAGGGCAGATTCCGGCGGCCGATCGCCAAAGTATTGCGGTGCTGGCCCGGTTTCTGCGTCGCTGGCTGCGGGCCTCGTCGTTGCCGGTGGATCAGTTGATCATGACCGTGGGGCAGGATATTATGCGCGATGCCGATCTGGCGCGAACCCAGAAACTGGCGGTTTTTTTGCGCGGCCGCTCTGAATTGAATCTCGATTGGCGGCTGCCCGAGCTGGCGCGCGAACTCGACCAGGTAGCCCGTGGCCGCCTCAACGTCCTGATCGAGGAAGAGGGCTTTGAGCCGCGGCCCGGCCGCATCAGTCTTACTACCATGCATAAAGCCAAGGGACTGGAATGGGATCTGGTCTATCTGTTGGGGGTTGACGGCGACTGGTTCCCGCATACACTGGAGGGGCGTTTTCGCGGCGAATACGAATTTTTGGGCGGCGACCCGGCGGCCGAAGCCCAGGCGGCCCTGTTGCGTCTGATTGGGGCCGCTGAGGACGAGCGGGTCTCGGCTACGGATGCGGCCCATATGGAGATTATTGCTGAGCGCTTGCGTCTGTTGTATGTGGGGATCACCCGGGCACGGCGCTATTTGGCCCTGAGCTGGAGCCGCGAGATCCCCACCGGCATGCGTATGCGACCGGTGCCACCGGCCACGGTCTTTGGCCAGCTGGCCGATTTTTATCGCCGGGAGCAAGGGGTATGAAAGAACGGCTCGACCCCGGTTTCGGTTTCAGCCAGAGCAGCCTGGCCGTTTTTGACGAATGCCGGCGGCGTTTTTTTCTGCGCTATGTCCAGGGGCTAGTCTGGCCCGCCGCAGTTACGGGTGAGTTGGCCGGCCAGGAAGAGGCTATACGACGGGGACAGCGCTTTCATCAGCTGATTCAGCAGGATGCCCTCGGACTCGAAGTCGACCATTTGGTGGCGGAGGAGGATGACCCCGATCTACAGCGCTGGTGGCGAAACTACCGCCAACAAGGGCCGGCCGGGGTGCCGTCGGGACGGATATTTTCCGAAGTCCAATTGTCGGTGCCTTTGGGGGCCTACCGCTTGGTGGCCCGTTTCGATCGGGTGGTATTGGGGGCGGACGGGACGGTCTGGATCCTCGATTGGAAAACAGGCAAGCGGCGTCCCGAAGCTGAGGCCTATGCGGCGTCCTGGCAGACACGGGTCTATTGCTATGTCCTGGTAGAGGCGGGCGGGGTGCTGGTAGAGGGCCGGGCAATAGCGGCAGAGCAGGTGCGGCTGCTCTATTGGCACGCCGAATTTCCCGGCCTACTCAAACCGCAGATTTACAGCCCCCAGGCCCATGTCGCAGCGGCGGGGCAATTGGCTCGTGCGGTTGAGGGTATCACTGGCCTGGCAGGAGAGGGAGGGTTTCCCCAGACCGAGGCAGTGGCTCGGTGCGGGCGTTGCCAGTATCGCGGCCTGTGTCAGCGGGGGCGTCGGGCCGACGACGATTGGGATATCGACTTCTTGGCCGACGACGATCTGGGGTGGGACCTTATACCTGAAGCAGATCTATAGTATTATTTCTATATAGATAGAACGACAGCGGATCCTGGGCGCATCGCCGCCCAGAGCAGATTGCCTGGACGCTTGCGTGCAACGGGTATAAAATCAATCAACACTGATGGGTCGATACAGGGCACCTTCGCCTTCCGCAATAGATCATCTGGACGCTTGAGTGCAACAGGTATAATTCCATGCCCAAATGGATCGAAACCGAACCCGGTGCTATGGGGCCTGAGCTGGTCGAGAGCGCGGGACACCCGCTATTGGCCCGCCTGCTGGCCCAACGCGGGTTGCTCGAACCAGCGGCTGTACGGGCTTTTTTAGATCCGGCCGCTTACCGACCCGCCGATCCTTTTGATTTGCCCGATATGGACCGCGCCGTCGAAACGCTTGTCCAGATGCGTGACCGGCGTATCTGTGTTTGGGGTGACTTCGACGCCGACGGTCAGACGGCTACTGCCCTGTTGGTGGAAGGATTGCAGGCCCTAGGATGGGATGCGCTCTACCATATCCCGTTGCGACGGGACGGCCATGGACTCAACGAAAAGGACCTACGCCAGATCCACAGTCAGGGGGCGGAACTGGTGCTTACCTGCGATTGTGGCACCGGCGACCATAGCGCCATAGCCGCGGCTATGGCGCTGGGATTGGCCGTGGTCATTACGGATCACCACGAATTGGATGCGGAGATGCCGCCTGTGCCCGTGGTCAACCCTCGGCGCTTGCCTCGGGACCACCCTCGCATCCACGCCAGCGGCGCCGGCACGGCCCATGCCCTGCTCGAAGCCCTGGGACAGCGGCTAGATCGGTCCGAAGTGGCCGATAGCGGCCTCGATCTGGCGGCTTTGGGTACGGTGGCTGATATGGTGCCCTTGCTGGGTGATAATCGCCACTTGGTGCAGCGCGGTCTGGGGCGGCTGTTCTATCGGCCCCGGCCGGGGGTGGCTCAGCTTTTGCGAGTCGCCGGGCAGGCCGCCCCCGAATTGGCCGATACCCGACCCATCAGTTTTGGTTTAGCCCCCCGACTCAATGCCTGCGGTCGTTTGGATCAGGCCCGTATTGGCGTCGATCTGTTGCTGGCTGGCAGTGCTGCCGAGGGGCGCACCTTGGCCGAGAAATTGGAACAGCTCAATGCCGAGCGCCGTCGCTTGTCCGCCCAAGTAGAGGGGCAGGCCGAAGAATTGGCCGCCCGGACCCGGGGGGCTGAGGAACCGGTATTGCTGCTGCACCACCCGCAGTGGCACCCCGGGGTTTTGGGGGTGGTGGCCAACCGCTTGAATCAACGCTACGGCCGCCCCGTTGTCTTGATGAGCACGCCGCCGGGTGAGCAGGCGCGCGGCTCGGCGCGGTCGGTGCCGGGCATCCATATCCAGCGCTTGCTGGCCGACCAGGGCGATCTTTTGGTCCGCAGTGGCGGTCATGCGCGGGCCGCCGGTTTTGCTCTGGAAGAAGGCAACCTGGAGGCCTTTAAGCAAGCCCTTTACCGGGCCATTGAAGCATTGGGGCAGGAGGCCCAGGAGGACGTGGCGGTGGAGGCTTACGTGCCTTTGGAACAATTGGATGTGGGCCTGGTGCGGCGGCTGTACCAACTGGCTCCTTTTGGCGAGGGCAACCGTCCGCCGGTGCTGGCCAGCCGCGCCGTTGCCCTGGTCAACGTCGCGCCCCGAGGACGACACGATGCGCGATTGGTGGTGGAAGGGGGTAATGGGGCCAAGTTGCCGGCCGTCTGGCGCGGGCAAAAAGCCGCCGCTGTGCCGGCAGGGCCCGTGGATGCGGCTTTTACCGCGCGCCTGGTCGATGTTAAGGGGCGACCGTGGGTGGAATTGGAATTGGTGGCAGCGCGTCCAGTGGAAAAAGCGTCAGTTGGCCAGCCGGCGCCCTTGTCCTTTGCGGTGGAAGATTGGCGTCACCACCCCAAACGGGATGAGGCATTGGCCGCATTGCAGGCTGCAGAGCCGGCTGTGCAAGTGTGGTGCGAAGGCGTTGACCGGCAGCGTCTGCCCGAGGGCCGGGGCCGGCACCAATTGACGGCGGGCGGACAGTTGGTGCTGTGGACTGTGCCGCCGGGCCCCGGCGAGTTGCAGCGGGTCCTCGAACAGGTTGGTCCCGAACGGGTCTATCTGGCGACGCGGTCTCCGGCTGCCGTGGCGCCGGGGGATTTTCTGCGCCTGGTGATCGGCTTAGTAAAGGGCCGGCTGGGGCGCGGGCCTGTGTCCCTGGTCGAATTGGCGGTTCGCACGGGCCAACGGACCTCGGCGGTGCTGGAGGGGCTCGATTGTCTGAGGGCTATGGGCCGTTTGACTTATCAGCTCAAAGGCGGGCGGGTGCTATTGGAACAAGGCCGTGGCCAACGGGCTGCTGCCCGACCCGACAAGTTGGCCCATTTGCTGCGCGAGACGGCGGCGTACGGGCGTTTTTTCCAGCAGGCCACCCCAGAGCAATTATTGGCGGGAGACTAAGGGGCTTTGCTTGCAGGGCCGGCCAAATGAGGGGTGAAGATGGTGTCGATGCCGATATTGAGATAGTGTCGTTGGGTTCCCCCGGGCAGTGTGATCGTCAGACTGTCTACCTGGGGCGCCTGCCCCAGGCCGAACCAGGCACCGTGGTCGCCCTGGGACAGGTAGCTGCCGCCGCCGACCAACTGGCGGGTCCAAGTCCGCTGGCCGGCGCGCAATTGCAGCTGTAAGCCCGGTCCGGCCAGTGGGCCGGTGGGGCGCACGACAAGCCAGTGGCCTCCTACAGCATCGTTGCGCAATAGGGTAGGCGGCTGGCCCGAATGGCTGATGGCCAGGTCGAGATCGCCATCCAGGTCTATATCGGCCACGGCGGCTCCTCGGCTGGTCAAACGACGCTTGAAATAGGGCCCAGAATGAGCCGATATATCGGTGAAAGTACCATCCCCGTCGTTGATGAAAAATTGGTCGGGTTCGTCGGCACCAATGCGGCCGTCGTGGAGGCGTAAATCCGTTTGAATATGACCATTGGCCACGAATAGGTCCTCGTCGCCGTCGTTGTCGCCGTCGAAAAAGAGGGCGGCAAATCCCAGGTGCGGCAGGCTGGCCTGGCCCAATCCAGCGATATAGGTCATATCGGAGAAAAAACCGTCGCCTTGGTTGACGTAGAGGGTATTGGTCTCCAGTTCGAAATTGGTGACCAGCAGATCGGGCCCGGCGCGGTTGTCGATATTGCCCACCGCAATACCCATGCCCGCTTCGGGGCGGGCGTCTTCGTTATAGGCCACACCGGTTATTTCCCCCACTTCGGCGAAGTGCCCGCCGTCGTTGCGGTAGAGAAAATTGGGGGTGGTATCATTGGCAATATAGGCGTCCGGATCGCCGTCTCTGTCATAGTCGAAGATCGCCAGGCCAAGCCCTTTGCCCTGGCGGTCATTGGCAATGCCGGCGCTGTCCGAAATGTCGGCGAATGTGCCGTTGCCCAGATTGCGGTAGAGGGCGTCGGGGCTGGCCGGAAAACGGCGGGGATGGCAATAGAAAGGACGGCCGTCCTGGAGACATGAAGCCGATTGGGCAACTGTGTCCTGGAGATAATTGACGACATAAAGGTCGGGCAAACCATCGCCGTCGAAATCGGCAAAGGCGCAGCCCGTGCTCCAGCCGGGATGGGCGACCCTGGCCTGTTGCCCGATTTCGTCGAAGGTACCGTCGCCGCGGTTGTTGTACAGTCTATTGGGGCCGTGATTGGTGATATAGAGATCTACATCGCCGTCGCCGTCGTAATCGCCGCTGCAGCACCCCATGCCGTAGCTGGTGTCGGCGGCCCCGCCGGCTCCGGGCACGGCGGTAAAGTTCCAGGTCCCTTGCGGGGCGCCGTCGTTGCGGTACAGGGCGTTAGCCGGGAGGGCAGGCGGAGAAGGGGTGCCGGGAAGAGGGGCGCCATTGACCAGATAGAGGTCGAAATCGCCGTCGCCATCACTGTCGAAAAGGGCCAGGCCGGCTCCCATGGTCTCGGGCAGGTATTTGCGCTGGGCGGCACCGGTATAGTGTACGAAATTCACCCCGGCAGCAAGCGTCACATCGGTAAAAGTTGGCTGGGCCGGCAGGCGGGAAGGAGCCCCAAAAAGCAATAAGCCTGCCGCCAGCCACCGGCTGGAGGTGCGACGAATCTCGATGAGACGAACCATAGGGCAATTGCAGAGTTTTGGGTGGAGGTGGACTCTGGAGCGTTTTGCCGAATTGGAGGAGCACCTCGAACCCGAATAGTACGCTTCGGTCAGCCCCATGGGGTTCAGGGCTTTGGACGGGTGGTGAATGAAACGCTATAAAGTTCGCTCTGCGGTTGCTGGTGGGCCTGCAGACGGATAAATAGATTTTGCGTGCCGCCAACTACTGTTGCCAGTGCCCGCACGGGTATAGCTACTTGGCGTCGCTGCCCGGGTGCCAAATCCTCCAGAGACACCCGGGCGTCAAAGGCCAAACCCGCCGGGGCACTCGAGCGCAGTAGAAGGCGGATAGAGGAATAGGGGTGAGGGGCGGAATTGGTTATGACCAGATGTAGAGTGCCCTGCTGGCCTGCAGTTAGGTAATCGGCCCCAAAAGGCGGGCGAAAATCCAACTGTTCAAGGAAGAGACCGGCTGGCGCCGAGGTGGCTGTTGCCGTGGCCGGCGGCCGTCCCAGATAAGCCAACTCGGCGTCTTGGGGGGCTATGTAAGCAATTGTTCCGTCGGTCAGGGCTAGGCCCCAGATATCGGGTTGGGGGCGTGCGACTAAACGGTAAATACGGTCGGGCTGGATAGTGCCCAGGGCGGGAGCGGTCAGATATTGGTCGGCAAAGAAGGGCACCTCTGCAAAACGATAATACTGGTGCAGGAATTGGCTGGGGAGGACATGATGGGTCTGGTGGTAATTGGCCAGCGGCACGGAAATTTCAATAGTGGTGGCCTGGTCGCGGGCAAAAGTTTCCAGTCCCAGGTCCCGGGGTAGGTTGATGCTGATCTGGCCCTGGGCATTGGCCACCCAGGCGCGCTGGCGGCCGCCGGCCCTGATTTCCACCGTGGCTCCGGCAGCTGGCTCGGGGTGAGGGGCTTGGCGTATCATGGTTTGGTGCACTTGCAGGCGTTCTTTTTCGATGATCTCGGGCAATAGCCAACCGGTGTAGCCACCATCCTGGTAAGCCGTTGCCAGTGAAACCAGACCGAGCAAGTGGGTGGCGACAGTCGCCGGGATCCAGAACTGGCCTAGTCGCAGAGCGCCGACCAGAGTTCCCCACTGCAATAACAGACCTCCACCTATAAAGCCTCGTATCTTCTTTTCGCGTCGGACCAATTGGCTGCGGCCCTTTGCCAGATCCTGCTGGGGTCTGTGCAGGACGGCCAGGCTAAACACGGGTCGTGCCGGAGTCGGCGCCTGGCCCAGGGCAATCTCATAGGTCCCCGGTCGCTGTGCCATTATTTTTTCGCCCGGGCCCAGATCCTGGATACTGGTGTGATAGCATCCGTTGAACCAGAAGCCGCAAAAGGCCAACAACAGGATTTGCATCATAATGAGATAGTCGGAGTGGCGAGTCAGGCAAATAGGCCTTTGGACAACCCAGGGGAACGGTGGGCACAGAGCTGGTCTGTAAAAGGCAAGGTAAAATAGGGGGGCCGCCCGAGCAAGGTCCCCAGTTGTCTCGTAGGTAAAGACGACCGAGGGTTGTTAAAAGAGCCTAAAGTCGATCGGAAACCGCCCGGCCAAAAGTCTAATTATAGCTTGACAGACCCAGATTGTCGGCGTATTATGGAAACGTTTTCAGAAAAATTCAGGGGCTCGCCGCTGGTGATTTGTCCAATTGCAAATCAGGCTGCGGGCGCCCACTCTAGAGGCGTCTCGATGATGATCAGACACATTCTCCTCGCTCTTTTGGTTGGGGCAGGGGCCGCAGGGGCCCAAAACACCTTTACAGTTGAGGATTGGACCGAGGAGGTCGGTGGTGACGTGCAGGTCGATAGCACGGGTGCGTTGGTCCTGGGCAGGGTTAATCCCGAGGACAATCTGGCCTTGCAGAAGCCGGCTGTAGACCACACTGGACAGACCGCGCGGGTAACCGATGGTAATTTTACCCGCAATTCGGCCTGGAATAGCCTGACCTCAGGAGCGTTCAATTTTTTCGTCCAGGTCGATCTAGAAGAACCCCGCCTGGTAGACCGGGTGGTGGTGGCGCCGGTGCGCGATAACGATATCGATTTTATGAAGGGCTACAGCATTCAGACTTCGACCGATAATATCGTCTTCAGCGAACAAGTCCTCAATACGCGCAACTTAAACAATCTGATCGATACTACCTTTGCCCCGGTAACAGCTCGCTATATCCGGGTCCAGGTCAAGGCCATCGACCGGGTGCACAACGTCCAAATGAGCGAGTTGGAAGTGTATGGCGGTGGTTTTTTAAGCGCCAATACGGTGGGTTTACCTGTACTTGATATAGGTGAGGGGGTGGCCAAGAACCTGGGGCAGGTGAGTTGGACCGCCGATACCCCAGAAGGCACCTCGCTGACCCTGCAATTTCGCAGCGGATCCACGGCTAGTCCCGACGGTTCCTGGAGCGATTGGACAGAGCCTATAGACTCGGGGGCGGGTGTGTTGCTCGATTTGCCCGAGCCTCGACGCTACTTGCAGTATCAAGTCAATCTACAGACCTCTGATCCGGGGTTGGCGCCGCGGTTGCAACTCTTGGAAATAGATTTGGACGAGCCTCTGGCCGATGGGGTAAGTGCCGAAGTGGTGCGCGATACGGCCCTAGACGAAGCCGCTGATTCTCTAGCGGTGGACGAAGCTCCGGTTGGTCAGGCGCGCAATTTTCTCTACCGCGCCCAAGTCAATATGGGGGCTGGCACGGGTTTTGACGTGCTGCGCCTGGGAATGCCGAACCGGGCGACGGTAAATTTCGTCCGCCTCGACGGGCAAAACCTCGACGGGCAATGGCCCACTGGCGAGCAGATTGTGGATATCGTCCTAGATCAGTCGTTGAACCAGGATGCGCTCATCGAGATCGGTTTCAGTATCGTCCTATTCGATGAACGCAATGTTTTCTCCGGGCAGGTCCTCGATCAGAATCGGCCCAATAATCCCCAAGTGATCGCACCCGGGGATGGCCGCGACGAGTCCCTGGCCGTATTCGGGGTAGGTCTGCTGGAGCGGGTTCTGGACAAAGGGGCCTTTAGTGTAACACCCAATCCCTTTTCGCCCGATGGCGACCAGTTATTCGACCGGGTTCAGTTTAGCTATGAATTGGCCAAATTGAGCATTGAACGCCCGGTGAGTCTGCGCATTTTTGATTTGACCGGTCGGCCCGTGCGCCGCATCGACACGATGCAAAAGAGCGGGGCCCAAATCGTCGAGTGGGACGGGATGGACCAAGAGGGCGAAATAGTGCCCCCGGGGCTCTATCTTTTCCAGTTGGATATCGACAGTGGTGAAGGGGTATCGGTGAACGGGACTGTTGGTGTTTCCTATTGAGCAGGAAAACTATTGCTTAGGATGCGGGGTTTCGAGCTAATGTACCGAGTAATTCTACTGGCGACCTTGCTGGCTTTGGGCCTGCAAAGTCCGGCCCGTGCGGCTTTTGAGACGCTGGGTCAATCGACCCAGGCTAGTGCCATGGCAGGTGCCTATGCGGTTCATGCCGCCGATGCCACTGCGTTGTGGTACAATCCAGCCGGTCTTGCCCAGACCGGACAGCGCCAGGTGCTGCTGGATTACGCCCGGCTCTTTCCCGGCCTGGACGTGGGACCCGATATCAATTCCTGGTCCTTGGGGTATGTGCAGCATTTGGCCGGCGGCACCGTGGGCTTGGGGTTGGCGGGTTTAAGCGCCGATTTCTATAGCGAAAACGCTCTGGCCTTGGGCTACGGGTTGCAAGTGGGCAGCCGGCTGCAAGTGGGGCTGGGGCTGCGGTTCCTGAGCTGGTCGGCAGACGGCTATCGCGACCCTTCTGGGGCGCGGGATCCCGATCGTTCGGGGTCGGGGCTGGGGGTCGATTTGGGGCTGCGAGCTCCACTGGTTCGCTGGCGCGAAGGCCTGTTCAGCGCCGCTTTCGTTGGCCAAAACCTGAACGAACCGGATATCTCCGAAGGAGGGGGCACGGGCATCCCTCGGCACCTTGTTTTGGGATTGGCCTACGACGATGCGGTCTACGGTTTGGAAGCCAATATGGTGTGGGTCGACGGCGATCAACGACTGCGCGTCGGCGGGGAATACAAAATGGGAGGGCGCTACGATGTTCGTTTGCGCCTGGGCGCCTCAGGGTTGGCCGGAGACGGGGCCGGAGGTCAGGTCGACGGCGGGCTGGGGCTGAAACGCGGTTCCTGGTTGCTCAACTATGCCTACGGTTATGCAGCCGAAATTGACGCCGACGGCAGCCAGCGTTTTTCACTGGCCTACCAATTCTGAGCTTTGACAAAAGCGGTTTTGCCTTGGGTATGATCGATAAAAAATCTTTGCTTCTGGGATGGGCTCTGCTAGGCGTGGCGGCTCTATTGATGCCCGTGGGCGCCGATGACGAAAAGCTCAAAGAGGGCGAAGAGACCCCTCGGTACCCCAACTACACCTACGAAGAAGAGACGCCGACTGAGACCTGGGAAGTCCCCGGTTCGAGTTCGGGCTTATTCTTTGAACAACATCAGTACGGCGACCCCTTCATCGGGCGTTGGCAGGCCGATTACCTGAACTACGGCTGGAAAGATTACGAGAATTACCGCCTCAATACCACGCCTTATCTGCGTACCTACGATACTTTTGGTAATTTTATCGCCGACGGCTATGAAATCTTCAGCCTGCAAGAATACCGCACCCGCACGCCGCAGTTGGGCAGTCTGGGACGCAAAGGGCAGTTCTACCAGAATTGGTTGCGCCATCTAGTCATTGCCGACGATGCCTATGGCGGGTGGAATACGCGGTTGATGGTGGGAGATTTTATCCACACGACCTTCACTCCCTTAACGTTGGATATGACATCTTTCAACGGCGTCCGTTTCGATGCCATCTCTACTGGTCACCAACAGTTGACATTGATTGTCTCGCGTATTTCCGATCCGCTTAGGGTCAGCGTTTCCGGGCGCACCGACCTGGGGGTCACTGGTTTGCGCGGCAATGTCGATGACGGTGCCTATCTGCTCGGCGGACATTGGGAAAATAATGTCGGCGAAGCTCTCGTGTTGGGGGCCACCTATGTCAATGTGCATCGCTTTGACGGCAAACGCGGTGTGCGGACCAATAGCCGCAAGGGGCTGGCCCCCCAGAATACGGTGCCTCAAACCCTGATCGTGCGGTTCGAGGACGACTCGCCGAGCGATGGGGTCGGCGGTGCCGCTCTCTTCGAAATAGTGGCCCGAATCAGCCTGGCCCCGGAAATCGACGGGGAAGAAGCCACCGTAATCGAAGTTCGCCCCAGTTCCATCGCCACCTCACCGGGGGCCGTGCAGTTTGAGCGGCATGTTGAGGTAAGCGGTTTTTTCCGCAACGAAGACGGCTTCAATCAGGCCAATTTCGTCGATTATATTTTTGACGTGGACGAAGGGGCTACCGACGTCGAGTTTGCCGCTCTGGTCGCCAATGACTACAAAATATCGATGCGCCAGACCCACTTCTTCGTCACCGATCCGGCGCGTGGCAGCGGCGAAAACAGGGAAACCGCTTTCGCCACCGTTCGCCGGGCCGAGGGCAATGTGATCGATATGTCCAACAAGGACCTGATCCATTTTGATTACGGTCTGGCCACCGGCGTGGAGGTGATGGGGGTCAACGGCAAGCTGTCGATCCCCGGGCTCGATATCCACGGCGAGATCGTCAAGAGCAATAATTATCTGCAATATCCCACGGTGTTGGGGCGGCGCAGCAAATTCGATGATAGCGCCGGGTATCTGACCATTGCCAAGGATCTGCCGGGTGTCACGCTGGGGGCCGAACTGTTCTCCATTGGCCCTAAATTCACTTCGTACAATCCCCACCCGGAATCTTCCACCGATCCCTTGGGTGAGGTCTTTTTCTTTAACGAAGCACGGCAACAATTCTACCGCGGCTCCGGCACCCTTACCAGCAATCCCTATTACGTGTTGGTGGACGACAACGACAATATGCTCTACAACGAGCGCCCCGATAATTGGTTGGCCCAGGGCAACCCCTTTGAAGGGAATATTTTTCCGTTTTTCGATCTCGATCAGGACGGGCACCAGGACACCAACCGGAATCGCAATGCCTTTGCCGATTACGACGAACCTTTCCTGATGTATTTTACCGATCCGGAAGAGTTTTATTTTGGCGACGACTACAATAACAACTTCGTCACCGACGCCTGGGAAGACGATCAGCTCTCCAATTATCCCTATTACAAGGATGAACGCGGCAAGCATTTTTCGACCACTCTGCACCCCAGTGCAGGGGTGAGCCTTAAGGTTGGGCGCTACGATGTCGAGCAAATTGCCGCCGCTGGCGATAACGAGGTAACCTATGGGCGCCTCGACCTCGACCGCACGGTCAGACAGGTGCGAGTGCGTTGGCAGCACGAGACCAAGGATATCGAGGACAATATCCGTAATGATTATACCCGCTATCGCCTGCGTGAGGGGATTGGCGGCTATACCGCCAATTTCGTCGAGGATCGGTTGGAAGCCCGCGACAGCTTTGTAAATCGCGGCTTGATCAAAGTCGAGTTCTGGCCGCTTGACAAGTGGTATCTGGAGGGAAAGTTCCGCTATGAGCTCAACCACCAGCGCCAGCTGTCGGGCCCCGAGGGGATTCTGCAGGAAGAGAACGATATAGATTTCTTCGGTTCCGTATTCCGCACCCATTACCAGCATCGCTGGGGCAACTTGAGTGTGCAACCCCGTTTCAAACTGCTCTATCGCCAGTTGGATCGCACACCGGGGAAAGACCTTACTATAGAAGAGCTGCAAATTATCCCTATTTTGCGGGCCGACTACCAAGTTACGAGCCAATCGCAGTTGCGCCTGGGACTGCAGGGGATTCCCGGGCTCAAGGAAAGGCGGCGCGATTTCGTCGATAGGGGCAATGATTCGGACCGTGTCAGCTGGACGCTTATGTGGTTTAGCGAATCCGAATATGAAGGTTACCGAATAGGGACCGAAATCGGTGTCTTGCGCCGTGAAATTGATTTCGACGAAGCCAATAAACAGGATACCAAATTTACTCGTTTCTTCATCCGCATGGTCTCGGCAATTGGGGGTACGGTGCGATGAGGAGGCTGAGACGAATGCGACGTCAGTGGTGCTGGGTACTGCTTTCAATGGTCCTGTTATGTCCGCTTCAGGTCGTGGGGCAGGGCGAGGAATCGGAACGGGGGCAGGAGGACTTGCTGCTTACCAAAGGGCGCTTCCGCGATCCCTTTCTCTCCCGATTTGATGCGCCCTACCTGAATTACGGCTGGACCGATTACGAGAACTACCGCGAAGCTATTCCCATTTTCAAGCGCTACGACGCGCTGGGCAACTATCTTACTGAAGGCTACGAAATCTTCCGCATGGAGGAATTTCGTGCCGCCTCGGCCAATCAGCCGGGCAGTATCCTGCTCAAAGGGCGTTTCTACCAGAACTGGATGCGCCATTTGGTCGTGGCCGACGATGCCTACGGTGGTTGGTCGACCCGGATCACAGTGGGAGACGCCATTCGCACCCGTTTCACGCCTTTGACGCTGGACCTGTCGCGTTACAATGGCATTCGTTGGGATGAAGCATCGGCAAATAACCGTTTCACGATTATCGTCTCGCGCTTTTCCGACCCGGTCAAATTAGACCTGAAGAATCAGTTGGGACCTGGCGGTAAAAGAGTGGCCGTGACCGATGGGCTGTATTTGATGGGTGGGCATTGGGAGAGTCATCTGGGTGACTTTCTCGTCCTTGGCGCCACGTATATAAATATGCATCGCTTTGATAGCTCGCGCGGTTTCACGACCAATACCCGCAAGGGCCTGGCCCCCCCGCATACCACGCCGACGCAGTTGACGGTGCGTTTCCAGGACGACTCGCCCGAAGATAATTTCGGCGGTGCCGTGGTTTTCGAGGTCCAAGGCACGGCTCGAATTGTCGAAGAAGGGGTTGAACGTTTCGAGACGATCGAACCACGGCAGATCGAGCAGTCCGACGGCGTCATCGTAGGGCCGCGGCATCTGGAGGCCAGCGGTCTATACCAGGATCGCAATGGTTTCCGCCTGCCGGTGAGCATCGATTATCACTTTGACGTACCAGACAGCACAGTGGGGGTGACTATTGCGGCGGTAGTGGCCAACGACTACCGCATCCTCATTGGCCAGGACCACGATTTTTTCGATACCTCGCGCGATCGCAGCGAAAGCCGCACGACACCGTTTCTACCCGTTCGCCGCGCCGAAGACAACGTCGTCGATCTGTCCAATAAACGCCGGGTGGTTTTTGAGCACGGCATGCAGACCGGGCAGGAAATAGTCGGCATCAATGCGCAGTTGAAAGTCAAGGGCTTCGATGTCAAAGGGGAAGTGGCCCGCAGCACCGACTATTTCCAATACGCCTCTAAAATCGGTTCGCGCGACGAATTTGACGATTTTGGCGGGTATTTGACGATAAGCAAGAAATTGCCGGGGGTGGTATTGGGAGCCGAAGGCTTTTATATCGGTCCCAAATACAATAGTTACGCCAGCCGCAGCCAAGCCCGTGTTATTGCCGAATCGAGCCCTGAACTGGGGGACGACGGGGTCGAATTGAATGTCGGGGATGGGCGCAGCTTGGGGCCGTCCTATTACTTTAATTCACCGCGGCAGGATCCCATAAGTACCGATGCCACCGAGGGCGGCAACCGCACCAATACCCCAATCTATGCCCTCGTAGACGACAACGACGATATGGATCAGTGGCCCGACGACTGGGTGCAGGATTGGGATATTGCCAACCGCGAAATCAAATATCTCGAATCCGATGCGGGTATCTATCCCTTCTTCGATTTCGATGCCGATGGGTACGCCGATAACAACCGCAATCGCAATCAACTCGCCGATTCGGAAGAAGCCTTCCTCATGTACTTCACCGATCCACGTGAATTCTACTGGGGGGACGATTTCAACAATAATTTTATCCTCGACGCTTGGGAAGACGACGATCAACCGAATTATCCCTATTTCAAGGATGAAAAAGGCTATCATATTACCGCCACGACCCAGCTGGCCGAGGGGGTTCAGTTCACTTTTGGGCGTTACGATGTCGATCAGATAGCCGGGGGCAATAGCAACGAAGTGACCTACGGGCGTCTGCGTTTGCAGCGTCAATTGAGTGGGAGTTGGTGGGGCCGTTGGGACCACGAGGCCAAGACGGTGGAAGACGGTATCGCCAACCCGTATTTCGATTTCCGCATCCAGGAACTGAGTGGCGGTCGGTTGGTGCCGACCCAATTTTACTTCGCCGACTTTTTGGATGCCCGTGACAGCTTTATCCACCGTGGCCTTTTCCACGCCCGCTTCAGGCCCCGGGAGAGTTGGAATTTAAACGCCAAGTGGCGCTACGAATTCAACCACCAGCGCGCCATTGCCTTTGACAACGGCGACCAGCAAATAAAAGACGATCTGGATTATATTGGTTTCTTGGTCAAAGGGGATTATACCCGACATCTGGGCAAGTTGGCGGTCATGCCGCGTTTTAAAGTCCAGTATCAACGTCGCGAGCGCCAAAGCATTGGGTTGGCTTTTCTTGAGGAATTGATGGTAGTGCCCATTTTGCGTTTGGATTATCATCTGACTTCGCGCTCGCAGATCCGCCTGGGGGCCCAGGGGATGCCGTTGCTGGTCGATCGGCGTATTGACTATCGGGATCGCGACAACGATGCCAAGAAACAGACCTATGTATTGGCCTGGTTCAATCAGTCCGATTACAGCGGCTACAAGATCGGCACCGAAGCCGGGGCCGAGTACCAGTTGACCGATTTCGATGTCGCTGGCCGCAGCGATGAGAGTTTTGTGCGCTATTTCGTGCGCATGATAGCCGGGGTCGGCTCCGTCAGATAAAACGCCGGCAGGGATTTGGCCTATGTTATTTACCACATTGATCGGCGCATTGCTCGTTTCCGGCATTGCCTTCAGCACGCTTGTCCCTTCGGACGAGACGCTGCGTATCGCTTTTGACCGCGGCCAGCGTTTTTACGTGATCGAAGATTACGTCCAGGCGATCGATAAATTCGAGGTCGTCAAACAGGCCGAGGACAGCCGCTTTGTCGATGAAACCCAGGTGCTGATCCAGGTGGGTGAGCTCGATTTTCCCGTCAAAGTGGCGGCTACTTTCCAGTTGGCCAATTCGCACCGCAATCTGGCCGTTACTCTGCTGGACAAGGCCGCCCGCGAGCGCAAGCAGCATAAGGTAGATTCGTTGCAGACCGAGGCTCGGGAAAATTTCCTCAAAGCTGCTACCTACTATAAAGAAGCTGCGGAAATTACCGATTTGTTGGAGATCCGAGTCCTTTCCCAGTACCAGTTGATAAAAACTAATTTCCAGTCCGAAGATTATCTGGGCGTCATCGACGCGGCTCAGGTGCTTATCGACCGCTTCCCCGAAAGCGATTATGTCGATGAGGCCCTCTATGAAATGGGATGGGCCCACTACAATTTACAGCAATTCGATCAGGCCATTGCCGCTTTCGGCCGTCTCGATGCAGAGAATACAGCCGACTACCGCATTGACCGGGCCCAGTTCCAAGTTGGCAAGAGCTACTACGAACAGGGGAAAAACCAGGAGGCGCGCGACGCACTGGGGCGCCTGGTGGGGAAATACGATTTTAGCTATCTAAGCGATGCCGACCGGGTCAAGATGGAGGCCCAAAAGCTCAGCGGCGTGGTCAAAGAGACTGCCCTGGAGTTGGTGGCCAAAGCTCAATTGCTTATTGGCGATACCTATACGACAGAAGGCGATGTGGAGGCGGCCGAGACGGCGTATCGGCGGGTGATTGAAGGATTTTCTCAGGAACGCAATTTGGTCGAAGATGCCTACGTCAAAATAGGCCGAGCCCATATTGAAGGGGGCGACCTGGAGAGCGGCGCCCAGGTTTACCGTCGTTCCATAGACGAGGTCTCCGATCCTGGTTTTCGCGCCCGCATGCAGGCCCGGGTGGGCCGCGCCTACTACGAGAACAAAGCTTTTGAGAAGGCCCTGACCGAATACGGGATTTACATCAACGCCTACGGGCAGTTGGCCCGCGAGGGCGGACTGGGGCTGGATCGGGCCCATTTTCAAATGGCCCAGAGTCTATTTGAATTGGGGGAAGAAAAGCGGCGGGCAGGGGAAACCGCAGCCAGCGCCGAGTATTTTTCTCGTTCCGAGGCGGCCTACCGTCAGGTGGTAAGCGATTTTCCCACTACCGACTTGCAGGCCGAAAGCCTGTTTGGGGCCGGTTTAGCCGCCCAGCAACGAGGCGGCGACGAAGGCCTGGAAACGGCCCTGGACCTGTTCGGTCGCATCCGTTCGCAATTATCTCATCGGGCCGATATGGCCAACCGGGCCCATTTGCAGATGGCGCGCATTCATTTTGTGCGCAAAGAGTACGCTTCTTCGGCAGCCGAATATGAGAGCTACCTGGAGCAAAACCCGGACAGCAAGAACCGAGACCAGTTGGCTTTGGAACTGGCCCTGGTGTATCGCGACGCCCAGCAGTTTGACGAGGCCTATGCCAGCATTCAGAGTATAACTGCTGGGTCAAAGGTATGGCAGAAGGCCGGCCTTATGGGTGGAGAATTCCTCTTGCGGCAGGGACGTTTACCCGCGGCGGCCAACCTGTTGCAGCAGGCTCTGGATGTCTATGAGGAGGAAGAGGTCCCTGCTGAGCTGTACTATGTGCAAGCTCGGGTAAGATTTGAACAAGGGGAATTCGGTCAATCGGTCGATGCCTTTACCAAGACCCTAGAGCACACCGATAAGGCGGGAATCGCCCAAGGAGCACGCCTGGGCCGCGGCACGGCTTATTATCAAATGGACGATTTTCCCGGAGCCATTGCCGATCTGGAAGCCTTGCTGACCGAACAGCCTCCGGCCACCATGAAGGACCAGGCGCACCGCTTGCTGGGGCAGTGCTATGTGAAGATGGGCCGCCGGGCCGAGGCCATTGAGGATTACCAGGCCATTATCGAGGCCAGCCAAGATCCGCGCGAACGGGCCGAATTCCGCCTGCTGTTGGCCGAATTGTATTATAGCCTAGAACGCTACGAGGAGACCATTGAAAATTGCCGCCTCTTATTAGACGATTCCTTTGAGGATTCACCCAAAGAGCGCGGTTATCTGCTCAAAGAGCGGGCCTATTTCGTCATCGGCGATTCCTATACTCGCTTGGAAGACAACGAAAAGGCCAGCCAGACCTTTGCCCAGGCTCTGCAGCGCTACCCGCGGTCAAGTCTGCGTCCCGACCTGCTCTTTGGGCAGGCCGTTTCTACCTTTGCCCTGGGTGAATCGGATAAGGTGATCCCCCTGTTGGAGGATTTCATCAATGCCTATCCGACCAATCCCAATCGGGAGAATGCCTACTACTTCCTGGCTTATGCCCATTTGCAGGAGACCAAATTCGAGCGCGCTGCGCATTGGTTTGGCCGCTTGGTCGATGAGTTTCCCAATAGCCAGGTCGGTTCCGAGGCCCTGTTTCAAAAGGCCGAGAACTTGTTCAATTTGGGTCGCTTCGACGAGGCGGCGCAGTCGTACCAAGTGATTATCGCCGACCATACGGAGTCGGAATTTGTCGATAACGCCAATTACAACCTGGGGTGGTGTTTTTTCGAATTGGAGCGCAAAGAGGAAGCCATTACCCAGTTTTCTGGCCTGCTGGAGCGTTTTCCCAACAGTCCCTTTGCCCCCAGCGCTCAGTTTACCCTGGGGGATTATTACTTCAACCAGAAAGCCTACGACGATGCTTCTGTGGCCTATAAAAAGGTCGTAGCCCAGTATCCTCAATCCGATATGGTGGTCGAGGCCAAGGAGTTGCTGGTTGAATTGGAGGAGATCCAGGCCTATCTCAAATACGAGAATGCCATGGCTCTTTTCGATAGCGAACAGTACGATCAAGCGGCAGTGGCCCTGCGGGAGGTCGTGACGGCCTATCCATCGACCGAAACCCGAGCCGGGGCCATGGCCAATCTCGGCATGAGTTACGAGTTTTTACGCCAGTGGAAAGATGCGGCCGAAGTGTATGAGGACTTGGTCGAATCCTACGGCGACGAACCCCAAAGTACGGCGGCGGTGGTCTTTGCCCAGGAGCATTTGAATTGGATCGTCAAGAACCGCCTGTAGAAACTACTAGCCGAATTTTGCACAGCCTGGTCACGGGCTAGGGAAGGAGAATTGCGGCAATGCTGGAATTGATACAAAGCGGCGGAGAGGTCATGGTCATTCTGGTGATCATGTCGGTCGTAGCTCTGGCCGTCTTGCTGGAGCGGCTGATCGTCTTGCACCGCGCTCCCAGCGAAGAACAGATTGAGCAGGATCTGGAAGCCATGGAGGCTATCGTCGATCAACAGGGAGAAGCGGCGGCAGCTGAGCACTGCTCCCAGGGACGAGGTTTTACCAATTACGTCTTTGGCGCTTTGATGAAGCGCTTTGACGTCCTGGTTTTGGAGGAGCGGGATATCGACGATATTCGCGACGAATTGGCGGTCACAACCACCGAGATGTCGCGCAAATACCTAGGGCGTTTCCTGCTGGTGCTGTCCACTATTGGAACCGTGGCCCCGCTGCTGGGATTGCTGGGAACCATCCTCGGTATGATAACGGCTTTTGAAGCTATCGCCCGGGCCGGTACCGGTGACCCGCAGGTGGTGGCCGGCGGTATATCGACGGCCTTGTTGACTACGGCCGGCGGTCTTATAATCGCCATCCCGTCGATTATTTTTTACCGCTATCTAGCCAACAAAGCCGAAGCCGTCGTCGAACGCGGCGAGCTCTATTTCCACGCGTTCGGCAATACGCTGATCAAATCCAATCCCAATCTGAAAGTCGAACGGGGCTGAGCCGCACAAGGGCATGCAGAGCAAAAAGAAAAAATGGGCCTTGCGCAAAGGGTCGCTGCTGCAGGATGACGCTGTCGATTTAACACCGTTAATCGATTGCGTGTTCATGCTGTTGATCTTCTTTATGGTGACTACTGTATTCATCACCTCCAAGGGGCTCAATGTAGATATGCCCAAGGCCTCCAGTGCTGAAAGCCAACCGGGCAAGGATATCAACCTGATCGTCGAAGAGGACGGGGTTTTGGAACTCAATGGTGAAGTCGTCACGATTGAGGTCTTGCCCGAGGAATTGGCCCGTCTCAAGGAGCAGCTCGAGACGGAGAATATGATCCTGCAGGCACATCCCACCACGGTGCACAGCACTATCGTCGATATCGTTGATATCGCTCGTGAGCAGGGGTTGGAAGGCATTGCCTTCGCCCGCGAGGAATAATATGGCGCATGTGATACGAGGCTCTATCAAAGGATTGAGGCTGGTGCTTATGGCTGCCGCCTTGGGGTGGGCTGGATGCGGCAGCGACGATTCTATCTCGACGCGTTCGGCGGCGCAGAAACTGCGTCCAGACGCTGGAGAGGACCAGCAAGTTCTGGTTGGCACTGCTGTCACACTGGACGGCAGCGGTTCGCAAGGAGGCAATCTGTCCTACGAATGGGAGAGCTTGTCGAGCCAGGTGCAGTTGGATGCGACCAATCAGGCGATGGCCCACTTTACCGCCGATCAGGCCGGGGTTTTCCCCTTTTTGCTGTGGGTCCGCAATCGGGAATTCGGCGATACTTGGGTGTCCAGTTTAGTGGTAGTGACTGTGCGTCAATCGGACCAGCAGCCCGCCGATCTGGGGGAAGGGGTCGCGATCCCGGCTGGTTTTACGGTTATCGGCACCAATGCCGAGGATTTGCCCGACGTGCGCTTTGCCAGTGAAGCGCCTGGGTTGTTGATTTTTGTCGATGACTTTGCGATGGATCGATACGAGGTGACCAACGGCCAGTACCGAGAATTCCTTGAGGCTAACCCGAGGCCGCACGATTTTGCCGACCTGGAGGGGTTTGGCGGCGATAATCAGCCGGTGGTGGGCGTCTCCTGGCAGGACGCCCAGGATTACTGCGGCTGGGTGGGCAAGCGCTTGCCTAGCGAATTCGAGTGGGAATACGCCGCCCGCGGTATCGATGGGATAGTCTTGGAAGACGAATTCGCCGGGATCAAAAGTCGCTACCAGTCTGCCTTTAACGCGGCAACCAACCGCAATACTTTCCGCGATTCGGACGCCAGCGAAAATTTCGAAGCCGAGGTTCTGGGCCTGGTGTCAGGGGCTATCGCCAACGGCGGGCAGGCGCTCTATCCGTGGGGCGGCGACCGCCCGGACGCGGCCCAGGCCAATTTTGGCGGTGATATTTCGGGCCAGGTGAGACATACCGTCGATGTCGGCAGTTATCCGCTGGGCGAAGGGCGTTTCGGCACCCGTGATATGGCGGGCAATGTCTGGGAATGGACGGCCGATGAATACGACGAACGGCTCTACGAGATTTTGAGCCGCGGTATTGGCAGCGGCATTTCTGGTGTCGTGCGCGATACCGAACGGGGCAAACAGAATAACGAATTTCCCGATTTCTCCCTGCGCGATATCGTACCCAACAACCCCCGGGCCGATGAAGCGGCCGAATCTGTCGCTCGGGTTATCCGCGGCGGCAGCTGGATCGACGGCGATTTGGGGGTGCGTTCCACCAACCGTGGCTCAGTGAGCCCGGCCACTCGGGCGAGCCATCTCGGTTTTCGCTGCGCTCAATGAGGTTTTATGGCTCGAGGCTTTGAAGAATCGGAAGGGGTCGAACTCAACCTGACCCCAATGATCGACTGCGTCTTCCTGCTGTTGATTTTTTTCATGGTCACGACGGTATTTACCTCTGCGGCCGGGTTGAAAATCGAGTTGCCGCAGGCGGAGAACTGGCAAAAGATCAAGGAGACCAAGCTATTCCTGTCTGTCGATGAAGACGGACGAATGGAATTGAACAGCAAAGTGGTCACTAAATCGTCTCTGACCAGTGTCTTGATGGCGGAGAAGACCCGCACCCGTACAGTGACTCTAATCATCAAGGCCGATAAAGAATCGCAGCACGTCTATACGCTCGATATTATGGAGATCGCCAAGAATCTTGGCATTGAGACCATTTCTCTCGCTGTGGATCAGGAAGAGGGCGGGGCGGTGCCCATTGGCACCGGTGGTTAGCCGGGTTTCGACGTCCTCCCAGAATATTGTTTCGAGGGGGCGTTTCAATCTTTACAAGGCGGTGTTAGTATGGCAGTAAGCGCAAGGTTTCAAGGGCCGGCCCACGGGCTGGATTTGAACCAACTGCTCAATAAGGGCCTCAAAATTACGGTTATCTGCGCGTTGGTGGCGTTGGCGGCGCATTCGGCCTTTCTGGTGCGCTCGCTCGATTGGGGTAAAGAGGAAATATCTAAGCCACTGACCACCCGCTTCGTGCAGCGCCAGCCGCGTTTGACTAAACCCATGGAGATGCGCAAAAAGCCCAAACCGCGACAGCGCAAAATGGTGCGCCAGCAGGTTAAATTGCAGGCCCGGACCACGCGCATGATGACCACCCAGGTGGGGGGCATCTCGCTGCGCTCATTGGCGGCCCCTGATGTCAGCCTCGACACCGGGGCCGAACTGGTGGCTATCGATTTGGGCAGCCGCACCGCCGATATTGGCGTGACCACCTCCAAGGAGCCCGACAACAAGATCGATATGCGTGAACAACTGCTCGATCTCAACTTTCTCGATACGGGCGAATATCAGGCCATGGTCATCCAGGACCCCAACGACAAGCGCAATATCCAGGGGTATTTCCACATCGCCCAGGCCTATTCAGCGCGGATGATCGAGAGCAAGATCCAGAGCTTTATTCGTTCTGGTGATTCGGGCACGTCGATGCTGCAGAACCCGCATGCGGTGCAGAATCTGGTCGACGCACTCAACGAATACACCAATATCCAAGCCGATTTCTCTTCGCGCATGCCGCTGTCGTCGCAGGAATTGATGCAGACCCCGTGGGTCTTCATCCCGGCGGTGAGTTTCACCCTGACCGAAGGGGAATTGTCCAATCTGGGCAAATACCTGCAGGGGGGCGGGTTTATCCTGGCCGATGCCGGAACAACGGTAGGGGGCAATACGGATTCCTTTCTGCGCTTGATGATCCGCGACGCGCTAGGCACAGTGGGGCAGCAGGCGCGCTTCAAGCGGTTGCCGTCGGACCATCCAGTATATCATACCTTTTTCGATTTCGACGGACCGCCGCGGGCCTTATTGGGGGGGCCGGGCATTGGCGCCAGCACGGCGGGGGAAGGGCGCAACAACGTCGATTATCTGGTTGGGGTGGAGGTCGATGGTCGGTTGGCGGTGGTGATATCGTATCAGAATATCGGGGTCGCCTGGGAAAATCTGGGCTACCGCAACGATAAGGGATTGTATTCGGACAATACTCGACATTTGCAATTCGGTATCAATACGATCGTTTTTGCTCTGACCCAGGAAGGGTCTATAACCAACCGCGTTATGGAGATCGTGCGCTAAATGCGGCAGCTATTCAATTATATCTGGCCAGTGGGATTGGGCGGGCTTCTCGCCGTCCTGTTGCTGGTCGAGGACGGCGAGGCCCAATACGGCCTTTACGAGGCGCCCAAGGACCTCTCCGCGGTGGAGACGGGGTGGACGCCACATAGCCCTTTTCTGTTGCGTCCCAACACACTGATGGAGTATTCCAACTTCGGTTGGCGGCGCTATCGCGAGCGGGGCAGTGGCTTTGACTGGTTCCCTACCTACGATCAGTTGGGCGAGCCTTGGCTGGCCGGATCGGCTACCGTCTTCAGCTGGGTTGAGGATCGCACCCGCGCACCTGATTTTAGCTCAAATTTCAGTAAGAATTTGGGCCGCCATAACAATATCGCCATCGCCCGCGAGGATTTCACCAACGGGGCGGTACGGCTCATGGTGGGTGAGGCAGTGCGGACGACGTTTACCTCCCTGACGCTGGATATGTCGCGTTTTACCGGTATCCGCGGCGACGCGATTCTGGGACAGAACCACGAATTGGTCATTCTCGCTTCGCGCGCTTCCGACCCTATCCATCGGGTGCGTCTAAACACTATAGGTAATAATACTCGCGACCACGGCACCTTATTGGGCGGTGGGCATTGGCAGGGACGTTTTCTCCAGGGCGCCATGCATATAGGCGCCACCTTCGTCAACCACCACCGCTTCGACAGTTTGCAGGATGACGGCAATTTCCTCAAGGGTACTATGCCCAGGGAAATGGCACCCGATTCGGTCATGGTGCGCTACGTCGACGATTCGCCTCGGGGGGGCAGTCAAGGGGCTGCTGTATACGGCGGCCAGGTACGCATGACGTTGGTGCGGGCTTCGGGCGAAAACCGGGTGGTGCAGGGCATTCAGCCGGTAGTGGTTGCTTCCCAGGGTGTGCGGCGCGAGGATGATCGCTGGCTGGTCGAAGACGGGGCTTTCCTCGAGCACGTGGTCCCCGTGCCCAATACCGCAGTCGGCCTGGAGACCACCGCCGAGGTGGGGCAAGATTACCGCATTGCCGACCGGCAGGTGCATCGGGCGGTCGAGCGGGTAACCGTCAAAGAGGAAATTCGTCGCACGCCTCTGGTGACCCGACAGCGAGCCGATGGTCAGGGCGGGGATAAAGTTGAGACGATCGCTCTTGATTACGGCCTTCCCTCGGCACAGAATATATCGGGCCTAAACGGAAAACTGGCCTTGGGCAAATTTAATTTCGATTGGGAATTCGCCCGTTCTACAGTCCACGTACAGTTCCCCGAAGAACAGGTAGGTACGCGCGATTCCTATTCGGGCAATGCCTATTTTGCCCGCGGCAACCGTTCGTGGGGCTGGTTGGATTTGGGCGGCGAGTATTTTTCTATCAGCCCCAAATATAGTTCCTATGCCCTGGACGACGGCAATTACCGTCTGGGCGACCATATCCAACCCGGGCGCGTCGATGTCATTGCAGGGGATTTTACCGGCAATAACCTGCAGTTCTATTTTAACGAATCCCAGCCCAATGTCTTCCGCTCGGGCAATGAGAAGCGCTATATGCTCTTCCCCCTGGTGGAGGATAACGACGACGATGACCAGTTCCGCGACCAGGGCCAGAACGACGAGCCGGTCATTGTCCGCACCCAACCCAACGAATCGGGCGTCTACCCCGGCTGGGATCTGGACAAGGACGGTGTGCCCGACTACAACCGCAACCGCAATAATATCCCCGATTTCGCCGAGCCTTTTTTCAAGTACTGGCAGGAGGAACAGGTGTTTTATTGGGGAGACGATTATAACCACAACGGCGTGTTAGATTATTTCGAAGACGATTCGCTGCCCGATTACCCGTATTACAAAGACGAGAAAGGGCATCACCTCTTTGTCGATCTGGCCACGCCAGTCAAGGGATTGCGCTTTAAAGTGGGGCGCATCCGGGTCGAGCAGATCGCCGGGCCGGGCGAGAATCGGGACGACTATGTATCGCTGCTCTACCGGCGGGTTTTCCCCGGGCGGGCCCGGTTGCAGTGGACCCACGAATTTAAGCAGGTCGAAGACGATATAGCCAATAATACCTTCCAGTACCTGTTGCAGGAGGACGAGGTCGATGTCGAAGGGTCGTATACTTCGGTCTTCGTCGAAGATGCTTTGAATATGCGCAATAGCACGGTCAACCGCGGCTATGTAGGGACCCAGTGGAGCCCGTTGCGCGGCCTGAACCTGCACAACAATCTGCGCTATGAGCTCAACAGCCAGAAGGCCGATCAGTTTGCCGACGGCGTGGTCCAGGAAGACGGCGATTTTAATACTTGGGCGATGGTCAATAAATTCGACTATACCTGGCGCTGGAAACGCTTGACCCTGCAACCCATGTTCAAGCATACCCTGCTCAAACAGGATTTGCTGGCCGGTACGGCCCCGGGGGGTATTCCCTCTTCTACCGATGTGGTCGACGGTATCTTTTCCTCCAGGGCCCGGGACGTGACTGAACTAGTGCCCATTTTTCACGCCGGTATCGATTTTACTGAACTGACCCGCCTCGAAGTAGGGATAGAAGGATTTCCTTTCTTCAAAGAGCGCTTTATCGACCGCGAGAACAGCTTGGCCGATTTCGACTCCGAAACGTACTTGGCCCAGATCAAAATGCGTGGGGTGAGCGGCGGTTTTGACGTTTTTATTGTCACCGGGATGCAGTATACCAAAAAAGAATTTGACGAGGCGGCCCTGCCTTCGGGCAGTTTCGTGCGCAGCTTTTTCCAGATTTTTGTCGGCGAACAGATTCTGGCGGCGGCCCAATAGTCAGCGGCCCCGCAACGCTATAGGAAGAGCCATGAAATACGAAATGAGACGCGAGGGGCGTGCAAAGCTGGCTGTTATTATAGCCGGCATAGCCCTGGTCCTGGTTGGGTGCTCGACGCCGGGATTTATTCATAATGTCCTGCCGGCGGTATACGATTTTAATTCCTATCTGGTCCCTGGGGCGACCCCTACAGGGGAGGAGGAATACAGCGCCAACGAGGATGGCTCGGTGACCTTCGACCGCGAAGGGTTGCGCGTTACTGTGCGCTATTTAAGCGATGCCGAACTCAACGATCGCTACCCCGATGTCTCGTTCCAGGATCGCTTTTCGGCCAATCCTTTTACCTATGGCAACTGGCGCGACCCCCATTTGGGGTATACGCCCAATCGCTTCACAGTATTCGAGATTGAAGTATATAATCCAGTATTACCCAAAGTCGAACTGTTTCCCGGCCAGGTCGGTCTGCGCACCAGCCTGGGCGAGGAATTCATTTATTATTCGATCAATCGAGAAGACTCGGATAATAGCTTCGAGGATTTCTATACGCTTATCCGCGGCCCGGGAGGCAATGAGCAATACCGCTTTGACCAGCGGATGAGTATTGTGCGCGAAGAATTATACCGCTCCGAACGGCAGGTGTTCAAAGGCGGCGATTATAGCGGTTACCTAGTCTTTGAAGCCCTCAAACCCCAAGTCGAGAGTGTCGAATTGCATATCGACGGATTTGCCCTGCAATTCGACGAGGCCAACCACCCCAGTCAGGTCACCGATCTTGTTTTTCGCTTTGACCGCAAAGCGGATAAGCGCCAGCTAGAAGGCGAAGAAGCCGTCCAGGCTCGCAAGCGTGACTGGGTGCTGCCGGCCTACTAGCGGCAGCATATATTTCTTGACATTTATGTCATGATTTTTTATCGTTTTGAAAACGTTTTCAGAAATTTTTGGAAAATTACTGATAGACGTGATTATTGCGCTAAAATAGGTCGCCGCCTTAAGATGTTGGGGACTTTCCCTAAGACCAACAAATTTTCAAACCGCCCCATCTGGGGGAATTATCCGGTTGTCTGGTATTTCTCAACAGTCGGGATATACCAATGAATCACCGGAGCCGTCCAACCATTAATGAGGTCGCCCGGGAAGCTAAGGTATCCATTTCGACGGTTTCGCGTGTTTTCAATCTGAAACACACAGGCGATCTGGAAGTGCGGGAACGGGTCCTGGAAGTGGCCCGGAAGCTGAATTACCAGCCCGACGTGGCCGCCCGCGAATTGGTCAGCCGCCGGGGTGGCAGTATTGGTTTCCACTACTGGGACGGTGGGACCGATACTGAAACCTATTATGGCGAGGTCTTGCAGGGGGTTGAAGGCGAAGTGCGGCGCCACAATTATGAATTGCACGTTTCGACGTCGCACCATCTGCAGGGGGTTTTGGACAACGGAGGGACGCCCAAAAGTCTTTCCGGCCGCGATATCCAAGGGGTTCTGTGCGCCGGGGAAATGCCCGACGAATTGCATCGCGCAATACGCCGCCAGCGTTTGCCCATAGTCTATATCAATACGCAGTATCCGCACGACCCTGTCGACAGCGTTATGTGCGATAATACTGCGGCCTTGTATCGGGTCACCCGTTGGCTTATTAAGCTGGGCCATCGGCGCATCGCCTGTATTGCCGCCCAGGCTAGCTTGAAGCGTTTTGAGCCCCGGCAGAATGTATCGGTCAAGGAGCGATTGGTCGGCTATTTGCAGGCCATGTACGAAGCGAATCTGGTCGATAACGTGCGCGTCGAAGAGGCGCCGGCCTTTACTATTGAAGATGGCTACAAGGCCGCCGAAAAGTTGTTGAGCTGCAATTCGCCGCCTACGGCGGTAATCGGCCTGACCGATGAATTGGCCGTTGGTACCATTCAGTTTGCCCGCCAGGCGGGGATTGAGGTCCCGCGCCGGTTGAGCATTGTCGGGGTCAATGATTTGCCCATTGCCCAGGCCTGCAACCCGTCCTTGACTACGGTGCGCATTTTCAGCCGGGAAATGGGCCAGGTGGCTTTTCAGCGCTTAATGGAGATTATCAAAGATCCAGATCAGGGGCCGCGCCGAATCGATCTCTTGTGCGAGCTGGTGCAGCGCGACTCCTGCGCTGGAGTCGACGGTCAGCCGGTTTGAAAGGGACCGGGTGGCTTTTTCAACAGTGGCAAGGAGGTGCATATGGTGTGAGACAACAACTAATGCTCCAGATGAAATCCGAGTCGCTTTACCTAACCCAAGGAGAATAGTCATGAGAATGAAAGTGCTGGCAGTTGCTGCTGCCGCTCTTATGCCTGTAATGGCCTGGGCCCAGACGGACGTGGCCGTGGAGAATACGGGCAATGTCGAACGCCCTCTGGCCGAAGGCCAGGTGGTGCCCGATATCAATTACGTCCACACTATCCTGTGGACCGATTCCGGCGCCGACGCCTATGACGTCTACGCTTCGGAAGAGGCCATCACCGATATTGGCGCAGCCAATGTCTTTCGCGTTGGTACGGGGATTGCCTCCGGCCAGCAGGCCTGGGAGCATCCTCTGCTGACGCCCTTTGCTGGCGAAGTGGGCGATGTAACGCTTTTTTACGCCGTCGTCGAAGCTGGCGGCAGCGCTGTCACTCCCGGCACCAACGCCACCACCTCCGGTACCTCGGGTACTCGCGAATGGGCCCAGCCCTTTTTCTGGTTCACCGAAGAGCCCTTTATCGACGGCGATTTTAGCGATTGGCCGTTCGAGCCGGTGACCCTGGATCCCGAAAGCCCGGATAATTTCTTCGCCGGCGAACTCGATGGTCGGGACGATATGTCGGGCCAGTTGGCCATGGGCGTCGATGCCAATAATGTGTATATGCGCGTCGAGACCACCGATGATCTGTTCGTCAATACGGTAGAGTCGGGCGACGGCTCTATCTGGCAGGGCGACGCAGTCGAATTCTACTTGGGCTATTACGATATGCGCCCCAGCGATCTGCGCCATCCGCTCAGCCAGTTCGGCAACGAAAGCGATCCTTCCGCCGCCGAGCCCGATTGGCAGTTGGCTATTGCCGGCAATGCCTTCGACAACCCGCAGCGCAGTCATTCGTACGACGGCAGCGCCGCTGACAATGCCGGTTCTTTCAATCGCCCCTTGGGCGATGTCGGTCTGGAAGTGCTCACCGGCGAAACGGGTGATGGTTGGTTTATCGAAGCCAGCTTGCCGCACGCCGGTATGCAGTTCGAGCCTTCGTTGCTAGATGTCTTCCAGCCTTGGGTCGGTTTGATCAGCCCGGCCACGTATGTGCTCAACGACGGCGACGACCCCGCCGGTGGTCGTCAGGCCCAGGTTTTCTGGTCCAAGGACGAAGCCGTCAATAACGCCTGGAATACCCCGTCTTCCTGGGAAAAGCAGCACGTGATCTACGATCCCAAGGTCTTCGGTCTGGGCGGTGGCGGCGGTACGGCAGTTGAAGAATCCTCCTGGGGTGCCATCAAGTCCGGCATGGGCCAGTAGGCTGATTCCGCCGTTGCTGTTATTTTCTTGAGTAAGCCCCTGTCGGCCCCGGTCGGCGGGGGCTTTCTGTACTTTGTGAGGTCAAGTGTTTTGAATATGATTGGAATACTGCTGGCCATCGGCTGGGCGGCGGCGGCAACCGCGCAAGATCCACAGGCCTTGTACGAGGAGGGCTTACGGGCCCAGCAGGGCCGGCGAATGGCGGCGGCGGCAACGGCCTATGCCGAGGCCATCGCCGCCGATTCGACGTTCTACCAAGCCTATCTGGGTTTGGCCCAAGTCCATATGGCCCGCAATAATCGGGGGGCCGCCGAAGCGGTATTGCGCGGAGCCGTGCGTCAGGACAGTAGTCGTATAGAGGCGCTTTTCGAATTGGGCAAATTGCTCCAGCACCAGGACAGGCGGCAGGCGGCCTACGAATTATTTGCACAGGTTGTGCAATTGCGGCCCGAAGCGGCGGCGGGCTATACTGGCATTGGCCGATTGCGCATGCAGCCCGACGGGCTGATGGATTTGGACGAAGCGGCCCGGGCTTTTACCCGGGTACGGGCACTGCAACCCGACAATCTCGAAGCCCTCTTCAATCTGGGGCGGGTGCAAGCCTACCGAGGAAATTGGCCGGCAGCGGCGCAGGTGTACCGCGATTTGCTGCAACGGCGCCCGGTAAATTTTCCCACTATGTACCAATTGGGCATGGTGCATTATTTCCAGGGCGATTTTGCCGTCGCCACCCAAGTGCTCGAACAGGCAGTGGACTTGGGAGGGGATGCCTTGATCCCGCGTTGGGCGTTATTTTTGGCGCACCGCTCGCTGGCCGGCGACGCTGGCGATCTGCCGTTGGCACTGCAGTGGCGGGAAGCCACTGGGCCCACCAGGCCGCCGCAATGGCGCGATGGGGCCCCGGGGCTGGGGCTGGACCGGCGCGACGGCGGTATGGGCAGTGCCTGGAGCGATTGTGACGGCGACGGCGATCTCGATTTGTTCGCCGCCGGGGCTCGCCAACCGGTGGCGCTTTACCGCAACCAGAAAGGCCGATTTACCGAGGCGACATCTCAATCGGGCTTGGTCGGAGAGGGTGCTATTGGCAATGTCTTTGGCGACTTTGACAACGACGGCGACCCGGACCTGTATCTGGCCCGCAACGGCTGGATGGGCGGGGCCCCCAACAGTCTGTGGCGGAACGAAGGGGATTGTTCTTTCGTCGATATAAGCCAGGAGGCTGGGGTCGACGACGGGGGCAGTTCCTTGGCCGCCGCTTGGGCCGATCTCGATCTGGACGGCCACCTCGACTTAGTGGTCACCAACGGCATCAACGGCGACGGCAGCCCCGACCGCTTGTATCACGGCGACGGCAACGGCACCTTTGCCGAAGTGGGGGCCGCCGCCGGGTTACAACCCGGGCCGACGGCGGGCCTGGCCCTGGGCGATTACGATAACGACGGCGACCAGGATCTATACCTGGCCCGCTTTAAACGTCTCAATGCTTTTTACCGAAACGATTCGCAGATCGACACCCTGCGTTTTCAGGACATAAGCCGGGAAAGCCGTGCGCAAGTGCCTTTGGGGGCGTATTGGCCGCTGTTTTTCGACTTTGACAACGACGGCGACCTAGACCTGTTCTGCAGCGAAATGAGCGATTACAATCTGGCCTTGTACAGCCGCTCCGAAGGCCGCAATCGCTTCGACAGGCATCGCCCGGCGCTGTTTCGCAACGACGGCGACGGCACCTTCACCGATTGGACCTACAAGGCTGGATTGGGGCGCTCACTGGGCACCACCGAGGCCAATGTGGCCGATGTCGATGGCGACGGTTTTATGGATATTTACCTGAGCAATGGCGGTGCCGAAATGAACCGGTTGGAGCCGGATGTATTGCTGCTTAACAGGGGTGACGGAACTTTTGCCGCCGGCGATATCTGGGACCAGTTGGGTAAAGGGCACGGCTCTGCCTTCGGGGACTTTGACGGCGACGGCGATCCGGACCTGTATTTGCCTATTGGTGGGGTCTATCCGGGTGAAGTCTGGGCCAATAAATTGTGGCGCAATGAATACGGCGGCCACTGGTTGACCTTGCGTTTGGTGGGCACCTACAGCAACCGCGATGCTCTGGGCAGTCGAGTGCGAGTCCGCGCCGAGGGGCGGGACCGCTATTACCAAGTATCCAGCCGCGGCGGCAATAGCCTACAATTGGACGTGGGGGTTGGGACGGCCCAAATAATAGAAGAAATAGAAGTGCGCTGGCCCACCGGCGCGGTGCAGGTCCTGCGCAATGTGGAGGCCGACCAGGTATTGGTTATGGAGGAATTGCGGTGAAGGCGGCGACGCTTATAGCGTCTCTGAACCTGCTGATTGGCTGGGTTTTGGGGGCTGCCGCCGAAACGGTCCAATTTGTCGAAGCCGGGACTCAGGCTGGGCTCGATTTTCGCCACCAACACGGCGGCTCAGGCCGGCTGTACTACGTTGAGACCGTGGGCTCGGGGGGCGGTTTTATCGATTACGACGGCGATGGCCGGCTCGATATCTATTTGGTCAACGGCGCGACATTGCCCGGGTATGAAGCGGCGGAAGTACCGCGCAATGCGCTGTTCCAAAATATAAATGGGACCCATTTTGAGCGACGCATTGTCGGGGCTGAGGATACCACCTACGGCATGGGCGCGGTGGCCGCCGACTACGACAACGACGGCGACCAGGATTTGTATTTGACCAATTTCGGCGCCAATATCTTGTATCGCAACGAGGGCGGGCGTTTTGTCGATGTCACCGGGGCGGCGGGGACCGGCGACAGCACCTGGAGCGCCAGCGCCGCTTTTCTCGATTACGACAACGACGGACAACTAGATCTCTACGTCACCAATTATATCGACTTTACTGTCGAAAAACACCGGCCCTGTTACGATCGGGGTTTGCAAGTCTATTGCGATCCAGGCAAATTCGACGCCGTTCCCGATCGGTTGTATCGCAACCAGGGAGACGGTAATTTCGTCGACGTGACCGAGGCGACTGTTGTCGGGCCGGTGAAATGGGGCCGTGGGTTGGGTGTGACCTGCGCCGATTACGACCGCGACGGTTGGTTGGATATTTACGTGGCCAACGACGAGACCCCCAACCATCTTTTGCACAACGAAGGGGGGCGTCTGCGCGATACTGGATTATTTAGCGGCGTCAGCCATAGCGGCGGCGGCGAAGTGCAGGCGGGTATGGGGACCCATTTTGGCGATTTTGACGGTGATGGCTACGCCGATTTATTCGTTACCAATTTCTCTTTTGAAACCTATGCCCTCTACCGCAATCTAGGTGACGGCTTTTTCGCCGATGCCACCAGCGGCGCCGGCCTGGCCGGGCCGACGTTATTGCCCCTTGGATTTGGCACCGCTTTTTTAGATGTTGATAACGACGGCGATCAGGACCTATTCGCCGCCAACGGCCACGTATTGCACAATATCAACGAGTTGGAAAAGAGTCTGACCTATAAATTGACCAACCAGTTGTTTCGCAATGACGGCGGCCGTTTTGTCGATGCCAGTGCCCAGTCGGGGCCCGCCTTCCAACGCAAAGGGGTTAGCCGGGGGGCGGCCTGGGGCGATGTCGACGACGATGGCGATGTTGATTTATTAATTACCAATTGCAACGGCGCCGCCGAATTGTGGCGCAACGAAGGGGGCAACCAGGCCCATTGGCTGTCGATCAGGCCCCGGGGGAGAACCAGCAACCGCGACGGTATTGGCGCCCGCATCGAAATCTGGGCCGGTGGTAGGCGCCAGGTTAAAGAAGCGGTTTCGGGGGGCAGCTATCTGGCGGCCAACGATTTGCGGGTGCATTTTGGTCTGGGTGAGGCCGCACAGGTGGAGCAGGTCGAAATATATTGGCCCGGTGGTCACCGCGACCGTTGGACCGATCTGGCTGCGGACCAATTCCTCATCCTGGAAGAGGGCGGCGGCCGGGATGCAACCGCGGCGGGCGAATAACGGCCCGCAGGGAGAGCGACCATGAAGGGAGCCTACAGGGACGTATGCAAACCGCGGCAGCCCCAAGTGCCAATTATGGCCCGGTGTTGGTATCTGGGGTGGCTATTGGCTCTTGGCTTGGCGGCCTGCGATTCTTCCGATCGCTATATCCAGCTCTTGCACAGCGCCGATCCCGAAGTTCAGCGCAGTGCTTCTTTTAAGCTATTGTTGCGCGGCAAAGGGGCGGCTCCCAGATTGCTCCAGGCGCTCCAGGAAGAGCCCGAAGAGGTGCGTTATATCATTGTTCAACTGTTGGGCAAGATAGGAGATTCGCGGGCTACTGAACCGCTGCTGGCCATACTGCGCGACGAGGTTGAACCAGCCATGCGCGAAGAGGCCGCCGAATCCCTGGGCAAATTGGGGGACCAGCGCGCCGTCGCCACGCTGGTATTGGCGGCGGGCGACGATCCCAATCCGGGGGTGCGGGCCGAGGCGCTGAAAGCCTTGCTCAATTTGCGTTATGAAAATATGGGGGAATTACTGCTGGCGGCGGTGGTCGATCCAGCCCCGGCCGTGCGCAAAGCCGCGCTGTTGGGATTGACCCGGTTGGGCCCGGCCGAGTGGACCGTCGAATTGGCCGCTCTGGCCCTGGATTCCGACCCGGGGGTGAGTTATCTGGCGGTGCAATTGCTCGGCCGTCAGGGCGGCGAGTTGGCCGTGGTGACGTTAGTCGAGGCTCTGGGCAGCGACAACGGGTCGGTGCGTGAGGAAGCCGCCACGGCCTTGGGCAAGCTCAAAGCGGCTAGCGCCAAGGAAGCCCTGATCGATTTGATGACTCGGTCCAACGGACCCGACGGAGAGGCCGCGCGCCGGGCTTTACGGACCATTTTCGGCGTCGATTTTCAGGTGGTTGAGTAGCTAAACTGAGAACCTTGAAGATGGTAGCAGCCATGAATTGGATTCGCCACAGATTGAGATTTTCTGCACTTGTTGCCGTCCTGATTATTGGGCTGGTGGGATTCAGCGCCCAGGTTTTTGGCGTCGCCGATCCCCGCCCTCCGGTGCGTCAGGCCATCGCCCTGTTGAAGCAGGGACGGGCCGCCGCCGCCGAAAAGCTATTGCGTCATTTGTTGGCTGCCGACCAACAGGCGGCTCCAGTGCATATGGCCCTGGGCAATTTGTTCTTGGGTTGGGGCCGGCTCGACAGTGCTCTGGTCCATTTTGACCGGGCCGTACGGCTCGACAGCACCTGGGCCGAAGCGTTCCACGGCCAGGCCGTCGCCTATACCTTCCAGCGCCAATACGGCCAGGCGGCTGACGCCTTTTCCCGCTCCATTGATCTGGACCCGGGCAATCCGGTCTGCCAATTCAATACCGGGGTGCTATACGAGCATTTAGGGCGCTTGGAAGAAGGGCTGGTCGCCTTTGAGGCGGTGCGCCGGATCGACCCGATGAATGCGGAGGCGCGGCGCTATCTCGGCTCAATACTGTTGCGTTTGAATAGGCGGGACGAGGCCCTGGCCCAATATGGGGCCGCTTGCCGTCTGGCTCCGCAAGAAGCCGAAAATTGGTATGGGATGGGCAAAGTCCAGGCGCGCTTGGGGCGCGATTCGTTGGCCGTGGCGGCTTTGGTCGAGGCCACCAGGAGGGATAGCGGATTGGTCGAGGCCTTTTACTATATGAGCCAGCTGTACCGCCGTTTAGGGCAAGTTGATGCGGCCGATCAGGCCCTGCAACAATCGCGCCGACTGCAGAGCCAGCAAGAGGAGCAGGAGGATCGGATTGAATTGAAAATGGCCGACCCCGATCCGGCCCGGGCCCAGTACCGGTTGGGGATGCGCTACCAGCGGGCCGGCCTGCCGGCGGCGGCCCGGGCGCGGTTGTCGAGGGCCCGCCGTCTAGGCCTGGTAGAAGGGGAATTGAAAGTCGCGATTCCGCCCGAAACCGCCCCGCCGGCGCGCATTGAATATCTGGCCGGTCTGGAAGCCATGCGCCGCTACGATTATCCCCAGGCTATTGCCCATTACCGTACGGCCGCTCGTATGGACCCCCAACGGGGTTCCTACCACCGCAATTTGGGATTAGCTTTGGCCACGGCCGAACGCAACGGGGAGGCTATCCAGGCGTATCGGACGGCGATCCGGGTCGAGCCGGAATTGGCCATGGCCTATAACGACCTGGCCCTGGTCTTGTCAAAGGGCGAAAATTTGCACCAACAGGCGATTGATTTGTTGCAGCAGGCCGTGGAGTTGGCCCCAGAAGAGAAAATACATCGCTATAATCTGGCCCATATTCACTTTACATTGGGCCAATACGCGTTGGCGGCCAATCATTTTGGCCGGGTTGTGGATATCGATCCGAAATCGGCCCTGAGCCACTACAGCCTGGGGCGCACGCGGGCCAAACAGGGCTTTCACGACGAGGCGGAAAAGGGTTTTCTTCGCGCCCTGGAGATCAACCCGAATTTTGCTGCGGCGTATTTTGAGTTGGGGGCCGTGTACGAAGCGCGTCAGGATTGGGCCCAGGCCGCGCATATGTACCGCCGTTGTATTGAGATAGAGCCGCAACATAAATACGCCCAGTATGGATTGGGACAGACGTTGTTAAAAATGGCGCAGCCACAGGAGGCCGAAGAGGTCCTGGGACGCTTCGCCGAATTGGCCGAGCACCGCAAGCCCGAATATATATTTTTTGGTCAGCCCGACCTGGAATAACGAGATTTTAGCCCCCAAAAAGAAGCAGACGAGTCGTCCAGGATGAGTACGGGTCAAAGGGATTTTACCGGTATAAAGTCGTTCCAACAGGAAGTGTGCAGCAGACTGCTGCGCAGTGGCCCTGAGGACGACAAAACGACGGAGTCAGATATGCTACCGAAAAGCCTCATCGCCGGGTTGTTTGTTGTTTTTGGGCTCTGGGTAGGGGCCTTGCAGGGACAGGAAATAGAGGATATGACGACAGTGGCCGTGCCCCCCGAAATATTCGATCCGCCCTGGATGGAGGCGCGTCGCCAGGCGCAGTTGGAGGCCGCCACCCAGTATCAGGTATCGACTGCCTTTGCCTTTGTCGACCGCCGCCTTGAAAGTGGCATCGCCTTTGTGCACCGCATTGTCGACGACGCGGGCAAGACCTATCAGGCGGCTCATTACGACCACGGCAACGGTCTGGCGGTGGCCGATGTCGATGGCGACGGGTTGCTCGATATCTATTTTTCCAACCAAGTGGGTTCCAACCAATTGTGGCGCAATTTGGGCGGTGGTCGCTTCGAGGATATAACCACCAAGGCTGGAGTCGCCCTGACCCAAGAGGTGGGCGTAAGCGTTTCTTTCGCCGATATCGACAACGACGGCGACCCCGATCTGTACGCGACCAATTTGCGCGCCCCCAACCGGCTGTTTGAAAACGACGGCACCGGGGTTTTTCGCGATATTTCCGCCCAGTCGGGCCTTGATTATTCTGGGCATTCATCCGGGGCCCTGTTCTTCGATTACAACCGCGATGGGCTGCTCGATCTGTTTCTGACCAACGTCGGCCGCTATACCACCGAAGACAAGGTCGCTGTTGTCGACGATATTACCACCCAGGGCGGGGAAACGGGCCCTTTTTATTTTTACCGGGCCGTCTCTGATGCTTTTGGCAGCCATCTCAAGCCCGAGCGGGTCGAGCGCAGCCTCTTATATGAGAATATGGGCGGTGGGCGATTTGCTGATGTCACCGAAGCCCGGCAGTTACTCGATACCGGATACGCCGGCGACGCCACCGTTATTGACGCTAATCGGGACGGCTGGCCCGATCTCTACGTATTGAATATGCAGGGAGACGACAGCTATTACGAGAATGCGGGAGGCCAGTATTTCATCGATAAAAGCCGCCAGTTATTCCCGCAGACGCCCTGGGGCTCAATGGGCGTAAAGGTCTTCGATTTTGACAACGACGGGGCCCAGGATATGTATATTTCCGATATGCACTCCGATATGTCGGAGGATGTCGGGCCGGAGCTAGAAAAGCAGAAGTCGACGATGAAATGGCCCGCCTCATTTCTGGCTACCCAGGGCACCAGCCTATTTGGCAACGCCTTCTTTCGCGGCGATGAAGACAGCTCTTTTGCCGAAGTTTCCGATGCTATCGGGGCGGAAAATTATTGGCCCTGGGGCTTGAGCGTGGGCGATTTGAACGCCGACGGTTGGACCGATGCCTTCCTGGCTTCGAGCATGAATTACCCCTTCCGCTATGGCGTCAATTCGGTCCTGCTCAACGAGAAAGGGCAGCGCCTGGTCGACAGTGAATTCGTCCTCGGTGTCGAACCCCGGCGCGACGGCCGCACCGCCGTGCCCTGGTTTGAACTGGATTGCGGCGAGGCCGATTACCAGCACAAGGACTGCGAATTTCAAAGCGGTCGGGTCGTGGTCTGGGGGGCCTTAGGATCGCGTTCATCGGTCGTATTCGATATCGACCAGGACGGCGACCTCGATATTGTCACCAACGATTTTAATTCTGCGCCGTTGGTGCTGGTCAGCGATCTAGCCGAGCGGGGGGAGGGCCCCCGTTTTCTCAAAATAGTCTTGCGCGGACAGCGTTCAAATCGCGATGGTCTGGGCGCCCAAGTGAAATTATACGCAGGGGGACAGGTCCAGACCGTGATTCACGACGGCAAGTCGGGCTATTTGTCGCAAAGTTCGTTGCCGCTCTATTTTGGCTTAGGGCAGGAGACGGCGGCAGAGCGCGTTGAAATCCACTGGCCTTCGGGCATAATACAGGTGGTGGAAGGCCCGCTGGAGGCTGGCCAGACGCTGGAAATTGAAGAGCGGGCCAACCCCGAACAGGGTATGGGCGGGGCGCCGGAAAAGGCCAGTGAAAAAGCGGCTTTTCAGGTCGGTTCGCAGGCTTACCACGTCTATCCCGGAGGCGATATTCAGGCCGCCCTCGATGCGGCGGCGGCCGATCCCCGCCGCCAATTGGTGCAGGTGCACGAGGGCACTTACCGGCCCCGGGGCCCGGGCCAGGCCCTGATTTGGTTCAATGGGCGCCACGACGGCTTGACTGTAGAAGCAGTGGGCGAGGTGGTTTTGACTGCGGCCAACGCGCAGGTGGCCGATAAAGAGGCCGCCAGTTTTCCGGCCGTTGTCAACCACGTAGTCTATTTTGGCGACGGCATTGGCCGCGATACGGTGCTGCGCGGTTTCGCTATTACCGGGGCCAATAATTTTGTCACCCTGTCCGACGAGCCGGTCAATATCCAACCCGATACGGGGCTGCCGCAACTGCGCAAAGGCCCGTTTTTTTATGCCGACGGCGGTGGTATTAAAATTTTCGGTCGTTCCTATCCCACCATCGAAAATGTGCAGGTCTACGATAATTATACCAGCCCCTGCGGCGGCGGCGTTTCGGTGGAGCACCGCGGCTTTAACGATAGGGCGGTACTATTCAAAAATTGCATTTTCCGCGACAATCGCACCCAGGTAACCGGGGCGGCGGTCGATCTGTTGCAGGGCAGTGCCGCGGTCTTGGAAAATTGTCTCTTCGTCGGCAATATCGCCAATACTGGCATTGATGTAGTCGGCATCAAAAGCGGCCATCAGCACAATCAGGAGCACGGTTCAGGAGCCCTTACAGTATTTCCTCAATCTCGGGTCGAAGTGCGGCGCTGTACCTTTACCGGCAATTGGAACGGCGTCGACGACCACGGTACGGGCAACCGCTATAGCGATTCCATTTTTTGGATGAATACCGCCGGTGGCGGTATTTCGCCCGGCCGCCGCTACGAAATTGACCTGCTTGACGGCAGCGGGCTGGCCGGTTGTTTTATCTACGGTGAAATCGCCGATTTGCGCGGGGCTATCGATATGGCCGTCAATACAGTATCACCTTTCGATCCCGATTTTGACCACGACTACCGGCCCAGCGCCCCGGAATTGGCCCAGGTCGGGTATCGGCCGGTGGGGCGCAGTGAATAAGCAAATGAGAGGGATAGCGAAATAAATGATTAACCGGATAAAGACGCCGCAGGATCCTGAAATGGCGCAATTATGCCAGCAATTAGCCGCTGCATCGGGCGACCTGGAACAAACAGGGGGTTGGCCGGGGGAGCAATTGCGCTTGTGTGGGCAATACGGTGTATTCGAGTGGTTTATCTCGCCCCAAGCAGGCGGCCAGGGTTGGGATGGAGTCGATATCACCCGTGCCTATCTAGCCCTGGGCCAGGCTTGTTTGACCACCGCTTTTGTTATCACCCAGCGGACGGGCGCCTGCCAGCGTATTGCCGGCAGCCATGACGAGGCCTTGAAAGAGGCGCTTTTGCCCGATTTGCTCAGTGGTCGCCGGTTTGCCACCGTCGGCATATCGCATTTGACCACCAGTAGACGGCACCTGGGTAAACCAGTACTGCTGGCACAGGAGACGCCCGACGGGTTTGTCCTTGACGGCTACAGTCCCTGGGTGACCGGGGCACCGCAGGCCGATACGGTGGTCGTGGGTGCTTCGCTGGAGGATGGGCGCCAGGTGCTCATCGCCCTGCCGATGGATCTGCCGGGGATTAGCTGTCCGGCTCCGGCGGAACTGGTCGGTCTAACAGCCAGTCAGACCGGCCCGGTAGAATGCCGCCAGGTGGAGGTGGACCAGCGTTATGTTTTGGCCGGGCCAGTGGAAGGGGTATTGCAGCAGGGTAGTGGTGCCGGCACTGGAGGTTTGCAGACCTCGACCTTGGCGCTGGGGTTGGCCGCCGCGGCCCTGACCTATGCCCAGGGCGAGGCGGCTCAGCGCAGTCATTTGGACGCTCCGGTGCAGGCGCTCCAGGATGAACACGGCCTGCTCTGCGACCATTTATTGGCTGCAGCCGCCGGGACACCGCAAAGATCCAACGAAGACCTCCGCGTCCGGGTCAATAGCCTAGTCCTAAGAGCGACGCAGGTGGGGTTGGCCGCCGCCAAAGGCACCGGCTATGCCGCCGGTCATTCCGCCGGCCGTTGGTGCCGCGAAGCCCTGTTCTTTCTGGTCTGGAGTTGTCCTCAGCCGGTGGTAGAGAAGAATCTGCGCGAGTTGGCGGGGATGGCTGTTTAGGGCTATAAGCGCAGCTCTGTTGCCGGGCTCAATCCGAGCCGTAGGAGGGAGCTGTAGGCGCTATGTCTGCTTTTGGCTGTTGCAGAAAAAATGTCTTGGAGTTCTGTTGAGTGAGGCCAAAGACCATGAGATTGACGCCAAATTGCAGGTGTCGGGCGTTGTCATAGGCATTGACCTGATTGGCCCAGGTGGCGGCCAGGTTTTGGTAACTGAGCACCGCGACTAGGCGGCCGGCCAATTCCACCCCGATGAGATAGTCGATATTGTTGCGGCCCGATCCGGCGGCGCCTAAGGGAATGGGCGGCGGAGCGTCAAAGTGGAAAAAGGCGCTGTACAAGGCGTGGTTGCGCCGCAGCCGCTTGAAATGGACCTGGACACCGACGTGGGCCAGGGCCTGCGAGATATTCTCCCGCATCGAGATATCGGCCTCCGCGCCCAGAGTCGTACCGGCATCGGCGACGACAAACCCGCCCCCTTGCAGATAGCGGCCCAGATTTTTCAATTCCCGGTCCGAATAAGGTCTTTGCGATTGGTGCAGGAATATCCAGGGGGCTTGCTGCAGCTTGCGGCTGCTCAAGGGCAGCAGGGGAGCTAATTGGACATCGATAGCGGAATATTCGCTGACGGCCTCGGCCAGATTGGGCAGGGCTCGGGTAGAGGTCCGCGCGGTATTGCGCACCGAATAGACCTGGGCCAGAAGAAACCTGCCCGATAGGTTCCGAGGATCGCTGCCGTCTCGTACCAGGACCGAGCGGTGCCCGGCCCGCAGCAGAGAATCAATGGGGCTCGACTCCGGTGCCTGGGCGGTGGCGGCCGATGCGGTGGCCAGAAAAAGAAAAATTAGACAAGGCCGGATGGACATGGAATGCCTTTCGCAGGGGCGGGCAGTTGGGTCTCGGTTGACGTTTTAACAAAGCCGGTTTGTCTTAATATAAATACCAAAGACCTGTGGGCGGCGCAAAAGGGCGGTTGGTCCGAAAGCGGGCCCAAGCAGCAGAAGCGACGAGTGGCTCCAGCTCGCTTCTGCTGCTTGGGCCCGGATAGAATAGAGGAAACGGCAAAGGAGTAATGGCTATGAAAGCGCAAAAAAAATCGACCCGATACAACTGGCCAGGACTGGCCCTTGGATTGCTTGGATGTCTGTCGGCCTGTGGGGTCGATCTCGAACAAGTGGACCCACAGGATCAGACCGTGGAGATCTGGCACCAGCACCAGGGGGTGGCCCAACAGGCGCTGCTGACCTTGATCGATGATTTCAACCAGACCAATGCGCACGGGATCCAGGTGCGAGGGGTGTACGGGGGCAGTTACCAGGACCTCTACGATAAGATGAGATTGGGCCTGCAAGGGGGGGAGCTGCCGCAGATTGTGGTGGCCTATCACAATCAGGCCAAGGTCTACCACGAAGGCGGCGGTATTGTCGATCTGTTGCCCTATATGGATTCGCCGCGTTGGGGGTTGTCCAAGGAGGCGCGGGCCGATTATGTGCAGAGTTTTCTCGAACAGAACAATATCGACGGGGTGCAGGTGGCTTTCCGGCCCCATTTTTCCATGGAGGTCCTCTATTATAACGCCGATTGGCTGGCTGAGCTGGGCGCCGCCGGGCCGCCTAAAACTTGGGCAGACTTTGAGCGAATGTGTCTGCGGGCAGGGGAGCAGTCTTTTAGCGCTGCCGCCAACCCAAATCGCTGCACTGGCCTGGTGCTGGATGTGGACGCCAGCCGCCTGGCCTCCATGGTCTTTAGTCGCGGCGGCGGCTTGATGAATTATTGGGGACGGTCCTATACCTTTAATACCGAGCCGATGAAGGATGTCCTGGCCATGCTGCAGCAGTTGCAGGCGGAAGCGGCTTTGGAGGTAGCCCGCGAGCCGGATAGTCAATGGCAGGCGCTGGCCCAGGGGCGTTCACTTTTCGCCCTGGGGTCAACCTCGGGCCTGCCTATTCTGCGGGCGGCCATGGAAACCGGGCCCGGTTTCGCCTGGGATATCGCCGCCTTGCCGCATCTGGGCAGTCAGCCCATAAGCAATATTTACGGAGGCAGTATGGCGGTATGCCGCAGTGAGCCCGAACAGCAACTGGCCGCCTGGCTCTTTATTAAATGGCTGACCGATCCGGTGCAGCAAAATCGCTGGGTGCAGGAAACCAATTATTTTCCCGTGCGCCGCAGCACGGCGCCTGAATTGGCCGATTATTATCAGCGCATTTTCGACTTGTTGCGGACTAGTCAGTCCGAGCCGGCGGTGGGGCATTACGAGGAGGTGCGTCGGTTGATGGAAAATACTTTGCTTGAGGTGCTGGGGGGCGCCGATCTTGAAGCTGCCCTGGAAAGTTTGCAGGAAGCGGCCAATAAAACGCTGGGCGAGGGGTGAGGGTGGGGGCAACTGCTGGACTTTTCAAGTTGTTTTTTATACTATTTTCAGGCATTTGCTCCAATTTTCTCTTTTTTCAGCACTTTTCAGCACTTTTCAGCACTTGGTGAAATGAGCCTCTATGCTCAGTCGTCTCGAAGAATATCTGCCTTTTGGCAAAGCTCCGATCATTATCTTGTTGGTGACGTTGGCGGCGGGGCTTTTTCTGTTGTTCCAACCGGTGCCGGATAATACGGCGACCATGCGGTTGTGGACCTTCGCCCGCAACCACGCCATACCCTACCAGGAGGCCACACCGGCCTTTGAGGCCAAAAACCCGGGGACCAAACTCGACGTTCAACTGGTCCACGGCGAGGCTGTGACCAGTCGCCTACGGGCGGCTTTTTGGGCCGACCTGGATGTGCCCGACCTGGTCGAAGTTGAAATCGGCCGGGCCGGCAGCTTTTTTCGCGGCCCCGTCGAAGAGGTCGGTTTTATCGATCTGCTGCCGATATTGCGGCGCACCGGGTATTACGACCGCATCGTCAAAACCCGCTTTGCCCCCTATACCAACCGGGGCCGCATTTTCGGTTTACCCCACGATGTCCATCCGGTCATGTTGGCGTACCGGCGCGATCTGTTCGAGGAAGCCGGGATCGACGTCGAAAAACTGGACACCTGGGAGAAATTCATTGCCGCAGGTCGCCGACTGACCGTTCCGGGCAAGCGCTATATGATCGAATTGTCCGATAGTAATTCCGGCCATTTCGAAATGTTCCTGTTCCAGCGCGACGGCGGTTATTTCGATATCGACGGAAATTTGATCATGGACAGCGAAACCGTCTATGAGACGCTGTTGTTCTTTACCCCCCTGGTGGCCGGTCAGCAACGCATTGCCTCCGATCTGGGCTCGGGCCGGGTATTCACCCAGGCCGTCGAGCAGGGCTATTTTCTCTCCTTCGTCTGCCCCGACTGGCGCAGTAAAATTGCCGAGACCGATATCCCCCGTATGGCTGGCAAAATGGCCCTTATGCCGCTGCCGGCAGTGGCCCCGGGTGGGCGTCGCACCAGCACCTGGGGCGGCACTATGCTGGGCATAACCAAGGCCTGCCCCGATCCGGAATTGGCCTGGGCGGTGGCCGAGCATATGTATTTCAACAAAGCCGAGCTGGCCGAGCGCTTCGCCCAGACCAATATTCTGCCGCCGCTCAAGGACGCCTGGGAACTGGACGCCTTCAAGGAGCCGCGCCCCTATTGGTCCGGACAGCCCTTGGGCGCCCTCTACGCCGGTCTCGCCGAAGAGGTGCCTCCTCAGTATACCACGCCCTTTATCGAGACGGCCAAAGCCAAAATGTCCGAGGTTATTTCGGCTTGCGCCGCCTATTACCGGTCCAATGGCGATGAGGGCTTCGCCCAATTCGCCCGCACCCGCCTGGATGCCGCCGCCGAAGAGGTCCGCACCTACATGAGGAGGAATCCCTATTGAATCTCTTCCGCCTGCAGTATCGCTACGCCCCTTATATATTCCTGGCGCCCTTCGCCCTGGTGTTCCTGACTTTTAGCCTTTATCCGCTGGTCAAAAGCTTTGTCCTGGCATTCTATATCACCAACGGGCCCAAATCGCAGGTCTTCGTCGGGCTGGACAATTTCGCCTTTCTTTTCGGCGATCCTGCTTTTCACACGGCAGTGTGGAATACCTGTGTCTACGCCTTCTGTTCGGTGTTTTTGCAATTGCCCTGCAGTCTGGGGTTGGCGCTGTTGCTCAACCAGAGCATGCTGAAAGGGCGCGATTTTTTTCGCTTCAGTTTTTTCTCGCCCCACCTGGTGGGCACGGTGTTTGTCGGGGTGCTGTTCTCGGTCATCTTCATCCCCAAATTTGGCCTCCTCAACCGAGTTTTGCACGTTCTCTTTGGCGTCGCCGAAGATACCAAATGGCTGGGCAGTCCCGAGTTGGTCATGCCGGCTCTGGTGCTGACGTCGCTGTGGATGTACGTGGGGTTCAATATGATCTATTTCCTGGCCGCCCTGCAGGCGGTCGACAGGGAGTTGTACGAAGCGGCCCAGGTCGACGGGGCGGGCAAGGTTGGCCAATTCCTCCATATTACCCTGCCCAGTATTCGGCCTGTTGCCGTCTTTGTCATTGTGCTCAGTACCATCGGCTCTTTCCAACTCTACGAGCTACCCTATATCATGCTCAATAATACATCGGGGCCCGATAACGCCGGTCTCACGGTGGTGATGTACTTGTACCAGAACGGCTTTGTTTCCGGCGATCTGGGCTATGCCTCCACCATTGGTTGGTCTCTCACGTTTGGCGTATTGCTCATCTCCCTGGTCCAGATGCGACTCACCGGCACCTGGAAGAAGGAGGATTGACCATGATCCGCCTGCCGCAGATTCTGCTCTACACCGCCTTGGGCCTGAGCGCTGTCATCGTCTTGACGCCCCTTATTTGGCTGCTGGCCGCCACCACCAAAGGGCCGGAGGATTTATTCCACTATCTCTTTTTCGCCCCGCGGCTTTCCGGCTATAATTTTGTCCAGCTATTTGAACAGGTACCGTTTTTTCGCTTTATGGTCAATAGCTTTTTTGTCGCCGGGGCCACAGTGCTGGTGCAATTGATATTCTCTTCGCTGGGGGGCTTTGCCCTGGCCAAATACGAATTCAAGGGCAAGCGGTTGGTTATGGTATTGATGCTGGCGACTATGACCATTCCGGCCCAGGTTTTTATGGCGCCGTTGTACGAATTGATTTACCGCCTGGGGCTGGTCGATTCCTATCTGGGGTTGATTGTACCGGGGGCGGTCAGCGTTTTTGGCATGTTCCTCTTTCGCCAGACCATGCTCGATTTGCCCGACGATCTGCTGCAGGCCGGGCGCATCGACGGCTGCAGCGAAATTCGCCTCTACTGGGACGTGGTATTGCCGGTGTCGCGGCCAATGATTGGTGCCTTCTGTCTGATCTCTTTTATGGGAGCCTGGAATAACTTTCTCTGGCCGCAGATTATTTTGCACAGCCAGGCGCGTTTTACCCTGCCCATCGGCCTCAACCAGATGGTGGGGCTCTACGCCCAGGATTACGGCTCGATGATGGCGGGTACCCTGCTGGCGATTCTGCCGGTGTTGGGCTTGTTTTTTCTCCTGCAAAAGGAATTCATATCCGGTTTGACGGCCGGGGCCGTAAAGGGCTAGTAGACGACCACATCTACTTGGATGGTCCTGCTATAAATTCCTCGAATCGACGGGGGCGCCTGTTGAGAAAGAGAAAGGAAATATGAAATACGCATTAGTTATTTCTACGACGCTAACCCTTATGGCCGCCGCCGTGCAGGCAGGCAGTCCAGGGGTGACAGTGGAGCAAGCGGCTAATTACCAGGATTGGGGGTGGGACGCCGTGGTGGTGGACAACGGCCTGGTGACAACGGCCGTGGTGCCGGTTATCGGGGCTCGGGTTATGCAATTCGACCTGGGTGAGAATGTCTCCATTTTCGTCAACGAGGAAGAAATGGGGAAAGTCTATCCCATGGAAGCCGATACAGTATGGCGCAATTACGGCGGCTTTAAGAATTGGCCAGCCCCGCAAAACCGCTGGAACTGGCCGCCTCCTACCCAATTGGACAGGGGGGTATACGAAGTGGAAGTTCGGCACGCCGGACCCGATTCGGCGGTGGTTTTCTGCCGCAGCCCCCTGGAGGAATGGCGCACTCCCGGTCTGGTCTTTGAACGCACCTTGACGCTGTACCGGGGCTCGGCGCGGATGAAAGTAGATCAGACAGTGGTCAACCACGCCGATACCGCCCAGCACTGGAGCATGTGGGAAATCACTCAGAAGGTGGTGCACCATCCCGGCCAACGCGATTTTGCCAATTATTGGGTCTACTTCCCGCTCAATCCGGCCAGCCGCTACGGTGAGCAGGGCGTTTACGGCACTGGGCTGGAGGCTTTCCGGGGCGAAGTGGCCCCGGAAGTGGGGGCGGTGGAATTCATGCCGCTGGGGGCCAAGGTCTTCGCTGATTCGCATCAGGGGTGGCTGTGTTACGTCGATGAGCGGGACGGCTATGCCTACGCCCGCACATTTGCTCTTGAGGAAGAGGGCCAATATCCCGATGACGGGGCAGTCAACGAAGTCTGGGTCAGCGCCGATCCGCTCTACCTAGAAATTGAAGTGGTCAGCCCCATCGTCGAATTGGCGCCGGATGGGGGGCGCTATACTTTCACCCAGGATTGGTGGGCGGCGCGGGTCAAAGGCCCCATCGTGGCGGTCAATGAAGTGGGGGCTTTGGCAAACAGGCTGGCAGCAGATTCCTCGGGTGTAAGCCTTAAGGCCGGTGTTTTTCACGTTGGCACAGCCCGCTTGGTGCAGCTAAACGATAATGGCCAGGTAGTGGAGCAGGGGCCGGTGCAGCCGGTCACACCCTTGGCCACCTACGTTTTGGACGAGGGATTGGTTGCCGCCGAAGGGGCGGCTCGGGCCGAGGTCTGGGTCTGGGACGAGGCCGGGGAATTGGTTGGATCCCTGGATGGAGTCGATTTGGACTAATACCAATTTGATGTGAAGCTGTCCGGATAGTTGGCGGGTGGCCCTTGGGGATAGGGGAAAACCTCGGACATCTTGAGATCAAGTGGGTATAATTGATCCGGATAATTTTAGAATTGAGTACACAAAAGGGCCCCGGCGGAAGTATTTCCGCCGGGGCCCTTGTCGTATGGGCGGCAGAAAAGGCCTTATTTGATCAGAGTCAAATTGCGGCTTTCCTGGTAATCACCAATTTGCAATTGGTACAGATAGGTGCCGCTGGCCACCGACTGGCCGCTGGCGTCTCGTCCGTCCCAAGCCACTGTATAGCGACCGGCCGCCTGTTGCCCCTGTACCAGGGTGCGAATAGTCTGGCCGGCGGCGTCGTAGATGGTCAGGCGCACCGGGCCGGCCAGGCCGACCTGGTAGGCGATGGTGGTATTGGGATTGAAGGGATTGGGGTAATTCTGTTCCAGGGCATTACCATCGGGGAGGCTCTGAGTTTCCTCTACGGCGGTGGCGGCACCCATGGGGAAGGTAAATTCCCACAGGCCGCGCTGGCCGCCGTGCTCGATGACGTAGAGTGTATTGCCAATGAAAGCGGCATCTATGGGGTTGGCGAAATCGCCAACGATACGGGTGATACGGGCTTGGTAATTATCGCCCACCAGCTCCAATTCCATATGCAGCAGGTCCTGGCCCGGATCGCCCAAGGGACCAATGAGCTGGTTGTCGCCGCCGTTCCAACTAAGTACAAACCCATCGCCGTTGTACGGGGCGGCGAGGAGCCTTTCCGTGTCGAAGAGCAGGCCCAGAGGCGAGCGATGGGAGGTCAGGGTACTGATAGTCGTGCCTTCGTCGCTGGCATCCAAGGCCTCGCCGGTTTCGGGATCGCGGTATTTGTCGGCGTCGGGGCCCATGTTGACCACCGGATCGGTGAATTCGGTCGGAGGGGCCGGATAGTCGGGGTCGTCGGCGTAGAGGCCGTTGCCGGCGTTGATCTGGCTGCGCAACAATTGCGGGTCGGCGCTGGGATCGTAGCCGGGGAATTGCTGCGGCGTATCTTGGGCACCCATGCGCCAGGGAAAGCCGTAGTGGCGGCCCTGTCGAATCCAGTTGATCTCTTCGGCCATATCGCGGTTGGGCCCGTTTTCGGTGGCGAAGAGTTCGCCGTTGGCGCTAAAGGCCAGATCGAAACTGTTGCGCAGGCCTTCGGAGTAGAGGTAGCCGGCCTCGCGCAGGGCTTCGCGGTCGTTGGGCAGGACAATATCCTGGCCGTCGGCCGGCAGCACCAGCATAATGGCGGTCAGGCCCGATTCGCGCAGACCAGGGAAGGAGCCGCCGTTGTCCTGCACTTCGCCGTGGTCGGTGCGCGAGCCGCTGTTGACGTAAATTTGGCTGCCGTCCGGGCTGATGGCGATGCCGTTGACATTGTGGTTATACCACGAATCGCTCAATTCGTAGGGCTCGGTCTGGGCCAGCACGGTCCAGACCCGTTCATCGCCCTCGACGGCGCCCCGCATCACAGTGGCGACCTGTGTTTTGCCGCTGGAACGGAAACCGGTCAGATACATGGTGCCGTCGGGACCAATGACTAGGCCCTGGGCCGTGCGCAGGCCGTGGTGGCTCGAAGTATAGAGAATCTGCATTTCGCCGGCTTCGATATCGATGGGGCGGATGGAGCCGTCGGTTTTGAGCAGGTAGAGCGTATTATCGGTGGGGTCAACGGCCAGGCGCACCGGGTTGGAGCCCACGCCCATAATGTGGCGCATTTCGATATTGTCGTCCATCACCACCGGATCGGCGGCGCTTTGCTGGACTGAGGCAGCCAGGGCCAGGGCGGCCAGGGCTAGGCGGAAGCGTTGCTGCATGAAAAATCTCCTGGTTGAGGGGAATACCTGGCAAGCCATTGGTGGCCCAGTGCGAAAGGCGTAGTGGAATGGATGCCAGGTCAGTGAAAAAAGTAGCAAAAATAGCCGAAAACGTTTTCAGGCTTCAGGCAAAAAAGAAAAGCACCGGGGGGATATGCAAAAGAGAATAGTGCCTTCTCGTGCAAGTGGCAGAGGCAGATTGCTTGGCCGGTCTTTTCTTGTTTCTATATAATTAATTCTAAACAAAGTCTATCTCTAATTCAAGCGGGCATTGCCGATGACGCGTTGGCCGGTTTTGGCGACGCACGGGTCGAGAAAGGACATAAGGAGGCACTATGGAATTGGCTACCGAACAGATCGCCCAGTATCGTGAAGAAGGGTATACCGTGGTCAAAGGGTTATTCGACCGGGAGGCGATCCCGGGTATGATCGACCACTATATGGCGATGCGCGCCGAAGGGGCCAAGCCCGGCGATACCGGAGGCACCGACGATCGGCCCGACGACCCCAATCACCAGTACCCGCGGATGATCAATATGCACAATTGGGATCCTGCCAGTAGTAAGTGGGCCCAGCGCGCCGATATTCTGGCCATGGTGCGAAGCCTGATCCGGGACGAGCCTGTGTTGCAACAGACCATGCTCTACTTCAAACCGCCCGGAGGGCGCGGTCAGGCTTTGCACCAGGACCAGCAATATATCACCACCGAGCCGCTTATCGGGTTGTGGGTGGCCTTAGATCCATCGGACCGGGACGTCGGCTGCATGACCGTAATGCCCAGATCGCACAAATTGGGGTTACTAGAAGTGGAAAAAGCGGATACGCAGATTTCCTTTACCGGCGGCCAGACGGTAAAGCCGGCGCAGTGTCGCGAAGTAGGGGTGGATATGGCGCCGGGCGACGGCTTGTTTTTTGCCGGCAAGACCGTACATGGCTCGTATCCCAATACTACTCAGGACCGCTGGCGACGCAGCTTTATCATTCATTGTTATTGGGCGCCACGCCGAACAGTTCGAGCCGCCTCAGGGCCGGCACGTATCGCACGTGCGCTGAAATCAGCCGACGATAAAGCTATTGCCGCTCATGCCGGTGATGGCATCGATAATCATCCAAATGCCGGCCGAGCCGAAGGCACCCAGGGCCAAGCCGAGGAAAAAAGGCCGCAGACGGCGGTAGATTTTAGCGCCGCCGTATTTGAGGATAATGGCTTTCAGGAGCCAGGCGATAAAGACCGAAAACCAGACCCGGTGAATGGGGGCGGTCAGCCCCAGGGCCAGCCCCACCGGGTGGATCGGAAAGCCAATAAAGCGGGCCTTGATATAAGTGAGGATACCCATCAGGGCGGCGCCAATGCCGGTAAATCCCAAATGCCAGGTATGGACGTCTTTGGGGGTATTGATATTCTGGGTGATCCAATTGCCGGCGAAAGAGGGTAGGCCGATAAATTGCCAACTGACCAGATTGATACCGCCGTAGGTATAGGCCAGCTTGAGCACGGCCCAGATAGATCCGGCCAGGGTCGCGACAATGGCGACAATGATGGCCCAGAACAGCCGCCGGTAATGCAGGCGGGTGACCTCGGCTATCTTGAGGCCGGTGGCCGCCGATGCCATGACAAAGGTGCGCACGTCGGCGGCCCAGGCGAAGCTCAATCCCAGCGTCGTCAGCCCGGCCGGTCCCACCATGGATGTACCCAGGGTATTGACCGTAAACATCGGCGCCGCCACGGTGGCGCGTCCGTAGGCCAGACCGGTCTGCGAAATGATCCGCGCCAGCCCCACGAAAATGACCAGAGCTGAGAGCAGGAAGACGGCGGCGGTGGGAATATTAAGTCCAGCCATATAGAGCCACAGGCCAGCCAATAAAGTGCCGCCTGTCCCGCCGAATACCGCCACCCGGTAGGACAGCAATTCGTCGCTGTCGTCCACTTGCTCGTCGCCGTGGAATGCTTTGCGGAAGACATCTTTTAGATGCTGGCGGCTATTCCAGAAACTGGCGAAGACGAGGAAGAACAAGGCTCCCAGGGCCAAGTGGGCGACGCTGGGCGGGGCCGGGTCGGAAAAGGGCTGGGTGGGGCCTATGCTCCAGCCCAACAGACGCTGCATGCCGGTCTGGATATGGGCCATAAAGGCGAAAAACCATATCCCAAATGAAACGTCCAGGCTGAGCAGGTAGGACAGGCCTATTACCTCAAAGCGCGGCGTGCAGATCATATTGATCGAATTGCGCAGGATGAGGATATTGCTGTTGAGGTCGATGCGGGGGATAAAGTTGAAATAAGTGTGCAGGGCGTTGATGCTATTGATGGTGGTGGGAATGGCAAAACCCACCCAGGTGAGATAATTGCGCAATATAGGCGGCAGCAGGCGCCCTTCTTCCTGCTCGCTCAATTCTAGTGGTAAGATAGCCAGTGGAAAAATAAGCCGCTCGCGTTCGACCCATTGGCGCCGCAATACGACCAATAGGCATAGCGTAACAAAGTAAATGGTGACAACAAAGAGACTCCAGGCCAATAGCGGCTGCAGCCATTGGGCCCAGGGCAGGGCCTCGCCGCGGGGGGCCCCTTCAAAGAGTTTCCACAATACGTCTGGGTCGTCGGGGACTAGCCACTCGGGCACGTGCGGGCGGATCAGGTTGGCCCAGTTGTTTTCCGGCGTGGCGAAGTAGAAAAAGCCGCCCATCAAGGGGATCAGGTTCATGGTGAACCCCCAGGAGGGGATGGCGGCGGCGACGATCATCATGATATAGATGGTCGCCAATTCGCCGCGTTCTAACTTGTGGCCGGTAAGGCGGTGGATGAGGGGGTGGACGACCAGGGCCAAGACGAAAAAGAGGAATAGAGCGGCGCCAGTGGAAAAATCGGCGGCCAGCGGTGAGGCGCTCAAAACCAGTACGCCGTAGGGCTCGCCGGCGGCGATGAGCAGGCAGAAGGGGATGCCGAGGATGACGGCGCGCAGGGAGACGCTGCGGCGAGGTGGGGTTTCAGTGGGGTTCATAGTGCCGAAAAAATAGGCCGAGCGGGTTTTTTCGGCAAGGTGGAGGCAGGGACTATTAGAAACCCAGAGCGGCTCGAAACAGGTTGGGGGTTAGCCCTTGATCCCGCCCAACTGAATCCCGCGCACGAAAAAGCGCTGGCCAAAGATAAACAGCACAATCATCGGCAGCATCATCACCACCGAGCCGGTCATTAGCAGCGAGTAATTGGTGCCCTGCGACGAATCGAAATAGCGCAGCGCCACCGGCAGCACCCGCATATGCTCGGAATGGGTGACGATCAGGGGCCAGGTGAAAGATTGCCAAGTGCCCATAAAGGAAAAGATCGACAGCGTGATAAGGGCGGGCTTGGACAGCGGCATGACGATGGACCAGAATACTTTCCAAATGCTGGCCCCGTCTATTTCGCCGGCTTCTTCCAGACCCTTGGGCAGCCCCATCATAAACTGCCGCATCATGAAGGTGCCAAAGGCGGTGAACATGGCCGGCACTATAAGGGCCTGGTACGAGTCGAGCCAACCCAAAAATTGCAGGATGACGTAATTGGGCAACAGGGTGACGATGCCCGGTACCATAAGGGTCGCCAAATAGAGCAGGAAGACCGAGTCGCGGCCTTTCCATTCAATGCGGGCAAAGGCGAAGCCGGCCATGGCCGAGGTCAATACCTGGCCGACCATGACGCAGACGGCGACGAAGAGCGAATTCCAACCGTAGAGCGAAAATTTAAAATCGGGGTCGGACAGCACCCGCAGGTAATTGGAAAACATGAAGCGGGTGTGCGACTGGCGTTGCACGTCGGAGCCGTAGACGATGCGGGCTTCGTCTTCGCCCGGGAACAAGCCGCGCAAGGGATCGGTGCCCTGCAATAGCGGGTCGGAATCGCCTTTGAGCACGGGAAAGGGGCCGGCAAAGGGAATGGTCTTACCGTCGTTGTCGAGGATAGGCTGTTTGGATTTTACGTCTAATACCGGATCGCCGCTGCGGTCCCAGGAAATATCGCGGTAGGTATAGGGCTCGCCGTTGGCCCGGCGCAGTACCTGGCCGTCCGTCAATTCGACCTGGGCTGGGGGTAATTGGCCGCCCCGGCGCCAGCTCTGGCGTTGTTCGATGAGACGCTGTTGCCATTTTTCCTGCAGTTCCGGCGTCAAAGTCAATGCCGTCCCGTCTACTTGGACCGGGTTCCAGCGGTTTTTGTAGCCGGCGACACCGTTGGCCGATTCGACGTTTTTGATCGGGATTGGCTGGCCTTCCGGGTCGTATATAAGCCTGCCCTGGAGGTCGCGGATGGGATCGCCGGGCGAGCCGACCATGACCGGGCTGCCCAGGGTTATGATAATGGCCTGGCCGTCTTCGCTCAGAATGGGGTGGCCCGCGTGGGTGCGCAGTGTATCGCCTTCGGCGCCCAGGCGCACTTCCTGGGGCCAGATATGGCTCTGAAATACCTCGCCCTCGCTTTTGAGCGAGGTGAGCACCATCCACAGGAAGGGAATCAAGGTGGTAAAGCCGACTACCCAAAGTAAGAGGTGGCTGGCGGTGGGGAGCAGATCCTTGCGTTCAACGGTCGCCATTAGTAGTGCACCGTCCCTTTGCCAAAGCGCCAATTGACCAGCGTGATTGAGAAAATGATGACGAACATAAACCAGGCCACGGCGGCGGCGTAGCCGAATTCCATATTCTCAAAGGCCGAGCGGTAGATATAATAGCCCAGGGTGACGGTATTATCGCCGTCTTTGCCCGGACCTCCGTTGGTCATCAGGTAGGCAATTTCAAAGCCGCCCTGGAGACCGCCAATAATAGACATGACGCAGATAAAAAAGGTCGTCGGGCCAATCATGGGCCAGGTGACGTGCCAGAATTGCTGCCAGCGAGAGGCCCCGTCGATATCTGAGGCTTCGTACAATTCTTCGGGCACATTGGCCAGGGCCGCCAGGTAGAGGATCATATTGCCGCCGCCCATGCTGGCCCAGACACCCATAATGATAATGGCGCTTTTGGCCCAATAGGCCGCCACTTCCAGGCCGAGCCAATTCAAGACACCCAGATCGACACTCGAAGACAGCCAATTGGGTAGGTCATCAATGCTGTTGAGCCCTTCGAGGAGGGCAAAGCGTCCCCCCAGCCAGGCCAGCGGCCCCCCGTATTGCAGCGCCCCGGTAAGCATCCATCCAATAAGCAGCAACAGCGCCAGCGGCAGTAGAAGACGTTGTAGCAGCGAAGCGGTAGCCATCTGCCCGGCGCGGCGTTGTGTCAAGAGGGCGCGGCTGCGGACAATGAGAAACCAGAGCAGCAAAGCCAGTCCCAGTAGGCGCACCAAAAGCGACAAGTGGGGCCAGGAGAGAATGGGCAGCAAGATGGTATTGACCAGGCCGTATTTGGGATTGTAGAGCCATTTCCACAACAGGAAAAGGGCGACCCCGTTGGTTACTGTGGGCAAATAGAACACCGTGCGGTAGACGATGATGCCGCGCAATTTTTGTGACAGCAAAACGGCCAGGAACAGCGAGGCGCCAATAGACAGCGGCAAGCCCAGCATGAGGAATACGGTATTGTAAAAATAAAACCACAGCTTGGGGTCGGTGAGCAGGCGAATAAAATTGTCGAAGCCGATGAAGACGGGGGCCGAGAAGGTATCCCAGCGAAAGAAGGCCAGGACAAAGGAGAACAGCACCGACAGGGAGGTGAAGAGCAAAAAGCCGATTAGATTGGGGGCTAAAAAGGCCAGGGCCTGGCGCTGACCGCGCCGCTGTCTGGGCGTCAGTTTCATGGACTTGATTCCTCCTGGCCCCGGCGGCGGGCGTAATAGCGCAGGCCCACGACCAAGGCCAGGCCGACAAAGACCAGACCGACCAGATCGGGCAGGTGGCTGCGCTGGGACAGGGCCTGGTGTCGTTGGATCTTGTCCATGGCCTCTTCCATACGCGTCCCCATTTCCTCCACTGCCGCTCGGCCAACGGTGGGATTGGTCTCTATCATTTCCTCCGGGGTCCGGCCCAGATGGCGGTAGCTAAAGGTCGAATCGGGGTCGAGCGGTTTGTAGGCGGCGTTGACTAGGTTATTGGTCAGGGCGTTCTGTAGGCGAGTGATTTCAAAGGCGGCCCCGTGGGCGGCGGCCTGTTCGGGGCGGGTATGCCGCATGGCTTCCAGCAGGGCGGCGCGGTGTTGGTCCTCGGCGGGGAAATCGGGGTCGGGGGCGGAAAAGTATTGGACGGAAAATTCGCGGCGGCTGCCAAAGGCGTCGGCGTCCTTGGTCAACAGATTGTTGAAATCGGGACTGGACAGATATTCGAGAAAGTAAAAGGCTTCGCGTTCATGAGGGGTGCCTCGGCGGATACCGGTTACCCGGCCGCCCAATTCGGCGGCTTTGCCGCGGTCGCGCGCCTGGTCCGTAAGCTCGCCCCAGGCGCCCGGGCGCAGGGCGGGGTTGGCGGCTATCGTCGGATCGTCCATCCAGGCGGCCCATTCTTCGTACGGGACGTAGCGCGGCAGGGGGTAGATCTCGGTGGTGAAACGGGCTTCGCGGCGGACTTTGATCAGCCCCCAGCGGCCAATGAAGATGGAACCGAGTTTGCCCGCCGTATACAGCCCCAGCGTGGATTGTCCGCCCCAGCCGCCGCCGCCGGTCTGCGCCGATTGGTCCTCGGCCGAGGGCACGACGTGGAAGGTATTGACCAGATCGTAGGTATATTGGGCGGCCAGGGCGCCGGCGGGCGAGTTGAGCAGGATTTGGCCGCCGGCGTCCGAAAGCAGACGGCCGCCGGCCTGGTACATAAAATTGGTCAAACCGCCGCCAAAGCCGGCCCCGCCCGAGCCAAAAGTCTCGTAGCGGCGGCCGTCGGCGCTGCGCTGGGTGAGGGCCTGGCACAAATAGACGTAATCCCACCAAGTCCAGTGGTTCCAGGGCAAGGGGGGCATGGGCTGGCCGTCGGCCAGGCGCTGGCGGGCCACCGCGTCGTAGAGCGAACGGTTGAGGAAGACGACGTTGGCATTGACGTTGTTGGGTACGCAGTAAATGCGAAATTGCTCTTGTTGCGGATCGGCGGCTACGGCCAGGGCATTGCGGCGCTGGGCCCAATAGTCGTCCAGGTCGAGGTTGGCTTGGCGCATATAATCGGTGATGTCTGCCAGGACGCCTTTGGAAACAAAGAGCGAGAAGGTGGCGTAGCTGTAGATATCAAAGACGTCGGGGCCCGAGCCGGCGGCGGCCTGGGTAAGTATCTTTTGCACGTCGGCACTGGGATCGAGGACTACCCGTATTTTTTGATCGGCGAAGAGCCGATTGAACAGGGCTATTTGTTCCACCCGGGCCGGGTTGGGGTCAGAGGCCCATCGGATAACGGTGTATTCACCGTCTTCGGACGGGTCTTCCGGATAGACGTCGAGGACCCAGCGGTTGAGAGCGAACCAGCCGCCCAGCAAAGCGGCGAGAATAGCCACGGTAAGACTCAGGTCGCGCATGCGGCAAACCCATTCAAAGTATTGGCCGGCCACAGATAGGGCCGGTTGTTGGTCCGATGGCCTGGAATGGCCGAGCCAAGTTGACGGCAGCCCGGACAACAAGGCGTTGGACTCGTAGGAAAGAAAGTTTCAGGAGAATAATAATTGACCGTATATATGGCAAATAGATTGGTTTGACGAGGGCGGCAGGCAAGCGTTAGATTTAGGACAAAAAAACACAGTGACTTACACGGCAAAAGGTGGTTTCATGAGCGGTAGATTTTGGCCTCTATTGGTAGCCAGTATTTTAGCTCTGGCCTGCAGCGAAAAAGAGCAAGTCCAGGACGATCCCAATCCACTTGTCGCCCGTATTGGCGAGGTGGAGATTCGCCGCGGCGAATTGCAGGCGGCGATGCAGCGCATACCCGAACAAAAGCGCCCCGGCGCCCCGGCGCTGCTGCAGGCACTGGTCGATCGGCATATTATTCAGCTCGAAGCCGGCCGCCGCGGTTTGCAGACTAGTCCCAGGCTACAGAGCCGCCTTCGGCGCGATCGTCTGGAGCAGGCCCGCGAGCGGCTACTTGCCCAGCAGGTAGAAGCGCGGATTGAAGTGAGCGATGCGGAGATCAGCAGCTATTTCGAAGAGCAGCAATTGGGGGCCAAGCGCCACGTCCGAGGGCGTCACATCATGGTCCGGGACCAGGCCACCGCCGACAGCCTTTACAAGGAGCTAGTAGGGGGTGCCGACTTTGCCGAATTAGCGCGGCGCCATTCTATTGAGCAGCAAACGGCGGGCAAAGGCGGCGATCTGGGCTTTTGGGACGAGACGCTAATGATTGGTGCGGTGGCGGCGCAGTTATTTGCTTTGCCCATGGGCCAAATGTCTCCGCCCTTTCCAGGCAAAGGGGACTATTTTCACATTGTTCGGGCCGAGGACGAACGCCCCATTACATACGACGATATGGCCCAGCGTTTGCGGCAGCGTTTTGTCGAGAGCCGCCGCCACGACCGCATGGGAGTTTATTACGAGGAATTGCGCCGCCAATACGAATTGCAGGTCGAAGCCGAGAGCCTACTCTATCTGATCGAATTGGCTCGCACTGCAATACACGGCTTGCCGCAGCTCAAAGCCGGCGTCGACCGGGCCCGAGTCCTGGCCCGCTACAAAGGCGGCCAAATCGACCTGGAGCAGTACCTGGGTTGGATTGCTGCCCAGGCGCCCAACAAACGCCCAGTGGCCACCGATACGGCGAGCATCCGGGTCTTCGCCCAGCGGATGGCGATCGATTCGCTATTCATACCTTTGGAAGGGCGTCTGGGGGGCCTGGAAGATGACGAGCAAATGAAGGCGTATATCGAGGCCCGCCAGGAGTTATTAATGGCCGAGGAATTGCGCTGGATTGCAGCCGAGGAACCGCTGGTGGGCGAGGCCGCCTTGCAAGCCTATTACGAAGAGAATATGGACCGCTTTGCCGAACCCGATCTGGTGCTGTACGAGGCGCTTCTCTTGCACACCGAGGAGGAGGGGCGCAACGTGGCCCAGGAGATGCACCAGGGGGCCGATATGTGGCGCCTGGCCCAAGGATATCCCCGTTTCCACGATTTGCTGCGGCACTACGGCGTTTTTCACGCTGAAGCCACAGCCTCCCATTCCGCCTCCCCGGACGACCCGCAAGCGCAAGTCATGGAGGCTATCCGCCAGGCGCCCATCGGGGCGGTTGGGGGCCCCCACCGGGTGAGCATTAAACGGCCCAAAGGGGAAGTGTGGTGGGGTTATCTCGTCTTTCGCACACTTGAGCGGGTGCCGGCCCATACGCAGCCATTGAGTGACCCGAATGTCCGGGCCCTGGTCGGAAAATTGGTGCGGGCCGGTCAGGGCGCCGCCATGGAGGCGCGGTTCGAGGCCTATATGCGTCAATTGCGGGAGACCTACGCCGATCAGATCGAGACATACCCCGAACGGCTCGCCGAGGGTGCCTAGCCCCATTTGAAAATAGCTTTGCTGCCCAACTGGAATCGGCCGCTTTGCCAGCTTCGCAACGCTGCGCCGGAGGCTTGCCTTTTTGGAACGCGCCTGGGTGACGCCGGGATGGGTTGAAAAAATACCCCTATTTGCGCTAGAGTATTATGAGTTGAAAATTGCTCCCAACGCAAAAGGATCCGCCGCGCCAATGGCCGGCAGATCCTGTATTTGCTTTAAGACGCAAACAAGAGGAAGAGGTAAAATGGGTGGAAAAATCATTGACCTGACCCGTACTATAAAGCCTACCCGGCCCACGGCCAAGCGAAAATTCATCGTCAATATACACGATGCTCTGGAGGAAATTCCCGGCAAAGTGCGGCCCGAGGGCGAATGGTACGTCATGTCCGATGTCGAATTGATGAACCATGTCGGCACCCATATCGAAGCGCCTTTTCACTGCTTGAAAGAGGGCACCGATCTGGCGGCTATTCCCGTCGAGCAATTGGTCGGCCAGGCGGTGGTGTTGGATTTGAGCCAGGACCAGGCCGAGGGGGGCGTTACCACGGCGCAGGTCCAGCAGGCGGCCCAGGTGGCCGGCGGGGTCAAAGTGGGGGATATCGTTTTTGGCCGGATGGGGCCCACCAAATATTTTTCTACCGCCGCGCTCGAGTGGCTGGTCGAGCAGGGGATGAAGCTGATGGGGGTGGATTCGGGCGGTGTCGAATTAAGCCACGACAAAACCCACGCCAATGTCAATCACCTGGTCTTATTTCGCGCCAATATCCCCCTTATTGAAAATCTGACCAATCTCGATCGGCTGAGCCGTCCCCGGGTGCAGGTATATGCCATGCCGGTGCCCGTTGTTGGGCTCGACGCTTTTCCTCTGCGGGTCATTGCCATTGAGTAGGCGCCGATTAGGGGAATTGTCGAATATGATTTAATTTAAAAGCTGTCTGAACCAAGTCACCCCCTTTATAACAAAGAGGGGCGGGTGCTTGTTTGAGGCGGCTTTTTTATGTGGGGCTGTCCTTGGCAAGGATCACTAAGGGATAGGGCGCAAACCCTGCCTGTGCTCTGCCTCAACGCTGGGGCTATGAGCTGCATGGGAAAACTCGCGTGCATAGGAAAATATTATGGTGGGTATTAAGCCAATTCGAGTCAGTCAAATAGGGTTGCTGGTATTGCTCATAGCCGGGGCCGACAACCTGCAGGCCCAAGTTGAGCTATTGGTCTTGGGCCAGGGCGGCCGGGACTGGATGGAAGCGGGCGAGCGCGTCGTCGGGCTCGAGGACTCCACGGCGGGCGGGCTGCAGCCCTGGGAGTTGCAGCCCGATGTCAACCTGTTGGTGGGGCCGCGCACCGAGAATCTCGATTTTACCAATGTCTTTGGTGTGCCCTGGTCTTTGAAGAAAGTCCTGCGCGAAGGATTCGAACTAGGGGTCAACCCGCGCTATTGGGGAGGGATTGAAGGGACCGTGGGAGGGGGCCCCCAGCCCTTGATAGACAACGATCCGGAAACCGTTATCAAGGTGATAAACGTGCCCCAGGGCTCGACCGGGCGCGAATCCATGTTCACTTTCGACTTCGCTTTCCCAATGCCCATCAACCGGGTCATGTTTTTTCCGCCTGACCGGGGCATAGACGAGGAGGGCGGGCTGAAAAAGCAGCGCTTCCCCCAGGCCTTTGAGGTCTCGTCGTCGACGGAAGGGGCCTCGTATCTAATGCTCAACAAGGAAAATTCTTTCCACACCCTGGACAATCTTATCGCCCGCACCTTCAATAACGACAAACGGGTGGTCGACCTGCAGTTTCCCACCGAGCTCATGCGCTTTTTGCGCATTGCCTTCAACCTGACCTCGCAAAAGTATTTGCTCGGCGAGATCCAGGTTTTTGGCGAAGGCTTTGTGCCGACCACAAGCTATCGCACCGTGATTATTCCCTTCGATCAACCGGTGAATTTTGGCCGCATCTTCTGGAAAATGGAAAAATTCAGCAAAGCCGGGCCCCAAGCGCCGGTGCAGCCGGCCCCCGAGGCCGATATCACCTTGGAAGTGGAAACCCGCACGGGGCTCGACGATACGCCTAAGATCTACTTTATCCACAGCGATTTCGATACCGAAGAAGAGGTAGACGAGGATATATACAATCGGTCTCCCACTGAATCCATTCGTTTGGGGCCTCGTCCCGGCGACAGGGCTGCGGTGGGGCTGGACGAGGCCAACTGGAGTTTTTGGTCGACGCCTTATAAGCGTTCGGGGCAACTGATCAGTTCGCCGGACGGGCGCTCGTATCTGCAATTGCAATTCCGCATGACGGCGGCCGATTTTCGCACCTTCGGTCGCGTCGATTCTATCGCCGTAGAATACTCGCCCTTGTTGGTAGAAGAGGCCGTGGCCGAAGTCGGGGTGCAAGGGGCCGAAGGCGTGGCAGGGCCTACCGAAGTGCCAGTGGGGGTCGATACGACTTTCTTTTACGATCTCCAGGTTCGCTTTGGAGGGCAGGGACGGCTGGGGTTTGACGGCTTGCGGCTCAACGTCGGTTCCGATGTCCGTTTTGAAAAGTTGTGGTTTGGTGATCCCGCCGTGGAAGTGGGGCCCGATAGTGTTCGTACAGAAGACGGGACCCTGACGGTATACTTTCCCTCGAACCCCATCGCCCAGAGCAGCGGTGCAGCGCGCCTGCGGTTGGCTTTTCGTTCGTCCCTGCTCAATTTCACCACGCCTTTCCTGGGCGAAATATTCAGTCTCAACAGCGACAACCTGCCCCAGTCGGTGGAGCCGGGCGACGCTGGGCCCCAAGTGGGCAGCGATGATATCCGCGTTTTTGCCGCGGCCCAGAAACTGGATGTGTTGGCCCAGTTCGAAGCGACCAATTCGGTATTGACCCCCAATGGCGACGGTCGCAACGACGCTGTCGCCTTCGATATGACGATTTTGGGGGTGGAAGGGGCCGCCGTCGAAGTGGGCGTATACGATTTGGGCGGTCGTCAGTTGCGCCGCCTGGTAGAGGAAAACCGTGGCCGCGGCGTTTATAACGATCTGTGGGACGGCCGCGACGGGGCCGGTAATCTGGTGCCCCCGGGAACGTATATGGTGCGCGCTTTAGTCGCGGCCGACCGGCAGGATTACCGCCAGACCCGGATCATTGCTGTAGTCTATTGATTGCGAGGAATTAGGCCCATGCGGATACGTTTTATTTTGCTGGCTTTTTTGAGTTTGGGAACTGTTGCGGCTGCAGCCCGGACCTTTCGCATTGACAGCCAGGAGCAGTGGAGCCAGTGGAATTTTCCCACCGGTGTCCTGATATTGGGGGAAGATGGCAGCGTCACACCGCGCGATTATCGCAGCAATATCAATGCCGCCGCCGATGCCGGACAGTTCATCTACAAAGATGTCAAGGCTCAGGATGTGGCCGGGGGTATCCGCCTGGTAAGCAGCAACGAAATACAGGGCCCCCTGGCCATTGATGGGGATGCCGGGACGTGGTGGCAGCCCGCCGCCGATGATGCGGTGGACAAGTGGAGGATAGAACTGGATCTGGGCCGTTTGACCCAGGTGAAAAGTATTCGCCTGGTTTTTCCCGACGAAGAAGGGGCGCGGCCCTTTGAGCAATTCGCCGTGTTGGTCAGCGAGGGCACCCGCCAGGTTATTGGCAAAGACGCCTTCCAATTTGTCCAAGTCGGCAGCACGACCCTGCCCAACCAGGATTCGGTGGTCGAGTACTCTCTGTCTATCCTCGAACAGGGCAATGCCGAGGGCCTGTATCTGGCCACCTCCAGCAACGATACGCTCGACTATATGAACGTGCAGTATATTCGCCTTATCGCCCTGACCAAAAACGCCGATGCGGCACTGGCCGAAATCGAAGTGACGGCAGTGGGGGATAACGTTGCCCTGGGCACCATCGAGCGCGGCGGCAATATCCGCGCCGGCAGCAATACGCAGAATATCAACAGTATAGCCGACGGCAGCGCCAGCAATTGGTGGAGCGGTCGCGGTATTCCGGTGGACTGGAAGCAGAGCGGGCTGTGGTTCGAATGGGATCTGGGGGCCACTTTCTGGGTAGATCAGTTGACCATGTTCGAACCGCCCTGGGGGTTTGCTACCACCGGTTTTTCCAATACCCAGCAGATCTTCTTCGTCTGGGATACCTCCGACGGCACGCCGGTGCCCACCCAGGGCGAAGAGACGGTGCAGAGCCCCTTTGATTACCAGGAACTCAGCTCGGTGGACAACCGCCCGACAAGCGGGTTGGGGCGCACGCGCAATTTCGATCTGCGCTTCCCGCCGCGTAAAGTGCGCCATCTATTCTACCACCACGAGGTGGTCTTTGGGGCCCTTTTCCGTTTTAATTTTCACCTGTTTGAAATATTTCTCTACGGATCGGGGCATCCGGCCGAAGTGGTCATGGAATCCAATTTTATCGATCTGGGCGGGGTCAAGAGCCTGCGGCAGTTGCGTTGGGAGGCCGATCAGTTCCCGGGGACCAGTCTCGAGATCCGTTCTCGTTCGGGCGACGAATTGGTCGAAGAGGTTTTCTACTACGACAAGAACGGCCAGGAAATACCCGAGGCGCGGTGGAACAAATTGCCGGCCAGTCAGAAGCTGCCCCTGGTTACAGTGCTGAAACCCGGTTCCGACTGGAGCACCTGGAGCCCGATTTACCAGCGCTCGGGCGAGCCCTTTCTGTCGCCGACGCCGCGCAATTTTGTCCAATTGCAGGCACGCCTAAAAACAGACGATCCCCAGGTCGCCCCTTCGTTGCTGGCGATAGAGTTGGAATTTGACGATCCGCTGGTGGGCAGCGGCGTCTTCGCACAAGTGGCCCCGCGCGAGGCGCGGTTGGATTCACTGACCCAATTTAGTCTGCGTCTTGGCGGCGTAACATCGTCGGGCGACAGCGGCTTCGATCAGGTGCGCCTGGTCTTGCCCGGACCGGTGCAAGGACCAGTACAGGTGCGGGTCGGCGACGGCGGCTTTGCCGAGATGGGGGTGGAGACGGCGGGCGATACGCTGCTGGTGCCCATGCCCGAACAGGTGCGGGGGGACAGTGTAGAATTGATGCTGCCGCTGCGACTGGTGCGCAATGCGGCTTCTTTCAACGGTTGGGTGACTTCGTCTAGTCAGCCGTTGGTGCGGCAGGAGATCCAGCCGGTCGATAAAAATGCGCTGTTGGTCTTTGTGCCCGAAATTGCCGTGGGCGGCAATTTGATACGGCGCTTTGAAATTGACCACCCCGTAATCAGTCCCAACGGCGACGGTATCAACGATCAGTTGCAGGTGCAGCTGTTGATCGTCAAGATCCTGCAGGAGCCCAATGTCGATTTATTCGATATGGCCGGGCGTCTAGTACGGCGTTTGCCTACGGCTGCTGATGGCACCTACCGCTGGGACGGGCGCGATGGGCAGGGAGCGGTGGTGGCTCCGGGTATTTACCTGCTCAGTGTGGCGGTGGAGGCCGATGCCCGCACTGATCGGCGACAGCGGTTGATTCACGTCGCCTATTAAGTCACTTACTACATAGACAACACCGATAATACCGCAGTAAATTGGGCCCGGAATTTTAGTTTCAGGTCGGGGCCTAGGTATGCCAATATATATAGTCCAGATTATTGGGCAGGAGACAGAGTATATGAAAAGGGTCCTGGTCGCCATCGACAATCTGGCCGCCGGCGGTGTCCAGGGCTTTGTCATATGTACTCCGGATGTAAAATTGGGTCCGGCCATTGTCGCCCGGGCCAATAATTACGGTATGAAGTTGATGAACGTCGACGATCAATTCGTCGGCGCCGACGACCAGCATATGCAAGGGGTGCACTACCTGGGTATCTCTGCCCGTTAGGGGCCGTGCTCTTCGACCGTCTCAAACAGGGGTCGGCGGCAAGGGGTAGCTGAGTTGCTTGCTATTTAAGCAAGACCAGCGACCGCGTCAGTCTTTGGTTGCCCGTTTCCAGGCGGTAAAAATACACCCCGGAGGGCATGGGCCGCGCCTGGTTGTCGAGCCCGTCCCAAATGGTCTGGTGGTAGCCGGCGGGCACCTGCTGGCGTACTAGAGTACGGATTTTCTGCCCGGCAGTATTAAAGAGGTCGAGTCGGACCGGAGCCGCCCTTTCGACCTGGAAGGCGATACGGGTCTCGGCGTTGAATGGGTTGGGGGTATTCTGCTCCAGGGCAAAGGCGGCGGGGCCATCCTGGCTTTCTTCCACTGCCGTGGCCGGCGGATGGTTGCCCTCGACAATTTCCACGATTTGGTCCACCCCGATATCGTGCAGGCGATCGACTTTGCCCGAGGCCGGCCAGCGCACTTCCAGCCAATCTATCTGGGTGGCTGTTCCCAGGCCGAAATCCAATTCCATGCTGCTCTGCGATAAATAGCTATTGCCGCACAACACTTCCTGGTATTGGGTCCGCCCCCCGGCGCTGATACGCACCTGGGCGCCAACCCCGTCTAAATTGCTGCTCGTGCCTTTGGGACGCACTTTAAGCCAGTGGCCGCCGTCGCCGCGGTTGCGGTAGATTTGCGGGGCCTGGTCAATATTGATAACGACCATATCCTGGAAGCCGTCGCGGTCGAGGTCGCCCACGGCAAGGCCGCGGCCGCCCCAGGTATCGCCCACGCCCAAGCCCTGAGTGATATCGGCGAATACACCATGCCCTTGGTTGAGGTAGAAAATATCGGGGGCGTAGGCGTAGCGGCCGAGCTGGCTGTTCCACTCCATGCCGCCGTTGACGGCATATAGGTCGAGATCGCCGTCGTTGTCGTAGTCGATAAAATCGGTGCCCCAGCCGACGTAGACATCGTTGGTTCGGCTGGTCGCGGCAACATCGGTGAAAGTACCGTCGTCATCGTAGCGCAGCAGGGCGTTGACGCCGAAATTGGTGATGTAGATATCTAGGTCGCCGTCGCCGTCGTAATCGCCCAGTGCTCCGCCCATACCCGAGCCTCGTTCGGCACTGCCCGAAGCCGCCGATACGTCCTCGTAGGTGCCGTCGCCGCGGTTGTGGTAGAGTTCGTTGGCGCCGAAGTCGTTGACTAGGTACAGATCGATGGCGCCGTCTTGGTCGTAGTCGAAAAACAGAGGTTGGAAACTGTGTCCGGCCCGTTGGATACCGGCCTGGTCGGCGTATTCGGTGAAGGTGCCGTCGCCGTCGTTACGGAAAAAGCTATTGTCGATGCTTTCGGGCCGCAAAAAGCGCTTGAAATAATTGGCCACCATCAAATCGAGGTCGCCGTCGTTGTCGTAATCGGCAAAGGCCATGCCGGCAGTGGAACCTTGGTCCCCGATGCCGGCGGCCTCGGTCGTTTCCTCGAAACGGCCGTCGAGGCCCTGACGAAGCAGGTGGTTGGCGGCGAAGAAATTGCCGACGTATAGATCCTGGGCTCCGTCGTTGTCGTAATCGGCAAAGACCGCGCCAGTGAATTGCTCCCCTTCTAGTTGTATACCGGTCGCTTGGGTTACTTCGCTCAAAGCGATGGTGCCGGGCTGGCTGTCATTGCTGTAGAGATTAACTCGGGTGGTACTGGTGGTAAATAGGTCGAGGTCGCCGTCTTGGTCGTAGTCGGCCATCGCCACGCCGGGGCCCACTTCATAGATGGGGCCGTCGAGAAAATTGGCGATGCGATCGTGCTGGACCAACTGGTGGGCGACCGCTTCGAAGCCGCCGGTGAATTGGGGTATCGGCCTGGTTTGGGGGACGACTCCATCTACAGGGTTGTCGGCAGGGGGGGCATCGGCGGCGCAGCGGAAGCCGACATCGGCGTACCAATAATCGGGGGTGAGTTGGCCGCGGCGCGAGGTGCGGGTGAAATTGACCGAGGTGTCCCAGGCACCGCCGCGCATGACCCGTACTGCACCGGTATCGGGCCCCAAGAGATGCTGAGGCTCTGCTTCGAAATACTCTTTATCGTACCAGTCGGCTACCCATTCCCAGACATTGCCGGCCATATTGTAGACCCCGAAAGGGCTGACTCCCTGGGGGAAACTGTCTATGGGGGCGGTAAAGACGTAGCCGTCCTGAGCGCCGTCGCCAAACGAGCCGTCGCGCCAGTTGGTGGCATCTACTTTAGTGTTGTCCGCCCAGGGATAGCGGCGGCCGTCGTCCCCCTCGGCGGCGCGCTCCCATTCGGCTTCGGTGGGCAGGCGTTTGCCCATCCACTGGCAATAGTCGCGGCCGTCGAACCAGGTACCGACTGCCGGTTGGGCCGGATCGGAGAACCAGGGGCCGGCATTGGCAAAGGTCGGTCTGTCTGTGGCTTGCACAAAAGCCTGGTATTCGGCGTTGCTGACTTCGTATTTGTCAATGTAGAAGGCGTGGACGTCAACCTGCCAAACCGGGTCGATGCCCCTGCCTTCGTATTCACCCAGCCAGAGTTGGCCTGCAGGGATGAATAGCATCGAGCCGGCGTCGGCCGGTTGGGCCCGGAGAGGGATGGGTGCCAGGGCGGTCCAGGACAAGAGCCCCCAGATGCAATAGGGGGTTAAGGCGTTTCCAGAAAAATAAGCACTCCGCATCAAGTCGGCGTGGGTTCCATGTGGACAAACCACTTGGGTAAGGCCGGACACCGGACCCATCGCCGTTCCAACGCCGCCATAGCTTTGTGGGTT
>WLWI01000115.1_pt1 | contig 112724 bp, 114 predicted proteins | sample 6701501 | NCBI WGS metagenome assembly WLWI01 (sample SAMN12718690, study PRJNA515312) | sponge metagenome | isolation source: marine sponge | host: Mycale hentscheli | place: New Zealand: South Island, Marlborough, Capsize Point | collected 2014-11-01 | reverse complement strand
TAAAGACATCACACCACCAAAAAATGTTGATGGTAAAACTGATGAGGAAAAGCAATCAGGAGAATCCCTAATCGCTGACTTTTTAAGTGATATAGAAGAGGATGAAGAAGAAGAAGTGGCAACAGAAAAACCTCAACCAAAAGAGGAAGCAAAAGAAGAACCTGTGGAAGCAGAAGATTCCTCTGAAGAAATAGTAGAGGAACAAGATGTAACTCAATTTGGTGCTTTAGCAAATGATTTGTTTAACTTAGGAGTCTTTACAAAAGAAAGTGAAGATGAGGAAGTATCAATAAACACACCTGAAGAATTCTTAGAAAGATTTACTGCTGAGAAGAAAAAAGGTGCATCTGAATTAGTTCAAAACTTCATTGGGCAATTTGGTGAAGATTACCAAAATGCATTTGAGTCCATCTTTGTAAAAGGTGTAGATCCAAAAGAGTATTTTAATACATACAATCAAATTGTATCATTCTCTGAAATGGATTTATCTAATGAGAACAACCAGAAACAAGTGATGAAACAAGCACTTGCTGATCAAGGATTTGAACCAGAAGACATAAGTACAGAAATTGAAAGATTGCAAAACTATGGTGATTTAGACACTGTAGCTGCAAGACACCATAAAGTATTGGTGAAGAAAGAAGCTAAAAAGCTTCAAGAAATTGAGAGTCAAGCTGAACAAGTACAACAACAAAAAGCTGCTATTAAAAATCAGTATGTAAGTAACGTTCAGAGCATTCTCACAGATAAGCTAAAAAGTAAAGAGTTTGATGGGATTCCAATCAACCCTAACTTAGCAAACGAACTACAAGACTTCCTATTGGTAGATAAGTGGAAAACTCCTGCTGGAGAAAATCTCACTGACTTTGATCGTGCTATCTTAGATTTGAAAAGACCTGAGAACCATGAACTAAAAGTAAAGGTTGGACTTCTGATGAAGATATTAGAAAAAGACCCTACATTGTCTACTATACAAAGAACAGGTGTGACTAAAAAGTCTAACCAATTGTTTGGGGAAGTGGCAAGACAGGTGACTAAATCAAAGTCTCAGTCTTCAAATAAAAAGACCAAACCGAATTCATGGTTTTTGTAACATAAATTAATTAATAAAAAACGAATAAAAAATGGCAATTCAAACAATCCCAGGTCTAACTGGTTTTACTTATGCACGAGTAGCTTCTATGGATAAACGTGCTGTAGGGAAACTAACAGACGCAAATCACTTAGAGTCTTTTCACTCTACTGAGCCTGCGGACTATGATAAAAAGATCATCAGTCTGTATACTCAATCTTCATTGTACAGCAATGATTTCCTTGACATGATTAACAAGTCAACACCTTATTACATTGATAATAATAGTGACGCTTGGAAATGGCAAATAGCTGTACCGTACAAATTCCCAAAAATTATTGACATCCCAACTTCTACACAGAACACCATTGATGGTAGTGGTAAAGTAGGTATTGACGGTCAAGAGTTTCAATTAGTACTTGATACTAACGAATTCTCTAAAAACGCTATCGTATCTGTAGGAACTCGTCAGTATGGACCACGTTTCTACGTGATCAAAGATCCTCAGCCTTGGAATGCTGGCTTCTTGTATTCATTTACACTAGTTAGTGATAATCCAACTGTTGACTTTGTAAACACTACTTTCTTAGCACAAGGTGTTGAGTTAGAATTAGTAGATGCTGCAATTGGTGAATTTGACCAAGATTTATTAGGTCTTCCTCGTTTAGGTGAGCAAATTACTATGTTTGAATCTTTAGGTTCTGGATATGGTTATGAGCACAAAATCACTGAGTGGGCTGATGACAAAATGATGAGAGATGCTTCTGGTAAACCATTAGACATCTTAGTTTATGCTCCACAGAGACGTAATCAACTTCCTTTAACTCGTAATGATGTTAAGTGGGAACCGTTCGTTGAGTTCTGGATGCGTAAGTCTATGATAGAATTAAAAGTTAAGAGAATGATCTGGGCTAAGCCTGGAACAGTTAAGACTAATGGTTCTAAACAAGAAGTAAAACGTACATCTGCTGGTGTATACCACAGAATGCGTAATAACGGAAACTTAGTACAATACAATAGAGGTGAATTCTCTGCAAACTTGATTCGTTCAGTATTTGGAGATTTATTCTACAGACGAGTGGACGTTAAAGATAGACGAGTTAAAATGTACACCAATGAGGCTGGATTCGATGTATTCCAACAAGCTCTTAAAGATGATGCACTTAATTCTGGATTAACTTTTAGTGCAGATTCTGGAGACAGATATATGCAAGGGTCTGGACAAAACATTACTTATAACTTTGCATTTGATGCAATGGTTACTCGTGAAACTGGACGTGTAGAACTTGTTCACTTAAAAGAGTTAGATTTACCACAAACTAACTTGGAATTTGGACAAAACAAAAAGTCTACTCCTGTATTTATGGTATTTGATGTATCTCCTCAGTCTGATGGATCAATGATTAACAACATCCGTGAGGTACGTATGAAGGGTGCTCCTTCTATGACTTGGGGTTATATTGATGGAACTCGCCACCACTTAGGTTTTGCTAAGTCTCAAGGTATGAGCTCTGCTAATAAATTCCCAGGATACGAAATCTGGATGAAAGATCGTTGTGATGTATTCATCGAGGATTTATCTAGAACTGTGTTGATTGAAGAAATCCCACAATTCTAAATTATATAAGAGACTACGGTTGACTGGATGCATGCTGAAGGTCAATTCTTTCTCAGAGAACAGTCCCCTCATCCCACACTGTCCCTCCTCAAGAGGGGACTAGCTTCTCGCTTCAGAGTGATGAATTAAGTTTCTACCCATTCAATTGGATCACTCTACAAATAAATAAACCAAAAATTAATTAAACTACATTATGGGTAAATTAGGAAAAGTTTCTACTATTAAGAAACAGTACAATAGCTCTCAGTTGCAGACAATGGATAGTAACCTTGCTCAAATGGGAATGACACGAATTCCAGGAACAGGGGTATTTAAGTATCCTTATAAAGAACTAGACGGTAAGTATAGAACAGGATTAGATCCTGATGCTGGTTACATTAAACGTATTCAAGATCCAACAGAAAAAGAGTTAGAGATTGAACGTGTTAAAGACCTGCTTACTAAACTTCAGGCTAAACTAGGAGATATTGACTTAGGACCAAGAGCTAAATTCTGGAACTATGCATTATCAACTGGAGCAAATGATAGCCTTCATGTACAGCCTGTTAAATTATTAGATGGTGATAACTTCTATGATTTAACGCAACCTTTACAAGAACTTGCATTTGCATGGTTGAGAGTTCATCCAACAATTGCATCCTCATACCAAGCTTGGGAAAGAGGTGAGTTTCCAGCAGACACACAATTTTATGTTGTTAATGATGACATTGAAAATGCGATTGTCTACAAGAAGAAACAGCTAATTAACAAAGCTATTATCAAGTTTGACTCAATGACTCCTGAGAAGAAGAAGAAAGTTGCAAGACTTTTAGGACTTCCTGTCACAGATGATACAAAAGAAGAAGTTGTATATAACCAGGTTGATAATATGTTAAAGCAATCAGAAGTGAAGAGTGGTAGCTTTAAAGGATTAAGTCCTGTAGAAGTATTTAACAGATTCGCTGATATGAAAGAAAATTTACTCCATATTAAAGATTTAGTTAAACAAGCTATTCAGCATTCAATCTACAGAGTAAAACCTAACGGTAGAGTTTATGAAGGTGAATATGAAATAGCAAAAGAAGAAGAAGAACTAATTAAATTCTTAGCTGATGAAGATAACCAAGATGAGTTATTGACATTAGAAGGAAAGTTAAAATCTAAAAAGCTAGCTTCTGTATAAGGAGCTAGTTTTTATAAACATAGTAAAACATGATACCAGTAGATAGTTTATTGTACAAAATAGACCAGAAACTAAATAAACTATCAACTAACGAGCATCAACAAATTCAATTAGAAGACAAAATCTTAGCTTTGAATGAGGCTCAGATTAAGTTGATAAAACAAAAGGTTGATGGTTTTAGTGTAGTGAATAGGTTGGGAATGGATGCCTTTAAGAAAAGGTATGAAGATTTACAAAATTTAGTTATAAATTATACAAATCAACCTCTACCACTTACATTAAGTAATCCAGAACTAAATCAATGGGATGCTGATATAACGCAACTGTTACCAAAATACATGTTTTATGTAGACAGTTATATTATAGCAGATAAAGGTAAATGTAAAGGTCGTAAGATCTGGATCAATAAAGACCTTGGAAAACATGGAGATCTAGCCCTATTGCTTAATAATGAGCACTATAAGCCTAGCTTTGAATACCAAGAGACTATCAATTCTCTCAGTTCTAATACAATAAGTATTTACACTGATGGAACATTTACTCCTAAAACCCTAAATGTAATGTACATGAGGTATCCTGTATATATTAACAAATCAGGTTATATCATGTTGGATGGATCACCATCTGCTAATCAAGATTGTGAGCTTGAAGAATATTTAGAAGACGAACTTCTAGATTTAACAGTTCAAAATCTTGCAATGTATACTGAAAATGCTAGTGCTGTGCAAAGTGCACAGTTTAGAATACAAACAAATGAATAATATTAATTTTAACCTTTAAATAATAAACAATGGCTGATTTTTCATTAACCACGTTATTCGTGGTGCCAGTAGGGCAGACTGCTCTCCCTAGCTCTGGTTCGACACAAGATCTTACTGCAGGTCAAGTAGGATTTTTTGCAAGCGATTACTCTGTAGCAACTGCAGGTAACATTGCTACTTCACCTTATTTTTACGTTGCTCAAGGTAGAGCAAACACGTATCTACAAGGATCAAAAAGATCTGACAAGATTTCTGGATCTTTAAATGCAGGTAACAATGAGAACGTTACTGAATGGTACAAAGTATCAGGATGTTCTACTGCTGCAAATCAAATTACAGATGTATCTAATTTCACTGTACAATGTGGTGATGTTGTAACATTAACGTTACGTGCTCACTCTTCTTACATTGACACACTTTACTTCAATGGCTTTACACGTTCAGTAACTGTACAAGCTCCATGTTGTGAATGTGGTGGTGACGTATGTACTGATGTTGATGCTAACGCATTAATTAATCAATTAATTGCTAAGTTAGAGCAACAAGCTCCTGGAGATAATCCAGACAATATTTCTTTCAACAGCTTCTTTACTTTTGAAAATGTTGGTGGAACTATCTTACGTATCCACGGTAAGCCATTAACTAAATATGGTCAACCATGTGATGTTGCTGCATTCCCATTCGAGTATGACAGAATGTATTTCAATACTTTTGTATACGATGGACCTGCTACAACTGCTGACTTTATTGTTGCTGATTCTTGTAACCTTGTTGCTAGTGCTGCTGTTATCCAAACTGCATCTTACGCTTCTGGAGGTTCTGAGGAATTTAAACAACTAGAGAAGAATTTCTATAGCTACCAAGCTGGATACCTAAAATCTCTATATAGAATGGGTGGTTACAACGAGAACTTTGAGTCTTATGTAACTGATGGTACAACTTATGACAGCTATTACGTTAAGTTTAACCAATATGATAAGTCTGCTTATCAGTGGGGAGACTACGTAATGCAAGATTCAACTGTAATCATTGCTGCTCCTAATGCTGATACAAGTGGCGTTGCTGCTTTAGTAGAAGCTGTATTAGAGGCTGCTTTAGGAACTGTTGTTGACAACAATGCTTGTATTACAACAACTACTACTACAACAGCTGCTCCATAATTAGAGCAAGTAGTAGGGATAGAATTTTAACATAAACCTATGCCAGAGGTGAGAGGATTATCTCATATCCTCTGGCATTTTTTTTAAATAATAAGATGGCAGCCAATTTACAATTAGATATCATAGTTCCTCCTAGCTATAGTACTCTTTTGCTTGCTGTTACAGATGCGTCTATCTATCCAGATAGTCCACCACTTGTATCAGCTCCAACAATTGAGATAGAAGTACCAAATTTTGGTACAAAAATATTACCCTTTTTACCGTTAGGACAAAACATATTTGCATCTGACACTTTAGGTATTACTGAAGCTGGCTGCAAACAACCATTGCCTGACGGTATTTATCATTTAAAATATTCAATAGCTCCAGCATACTTAAATTATGTTGAGAGAACAATATTACGTGTTGACAAGCTACAGGAGAAGTTTGACAATGCGTTTTTAAGTCTTGACATGATGCAGTGCGATAGTGCTCTTAAAGCTCAAGCTAGTGTAAACCTAAACACAATTAATTTTTTCATACAAGGAGCAATTGCTGCAGCAAATAATTGTGCAGAGCAAGAAGCTCTTAAGTTATATAAACAAGCAGATAGTATGCTTGATAAGTTTTTAAAATCCAACTGTGGTTGTTCTGGAAACAATTACAAAATAAACTTTAAATAAAATGGCTCAATGTGCAAATTGTGGTGCAAAAGTAGGATGTGGATGTCAGTTAACAAACGGTCTATGTACTCATTGCAACGGTAATTCTAATAAAGAAGTATAAACATCGGATTTAACTATGTTAACACCTAGATTAACAAACTGTCAGGATTGTCACAAGATACCTGACCTACTTAAACAGATCGATTGTAAGCTTGCAGAGCTTGGTAATGACATGTACAATAATATTGTATTTATGTTAGGGAATCATATTCCTGCTACTACCATTATGCAACTAACAGCTTACAAACGTATATTAACGTTTAAGTATTGTAACCCTCATTATGCAGGGTCTTGTTCTGTTAATGATATTGCTGCTAAAGTGATTCGTTTAACAGCTGGATGTGTTAGCAGATGTAATGAACCAACTGTATGTGAAATCACTACATGTTGTGTTGATGTTGTACCAAATCCAACCACAACAACTACAAGTACTTCTAGTACTAGTACAACTACAACTACAAGTACAAGTACATCTAGTACTACAACTACAACAACTACCATCTTCCCAGATTGTAGAATAGAAGGATGTTTTGAAAAAATAACTACAACCACTACTACAAGTAGCACAAGTAGCACAACAACAACCACTACTACTACTGCTGCAGTCACTGGATGTAATCAACCTTTTAATTTCAATGCTCCAGAAGGATTCCCAGGAATTAATACTGGAAATGGAATTAAAACATTAAGTAATGGGACTGTCTTAACTATGACATCATCAACTTCAGACTGTAACCCTGTATATATTCCAGGTGATTCTCCACAACTTGATGATAATAATTGGGGTGATGATACATGTGGTTTACCTGGTGTTCACCACAATCAATTTAACAATCAAGGCTTTTATACATTAGGTAGTGGCTCTTGTTCTCAAACTACACTACAGTTTAGTGAGTCGGTAGGAGCATTAGCGTTTTATCAATCTGGGATAGGTTATTACCCTAACCCAGGAGTATTTGAAACAATAAATGTAACAGGTGATGTAGATCTTAACATATCAACAATAGGAGTGTGTGAAGAAAATCCTGGCGACTGGCAAATTATTAATGAACCAGACGGTAGTGTAACCTTCAAAGGAAGACTGCTCACAGGAGGACGTGGACTAGTATCTTTATTTGCTATCTATCCTAGAAACATTGGTGATCGAATTGGTGAGTTAGCATTTACACACATAGGAGATAGCTTAGCAGGCTGTGGTTTAGATTTCTATCTATGTCCAGATGATCAAAATACAACAACCACAACTAGTACTAGTTCGTCTAGTACAACTACAACTAGTACATCTACCAGTACCAGTACTACTACCACAACAACTACTGCCACACCAAATGTTAAGTTAAATTGGGACTTAATAACTCAAACAGCAGTAGATGGTGTTAGTGCAGAAATAACTAGAAATGGTATAAGCTCAGGTACATTAGGACCAATTACATCAGCAACAAGTCCGCTTCAAGGTCTTGTACTTTGTAACCCTGGAGACAATATAGTAGTAACACTTACAACTGAAAAAGCAGGAACATATGCATTTACAAATAGAGCTACTCTTGACACAACTATTATATTAAATGAGACATCATCAGAAACAGGAAGTAAAACGTCTACAGTGAGCTTTGTAAAATCTGCTGATACAGAAGATCTAGATATAATAGGGAACGTATTTATAGGCACATAACAATCAACACAATACAGTAAGTAACATGACAATAATAATAACATTAAGTTTTGCAGGCAATGAAACAGGTCCTTTTGACTTGTATTCAGATGCAACTGGTTTTGCTACACCGTTTGCTCAAAATGTTTCCAAAGCAGCACTATTGGCTGGGTATCAAGTGGAGGCTCCTGATGGAACTACTACTGTTAGGTTATATAATTTACAATTCTTGTGTGCAGCAGAACCAACAGATATTTATTCTTGTGCTACACCAAACTGTGACTTTACTGGATCTATTCTTTGTGATATTACAACAACAACAACCACATCATCATCAACAAGTAGTACAACTACTACTGCTTATCCAGAAGTGGCACTATGTACTTGGTCAACCTATGGTGGTAATTCAGGAGAAATAGGAATATACAATATGGTAAACAATACAGTATCTGCAGTATTGGTCCCTAATGATTTTCAAGTAACACAAGGGGTTACTAGACCTATATGTGCCACACAAACTAAGTTGTGGTTATCTGGTGAAACTGATGGTGATCCACTTAATTTTATAATTAAAGAATACAATATAAATAATATATCAAGTCCTCCTTCTCTATCTTTTGTTAGAGAAATTACTGTGTCTTTAGAAAATATTTCTCAAAGTACCCTTAATACCACAGGTAATCAGTGTACTACTATAAATGCTATTAATAATACTACTTTATTAGTAGGGTTTGGTGGACCAACTGCTGATTATATTGCTCCACAACTTATTGCATATAATCTTGATATATCTGCTACAGGTAACATAACTGTATATTTACCAAGTGATAGTAGTGATAAAATTTATATTGGACCTAATGCAAATACTACCTATGGGAATATTTCACATCCAGGTGTATTATATCTTAATAATGGTCAAGTGATCTCAACTTATAGAGTTGAGTATGAAAATAATCCAGATGACGATAGAACAGGTAACTGGATACAACAAAAAACCTTAGATACTTTTCCTAATACTGCTAATGTAACAGCTGCAATAAAGTTACAGGATTTAGGAATTCCAGAATTTACTAGTGGCTACACAGGTGAAAAATACATGGACATATTTTCAAGAGAAGGTATATTATATGTTCTTCATCCAGAAACACTTGTTTTATACAGAATACAACAAGAACCACCATACACAGCATTTTCAGAGTTTACTATAACATTAGATGCACCAAGTGTATTCTCAGCAACTGGTTGTTCAAATGTTGATCTTTATTATGAAGATCCTTGTGATGATGTTACTGCACTTCCTATTTTAAATGAAATAATTGGATTTAATTCACCAGGAGAATATATAGGTCCAGTAGAATTTAATTTTCAAGGAATGATTGTTGAGGGAAGTAGTATTTCAGCTACTGAGTCTCCTATTGGCTTTGCTCTAAACACAACAGAATATCCAGATTATCTAGGTGCTTTTACAGGTTTGAGTATACCTCAGTCAAATTGTGTGATTTTATCAGGACAACAATTTGACTATACAATAACATTTCCTGAACCTGTAAACAATATTGCAGTAAGAGTTGGAGTGTTAAACACTGCTTTAATAGATGGTGAATTTGCATATGGAGATATTTATCAAGCAGATACAAATACAGAAACACCAACCATTACAATATCAAATGGTTATGGGGTTAATGTTGTAGGTAATCAGTTTGGAGGAGGAGTATATAGTGACAATTATTCTAATGGAGAGTTTATTATAAACTGTGAAACTGACTACACTGTATTAACTATATCAGGACAGGCACCAACTGGTGGACCAATTGCATTAGCTTGTCCTCAAACATCTTTAAACTGTATTAGATTCTTCACTGATATTACCACTAACGATTGTATTCCTGGAGCCTGTGCTCCTGAAAATGACTGGCCACCTTCAGATCCAAAATACCATAATTATTATGCACATAATATTATATTAAATACTGTAGAGCAAATAACTCTACCAGCAGCGAGTCAATTTGTGACTCCTAATAGCGACATTAGCAATAACTACTTAGTTTCTCAAATTACTATAACTGATGACGAAGATCAAACTGCATCTAGATTTACAAGATATCAGTATAGTGATGCATCAGCAAATGGCACACCTCAAAACGTTTCTTGGGATGGTGTAATTTATGAAATAGATAGAGATAATGATACACCTAGTATGCTAGGTAAGCAATTTAGAGGAGTAAGTGTAATTAATGATGATGTAATGGTTCTTAGTTATTATAGAACATCTCCTAATGTAACACAAGTGTTTGAGGCAGAATTTGTACCAGGGTCTACAACATTAGCAGTAACTCTTAAATTTCAGATACCTAACCCATTTAATGGAGGTAGTGAACATGTAGTAACTTTTAAAGAAGATGGAGTAACACCAAATAAATTTATAGCCATAAGACAAAATGACTCTGTCGTACTTTCACAATTTGATTACGCTACAGGTAATTTTGAAGGGGATATTCAAGGACCATCTTTAGGAAATTGGAGAAGTTATGGAGACATGTGCGTAGTTGGTGATTTCTTATACATTACATTAAGAGATATAAACACTAACACTACAGAGTTGTGGAGTGTTAACTTTAATACAAATTATTGGAGTATTGTATCTTCTGATAGCGATTACTTTGGTGGATCTTCTGGAAGTTTACCATCATGTAGAATAACTAATGGATTTACATTATTTCCACCACCAACAACAACAACTACAACTACTGCCACTGTAGGAATTAACACAATATGGACGAGGTTTGACACATCACTCCCAGCATAAATAAACTAATATAATGGAGATAACACAAAAAATAAAAGATAAGGTTAAAGAGTTAGCAAAAGCTAACCCTAACCTTACATCTATTGGAATTGGACAAAAAGTTTCTGGAGGAGAAGTTACAGAAAATTTTGCCATTGTTTGTGGAGTTTTACAAAAGAAACCCATTGAAGAATTACTTCCTGAAGAGGTTCTCCCATCTGAAATTACTATAGATAATGAAATAATTAAACTAGATGTAATAGAACAAAGTCAACCTAAACTCTTTGCTACATGTTCAGCATGTGGAGGATGGAACGGTGGTGCGTCTACAAATAGACAATACACTAGACCACTTAGGTCAGGTGTAACTATGAGCTCTTTAAACACCCCTGGCACTGTGGGAACGCTAGGAACATTTGTAAGAGATGTTGCATCAGGAGCTATACTAGGACTTACTAACAATCACGTAACTATAAAAGATGCTAGTTATACAAGTCAACGATCTACTACTGGATCAAGTCCAATAGAAAATGATTACAGTCCAACTAATTATGTATATCAAGGAAGTGAAGGTGGTATGGAAGTTGTATCGAATCAAGTAGGACAAAGTGTAAGATATTCTCCAACATTTTTACAATCGTCAGGTATTGCTAATCAAATAGATGCAGCTTTATTTTCTGTTCAATTAGGCGATATAGATACTAAAACATCTTGGCAACCTATCGGTCTTGAAACAATTATTACGTCAAATCCACCTTTTGCCAGCACTAATGAATTAAATACACTATTTACTACAAATCCAGATATATTTTCATCAGGAAGAACTTCAGGAGCTAGAGGTAATGGAGTTTGTGGACATTTAAGAGTTTATCAAACTGATGTGTTAATAAATGTTGGCATGCGTATTCAAGGGGTTAATCAATTAGTTCAATTTAACAATTGTATATCTGTAATAAGGCCAGATGATTCCACACCCACTTCACAACAACCAGGATGTTTAAATCCAGGACTTCAAGGTGATTCAGGTTCTGCAGTGTATGCAAACATTGGTGGTACTATAAAATTAGTTGGTTTACTTTTTGCTGGTAGTTGTAATATGGGAATGATGCCTCCAGAGTATTCAGGCGACACTTGTTGTTCTGGAGCAATAAATCTAGATGCATGTAGTACAGTATTTTACTTTTGTAGAATAGATGAAATTGCTTCACAGTTAGGAGTTGAATGGTGGGATCCATCTGGGTCACTAACCTTTGTTGATCCTAACACTATAGAATATGTAACTGAAGCTGGAACAAGTTCAGAAAAAACAAAAACCTGTAACGGTAAAACTTACTGGCAAGCAGGACTAACCGATACATTAAATAACCCTTGTTAAAAATATAAAATATCATGTCAAATAATTGCTCAAATTGCTATAACGGATGTACTGAGATAACCTCAGATAAGTGCGTTAAATATACAGGGGTAGATGTCCCTGCTCTAGGAATAAAAAATGGAGATTCTCTATCGTATGTAGAGCAGTCTCTAATAACCTATTTAGGTGCAACTCTTAATGGGACAGGAATATTTCCTGTTATTGAACCAACAGACATTTGCCCATCAGTTGACAAAGAGTTAAGTGACTGTAATCCTATATCACTTAATAATTACTTAACTGCTATAATTAAAGTGTTGTGTAATTTAGAAACTGCTATTGAAGCTATAGATGAAACTGTACCAACACTACCATATGATTTAGATTGTTTAAGTGTAGCAACAGGAAGTGAAACTGACACCCAAGCTGTATTACAGGCTGTAATTAACAAACTATGTACAGTTTCAGATCAACTTAATTCATTTATAACTTATGTAGCAAATACATATGTTGCAATTTCAGATATAAATACATATATTGAGAATTATTTAAACACTGATCCTTCACAAACTTTAATTAGTAACAGGATGGTTCCGTTCTCTGCTCAACCTTATTTCGGAAGCTTGGGTAATTTTGATGGTTCTGGTGCTGGTATAGGTGATTGGAATAGAATATTTTTATGTAATGGTGCTAATGGAACTCCAGATCTTAGAGGAAGAGTTGTTGTAGCAGTTACAGAAGATATGCCTGGAGGTGGTGCACTTGACCCTGCGGTTACACCAGTTCCTGGACAGGTTCCAAACTGGAGTTTAGGTTCTACTACTGGAGATTATAGAGTGACATTGGATCCTACACAAATACCTGCACATACACATATTGCAACTACAACAGCTGTTCTTTCTCCTGACACACATAGTCATCTTATGGTATCCTTAGGAGGTACAAACACTACAGATCCACCTACCACAACTAATCAAGTAAGACAAAGTTATTCAACTGGTGGTAATTTAGGATACGCAATGAGAGGAACATCAGATGAAGCTACAAGAGGACTAACAAGTGAAGTTACTCAAACTCTTAGTGTAAGTGTATCAAATGCTGACACAGGAGGTGGAGCATCTCACGCTAACTGGCAACCTGGATATGGAGCATATTATATAATTTACATACCTTAAAACAAAATAAAATGACATACCTACCTGTAAACCCTTGCTGCAATAGTACAGCTTCAACTAGTTCTTGTGGATGTAATAGTACATGCACTTGTAGCACCAACTCTTGTGGAACTAAAGGACCTTTATCAAGCACAGTTGTGTACGATGGTCCTACACTTCCAGGATCTGGTGTAGAAGCTTGTGACACAATTAATGTAGCATTATCAAAAATAGATGAAGTTCTTGTAGAATTAAAAACTCAAGTTGCAACTAACACAGCTGCAATTTCTGCAATTACAGAACAGATAAACAATATAAACTCACAAATAACAACTATTAACAATAATTGTTGCCCATAATAATGACAGTACTACTAACATTAACTACTGCAGGAACTGATACCACGGTGTTTGATTTATATTCAGACATCGATGGTTTTACCACTGCATTTGAAACAGATGTACCTGTAGCTTCTTTAACAGCTGGATATAGTTCCGCATTAGTGCCAGACTATACTAACACTGTAAGAGTTCAAGCTACACAAAAGTGTGTTAACTTTGTAGATATAGTTTTAGAAAATACAACAACAACAACCACCACCACAACAACACCTTAAGATATGTTGATACAAATAAACATAACAATCCCACCAAATGGTTCCGCTGGACCGTTTGATTTATATTCAGATGCAGATGGATACTCTTCTCCTTTTGAAACACAGGTTCCTGCTGCAAGTTTAATTTCTGGATATATTGTCGAACTACCTTTAGGGGCAACTATTATACGAGTGTGCTCTATTGGTACATGTGAAAATTGTATTGACTTACCAACTAATTGTCCAACAACAACTACTACATCTACTAGTACAACTACTAGTACATCTAGTACCACTACTACTACTACTACAGCTGCACCTCCATATAAATTTGGTTGGGAACTTATTACTAATACTCCTTCAGATATAGGAACAGTAAATCTTACAATAGAAGTGGATGCTGTACAAGTGGTAAACACAACTATATCTACATCCACCCCAAGTCAATTAGGTACACTAACCCTAACTGCTGGTCAAGTTGTAACAGCAACAATGACTAATATTAAAACAGGAACATTTAACTTTATTAATAAGATAGTTAAAGATGGACTTTTATATCAACCTACAGATGAATGTGTGGCTTGTGTAAATCAATTAGTAACACCACTGTTCTCTGCATACACAATGGGAAGTGCTGATACTATATGGGTATTCCAAGGTGGTGTGAATCCTCCTACAACAACTACTACTAGTACTAGTAGCACAACTAGCACTACCACTAGTACAAGTAGTAGTACCACCACTACAACCACTACAGCAACACCACTTGATTGTGATCTAATTGGAGGAACTGCAACAATTATCCCACCTATAACAACCACTACAACAACAACAGCAGCTCCTGGACTTTCTCAAGGAATTATTACTAGTTTATCAAATCCTACAGATGGTTGTAACTTAGGCACACCAGATCAAACAGTTTGGTTCTCTAACACGAATGGAAGTGGTAATAGTGAAGTTCCTACAGGACTTAGTCGAGTTTATACAAATTCTAGTGGAAACACTCTATTTAATGGAGATGATAACTATTACAAAATGAGAGTGGGTACTGGACCTTTTGTAGGTGCACAAGTAAGTATAAATGGATCAGTATCAAGTCCAATATCTTTATGTTTTTAAAATAAAAAATTATGGCACAAACAATAAACTTAAAATTAACCTCAGCAGGAGCAGACACAAATAATGTTAATATATATACAGACTCTAATGGTTACACAATACCAATAACTACAACAACAACGGAGATACTGACTAGTCCTTTTGGACAAACAGTGAGTGTGCCTTCTAATGCTACAATCTGCAGAATACAAAATACAGGTTCATGTACTAATTACGTAGATATAACAATTACATCATAATGACAGGAGCAATACAAATAAACAATATAGGCAGCGCCCTTCAAACATTCTATCTGTACTCAGATGTGAATGGATTCACTGCACCTTTTGAGTCAGGTGTAACAAGACGTAGCTTACTTCTAGGACACCCTACAGATAAAATACCTAATTCAACAACAGTAATTAGAGTAATGTCAGTAGATATTCCTGGTAATTATTTAGATATTTCTTTTTTTAATTTCAATGTATAAAAAGTCTTGTTTTGTTGGTTTTACAAGGCTTCTCCTGGGGTGTAATGCCCTAGGAGTTTTTTTATTTATAACTAAATTGATTATAAATAATAACTTGGTTTAGTAAATTTATTTGTAATATCCAAAATAAATTTTATATCTTTACAATATTTTTTTAACTAAATGCACAACTATATGTCGTACAATGAAGATTTACTTAATCAGCTAGAGGGATTATTAAGCTGGAAAAAGAGTAAAAAGTTTTATGCAGAAAAACTACAAATCTCTGAAGATGAAGTAGATGAATTAATTAAAGAGATCAAAAGTAGAGGGAAAGATGAGGGAGAAAGCTTTTTAAAAACATCAAACACAAATAGCACATTTGAGGCTATAAAAAAGGTAAGCAATGAAAAGGGGACTATTGAAAGTACTATTACACTTGACTACGAACCTAAAAGTGACAAAGAATTAGCAGACCTTCACAAAATAGACCTAGAACGATACGTAATTACAAACTACTGGTCTAAAGTACTTCCAAGCGGAAAGTTTACTTCCTCAGTATTTTCAAAGAGGAAAACACCTAAAGACTATACAGTTGAAGATTTCAGCAAGTTTTTAGAAAAGTATACATCAAACTACATTCCCATACCTTCTCCTGAAAGAAGTGATAAAAAGATTACAGATGTTGAGTTATCTCTTTCTGATTATCATTTAGCTAAACGCTATGTTGATGGAGATAATGACCCTGCTGTTAGAGCAAGAAGATTCTTTGATGTGGCTCAAAATTTGATACACAAAGTTAGATCTGTCTATGATATAAACAAAGTGGTATTTCCAATATCTAATGATTTCTTTCATACAGATAACTATCAGAACTCAACAACAAATGGTACACCACAAGATATTATACTAGACTATGCTTCTGAATATGAGCTTGGTTTTGCAATTCTTGTAGATACTATTAAAATGTTAAAAGCTAATGCTGATACTGTAGAAGTTATATTAGTACAAGGTAACCATGATAGAACTAAGTCATTTTACCTAGCACATGCATTAGACATATTTTTCACTGAAGAAAAAGATGTAACATTTACTAGAGAAGAAGGTTTAATTAAAGCTACAGTGGTTGGTGAAACATTTATTGGTTACCATCACGGTAATTGTAAAATAGATCAATTACCACTACTATTTGCTACACATCCAAAATACTCAGAGATGTTTGGTAAAGCTAAATATAGAGAAGTTCACACAGGTGATAAGCATCACTATATGGCTAAAGAAATAAAGGGAGTGAGGATACAACAAATGCCTAGTTTATCTGGAACAGATAGATGGCATAAAGATAACAACTTTGTACATAGTGTACGAGCTGCCTTAGCTTTAGTTTATGACTGTAAGCTTGGAAAGGTGGCTGAATTTGAAGAAAGAATATAATTATGGCAACATTAAGAAAATTAGTTTCAGATGTGCGAGCAACGCACAAGATCTTATCTACTGATGCGCTTATTACTGACAGAGCTATTGCTTCTGAAGTTAAGAATAATGCACTAATGTTAATTAAGAGAGAGACTAATTTAAGAAAACTGTGGGCTAGCGATACGCTATTTACTACCATTCCTTGTTTAGAGATGGTAGAAGTTCCTATTTCTGAATGCTGTGACTATGCTGATCCTTGCAGTGTAGCAAGAACCAAACACAAGCTTCCAAAGATATCAGAAGGCAATTACCAGTATGTAATTCAAGGTGTTTATTCTATAAACGCTATGGGTGGTAAGGGTACTAAATTAAAAGAAATAACAATAAATAGATATTTAAATCTGTTAAAACTTCCTTTAATCAAAAAAGAAAGTTATTTTTGGATATCTAATGGTTATCTATACGTAAATAACCCTTTATTAAAATCAATAAGGTTGGCTGCTTTATTTGAAGAAGATGTGCCTAACGAAATAATGTATCCAGAAGACTGTGACTGTGGTACAAACTATTCCACTGATGATTTATGTAAAAATCCATTAGATAAAGAGTTTGCACTACCAGGGTATCTAGAACAACAAGTGTTAGCTATGACTTCTACAAAGCTTTTATCTACATATTTCCAGATCAAAACTGATATGAGTAATGAAGGTATAGATGGTCAAGCACCTAACGCACAACCTACAAACTAAAAAGAATGGCTAGAGTCTCTGTTGATTGGAGAAGTGCAAGCAAAGATAACTACAATGATTTCTGCAAGAAGCACCCACTGGTGAACTTATCTTTTGATGAGTGGAGAAACATACTGTATTTATTTAATGATGCATTTAAACACTACATACTAGAGACAGGTGAAAAAGAAAAGCTTCCTTGTGGTTTTGGAGAGTTCTCTATAAACAAAAAGAAGAGAAGAAAGACAAAAGATGTAAATGGAAAAGAGTTTGTAAACCTACCTATTGATTGGCAAAAGACAAAAGAAAAAGGAAAGGTTATCTACAACTTTAATTACCACACAGAAGGATATTTTTTTGGATGGATGTGGTTTAAAGAGAGTGCTAGATTTAGATTCTCTCACCTTTGGTACTTTAAGCCCTCTAGAGTTACATCAAGATTACTATCACACTACATAAAAACCGATAACAAATACCAACACATATATAATGAATGGAAAAAATAAGTTATGTCATACTACTATAAATACAATTTTATTTCCCCAGAGCCTATCTATGCCACTGTAAAAGAAGAACTAAAAAGTTACTTTGATACAGGAGCAGTAGATGATTTACTCTTCCCTACTTATTTAGACAAGTGTTTAAGAAAGCTAGGCAGAACAACGTATGTTATTAGTGAGCAGGTATTGTTCATTGAAGATTTTGAAGCTAGACTTCCAGATAACTTTCATGCTGTTAGAGAGGCTTGGATGTGTGCTGAATTACCAGGTAACCCTTACCCTTCAGCTACATCATTTTACTCTCAAGCAGCAAATGCAACAACCATTCAAATTAGCCCTCTAACTATAGGAGGAACCCCTTGTAATAACTCTGACTGCCAACATCCAAATTGTGATGGTACATGTATGCCTGAGTTGGTTCAAGCTGTATATAAAACAAACAATGAGATAGCTAGATCATACAGATATGAATATCTACTTAAACCAGGTAACATATCTACAAGAAAACAATGTGACGTACAGTATAGAGAAGATTGGAATACATTTGCTCCTCCTGTACGTGAGTTTACTCCTGGATCTGCAAGCTATGATTCATTTGATATTAGAGATAATAAGTTTGTAACTAACTTCAGAAATGGTGTAGTTCACTTGTTATTTTATGCTACAGAATATGATGATATAGGAAACCAACTGGTTCCTGATAACTATCGTATAGCAGAGTTTGTTGAAGCATTTCTTAAATACAAAGTGTTTGAAATCCTTACAAACCAAACAAATGATGAAACGTTTAATCAATTGCAACAAAAGTTAGCTTACTATAAACAGCTTCATGATGAAGCACTTATTATGGCTAATATTGAGATTAAGAAACAAACACCGTGGCAAAAGCAACGTAGAATAAAAAAAGATCTCAATAGGTTTAATATGTATGAGCTTCCAAATCGTACAAATAGATACGGTACAAGAAGAAGACGCAATAATTAATACACATGGCTAAACAGAAAAGCAAAAAAGACTCTACTAACAAACAGAGTAATATACGTTTAGAAGTGGCTTCAGCTAGAGCTGGGTTAAACTTAGACAGTTCAATAAGTCAAGTTGGACCTGGTAGGCTAACTTACGCCCTAAATGCTGCTGTAGAAAACTTTGACTCTAGTTCTGTAAACTATCAAAATGAGCCAGGTAACGAGCTATGTCTTAATTTTACTCCTGGATATAGATTAATAGGATCACACTTTATTCCAGAAAAGAAAAAGAATATTTTCTTTTTAGCAAACCCTGATACAGGTGGTAGTGAGATAGGATACATGGATAATAACGATTGTATATATCATGTATTAATAAATGCCAACTGTCTAAACTTTGATATAAAAAATCCAATTCCTAAAATTGTACATAGAATTACTAATTGTACAACAGAACTCTACTGGACAGACGGAGTCAATCCTAGAAGATATCTAGACATAGAAGACATTCCTTATAAGCTTATAGCAGGAACACCTAGTTGTGACCCTGTATATGGTGATGAGGTGGACTGTAATCAACTTAAGTTACAACCTAACTTTTCTATTCCTCAATTGATGATTACGCAAGTTAGAACTACAGGAAGTCTAGTTGCTGGTACATATCAATTTGCTGTACAGTATGCAGATGCTATTGGAAATGAGCTTACATCATATTATTCTGTAACTAATCCTCTTCCTATTTCAAACGAGTTTACTACTAGTGTAAACTTTAATTATGATGTTGGAAAATCTATTATTATAGGTGTATCTAATCTTGATCTAACAGGACAGTTTCAGTATTTTAACTTAGCTGTAATAAAAACAATCAACAACATATCTTCTGTTGAGCTAGTTGGTACATATAACATTGAAGAGACTACAAAAGAAATAACATATACAGGAGCAGATAAAACACCTGTACAATTATCTATTACGGATATTTTTGAAAAGTTTCCTTATTACGATATAGCTCAAGATGTTACAGCTGTGCAAGATGTTCTTGTGTGGGATAACCTTACGTCTATTGACAGAATCAACTACCAGTCAATTGCAAATGAAATAACTCTTAACTGGGAGACACATAGAATTCCAGCAGATGAAAACTATTCAGATGAATTAAATGCTGTAAACCTTCGTGGATACATGCGTGATGAAGTGTATGCATTTGAGATAGTATTTTTATTAAAGAATGGTAAACAAACAGATGGCTTTCACATTCCAGGAAGAGAGATAGGTAACACTGGTCTTCTTCTTGATGTTTCTGATCAAAATGATGATTTTATTGGAGAGCCTGATTATTATGCTGGCACTGTAGGATATAAACCTTATTGGAAGGTTTATAACACAGCAGTAGTTTCAGATTTTTCTCCAGGATATGACGCAAGTGACCCAAGCTATAAAGGACCATACCAGTATGGTGAGTTTGCATATTGGGAATCGACAGAAGAATATCCTTGCAATGATGAGGTATGGGGAGATTTAGCTGGACAACCTATTAGACATCATAAGTTTCCAGATGTATCAGTAAGTCCTATTATTGAAAACGGTAGTATTGTATATGACAATAATAAGATTGTTCCTGTAATGCAGGATGATGCTGTATTTCCAATTGGTGTAAAAATAGATAATTCTCAAGTGGCATCATTAATCACAGCATCAAATCTTACGCAAGACCAAAAAGATGATATTGTTGGATTTAAGATTGTAAGGGGTGACAGAGGAACTAACAAATCTATAATAGCTAAAGGTATACTTAGAAATGTAAATAGCTATACTAGAGATGAGGAAGAATACTACTATCCTAATTATCCATACAATGACCTTTCATCAGATTCATATGTATTAGCAAACAATAATGCATATAGTGCTGACTCAGAACCCTATTTAGTATATTTACCAGAAACTGTACCTGGTACAAGTCTTCTTGAGGTAATTAATAATATTCAAATAACAGTAAATGAAGGGGATGGTGTATTTGAATACACAAGTGCTATTAATGGTAGAGTTTCACAAGCAACTATTCAGCCAGGTGAAGTTGTTGAGATTTGTTCATTGACACGACCTTCATCACTGTTAGGTAAAATGGTAATAGGTCCTGGTAACTATGATGTTTGGAGATGTTACACTTCTCATGGACTTACTACTTGTGGGCATGAAATAAGATGGAGAGATCCATTTACTGACTGGAACGATACATTTGGTGTTGAAGAAGTAGTTAGAACACAATGGTTAGATGATGACGGTGCTTTAGGTAGCTCAGATAAATACACAGTAATCACTAAGGTGGGAGATACAGTTGAAACCAGTAATTGTGGTACATTTTGGCCATTAGGAGACTGCTGTAGACCAAGAAGAGCATTAATGCCTCCTGAAGACTTTGAATCAGGAGAAGTAGAAAATCCACCTGGAGTTAAAAAAGGTGCAGACTATGAAGGAAACAATCTATATAGTTGGAGAGACAGAAGAACAAAAAGTAGAAGATCTACATTAGGGTGTAAGGAAGAAAAACCTCAACCCTCTATTGAAGAACAAGAAGAAGAAGGAATTACATACAGACAAATATTTAACTCACCAGAAACTTCTTTTGGACAACCCTTCTTAGGAAATGTTTTAAAGTTGGAAAGTGTTATGTTTGGAGCTGGTAAAGCTCATTGGGTACAAGTTAAGGACAATGCTAAGTACAAACTTTTATCCAAAGAAGCACAACAGGATGCTCTAGAAAGTTCTAAAGAATTAAGTGCATTGACTGATCCTGCTAACATTACATCAATGTTTACTGCTTACCAAGCATATTTAACAATCTATATAAATGGTATCACAAGAAGAAATTATGGAATGTCATTTAACTCTAGAGCTAACTATGACTATTCTTTTCCTATAGATAATAATGTATCAGGAGGTATAAAGCAAAGAGATATAGATTTGACAAGATACCTAATTCCAGGAGTACAATCTTTAGGAAGTGGTGAACCTTCTATTAATAATTGGAATAGAGAAACTTCTGTGTTTATAAAAACAATAGAAGATAGAAAGTACGATGATAGTAAGCAAGTTGACCCTCTACCTTTTCCAAGTCAAACACCTAGTTTACTTAGTGGAACAGGCTCATACATTGAAGATGATTCTAGATTTACAATAAGTCAAAAAGGCGCATGTCCTTCTCCTGAAAAAGAAGTGGACGCAACTGTTGTATCATATTATGCTTCTATGAAAAATATTATCCCTAATCAATGGGGGCAAATATATTCATATCAAACAATTGATACAGGGTATCAAGTTGCTCTAGGTGTGTCAGCAACTAAAACAGTCTTTGGAGGTGACACATTTATTTCTAGATTTGCATTCAAAACAAAGCTTCCATATTTTATAGATAATAGAGTAAACGCTCCTGATGATAGTGACATATTCTATGATGAACTTGGAAACATTGGTTATCCAAAATACTGGCATTCTGCAAGATCTATATTGGAAGATTTTAATGGTCCTGAAAATGTTACTATTAGAAATATAATTTCATACAAAGCACATAACTTTGATTGCGCTAATGATCCAGCATCTATTCCTGAAAACGGTGGTGCATATAGAACATTCTATGATGGATATATGTATTTATTTGCATATGGTATTCCTAACTTCTACTGTGAAACCACATATAACACAGACTTACGTCAAGCATTTAATAATAAAGAAGGAGACTTCTGGCCTCATGTAAGCTCTGGTATTCCTGATGATTGGGTACAAGAAACAAATGTGCCAATTGCTCAAGACAACACATACTATTACAATGTAACATATTCTAAACAGAATAAAGAAAATGTATTCTCACATCTTCCTCCTGATTGGGAAGAAGACTTGTGTTATACAGTGTTTCCATTTAGAGCCATATACTCTGATGCAGCTACAGATAGTGCTGATGTTAGAGTTAATAACTGGCTGGTTTACAGAGCTTTATCATTTCATGATTTTCCTCAGAACTATGGGGACCTTGTATCATTAGATGGTATTCAGAACAAAGCTATACTTGCACGATTTGAGAATAAGTCATTACTATACAATAATCTATTAACTATTGATACTAGTAATCCACAAGCTGCTTACATTGGTAACCCTAGACTATTTGATAGCTCTCCACCAATTGATTTTGCTGAAACAGATCTTGGTTATGTAGGAGCGCAAAATAAGTTCTTATTAAAAATCCCACAAGGTCAAATCACTGTAGATGCTAAAAGAGGTCAAGTCTTTTTAGTACAAGGTGCCAAGGTGTTAGATATAACTGGATATGGTTCTGGTGTAAACAGGTTTATGACAGATCATTTACCTTTTAAGATATTAGAATATTTTCCTGATGTAAATACAGATAATCATTTTAATGGCATTGGATTACATGGTGTATATGATAGTAAATTTGAGAGAGTAATTATTACAAAATTAGATTATATTCCTATTAATTCTAATATTAAATATAATAGTGTAACTGAAGAATTTTACATACAAGAAGGTAGAGATGCTGGGGTGCGTGAGATAACTCCACCTATTCCTACTTCTGAAGATGTTAATCCTGGGGATGAACCATTTAACAAAGAAACTGACCCTATAAAAGGAGATGATACTCCACCAATTAAAATTGTAAGTGTTGATGACGAAACTTATTTCTGTAACAAGTCTTGGACAATGTCTTTTGACTTTAATACAAGAAGTTGGATATCTTTCCACTCTTATTTACCAAACTTTTACATTGGAGAAAACAACTTTTTTTATTCAGGATTAAATGGATGTTGTGTAACAGACGAAGTTCCTAACCTAGATATAATTGCAGGACCTTTACGTAACTCTACACTTATTACAACAACAACTAGTACTACATCAGATCCGTTATTCACTACAACTACAACTTCTTCCACTACAATAGACTGTGATATGGACAATGGAATATTTATTCCTACAGATTGTACGCTAACTGGTGGAACTGGGGTCATAACTGTCCCTCCACCAACAACTACCACAACATGTTATGTACCTGACTATACTGATTTAATTTCAGATAACTTTATAGAGGGGTATCAAATAGTAGGAGAAACCGCAACTGTAACTATAGGTTCAGCGGAAGAAGCTTGTCGAGGGTTATCTTTACTAAAACTAAATGCATACGAAAGTATACTTCCAATTAGCATACCTGTTTCTTACGAAGAGTTTGCAGTGGGTAAAAAAGTATATGTTAACGGTGCTGAATGTGATGATTTTACACAAGGTTGGTATACTAGTGGGTCAGTATCTGCTGAAGATCTTACATTCTATATAGACAAAAATGGTTACATTCAAGAAATAAAACCTTGTGAACTTTGTTTGACAACAACTAGTACAACTACACTACAAGCAGGATTAGATGAATGTTGTGGAATGATTGCACTAACTGACACAGATGTATATGTAAGTACAATTGTTCCAACTAGAAACACGTCTACAAGCTCTGATGGTTATGTAAATGTTCCAGGATTTGTAGGCTCATCTACAGCAGGTGTTGCGTTTACTTCTGATAAATTATGGGTGATTGATACAGATATAAAAGAGTGGGACATTACATTGTCTCCATTCACTGCTACATTTAGTAGAGATATTACATATGGAGAAACTCCAAGTGTTGCAGGTAATATTGCAATAAGTGACACATTGTTGTTAGGTGTAGATTCTTCTACATCACCTCAAGAGATTGTAGAAATAGATGTTACAACAAACACAGCTACAAAAACTTCACAATTTGCAATACCAGCAAATAGAGTGGTAATAAGTAACTTATTGTATACTACTCAAGGAAAGCTTTTATTTGTTAGTCAAGACACAGTTTCCACAGATCACTATATTACACAATATAATTATTCTGATGGAGCAACTGAGCTAGATGTAAATATTGGAGCAGTGGATGCAAGTATACTTGTAGAATGTAATTGTTTAGTTCAATTAATACAAATTTCAACAGTTACAAAAACAACAGGAAGTCTTTACTTATTTGATCCAAGTGGTGCTCTAACTTTTATTCGTTCAGGTGAGGTTCCAGATTATAATACTGCTTCACAATCAGCAAGGTATTTAAATTGTGGAATTTTAAATACAACTACCACTACTACCAGTTCATCAACCACCACTACAACCACTACTATAACATCAGTTTGTGATGAGTATGAGGTGACTGGACCAACAGCATTGTATTATACAGACTGTGGTAATGAACAACAAATACTAAGTGTACCTTCTGGCCAAACACAAAGAGTTTGTGCAAGTGTAGCAATACCAGGAGCAACATTAATAGGACCATGTACAATATAATATATAGCAATGGCAAAGACTAAAACAATAAATATAAAATTACTATCATCTGCACCTAAGGCAGGTCCTTTTAATATATTAGACGCAAGCGGAAATGTATTAAAAGAAGCTGTAAGCTTAGATGATATGGTAAATGGTTTTGCTTTAGAAGTTCCTTCAGGTGCTGTCACTCTAACATTTGCTTCAAAAGGAGATTGTGAATTTGAAAAAATTGTACAGTTAAAAGACATACCTTCTAATGAATGGATAACTTCAGAATATAAGCAATCCGTGACAGGATGTATATGGACACATTTAAAGAATATAGAAATTTACAATTACTACTATGGAAACATAGAACCTTATATTATTGAGTATCCATTCTCATATAAGTTACAAGATGAGATATTACAGAATGTAAAAGATTACAGTAAGGTGTACAGATATCTACCAGAAGTAGTAGGATCTTTTGATTCTAATAGAAAAGTGCAAACAGATAACCACTGGTTTAATAAAGCTGTATTATATAATGGTCAACAGTCTACAGGAGTGTTAGAACTTGTAGCTAAGCCTCAAAACAATATGGCAGCTTACATGCAGTATCCTATATTGAATACTGATAGTAAGACTATTACATTTACTAAGAGTGATAGTTTCTACCAGTACAATACATTCTGGGCACTACAGATAGATGATCAGAAACCTTTGTTCAATAGCTCTTGTAGATCAATGTCTATAGACAAGGAAGTAAATCAAGCTAACATGAACTACACAAGTTCATCATTTAAGAAATCACCACTTAGAGCTAAGAATTTAAAGGTGAGACATATACTTGATAATAGTTCGACAACACACATAGTGAGTCAGTTTATTATAACACCAGCACAAATATCATATAAATAATGGCAAAAGGTTTAACAGCAGCAAAAGCAAAGAAGATGCTCGAAGATGGAACAGTTCGAGGAAAAGCGCTTACAGAGAAACAAAAGAAGTTCTTTGGAGCTGTTGCTGGTGGTGCTACACCTTTGAAAAAGCTGAACGGTGGTTGGTTAGATAAGTTTGCTATGGGAGGAAGTCTTCCTGGTGCGTCTGGTATGATGTATGCACGTACGTCTGGAATGTCTCCTGAAGAACCTAAGAAAGCTCAAGATGGAACAGTAGAATATGGTACACCTGAATATAAAAAAGCATATGAAGAAGGTACATTTAAAGATGTTCCTAATCAACTAGATGAAGTAGTAATGTACTCAGGGATAGACTATGAGAAGTATCCTTACTATAATGATTTAAGTGCAGAGCAAAGAAAATACTTTAATGATGATGGCCCTATTGGTAGAGGTGTAAGAAGAGCTGCTTATACAAAAAGAGGACTTGCTGAAGACACAAGAGATATGGTGACAGGTATGTTAGTGCAACAACCTTTAGCTGCATTGCAAGCTCCTCAATCACTTATGGTGGAGGGTATAGAAGCTTTAAGAGGTAGAGATGCTAACTTTTTGAACGCACTTACATTTGATACACAGAGAACACCATCTCAACTTTATGGTTTTGAAACTACGGATGATATGTCTTGGTATAACCCTAGAGTTGTAGGAAACTTTGCAATAGATGCGGTAACAGATCCAATGAATCTGGTAGGTGCAGGTATAGTAGATGATGCTTTAAAACTTGGTTTAAGACAAGGATTAACAAATACAGTAGCAAGAAGTCTGGACACACCAATTATAAATACGCTAGGAAATAAATATTTACCTAATGCTTATAAAGTAAACCCTTGGGCATTCAAAGCTAATCCTCAAGCTTATTATCATAGAAGTCCTGATCTTAACAATATTATTAATAGAGAGTCAGGGATGCTGCAAGGTTTTGGTGAATCTAAGGCTGGTAAGTTATATACTGAATTTGCTGCTAGTAATCCTGGAGGGGGAATCAATCTTAGGAAAGGTGCAAATAATCAATTATATTTTTCTAAAGGTGTACCATTGGATTATGGTAGATATAACCCAAAGAGCTTAGGGATGTCAGGACAAGGATATAGAGGTCCTTATATTGCAGAAGTAGAAGGTGTACCAATGGGCAGTTCTGTTAAAGGTAGAGCACCTAAGTCTACACCCCCTTCAAATGTAGAAGGATATGCAGTTTCACGTAGACCTATAGCTTTAGATGAAGCTAATTTTTATAAAGAAGATTGGTTAAGAGGATATAAACCAATTGAAATTCCTCAAGCTCCTTCTAGTTTTGTTGAAGCTGCAGTAAACCCTGGTGTTAGACAAGGTCTTAAAGATTTAAATGATGAATTAGGTATAGTTAATACAACTTCAGCACAAATTAGAGCTAGTGAGAAGTTCAACAAAAATTGGTTTAACAATCCTGAAACTATTAGAAGAGTAGAAGAGATGATAAATCAACCCTCCTCTTTAAGATCTAATATGAGTGAGACTGAGATTCTGCAAGACCTTAATCTTTATGAGACAATGCTTGATAAATCTCCTAATCTAACTGCAGCTCAAAAAGCTGGTATAGAAAGACAAAAGAAAGATTTATATGCTGCGCTGGCAAATAAGAATCTTCAAACAGTACAACAGAAAGGAAGATTTACGGAAGTGTTTGATCCAGATAACATAAGACATCAAGATGTAGGTTTAACTTATGAAGAGAATCCCAACTATTTAGGATTTTACACAGGTAGAACAAACCAAGGAACAGTTAATGTACCACGTACAAAAGAATTTAACAAAGATGTTGGTTCGGTTTTTACACATGAAGACTTACATGCAGTTACAGCAGGAAGAAAAGGATATACAGATGAAGCTACACAAATATTAAATGATGCAGTGAGTGAGGATCAAGACTGGTGGCTTAATTTAATAAACACAGAAAAAGATCCAAAGGTAAGGGCAAAACTAATTGATAGATTGGAATACTTATCAAGACCTCAAGAGATACATGCTAGAGTGCATGAGCTTAGAAAAGCTTTTAATTTAAAACCTGGTCAAGAAGTTAGTCCTTCAAAAATTGAAGCAATAATGACTAAAGGGTTAAAAGGAGAAACTCCTGTTAGCGAAGCTTTCTTTAGACTACTGGGTGACAAGGAAAAGTTTAGAAAGATATTTAATAAACTTCCAGCATTTGTTCCTGCAGCTGTAGGAGTTGGTACTGCAACACAAATGAAAGATGGTGGAAGATGCTGGCCAGGATATAAAGCTGTTGCTGGTAAGACACCTTTTAGTAAGGGTAGTTGTCAGAAAGCTCAGGAGGGTTACATGGTGCCTCCACGTCAAGGTGTTAGGATGAATGCTGATGGTAGTGAGTCTACACATCTTATGAAAGCTGAAATGCTTGAAGATGGCACTTGGGTAGGATTTCCTTCTTTGTTCCAAGATAAAGATGGTAACTGGATAGACATGTCTGGTGAAAAAGATTGGATGAATATCTATAATGAAGCATTAAAGAGAGGTGAAGTTGTAGAGTTTGGAAAAGACAAAGAAGCTGCAATTAAGTTTGGGGAAGGTTCATGGAAGTCACCTAAAATGAAAACTGGTGGATGGCTAGATAAGTTTCAAGAAGGTGGTGTAATAGAAGATAATAGAGGGCAATGGGCACACCCTGGAAAGATAACTAAAATAAACTCCAACAATATAACAATGAAGGGTGTTAACTACCCTGTACTTGGAATATCTGACACTGGTGACACAAAGATGATGCAACCAGGAAAAGATTATAAGTTTGACGGTAACTCTGTTACAGAGTTTCCTATGGCACAGAAAGGAATGAATGTAGAAGGTCAAAAGCAAAAGAAATGGTTTGATAGCTACATAAGATCTGACAAGTATTTAGAAAGACTCGGTAAAGAGTTTCCTGAGATGAATGCTGATCAGTTAGCAAATGAGAGATGGGCACGATTAATGAATATGAGAAGTACACCCATTGGTTTCCTTCCTGAATCAAGTGAGATATCTCCTACACCAGGTTCCACACAAGGTGTATATAATGCTGATGAGTATCCAGGTAAGATTATGTTAAGACCTGAATATTCAGAAGGTAGACAAGGTCCTTGGAGTTATAACACAATACCTCTACATGAAATGGGACATGCTGTAGATGAGGGTGGTAAAAGAATACCACAAACTACATTAGATTTCTTAATGCCTAAGTTGAAACAAAATCCTTATGATATACCCAAAGAAAGATTCTACTATACACACCCTACAGAATACATTAACAGATTACAACCGCTTAGGTACCTATTACAAGAAGAAGGTATATATGACACTAAGAAGAAAGATTTTACAAAAGAAGACTTACAGAAGGCAAAAGAAAACAATAGAATAAAATATAATACACACTTCAAAGACTTGATGGAAAACACTGAGTCAGAAGAAGACTTTATTGAAATAATGAATACCATTGCTGCTAGACCACAAATGCAGCAAAACACCATGGCTGCCAAAGATGGAAAATCTTTGGTAGAGTTAAATCAATTAACTAACTTTACAAACTATAACACCCCACAACCAGGCGGCTGGTTAGACAAATACCACTAATATGAAAGCTGAATTTTTAAAGATAGCAGGCGTTAAGTCTGAAGCAGAGTTTTACAAGAAGTTTCCTTCTGAGGAAGCTTTTATGAAAAAGCATGGCAAAGCTGTAAAGAAATTTATAACTAAGAAAGCACAAGTTGGTACTATGATTCCTAATATAGAAACACCAACTGGTAACAGAATGCCTACTCGTATAGATGAAGCTTTCTTGTTTGATACAGTGGCAAAGCAAATGGGTAAAAAGAGTTATGCTGAGACACTAGAAGATATGAAAGCTCAGGCTCAAATTGCAGCTGGACAACAACAGTCTGGTGGAGGCGGAGGTGGAATGGGTGCAATGATGTCTATGCTACCTCAATTGATGTCAATGTTTGGAGGAGCTGGTGGTGAAGGTGGTGCAGGTGGTGGTGCTGATGCTGCTAGCGCGCTTAGTGGTGTTGTTGGTAAAAATGGTGGAAAATTCAGCCCACACATGATGTATGATCCTAAAACTGGCAAGGGGTATAAAGCCAATAAGTTAGCAGATCATTTAAGAATGGATAAGAAGGGGTATACACATAAAGCTCAAGGTGGTGGTGCTATAGAACCTACATGGGGACAAGGAATTGATATACCAGCAGGTGAGAATTATAGTTCACCAACTGGTCAATTCTTTGGTGTACAAGGAGAAGACACAGGTTTTATGGATCAGATAGGTAGTATAGCTAACTCTCCATTTGTTAAGGATTTTGCTATACCTGCATATGGTACTGTAAAAGGTTTTATAGATCAAACAAAAGCTCAGAAAGAAACTTTAGCATCTGCAAAGCAAAATAGAATGTTAGCAGAACTTACATTGGATGCTGCTAAATCAGAACCAGAAAAAATAGAAAGAGATTATGTTCGTCCTGAAGATGTTCAGAATACAGGAGAAGAGTTCTTCCCTATTTATGGTGTTGGTACAAACGTACTTAAAAATGGAGGAATGTTTAGTGATCCTGGATATGTTCCATTAGAGAATGTGAACCAAGTGAAGTCATTTGGTAGAGGTGGTGCATTAGGAAGTAATTCTTATTTAGTACCTAAAGCACAAATTGGTTGGTTATCTCCAGGAGTATGGAGTGAAATAAGCAAGATGCAAAAAGGTAAACAAAAAATTAAAGAAGATCCTGCTTCATTTGCAAGATTATTAGCAGGGGATCCTACAGCAGCTGCAATGTTTATGAAAAATGGTGATAGAGTACCTAAAGCACAAGGTGGATTTGATATGTCTAATGTGTCTTTTGGGGGTGGATCAAGTGGAGGAATAGGAAATCAACTTGGAGATATGGCTGGGTTTAATAATGATGCTGGATCTAATCTAGGAGGAACTATTGGTGGAACTATTGGTTCTGCATTTGGTCCTATTGGTGGTGCTATTGGTGGTTTTATTGGAAGTGGTATTGGAGACCTTCTTGATAGAGATGATAGAAGAACTAAACTAGAAAATGAAAGAACGGAAAGAGCAACTAAAGAACTTTCCTACATGGCAGTAGCACCAGCAATACAAGCTGGATATGCATCACATGTAAAGAATGGTGGAAACATAAGCTCAATGAGAAGTGGAGGAAACATGAGAGGCAGTTACACTCCACCAAATCCATCAGCATTAGATACAATGGCTATGGGTGGTGATGTTAAAACTACATGGGGTGGTGAAGTTGAGACAGTTTCTTACAATCCATATGCAGGTGGTGAGAGTATTGAATTCAAAGGAAACTCACATAACTATCGTGATCCTATAACAGGACAAACAGGTATAGGTGTTGCCTATGGAAAAGACTCTGTTGCTAATAATAAAGCAGTGGTAGAAGTGGAGAATGAACCAGCACAGCAATTAAGAGACGGTGGAGGTGATGAGAGCTTAGTTGTATATGGTGATTTAAAAATACCAGAAGAATACTTAGAAGAGATTGGTGATGATAGAGCTAAAGGTAAGAAGTTTAAAAACTATGTTAGTGACATTCTAAACAAGGATGAAGCTAAGATTAATAAGAAAATGGAGAAAGCTGCTGATCTAGGACTAGAATCAGACAACACTACATTTGGTCAATTAGAAAGATCTACAGCTGATGTAATACTTAAAGGATCTGATATGAAATTAAAAAACATTGCTGAGAAGAAAAATATCTTAGCTGATTTACAGAATGCATTGAATGAAACATTTGATGAATATGGAATCAAGGGTAATGAGTTTATCACCAAGAATAAAATGGTAAAGGATCCTGAAAGAATAGCGAATGCTAAGTATGGTAAGAATGTTCCTAAAGCACAAAACAATGTAACAGGAGATACACAAAAAGATGGATTAAAACTTAAAGAGCTTCCAGAAGAGTTTGAAACAGAAGCAGCAGCAATAGAGGCTGGTTATGTAAAACAAGCTGATGGAACATTTGTAAAAGAAGAAGAGATATTAGGAGAAGAAACTATTGATAGGTCAGCTGAAGCTATGGAGAATGTTCCTGCTGGTCAATCAAGACAAGACTCTGGATTATTTGGTAATGTAACGCAAGAAGACTTTTCTGAATTACAAGCTGCTAACCCTTGGTATGACTGGGAAAACTTTGATCCTTCAGATGAAGCTAGTGTAGAAGACTATCAAAAAGAGTTTAATAAACGAGCTAAAGAAGCTGGTTCTAAAGCAAGAATAAATGTAGATGGTAAGTTTGGCGACCAAACTGCTAGTGCTCGTTATGAAGAGAAAAAAGAGCAACCAAAAGAAACTGTAAATAGAACAGCAAAAGTAAATGAAGCTACTACAACAACCACTACCACAGCTGCTCCACAAAAAAGAGGAATTCCTTTTACAGGATTCCCTGCACCAATAGAAGGTGAAGCTCTTGATCCAAATCAACTTCTGGGTGAGTATGCTGCACTATCATCAAATACATTAGAACCTGTATACGCTCAAACATATCAACCTAGACTAAGGGTTCCTTATGACATTTCACTACAGGATGCAAAGAATGACGTAATCTCACAAAGTAGAGCATTGCAAAGAAATCCAGCATTACAAAATAATCCTGCTGCTCTTGCCCTCACTCAAGCTCCAACATATGCAGCACTTAATAAAATTAATGCTGAGGAGTTTAGAATGAATCAGAAAATGAAAGATGCTGTTTATTCAGGAAACTTAGACACTCTTAATAGAGCACGTCTAATGAATTTAGGTATATATGATAGACAGCAAGATAGACAAGCAGAAGCTGTAGCTAAAACAAAAGCTACAACAATAGCTGCTCTTAATTCTATTTCTGACAAGTATGCTAGAAAGAAGTTAGAGAATAGGCTAGAGCAAGTGTATGCAAATCTATATCCTACATACAGGTACAATAGAAACTTCCAAACACAAGTTCAACAACCTGCTACATTTAATCTTCCAGGAGGAGCTGTATCAGGTATACCAGGACTTGCAACACCAGGATTTAATCCAATGTTACAACAGATCCCTGGAGTACTAGGAGGAATACAAAACATTTTGCGACAACAGCAACAGTATAATCAAAATCAAGATCCTATAAGATATAATAGAATTGATAGAAATATGCAGAATTTTGATCCTAACGAGATATACGATTATGTAGATCCAAATCAAGATTACTCACCAATTGGTCAAGATACTGCATTTGCTAAAAAGGGTAAGAAAGTTAAAAAGAAGAATTATAAGAATAGTAATATCCTACGAACACTAAGAGGTTTATAATTAATTTGATTATAAAACATTAACAAAACCTGTTAGTCCTGTTTGGATAATACAATTAATCACATTACATTTGTTAAATTATGGCATCATATAAAGACATAATCCCTACGTTTAATCCCTATGTACAACAACGCCCAGTTGAGGCAATGATGAAAGTTGGTGTATATAAGCAACAACGTTATGATGAGGGAGTAAAAAAGATTCAAGAAAGCATTGATAACATTGCTGGTCTTGATGTGGTTAGAGATGTTGATAAACAATATCTCCAATCTAAACTTAATCAGCTAGGTGGTCAACTATCTATGGTGGCAGGAGGAGACTTTTCTAATTTTCAACTAGTTAATTCTGTAAATGGAATGACTAATCAGATATCTAAAGATCCTAATGTTTTAAATGCTGTAGGTTCTGCTAGTAGATATAGAAAAGCTCTAGAAAATAAACAAAAGCTTGTGCAGGATGGAAAAGGTTCAGTATCAAATGATTGGTTATTTGACACAGAAGCAAATGAATGGCTAAACAGCACTGATATAAATGCACAATATAATGGTGCATACCGTCCATATAAAGATTATAATAAATCTGCTAGGGAGATTATAAAAGCATTGGGTACAAAAGAAACTGGGCAAGATGTTGCATTTAATGAAAAAGGTCAACTAGTAGATGCAATTACAAGAGTTAGAGTTAAAGGTATTAGTAAAGAAAGAATACAGACAGCTTTAAAACAAGGTTTGTCTCCTGATGATTACCAACAATTACAAATTGATGGTAGATATAAATACTCTAACACATCTCCTGATCAATATGTAAATGATATAAATTCAAGTTATCAATCTACGTTTACTAAATATTCTGAAGAACGAGACAGACTTGTTGCTCTTAAAAATTCTGCAGCAAGTCCTTATCAACAACAAAGACTTCAAAATCAAATTGATCAAATAGACAGTAGTATTGAGTCTGTTAAATCTGAATATGATAGTGTATCCCAAGGGTTCTCTAGTGGAAACGTTGAAGGTTCACAAGCACAGTTGTATACAACAAATTGGCTTCAGGACACATCTAATGCATATGCCACTGAAAGTGTTATTCAATCATATGAAACTAACCCAATGGCAAGAATGCAATTGGAAAGAGATAAGATGCGACAAACTGCAGCAATTGCACAAGCTAAGTTAGAAGAAGATCAGAGATACAATGATAAGAGACTTGAGATAGAAAATGAAAAACTTAAACTTATTAAAGACCCTTATGGTCCAGTTGAAATTCCTCCAGGTAAAGAAGCAACTAATGTAGAAGTTATTGCAGCTGCTAAAGCAAATCAAATTACAGCAGCAAACCTTACTGGAAAAGTTAAGAGTCAATTTATGAATACATTTGGAGTTGATGAAGTAGGATTTGATGCAGCACTATCTGCCTATCGAACAAAACCTAATTCTGTTTCTTGGGATCAAGCACAAATTTTAAATCAATATGATGTAGCACAAAAAAATAGTATACGTCAATCAAATCTTATTTTACAAGCTGAACAAGAAGCAGAAGCAATAGCAGCCTCTAAGTATGCTGAATTGATTCCTGAAGATCTTAAGGGTAAGACTATTAACGGAATGAACTATGCTCAAGCTGCTGCACTGATTCAAAGATTTGATTCTAATTACTTTTCTCCAGGAGGAGGTGGTAATATAATGGGCACAAACGCTCCGACAATAAGCACTTACATGCCTCCTTCATATGGTGAACAAAAAGCTAAGCAAGATTTTGATGCTGGATTATTAACTGAAGAAGAGTACGGTTTATATGGAGTGTGGGCTAATAGTAAAAGACAAGATCCAACTATTAGAACTATATATGGTGTAAACAGTAGTATAAAAAAAGGAGCATCACAAATAGAAGAAGAAAGAAATACTTATTTAAAAGATTTCTACAGAAAAACAATGCCTACAGTTTCTCAACAAGCTTATAGAGTGCCTCTTGAGAGTGCAGCACAAAAAGATCAATTTAGACCAACGCTTAACTCATTAGCCGCAGTAGCTGATAGAACTGGTGGTTTACCAGGTTTTGAGGGAACTGCAGAGGATATTAGACTAATGGCAAGTAAGCTACAGGGTGCTTTAGTTTATACAGACGGTGCAGGTAATTATCAAATTAATGCTACTAATGAAGATGGTAAAAGTCTTACCATACCATTAACTGGAGATATTTATAGAAGTGTGTTTGGAAGTAGATTTGAGCCTTCTCCAGAGATGGCAGCATTTAATCAAAAATACCTGCCCCAACTGTTATCTAACGTTCCTCCTTTGGAAGTAAGATTTGATCCTAGATCACAAGAAAATGTATTTATGAGACCTCCTCAAGATTTCTTTACTACATCATTAGATGGGAAATATAAAACTACAGTAGATAATTCTTCATTAGGTGGACCTTCTGATTTTCCAAGAGTATCTTATTATACAGTGAGTGGAAATCTTGTAAGTGATTCAGAGCCAGAAGCAGCTGAGCAATTCAAACTTCAGTTAAATATATTTGACCCTGTTTCAAATAAACAAGTTTTAGAAAACTATTTATTTCCTACTCCCATACTAAAAGAAAAAGTTGCACCTACATTACAACAGATTACTGATGAAGCTATATGGCAATTACTTAATGATACAACTAAGAACATGCCTGAATCTGAATTAAAAAAACTGCAAGAAGCTTCTAAACAAATAGACTAAACATGGAAAAAAATAGTTTACCAAAAGCACAATCTGGAAAAACAGTAGTACCTGCTCCAACTCAACTTTCTTCTCCTAATCCTTTGTTAGATGAACAATTCATGCAACAAAGGTTTGGTGGGTACAGAGATAATGTTGCTATTCCAAATGCTCCAAGTGTTCCCTATACAAATCCATATGCTGGTTTTACATCTTCATCTCCTAAGACATCACCTTTAGCTAATCTTATAAAAAATGCTACTACTCCAGGTAATACAAGCGGTGGTGGTAAGATAAGAACTCTTGATGAGTATGCAGCTAATGAGAATGGAAGGTATGATTATTTTATGGCTGGAGACTTTGATAATGAAGATGCTGCTGCACAAGGTCAAAGTTTTGGTTCAAAAATGGTAAATGGTGTTTCTAAAGGGTTAATACTTACAGGTACAACATTCTTACAGTCAACTGTAGGGCTTGTTAATGGAACCTATCAGGCAATTGCAGATGGTAAGTTTTCTTCGTTTTATGATAATGAGTTTAACAGAGCACTAGATGAGGTAAACAAATATTTTGAGGATGAATTACCAAACTATTATACAGCTGCAGAAAGAGATGCAAATTGGTATTCTCCTACTTATTGGGCTACAGGTAACTTCTTATGGGATGGTGTTGTAAAGAACTTAGGATTTGCTGCTGGTGCTGCTTTATCAGGAGGCGTGTACACTAATGCATTAAAAGCCCTTCCATATACTTCTAGATTATTTTCTATTGGTAAATCAGCTGAAACACTTGCTGCAACAGAAGCAGGATTAGCAGGTGCAAATAAAGTTGCTGATACATATGGTAAGGTGAGAGCATTGTCTGATAAGTTTCTTTCTAATTATAACACACTTAACCCTGCAGGTAGAGCTGTTGTTGCTGGATTATCTACAACTGGTGAAGCTGGTATAGAGGCTTTACATAGTAGTAACGAGTTTAGAAAACAACTAATTGATGAACATATAGCAGAATATGGTGTAGAACCAACAGGTGCAGCACTTGAATCTATTAACGCTGCTGCAGAAGGATCAGGTAATGCTACATTCTTTGCTAACGTTGGACTTCTTACAGCAACTAACTATATCCAATTTCCAAAAATACTAGGAAGTACATACAAAGCAGAGAAAGGAATAGTTAATGGAATTGTTAGAGAGATAGATGATATTGTTTATGAAGGTGGTAAGTATATAAAACCAAAAGCAAAATACCCAGCTCTTTCTAGATTAAACAAAATAAGACCTTACACATTTTCTGTATCAGAAGCATTTGAAGAAGTGAGTCAATATTCTGCTACAGTGGCTACACAAGACTATTATAATAAAGCACGTAATGGTGAAGCTACTAGTTGGTTAAATTCTATTGGTGTAGGTATTACAGATGGTGCATTTAGTAATGAGGGTGCTAAGAATGCTCTTATTGGTGGAATTTCTGGATCTATAATGTTAGGAAGAGGTAGGTTTAGACAAGATAGAGCAAGAAGAAAAAATACAGCCCAAGCACTTAAAGATTTTAATAAGGCTAACCTATCAGACTTTACAAAAGAAACTATTGATGCTGTAAATAGAGGAACTGTATTACAACAAGAAAGAGAACAAGCTATTAAAGATGGTGACATTTTAAATAGTAAAGATTTAGAAGCTGATTACATTGCTAATTATCTTACACCTAGAATTAAGTATGGTAGATATGATTTAGTAAAAGCTGACATAAACGAATATAGAAAACTTGCTAGTACAGAAGAAGGTTTTGCACAATTACAAGCTGAAGGTAAAGCTCTTGAAGGTGATACAAAAGAGGCATACTTAGAAAGACTTGGTCGCTTTGAACAAACCGCAGATAATGTAAAGTCTTTATGGCAATCACTTAACTTACGTTATTCAGGACAAGTAGATGAAAATGGAAAACCTATATACAGCAATGATGTAATTAATAAGATGTTATATGCTGCTACTAAAGTAGCAGACTATGATCAAAGGATACTAGATATGATGGGTCCTCTTACAACTGCAGGTATTAATACTTCTGAGGTTATAGAACAGCTTGTGGCTGGTAATTCAGAAGCATTTAACGAAGCTGTTGCATCTATTCAAGAGATGGATATTCTTGACGATCAAAAAGAAACACTTGGTCAATCATTAGAAGATGTATCAGAACTTGCACTAAGAAGACAATCATTCTTAAAAGCTTACCAAGATATAAAAGAAAATCCTAGTAACTTCTCAGAAGCTCCAATAGAGGAAGATGCTCCTATAGGTCCTGTTGAAACTGTTCCAGTTAAAACTAAACAAGGTGAGATAGATGTTGAACTAAACACTCCATACTTTGTTGGTAAAGGTGTAGATTATGCTAAAGATCCTTTAGACGCCCCTGTACCTATTTCTCAATTTGTAGTACAGAAGGTAAATGAAGATGGAACATTAGAAATAAAAACTGAGAATGGTGAGGTAAAGAATGTTTCTCCAGATGTACTTGAAAACTTTAAGATAGGTAAAGTTAGCACTTTGCAAAACAACGAGACAGCTAACTATTATTACAATCATAGAAACGAAATCTTTGAATTTAACTTTGGTAAAAACTCTGGTGGTAAAAAACCAGGTAGACTTGAATATCAAGATGGTAAACTTTATTTTGTATACTTAACACCAAAAGGTAAGGTGCAAAAAATACAGGTTAATGGTTCTCACTTTGTTGCACAGAAAGATTATAACCAAGCTATGGTTACAAAAGTGGGAAGTGTAGAGAATCAACAGCAAAAAGCAGCTAGAGAACAATTCATGTCTCCAGAACAAATTGCTAGACAAAGAGCCTCACTTGCTAAGAGTAGAGAAGCTAGACTTGAAGTGCTTACACAATTAGGTGAAGAGTCTAAAGAGAGTTTAGAAGAAACAAATAAGAAACTTGCACAACAAACTAAAAAGTTAGCTAAGGTAAAAGAAGACTTAGAGAATATAGCTAAGATGAAAGAGGCTGGTCCAACTGGTCCTAAGATTAAGCTTAACTTCTCAAAGGCTACAAAGGTGTTTACAAAAGCACTTAATAACCTTACATCTATGCAAGCTGATATAGAAGCTGAGATAGATAACTTAAATGCTCAGAAAGAAGAACTTGAACTTAACATTTCTTACTTCCAAGACTTTGCTAATCAAATCACTGATGCTCCTGAAGACAGTGGGGAGTTCTTAAGAGAACTTAAAAATCAAGTAGCATTATTAGTTGACAATGGTAAAAATTTAAACAATGCTCTGTCTGCAGCTAAGAAGCTTGCAAAGAGTACAGAGAAAGCTATTAAGTCAGCAGCTAAGTTATTTAGAAAGACACTTAAACAAACATATATTGTTGATCAAGATTACTCACAATACTTAAGTGACTTACTAGATCAAGTAGTGTCTGGAGAAAACTTACTAGAAGCATGGCCTCTTTTAAAACAAGAGATGGCCAACTTTGCACTTACTGTTGACTTGTCAAAAGAAGGAACTATAGATGAAGCAGGTCTTTTAGAATCTATTAATGATGTAAAACAAATAGAGAAAGACTTAGCTGACTTAAGGGCTGAGTATAAAGCTAGAAAGATTATTACAGATAGATTTCAATCTATCATGGATGAGTATACTGCTCAGAAAGTTCAAGAGGCTGAACTTAAACTTAAACTTAGTAAGGTTATAGCAACAGCTGATATGTCAGCACCTACAGACTTTTCTAAAACTAGTTCTTTTGAATCTCAATCTAAGAAGTCACCTGAAATTATATACAGAGCTACAGTGGCTCCTGAAAGTGCAAGTGATTACTTTAAAGATGAAACTGGAAAAGATCATCAAACTAGAGCTAATCAATTTGGATTAGACCTAGATACATTTGAAAATAGAGATAATATACGTGCTCTGTTTGTAACATCTAAAACACAAGATCTTAAATTACCAGGAGTGATTGAGCAAATGCTTGATAATGACCCTACACTTATTGAGCAATTTAAAGACTCAATGATTGTGATGGTGATGGTTAATGAGAATGGTGAACTAGTTGGTGTAGACGGACAACCTATACCAGAAGGAGCTCCTTTATTAGACAATGCTATCTATCAAACTATACCTGAGGCTGGATTTAGAGATGGTTCAATGTATAGAGAGGGAACAGCTGAAAATGTAAAAGATGCAATTAATAAAGAATATAAAGAACGAAGAGATAACATTCTAGAGCAAACAGCACTAGGTGTACCACAAGAAATAGAAGCATCTTTTGGTATTCCTCAAACTGATGACAATGCTAGAACATCTGTAGAAGATGCAGGCCTTGTTGACCAAGATGGTTTAGAAAGAGATTTAGTATTATATGTTCCTACAACTAATACAAATGTTAGCAAGGGAACCACTACATACAACACACCACTTGGATCTGTATTCTTAGATACACCAACTGGATATGTAAAACTTAGAAATAGACTACATACAAAGAAAGAAGCTACAGCAATATATGATGCTATATTAAAAGTGGCTAAGAACTTAATCAACCCTAACGAAGGTGTAACTAGTGATAGTTCTATACGTGCTCTTGAGTTTCTAAAAGGTGTGACGTATTGGGGTGTACCAACTGACCAGCAAGGTAATAGAAAGGATGCAGGTAATAACAGTGTGTTCTTTGAAAAAGTTAAACTTGAAGAAGGCCCAGGGTCTTTTACAAGAACTGATTTAATTATAGGATCTAAGGGTACAAGGTTTGGATTTACACCTAGCTCATTAGAAGCTAACAGAGAACTTATTATTAATGAGCTGGAGAACATATATAATAACGTCACTGCGTATAAAACAAAGGACGTTAATAAATCATTTGAACAGATAACATCTATATCTCCAGAAGGAGAGATTGAGTCTATTACATGGCCTAACTATCAAAGTTATCTTTTATCTAACAAGAATCCTGATGGATCTACAAGAGAAGGTTTTGAACTTCCTCTTTATACTAACCTCAAGGAAAAGAAAGATGGTGAGTTTAATAGAGTGGGTGTATATTTCTATGTAACAAACACAACTGATGAGTTTGAAATACCAGAACCAGCAAGACAAGCTACGAATATACCTCTTCGTAAAGCTACAAGTTATACACTTGATGGTAACACAATTAACACATACACTTCTCCAAATGGTGCAAAGATTAACTTTAGAGCTTTTGAAAGTGCAACACTTGAAAACTATGAAGAGAAGATTCAAGTATTACAGGGTGGTGATTTAACCACTGTTGTAGAAACTATAAAGAAGTCTGGAAAAGATCCTCAACAGCAAATCAAACAAACTATATATAATGCAATTGCTCCACAACTAACAGAAGTTAGAGCACAGTCTGCATATAAAGAGCAGACAGATAAAAGTGGAATGCCAACATTCACTATAGGTGGAGAAGTTGCACCTGCAGCTCCTACCCAACCAACAAAACAAGCTAGTGTAGAAACAACTGATGATAGTGGTATACCAACATTTACTATTGGTGATGATGCAGTGGGAACACCTGCTCAACAAACTGAAGCTCAACAAAAGATAGATAGCTTAGAAGATCAAATCAATCAAGCAATCTCTGATGCTAATTCAGAAGACTTACGTGTTAAGATTAACCAAGAGATTGATATGTTTGAACCAGAAAACTGGACAGATGTAGAATCTTGGTTAAAGAAAAACTTTCCTAACGTTCCTGTATTTAGAGTGAAGAACATTATTCAAGCTACTAACGGTAGACAAGCTTGGGGTATGTTTAAGGATGGTGCTATTTATGTATATGAGAATGCAGAAACTGGTACAGCATACCATGAGGTATTTGAAGCTGTATGGAAAATGTTTACAGGTGCTGAAGAACAAGCTAATATAATTAATGAGTTTAAAGCACGTAAAGGAACATTTATAGATAGACCTACAGGTCAAAAACTTAAATACTCTGAAGCTACACCAGCTCAAATTAAAGAAGAGCTTGCAGAACAGTTTAGAGACTTTGTACAAAAGAAACAAGGTGCTAAAGGACTTGGTGCTAGAATTGCTAAACTCTTTAGAGATCTTAAAAGATTTATTGAGAATGCTCTACTTGGTAATAAGGCAGAAAGCTTTACAGATGAGTTATTCAAGCGTATAGGTAGTGGGTATTACAAAAAACGTATGCCATATGCTACACAGCTTTCTATGGCTCAGGAAGGGATTATAGATATAGAGGATGCATTTGCTACATCAGACTCTGAGTTTAGACTTAAGACATTAAGTGACAGACAAACATCAGACACTGTTCAGGAGATGACATTCTTAATGCTGAATGATTTTATTAAGACAGACAAAAGTTTGTTTACAATAGTAGATAGTCTTAATCAGAAAGACTTCTATGAAAAACTTCTTCCTAGAGTGTTAGGAACTGTTAGAAGTAAGGAGATAGCTATTAATAATATTATTAATAAAACAGAAAATCTTTCAAAAGAACAGAAGGAAAGACTCTTAGCTATAGTTGCACAGAATCGTCAGCTAGAAAAAGATGTTGTTGTTGATTGGCCAAGACTTACAGAGAAACACAAAGAGTATATCAAAGCATACAACGTTGAGTTTGATGAAAATGATGAGATACAACTTAGTGATGAAGATAGAATTAAAGAGAGTAATAAGTTTGATGCTACTAAGATAGATAGTTTTAGAAAAGCAAATGCAGCTATAAAGTTATTACTTGCTACTAATCCTATTGTAGATAAAAATGGTAACCGTGTTGTATCTTCTGTTAATGGTAGACTACTGAACCCAGTGAGCAAGATGTACATCACATTGATGAACAAGTTACACACTTCTACAAGTCCTGATGACATGTTAAATAGATTGGCAGACATGGCTGTAGATGATGCTACATACAGAACTTTATATAAGAGGTTAACTGGTAATGACTATTCTGATGGTGATGTTGATTTTAAAAATATAAAGTCAACAAATAAAATGAATCTTATCACAGGAATGTGGAAGACATTTAAGAAGCAAGCTTCAGATGTAAAGAATATATTTATATTTTCAAATGGTGAAGTGGCAGTGGGTGATGCAACTCTATCTAGTGGAGCTAACCAACTTAGAAATGACTATGCACGATCTATAGCTGTATTATCAAAATCAGGTAAGGGTTATTTTACATATGACGAAAAGAAAGGTTCATACATACCTAATAAAAACAAATTAGGAAAAGTTAGTTTACGTCTTCCTAGAGACTATACTAAGTTTCTATCTACCCTAGGTATACAGTTTAGTGGTGAAGAATATAATAAGTTAGGAAAGAATACACAAAACTTTAAAACTATTGTAGAAGGGATTAAACAAAGTATTGAGAAAACAGATGAGGTAAAAACTTTCTCTGCAGTATCTTTAGATATTAATAAACGTCTTTTACAATTAGCTGAATTAAAAACAGCTGTGTCTAATCCAGAATTTAGTAGCACATATTTTAATATACAAGGAGAAAGAGTGCAAACTTTCCTTGGAGTGAACGCAGCTTCTGAGTTACACAATACACTTGATAATATAAATAATATAAATGAGTTAGCAGGAACACAATATGAGTACTTACTTAAAGATGTATTTACTCAAGGTTCTACTATTATTAGTAGAATGTTTGATGCTAAAACTGGTAAGAAAAGATCAGGTGCAAGCGACCTACTTAAAGGTGGATACGTTGGAGGTATAATTAATGAAAGTAAAGGTAGAATCACACCTTCTGCTAGACTCACTCAAAAGCAAAGAATAGTTCAAGAGTTAAATCTAAACAGAGAAGGTTATTATCTAAACCTTGTACCAGGAGATGCAGGTATGGAACATATGTTATATATGGGTAATTCAATATCTGCTAATGATCTTGCAAGAGGATTGGTTGATGTAAACCAAATCTTTAAAGGATACTTCCTATCAGAACTAGAACTAGCTAGAGAAGATCGTCCAGTTGTTAAAGGTAGAGATAGTAAAGACTTACGTTTCTTTAAAGGTATTCTTGGTGAAAAGTTACATAATGAAGTAGTTAACACTGAGGGAACACCTGAAGAAGTATATGCAATACATGAAACTAAAATAAACCAAGCTATTGCTAGTTACATTCAGAATGATGTATCTAGAATGCAAGGATATTTAAATAGATATGGAGTACTTGTTGAAAATGAAACAGGTAACAAACTTATATTAGAAAATGTAGGATCACGTAAAGAGTTTGATTCAAAAGAGTTAGCAAGAGAAATGACAGCAATGAGTGTTAATTACATGATTGCTAACATTGAGGTGCACAAAGTTCTTTATTCAGATCCTTACCAATACAAAGATGAGTTGAAGCGTACTAAGAGTTTCCTATCTCCAAGACAGGCACTTTTTAACAATTCTCCTAAAGCAAATACAGCACTTAATCAAGTGTGGAATGAAGGCTTTGAAAAGGGTGATATTGGATACACCAACTTCACACAAGATTATATGCGTACAGCATCACACCAAGATGTTATAGGTGTAATTGATTTACCAAACTACGATAGTTTTGAAGAAACTGATGGTGGTGGTATTATATCAATTAAAGCATATCGTAACTTTAGAATTAGAGCTGGAGAATGGAATGAGAATGAAGAGAAGCAATACAGATATGATATTGCTTATGAAAAGCGTGATAAGAAAATAACACTGTCTAAAGATGAGGTGACACTTTTAAAAGAGGGTAACCCTGCAGTACAGAGTACATACACTTCTCTAAAACCTATTGTATCAGGAGCTAAACTTGGATACACATATAACAATGTTGTACTTGACAAGTATGCATTATATCCTTTGTCTTACAGAGTGATGAAAGAGCTTAATGCAGAAAATGGAATTAAGCTTTACAATAAGATGCAGAATGAGAACATAGATTATATTGTGTTTGAGTCTGGTAGAAAAGTGGGAGCTGAATCATCACATGCTACATATAACGAAGATGGATCATTTAATGATGCAGAGTATGCAGCTGTAGTGGATGTACCATTTGCTATAATGAGTTTACAGAGTGATGTACCTTCTAAGGAAAAAGCATTAGTGACTAGAGGATCTCAAACTACTAAACTTATTACTATGGACTACATGGATAATGGAGTTCCATTTGATTATAAGGATGGTCTTGAGAGTTGGATGAAATTATCTCCTGAGCAAAAGATTGCTAAGTCTCCAATATATAAAGAGATTGCTAACAATCAGCGTCTTCTTGAAGAGATGACTGACGAAGGGTATCAAATGATGCTAAGGCGTTTAGGTATCACAGAGAAAGATGGGTCACTTGTTGTTGAAGATTTTTCAGAAGCTGCTAAAACAATTCGTGATGAAGTGTTTAGAAGAGAAACTAATGATAACATTAGTGATGCTGTATCAGCGTTTTCAGAAGGGGAGGCAGTTCTTGAAACTACTCCTGCATATCGGCAAGTTAGAGACATTTTATATTCTATTGTAGACAAACTAATTGTTCGTCCTAAAATATCAGGTAAGCAACTAGTACAAATAACATCAGCATTATTTGAGTCTACTCGTGCTAAACTTACAGAGATTAATGGTAAGAAAGGATATACATCTGATATATTAGGGTTTTATAGTTTAACAAAAGATGGAAAAGAAGTTAAGTTTTTAAAAGATAATAAAAATGGAACTTATGAAGTGTTAACAGAAGAAGGAAAAAAAGTTAATATTCCTGTTAATGATTTAAAAACAACTACTATGGAAATCATGGTGGGACGTTGGTTCCAAAGTAATATGTCTGATGCAGAACTTCTTGACTACTTAAACAATACAGAAGAAGGACAAAAGATATTATCTGGACTAGCTTTCCGTATTCCTACACAGAAACAAAACTCTATTGATGCGTTTAGAATAAAAAAGTTCTTACCAAAAGAGTTTGGAGATAACGTTGTTGTACCTGCTGCTATTGTAGAGAAGGTGGGGAGTGACTTTGATATTGATAAACTTTCAATCTATCTTAAAAACGTTTTCTATTCAAACGGTACACTTAAACTTGTACCTTTCTATGGGTTTGGGCAACAAGCTAAAGATAAGTTTGCTGCTATGTTTGATAGCGGTAAGCTATTTAATAAGGAGCAACAAAAACAACTAAAGGACTTACAAGAGCTAAAAGGTTATGAGTTAACTGGAATGCTTGATTTAGCTAAAGATGAAAAAGCTGGTGTATTGTTTGAAATTCTTGGTGTAAGTCAAGATGAAGATGCTCTAACTACATTAGTTGAAGAACTAAAGAAAGATGGTGTAAGAGATGCAGTGGTTAACAGAATGTATAAGCAATCTCTAGAGAATGAGTTTATCCAGTCTTCTGAAAACCTAGTAACTCATCCAGCAAACTTTGAAAGACTCACCACACCTAACTCTGCTAAACAATTAAAAGGTATATCTAAAACTATTGTTGAGAAAGTAATAGGTAAAGAGTTTGATTACACTAATATAGATAACATGCTTGACAGAAGATTTATGTCTAGGTTAAGACAAGCTTTTGTAGCAGGTAAACAAGCTATTGGTATTGCTGCTGTACAACAAACTAATCATTCACTCAATCAAAGGTCTGCTGTTTATATTGATGATAGTAAACTTGATAGAGTAGACTATGATGATGCAAAGTTTTTAGGTGATGCTAAAATTACATTTGAAAACTATAACAAGGTTACAATAGATGGACAAGAATACCCATCGTTGTCTGGTGTAACTAATTCTGAAAGAAATGAAGAGTTTCCTAAAGGTCAACTTATATCTGATATACTTGGACAGTTTATTGATGGGTATGTAGATATCTCTAAGGGTCCATGGATTATGGAGATGGGTGCTACACCAAACGTAGCATCAACATTCACCTTCCTTGTAAAGATAGGTGTACCAGTAGATACTGTGGCTTATTTTATGAATCAACCAATCATTCGTGATTACTTACAATCAGTTGAGAATGCAGGATATAAGTTCTTATTTATAGACGACTTTATAGATAAGACTATAAATAAATATGGAGGAAAAACTGAAGGCTTACCTACACAAATACCTAGTAAAGAATCTTTACTTAGTTCATTAGGTAAAACACAATTCACTGCTAAAGAAAACTTAGAACAAGTGTTTATGCTTAGAGAGTTTTTGAAGTATGCTAAGATGGCTAATCAATTATACACGGTTACACAAGGTACTAATTGGGACACGTCAAGGTTTAATGATCCATATCTTGTATTTAAAAAGAATGAACAGCTCAACAAAGCAAAAGACACTATTATATCTTCAGCAGATAATATATTAGAAAACTCTTTTATTGGAAACCAAGCTGATAGAATAAACGATTCTAGAAACGCTCTTTCAAACTTCCTTCTATCAGATAGAGGTGAGGTTAGAACTGTATTAGAAAAGGTTCTTAAGCCATATGTTAGTTTACCAAATAAAACATTTATTACGGTGGCTAGAAAAGCTGTTAATGATTTATTTGATTGGGCTGTACAAACAGATCAAGGATTAAACTTACAGATACAAAAAACACTTCTTTCAGATAAAGGTGTAGCTTCTGAAGTGGTTACATTTATCGATGAGGTTAAGAAAGATGCAAAGCATCCTTTATATAATAATCATGTAATTGACCTTCTTCAAGTGCAACCTTCTAGACTTGGAGGTGAAACTACACCAAGTAATGTATCTCTTAAAAATACAGACAGCAAAGCCTATGATCAGAACAACATCATATATGCTTTCCGTGATTTAAGAGAAGCACTTAAAGATAAAACAGACTTGTATGATAAGATAGTCACTCTAGCTATTCTGCAGTCAGGACTTAGTAGTTCACCTATATCATTTACATCACTTATTCCTTACGAGGACTTTGCAAGAATATACAATAAAACCTTGCCTAAGATAGAAAATTTAAGTAACTTAGACGACTTCTATGAACTTGGTATATTTCAAAGAAACAATTGGAATAATGATGATATAGTTCCAAACAAAGAACTGTTTGTTATGTTTGGACAGTATGGTCCTTTCTATCCTTCTTTAGGTTTCATTGGTTATAATAACTTAAAGAACGCTATGAAAGCAAATGAGATTCCTCAACTTGTTACTGGTAATGACTTTAACAAGGAGTATCAAGTGTTTACATGGACTAACTATAGCATTTCAAGAGCAGAGAGAAATAGAATGCGTAAACAAGGTGACTACTCTTATATAAACAAAGGTTTATTTAAGTTAGTAAAAGATGCAGATGGTGATGCAATTTTTACAGAAGATAAAAAAGGCAGAAGATATCCTATATACAAAGCAATAAATGCTTTTGGAGATAGCTTCAGAGCTAATGAGTTCTATTCAGAAGCTAAACAATCTATTATTGATAATGGTATGATGAAGGTGGATGAGGTGACAGATGGTCAAATAGTAGCAGTGTATGATAATACAATACAAACTTCAAAGTATAATAAAGCTATTACAGGACCGCTAGAAATAACTGTTACAGAAGATAGAGTGATTGTAAATGGCAGAATGTTTGCAAAATCAATAATAACTGCTGAGAGCTTGAAGAACTCTGGATTCACTGACGAGCAAGCTGGAGAAATAATTAATAAAAAATGTAAAGGCTAATGGCAACATGTCCTAATATAAACTTACCACAATGGAAGGAACTAGTAGCTTCTAGAGGAGAAAACATGGCTTATTTCTTATGGGATACTTACAATGGTGAAGTTCCCCAATCAGAAAGTAAACAAGCTATTTTAAGAGCTAGTATAAAATCTATAGACATTCTTAGTTCACAAAAAGCTAAACAAGTGTTTGCTAAAGGTGAAAAGAATAACTGGAGTTTAGATAAAACCTTAACAGAACTTCAAGTACCTAAAGATCAAAAAGAAATTATATTAGATAAAGGTATTACTAACAGAGAAGAAATCATTACATCTTTATTAGCTGAGAATAGCTTTATTGTTGAGGTTAATACTGCTAAAGATAGTAGGATTGAACCAAAAAGAGATTATTTTGAATTACCTGGTGGAGATTTTATAGATTTTGAAACTGGAGAATATGAAGAAACAGGAACTGGACAACCTTCTCAATATTACTCAAACCTTACAGTACCAGGAGGTACTAACTATACAGAGAACGAAATAACTACACCTGATATTACACCTAATATTAAAGGTCATGCTCAGTTTAGTACAGATAATGGTATAGGGTGGTTTAGAAGTGATGATAAAACAAAATTAACAGGTAATATTACAGAAGGTAACAGAAAAGCAGCTGAGGCGTTTGATTTAGAACCTGAAGCTGATGAAAAAATAACTACTAAAACAAGACGTATTCTTGAAGTACAATCTGATTTATTTCAGAAAGGTAGAAATATAAAAGATTTGATTACTAAAAAACCAATATATCGAGACAATGCAAATGATTATGAAAGTTTTAATTTTAATGGGGTTATATATACAAATAATGTAGATGAATTTCTTAAATTCGAAAATAACAAAGAAATAGTTCTTACAGAGAAAGAGTATTTAACTGCTAAAAATGAATATAACACAAGTGACGCGTTTTCACCTAAAAATAATTTTTTACAACTTCTAAACAAAAAGAATAACTGGGTAACATTTTTTGTTAAATCTATTATACAAGATAGTGCTAAGAAAGGTTATGAGAGAGTGTTATTCCCTAAAGGAAACACTGCTTCTAAGATTGAAGGACTGCAAACTTTAGAAGAGTTTAAAACAACTATGCAAGAGAGGTTAGATGTTTTAAATAGTAAATATGTATTATTAAATGAAAAAGGGGAATTAGTTACTGAATATCCTAATAAACAAATAGGAGAAAAAGATATAAAAGATAATGTATATAAACAAAATCCTAAATATGAGTTTTTAAAATTTTCTACTCTTCCTTTATACGAAACAGAAACAAATCGTATTAATCAACAACTTGCTGATGTAGAATCTGGTCAAACTCAATTAAGTAGTATTTCTAATTTCTATGAAAATAACATTACTAATGTTCTTAAAAAGAATGGCTACAGTCCTGTAGAGATTAAGGATGAGTATGGTAACACTTGGAACGAAGTACTAATTGCTCCTGCACAAGCTAATGAAACTATACTCTTCCAAAAGCAAACTGAACAACCTACTACAAAAGCATCTTCTGAAATCCTTAATAAGGTGAAAGAAGTGATTAAGAAGATGGGTGTTGATGTAAAGAGTCTTTCTGAGTATGCAAAACAAAACCCTGCTGTAGATGTCTCATCTGTTAATGCTCTTGCTGATCTCACTGCTGGTATTATTGCTGTCTCTGAAGGTAAAGAAGATGTAGCTCTTACAGAAGAGATGGTGCATATTGCTACAGCTATTATTGAGCAAAAGAATCCTAAGCTTGTTACAGAGATGATATCTAAGATAGGTAGGTTTAAAATATATAAGGACACACTAGAAGCTTATAAAGATTTACCTGCATACCAATTAGAAAACGGTAAACCAAACATTCGTAAGATAAAGAAAGAGGCAGTAGATAAAATGATTACATCTATTATATTAGGTGACACATCATTAGAAGAAGCTGACCAGTCTATCTTTAGAAGAATGTGGGATATGATAACTGATTGGTTTAGAGGACAGTACAAGAAAGCAAATATTGATATATTCTCTACAACAGCAGAGACAGTAATAGGTGGTGAGTTTGAAGGAAGTGTTGTTGACCTAGACAGTAAAGAAATATATTATCAAGTTACAGATAAGCAGAAAGAGTTTCAAAGAAAGGTGGAAGAGACTAAAGCATCTCTTAGAAAAATAGAAACTAATGAAAAAGCAGACCCTCTATTACTAGATGAGGAGAAAGCTACAAGTTACTATGAGCTTCTTGTTAATGGGAAATATGAAAGAATTAAGAAAAGGGTAACAGATAGAGTGAAGGCTTGGTATAGGTCACGTTTTGGTGCTACTGGATTTACTGCTCAACAAGATAGAGATAATGAAGTGAAACGTGTATTAGGTACACAGTATCACGAATATTTTGAAGAGATACATGCTAGATTCTTTAACGAAGATGGTACAAGAAGAGAGAATCCAGGACAACGCCCTAATATTCAAGGTAGTTTAAATAATGATGTATACAACAAGTTAGAAATGTATTACACTGACCTTATTGCATCTTTCTCAGAAAACGGTAAGAACCCATTAGTGTTCTCTGAATTACAAGTGTATGATTCTAAAAACAAAGAGGCAGGTACAATTGACTTGTTGATTGTTGAACAGGATGGTACAGCAAACATTTATGATTGGAAGTTTATGAGTGTTGCTAAAGGTGCTGAAGATGTTGCTTGGTTTAAACAAGGTGCATATGACATACAACTTGGTACATATAAAAAGATACTACTTGATAACTACGGTGTAAAAAAAGTTGGTAAGAACAGAGCTGTTCCTATCATCATGGACCTTAAGAGAGAAAATCCTCAAGATAATACTAGTAAGTTACAGATAAAAGGTATAAAAATTGGATCTGTAAATCCAACACAAATAGAACCTCTTACACTTACGCCTGTATCAGAAAAATCTGAAAGTACAGGAGTTGAAGCATTTGATGAACTTATAGAAGACTTGAATGCTATTCAAAGTCAGATATCAGCAACTAAAGCAAATTCTGACGATGAGCGAGAGTTTAAAAGTGAAAGATTAAATATCATTAACAAAGCAATCAGAAGTCTTCAGACACAACAACGTATTAATCCATTGATTGATTCTATTGGAATCATGCAGAGAGCAGGAGAAAATATTATTGCAAAATACAAAACTTCATATGAAGGTAGACCAGCAGATGATAAAGATTTAACAGATGTAGAGCTTTCTGAGTTTTCTGCAGAGTTAAGAGAGTATATAGCTTTTTCTAATATATTTGGAGGTATAGCCGATAGAATTGGTGATTATGTATATAATGATACATTAGAAGAACAATCATTGACTGATGAAGAAAAAGTAGAGGTTGCTAATAGAAAAGAAATGCTTAAAAATCTTACTGACCAATCAACATCTATTCGTAAGTCAGGAAGAAAGATTGAAAAAATTGCTGGTGAATTTACAGAAAAGTTTATAGGAGAACGTAATCTTGTAACAGGCTTTATGAAACCTGAAAGAATTGTAAAAGGTTTGTCTTCTCTATTTAGAGGAACATCTGAAATAGGATTGAAAGCCTTAGATATTCTTTATAAGCTTGCCAATCGTGCAATGGGCTTTGCTCAAGAAGATGCATTAGGTGAAGTGAATGAGCTTCTTGAAATTAAAGAAAAGCTTGAAGCTAGAGGTGGAGATTTGAAAAAGCTAGTTCAAGGAATTTATCAAAAGGATAAAGAAGGAGCTATTGTAAATAAACTTATATATAGATATCAAAGAGAGTTTTTTGATGAAGTTGATGCAAATGCTGAAGAAGGTAGGAGAAGTAAGAAATGGCTTAAAGAGAATGTAGATCTAAAAGCATACGCTAAAGAAGCTAAGCCAATATTAAAAGAAGCTATACGTAGAATTAATGAAAGGCATGAAGATCCAGAACTAAAAGAAAAACTTATTCTACAAGAATATCAAAAATGGGATACCTCAAGAGTAGACTTTAGAGGATATAATAACTATGTAATAAAAAGGCACCCATTGGAAAAATGGGAAACTCAAGAATATATTAATCTTAAAAAAGACCCTGAGTTGTTCAGTCTTTACACTTTTATATCTGGTATAAATAAGAAAGCAAAAGATGTAGGTTATATAGATAATGCAGCACAGTCTACCTTTCTACCATTTATAAGAAAAAGCATGGCAGAGAGTTTAGCTTGGGATGGTAGTTTAGGATCTATATCTAACTTTCAATCTAACTTTACTGTAGAACTTGATACTGTTGGATATGGAAACATTAATCAGGTGACTGGTGAGTTAGAAAACTCTATACCTAAATACTATACTACAGACTTTAGTATACAAGAAGATGGTACTAATGATTATTCTGATGTAAGTTTAGACTTATTTAAGAACATGATAATGTACATTAACCACATGGAGAAGTACAAGTATCTTTCTTCTATAGAAGATCAACTTCTTCTTGTAAAAACTGCTGAACAATTTAAAAAACATTTAAAGACTTCTTCGTTTAGTAAAGCTGTTAGTAAAGACGGAAAACTTGTTGATCAAAAAGGAAACAGTAACAACATAGAAATCATAGATCAATTTTTTAGAAATGTATTATATGGTCAAAAATATGCACTTGATGATTCTGATGTTGAAGTGCCAATTGTTGCAAGTGTAACAAGAGGTGTTACAAAAGCAATTAATGCTGTATCCAGAGGTCTTACAGGTCAAGATGCAATAAAAGAAGGTAGCAAACAAACTACAGGTTCACTCATAAAAACAATGGATTTCTTGAACCGATATGTTCAAGTTAAAGCATTAGGTCTTAAAAGTATATCAGGTCTTGCAAACTACTTTGGTGGTAACTTACAATTAGCAGCACTTGCAGGAAAGTATTTTGATTATCGTGAGATTGCTAGATATCAGGCAAGACTTTTTGGAAATAGATTTAAAAGTGATGATGAGCGAAAAATGTTTGTTCAGCTTATTGATAAATTTATGCCACTGAAAGATGATCCTACTTATGACAAGATGGTGAGTGCTGGTATGTCAAAGCTTACAGATAAAAATTATAGTGATATATTATTTGTATGGTTTAGACAAACTGAACAACATCTAGAGAAGTCTGTATTCATGGCTCTTCTAGATAATATGATGGTGGAAGATGGTAAACTTGTAAACATCAGAGACTTTGTAAAGAATAAATATAAAAATAGATATACTTCTGCAGAAGAATACAACTCAGTAAAAGGAAAAATTAAACAAGAAATTGCTGAGTTAAAGAAAACAAGATCAATTAATGCTACAAAGAAACTAGAAGATGGCAAGCTTGTTGTACCAGGTTTAGACTTAAGTAATAGAGAAGAGCTACAACGTCTAACTAATGTAGCTAGAACACTCTCTAGAACTGCTACTGGGGGTGCAACAGAGTTTGACAACATTAGAGCAAATATGAATGTGTGGCTTCGTTCTTTAATGGTATTTAAAGGATGGATTCCTAAACTTGCTCTTACACGTTTTGGTGAGTTTAGAAAGGTGGCTGATGACTTTAGTGTAGAGATAGGTGAAGATGGTTTGACTACTGGTGAGAAGTATGATATTGGTAGAATTAGATTGTTTTCTGATTTCTTACACTTTAATATATTAAGAAGTGTCAAAGAAATTACAGACGTTCTTTATGTGTCAGAGGATGGTGTTAGTAAAATAGATGAGTTATTTGATAAGTACACTAGAGACTATGAGCAAAGATTTGGTGAGCCACTTAATATGACTAAAGAAGATTTTGCTGATATGATTAGATTAAACTTAAGAAATCAATTTAGAGAACTTGCATTACTTGCTTCTCTTTTAGGTATGTCTTTAGCTTTAGGTTGGATGGCACCAGATGATGATAAGGATAGAGCAACAAAAAATAAGTTTAGATACTTCCAAAAAGTAGTAGATAAGTTTATAAGTGAGGTGAGTTTCTTCTACAACCCAGCAGAAATGGCAAGTACCCTAAGTGGAGGAATGCCAGCAATTGGATTGTTTCAAGACTTTGGAAGAGCTACTAATCACTTCTTTAAAGAAACAACAGGAATTGATTTATTTGATCCTACTAAGTCTATGGAACAAGTTAGAAAAGAAGCACAACCAATAAAGAATGTAATGAAGCTATTCCCAGTTTCTAACTCAATTTTACCTTTATTAGCCTCGCTTGATGAAGAGTTTGCTAAAGAGTTCAACATCACAATATCCAAAACAGCTAGGTAACGCTATATTATAGCACTATATTTTTATAACAATTTTTAAAACACATATATAAAACATAACTTTGTAATTATGAGAATCGCTGAAATTTGCCCAACATGTGCTGTGTATCAAAATGCTGAATGCATTATATACGATGGCACCTACTTACCCAATACAATAGTAAACCCTGGAGATAACTTAGAAAATATCTTAGGGAGCATTGATAGTAACTTAGTTCCTAAAACAGGAGTAGGCACTCCAGTATCACCTGCAACTTATATAGGTCAATTGTATGTCGATGATAACACATCTATGGTGTACTATGCATCCAATGCTGGTACAGCTAATGACTTTGACCAATTATTAACAGCACCTATTGGAGGAGTTCCTGAACATTCTAACAACGCTGCAGCATTATTTGCTGGACTAGTTGTTGGACAACTATACAGAACAGGAGACTTCCTTAAGATAGTACATTAAGAATAAAATAACTTTCCAGATGAGTAAATTAATTTGTGCAGCAGATCCCTGCTCAACAAGACTTAGTAGTGCATGTGTCTTCTATGAAGGCCCTAACTTAGTGTGCGCTAAAGTGAGCACCAACCAAACCTTAGAACAAGCATTACAAAACATCAATGATGCATTATGTGCTGGTAAAGGAATTGATGGAACAAGTGGAACTTCAGGCACAAGTGGTACATCTGGAACTACTGGAACGTCTGGCACCTCTGGTACTAGTGGAACCAGTGGTACTACAGGTACTAGTGGATCTTCAGGGACAAGCGGTAGTTCAGGAAGCAGTGGATCTTCAGGAACAAGTGGAACTAGTGGGACAGCAGGCAGTAGTGGAACTAGTGGTTCGTCAGGAACTACTGGGACAAGTGGTACTACTGGGACATCTGGATCTAGTGGAACTACTGGAACAAGTGGTTCTAGCGGTACAAGTGGTACTTCTGGAGAACAAGGAGATAAGTATAAAACATGTATTACAGAAACATCATTCACCTTAGGTAACACTGTTGATGAATGTTTATTTGTAGACACTGGACTTGCATATACTCCAGGTCAATCTATTGTTATTGCATATGATGTAGACAATTATCAAGAATCTGATGTTGTTTCTTATAATCCTGCTACAGGTTCTTTATGTTTTACGCCACCTTTTAAAGTGGTGGGTTCTGGTACTTATACTTCATGGTGTATTAACCTCGATGGAGCAACAGGGGGAGATGGATCACATGGTACAAGTGGCACCAGTGGTACTAGTGGTAGTACTGGTACGAGTGGTACTACAGGTACGAGTGGTACAAGCGGAACAACAGGTACTAGTGGGACAACAGGAACCAGTGGTTCTAGTGGAACATCTGGGACTGCTGGTAGTAGTGGAACATCAGGTACATCTGCTACATCTGGAACAACAGGAACTAGCGGAAGTTCAGGTACTTCTGGAACTTCTGGAACAACAGGTACCAGTGGTAGTAGTGGTACTAGTGGAACCGCTGGAACTACAGGTACATCAGGATCTGCAGGTACAAGTGGTATAGATGGATCATCAGGTGCAGCTATAGCTAATTGGTATGCTAGCTTCTCTGACAATACAACACAATCATTAGCTGGAGCAAATGTGCCAACAGCTGTTACATTTAACACTGTAGAGTTGGCAAATGGTATTGTATTAGACTTTGGTCAGCAAATAAGATATCCACATGCTGGTATATACAAAGTGGGGTACTCTTTGCAGGTTATAAAACAAGCAGGTGGTACAACTGGTGTTGATATATGGTTAAGAAAAAACGGTACAGATTTTATAAGAAAAGATAGAATTCTAAGTGTACTTAATAATAGTGAGATTCATTTACCTTATACAGAGTATATAGTAGACTTAGATGCAAATGATTACTTAGAGTTATATATAGCAGCTGTAAATGGTGCTGTTCAAATTATAGCTCAACCAAGCACTTCAACCCCTTACGTACATCCTGCTGCACCTTCTGTAGTATTTAACACTGTACAAGTTGGTGTATCTGTAGGATCTACATCAGGAACCTCAGGAACAAGTGCAACATCAGGGACTTCTGGCACATCAGCAACAAGCGGCACTAGTGGTACATCAGCAACAGCTGGAACTTCTGGTACTAGTGGCTCTACTGGTACATCAGGATCATCAGGCACTTCAGGAACAAATGGTACTGGTGGAACGAGTGGAACAAGTGGAACATCTGGTTCTTCTGGTTCATCAGGTGACACAGGTTCATCTGGTACTAGTGGATCATCTGGTTCATCAGGCACAAGCGCTATAGATGGTACTTCTGGTACTAGTGGTACGTCTGGATCTAGTGCAACCTCAGGAACCACTGGAACCTCTGGTTCTTCAGGATTAGATGGGTCAAGCGGTACAAGTGGTACAACAGGAACTTCTGGAAGCAGTGGTACAAGTGCTACAGATGGCACTAGTGGAACGTCAGGAACAACTGGAACATCAGGGACTAGCGGTACATCAGGAACAAGTGGATTAGATGGAGACTTTTATGCTACAACCTCTACAGACTCCTTTACATTAGGTAACCCAGGATGTATTGATGTAGATACAGGATTGGCATATACAACTGCACAATCAATAATAATAGCCTATGATGCAAGTAACTATCAAGAGTGTGAGATTGTATCTTATAACTCAGGCACTGGAGAACTTTGCTTTGCGTCACCTACAAGAACTGTAGGGTCAGGAACATATACTTCATGGGAAGTTAATTTAGATGGAGCCACAGGTGGTGATGGATCTTCAGGAACATCAGGTACTTCTGGTACTACAGGTGTAGATGGTACATCAGGAACCACAGGAACTAGTGGAACTAGTGGTACTACAGGGACCTCTGGTAGCAGTGGTACAACTGGTACATCAGGAACATCTGCAGTAGATGGTACAAGTGGTTCATCTGGAACTGCTGGTACAGCAGGTACTAGTGGCACCTCTGGAACGAGTGGCACAACTGGTACTTCTGGTACGTCTGCAGAAGATGGTACCTCAGGAACAAGTGGTTCTTCTGGAAGCAGTGGATTAAGTGGATCAAGTGGTACAAGCGGAACAGCTGGTAGTTCAGGAGAAGATGGAACAAGTGGAACAGCAGGTACTACAGGAACTAGTGGTACGTCTGGTACATCTGGTACGAGTGGAACATCAGGCACCTCTGCAACAAGTGGTACATCAGGAACCAGTGGGACTTCAGGTACTACAGGTACAAGTGGAACAAGTGCTACAAGTGGAACTAACGGATCATCAGGTAATGATGGTTCATCTGGTACATCTGGTACGTCAGGTTCTTCAGGTTCGAGTGGTACAACTGGTACATCTGGTTCAAGCGGTTCATCTGGTACAACTGGTGATGCTGGTACCTCTGGTACATCAGGTAGTACTGGTACTTCTGGAACTGCTGGAACAAGTGGTACTACAGGAACAGATGGCTCATCTGGTACAAGCGGTACGAGTGGAATAACTGTTGAAGGGACTAGTGGAACTTCAGGTACATCAGGGACAACTGGCACAAGTGGTTCTAGTGGAACGACTGGTACTAGTGGAACAAGTGGGTCAAGTGCAACCTCTGGTACATCTGGAACTTCAGGTGAGAGAGGGGATCTCTATGCAACCACATCCACAGACTCATTCACACTAGGTAGTAGTGGATGTATAGATGTTGATGTAGATTTAGCCTACACTACAGCTCAGTCTATTATAATAGCACATGACAGTAGTAATTATCAAGAATGTGAAGTTGTATCATACAACAGTTCTACAGGTGAGCTATGTTTTGGCTCTCCTACAAGAACAGTTGGTAGTGGAACTTACACATCTTGGGAGATAAATTTAGATGGTGCAACTGGTGGGGACGGTAGTAGTGGTACATCTGGTACAAGCGGTACAGCAGGGACTAGTGGTACTACAGGAACTAGTGGTACTACTGGTTCAAGTGGGACAAGTGGAACTAGTGGAACATCAGCCACTTCAGGTACAACAGGTACTAGTGGTACCTCAGGTACATCTGGAGATGATGGTAACCCAGGTAGCAGTGGAACATCTGGTACTAGTGGAATTGATGGAGATGATGGTACATCTGGAACCTCAGGCACAACTGGTACGTCAGGTACAAGTGCTAATGACGGAACTAGTGGTACAACTGGTACTAGTGGAACTTCTGGTTCAAGTGGTACATCAGGAACAAGTGGATCGTCTGGTGAAGATGGTCTGAATGGAACAAGTGGTACTAGTGGCACAAGTGGAAGCTCTGGAGAAGATGGTGATAACGGAACTAGTGGTACGAGTGGTACGTCTGGTTCAAGTGGTTCATCTGGCACCTCTGGTACAACAGGTACAAGTGGTACTAGTGGAGATAGTGGAAGTAGTGGAACCAGCGGTACAAGTGGCTCCTCTGTAACTGTATCAGGAACTACAAATAGACTTGTTAAGTTTACTAGTGCTTCTACCATAGGTAACTCAAATAACAATGATAATGGAATTGTAACAAGTGTTGGTCAAGATTTTGAAGTGACAGATGGTCTTTTTGGAGATCAATCTTTATCAGTTACACCTGCTAGTGGAGCTTTCGCAATAGGAGATATTGATGGTATAGGTGATGAGTTCTATGTAGAAGGTACTGGAAGTACATTATCTATGGTTGCTAATGGTGCTATAAAACTACATGTTAATAACACTGGACAAGTTATTATAGATGGTACAACTGCTGTAAGTTCCACATTTGATTTAAACGTAAACGGTAATATATATGGTACTGCTGTCTACGTTGGTAATGGTACTAATAATTTTATCAGCCAGTATAGTGGTGGCATGCTTTTATATGCCCAATCAGGAGCTACAATCAGCCTTGGTGGTGGTATAGGAAGCAGACAAAATGATGTTCAAGTTAGTAATGGATATTTAAGTTGTAGAAATGGTGGTGCTAGTGCTGGCTCATTTGGTGTTAATCAGTTTGCCCCTAGTAGTACTTTTAATTATGGAGCAAATCCAGATGCTACTATTCAAGGATATGATAATAATAATGGTGGTGTCCTTACATTATATAATGCTGATACAACTATATCAGCTAATCAGAAACTAGGTATACTACAATGGGCTGGTAGAGATGACTCAACTAGTGGGTACACAATGGGTCAAATAATATGCTCAGCTCAACAATCTCCTAGTTCAGGATCTAATGGTGGTGGTAATATTGATTTTCTAACTGCTCCTGCAGGAAGTTACTCAGGACCATCAACACGTATGAGAATTAACCATCAAGGTGACGTAGGTATTGGAACGGATATTCCAACTCAAAAACTACACGTAGCTGGTAGTATGAGGCTTCAGAATCAATTATATGATTCAACAAATTCAATAGGTATAAATGACCAGGTTCTGACAAAAGTATCTGCTGGTACTCAATGGAAAAACATATCTGCTCCATCTTACGAAGAAGGTACTTGGACACCAAAAATATGGTACGCAAGCTCGAACACAGATAAAAGACATTTTGCGCAAGGAGATGCTGAGGTACAGACATTTACTAACAATTCTAGTTACACAAAAATTGGTAGTATAGTACATTGCCACATTGATTTGCGATTTCGTCTTACATCTACCGCAGCAGCAGCACTTGTATCATCTGGCTCTTTCAATATAAGCTCAGATGGCTTACCGTATGTGGTACAAAACAGAGATTATCTCAGTGGAGTGGTAAATCTTGCAAGTAACACAGTAGGTAGTTCTATAGCTAACTTAACAGGTACTGTGGGAGGAACGTATCACTTTAGAGAAATTGTGGGTATCATGGTTGCGAGAACAAACGGTTCTGTATTTTACATACAAAGAGCAGCTGTAAGCGAACTTGGTAACATAGGGCAACAATTTAATTTTTACGGAACATTTACTTACACAACATCATAAATTTATAAAAAATGGCATTAACAAAAATAAGAGTAATAGACAAAGTAGAAATTGTTACTGAATACAAACATCTTCAAGTAAGGTTTGCGAATAAAATCTTAGAAGACGGTAACCTAATATCTACTTCTCATGAAAGAACAACAATTCATTGTAATGAATTTGACTCTGCTGACGCTAATGGCGTAAGAGCAATAGCTGATGCAGTTTGGACTGATGACGTTTTAGCTTCTTGGGAAACGTATAACGCTGAATTGCAAGCTTCACAAGAACAATAAACTATGGCAATATTATACACATGGAACTGTTCAGCAGTAGAAGCTTATCCAGAATTGGATGGATATAACAATGTTATACACACGATATACTATATGATACGAGGTATGGAGGATGGTAAACATCATGAAATACTTGGTAAGGTGGATCTTAATACGTCATCCTTAGATAACTTTGTAGAAATAGAAGACTTGACAAGTAATGATATGACAGACTTTGTTAGAGATACTCTTGGTTTAGATTATGTAAATAATTTAGAAGCTGAGATAGCTAAAGAAATAAATAACACATCTGTGCAGATTACAATACCTTAGACACTACATCAATAACCTTACTAGCTGATATACCTCTATGACATTCAAAATGTCTAGGGGTATTTTTATGTTCAGGACACCAGTCCCAATCTCCTTTATCAAACTTATGATTTGGATTGTTCCAACATCCATGACATAAAGATTCATCAGTCACTCTATAGCAACTAAACTCATGATCAGCTTCTGTGAAATTGGATATCATTACAACAGGTTTACCAATAGCCCAAGCTAACCAACTAAGTCCACTAGATAGTCCTATAAAGAACTCACTCTGTCTGATACAATCGATAGTGTATTCAAGAGATGTATTCTCTATCTTCTCACAATTGTCAAATGCATTGTCTTCTATTGATGTATTGATAACTTTATATCCTTTTCCGTGTAGAAAGTTTATAACCTCTTGCCATCCTTCTCTAGTCCAGAACTTACAACCAGCTGTAGAATTAGTAGCTATTGTTACATACTCTTGACCTTCTATAACATTTCCAAAGTCTTTTTTGATCCTAGGCACTATCTCTTTATAAGGTAATCCTAATATATTTGTAGCAGCTTGTTGTAAAGGAATTGTATTTGGCAATACTGGCTCTTTATCACTATTATAGAACCACCCTATCTTATACATTGCATATATGTTAGGCACCTCATCTCCAGGTTTTACAAACTCAAGTTCAGGATACACATCTTCAAATAAGAAGTTCTTAAATGTACTTACAATCACCTTACATCCGTGTTTCTTCTGAAACTCTAACACATAGGGTATCCAGGCTATTGTATCTCCTAGTGATGAACTATCAAATGCAATATATACACGTTTGTTGTATAAGTTTAACTTCTCATTATATATCTCTTCACCATTTTCCTTTGTTATAATAGTTGTCCACTCTGTATAGTATTCTCTATTAAGTCTCACCCAGCTGTTACCACTTATTGTAGTATTATACACTAGCTTAGGGCTATCATCATACATATACACATTAAACTTTTCTTTTGAATGTCCTTTGATTTCTAGATACGGTTGTTGTACAAAATCTTGTACAACTTGGTAATCACTGTTTTTCATTGTGTCAATGTGCAATACTTTATTGTAAAGCTTGACATGTGCTTGACCAAAGATACTTAATGTGTTGTTTGTAGGTACATTGTAACCACCACTCTTTGTACTTAGAAGCTTAGCCAGCTGATTCTTCATCTTCATAGGATGTAGATCTTCTATGTACTCTGTAAACATATCTTTATATTGTGGAAGGTTGCGTGCAAGTATTGGTAGGCCATATGATATAGCTTCCCTAAGTACTAGTGGGTTACATTCCCACACAGAGTTAAACATAAAAACATCTGCAGCTAATAAGAACTTATCTGTATCACTACGTTCACCCCATACAGTTACGTTTTCTGGTACATAATTCATTAAAGGTTCCCAATACTCTTTAAAGTTCCCAGCTTGGTTGCCAACAAAATGAAATTGTACATTTGGAAACTTCTTAGCTAGCGCTAATCCTTCTCCTTGATTCTTACCCTTAGTCCACAGTCCTATGTTTACAACATGTTGTTTACCAGTATCCATACCAAGATCATATTTGGCATTCAACTTAGACTGCCAGTCATATATTACAGGATCTATAGGAAACTCTATAACATCCTTGTATGATGGCATGTTAGCAAATGTTTCTAGATGGTATGGTGTACAAAAAGCATAAGCATCAGGATGATATTGTTTTTCTACATCAGGATTAAATGAAATATTGTGACAAGTTTCTATAATCTTCCAGGTTCTGTTGTTGTCATATAACAAAGGAAGTACTTTTTCAGATTGAGCGCCTAGGCATTCAATCATCTCATCTATGTGTACAATACTAATGTTATTGACTTTAATAATATCTATAAGTTCTGTCTTATCTTCTCCAAGAGTGTAGAAATTAGAGACAAGATCTTTGATTTGATTCTTTTGTACAACATAATCATCACTGTAGTTGGTCCATTCTACAACATGTATCTGAAAGCCACGTAAAGATTTAATTCTTTTAAGTAGAAACTCAGGCATACCACCTGTAGATAGATGAGGTGCTAAGAATAATACTTTTTTACTCATCTGATCTAAAACACTTTGCATCACTGTTACATCTTTCTCACCATGTAATGCTAACAGTTCTTTTTTATTTGCAGGAAGAGTTACCCACTCTGAAAGAGGATTTGTATATCCAGTGAATGGTAGATTTTCTAGATTTAACTCTCCTTTATAGTTCATATATATTAGGGGTAAGCCTTCATGTATATTATACTTCCACAATAGTACGTTTGCTATTGTTTCTTCGTGATATGGTGAATATAACTGGTGATTGGTTATAACTTTTGGGTGGTTACACATCCACATCCACTCATCAATAAAGTCTCTTGACTCTTGTCCAGCAACAAAGTATCCTGTTTGTCTATACTTATTTCTGACAGATTGATCTACACCAAAGAGTTCACATGCTGCATGTTCTAAACTCTTATGCAAGTCATCTCTAGTCTCTACACCACCTCTACCATTTATAAATAGGTAATCATATATCCCTTGTACAAAGTATGGATGAGTACACCCCTTTGGATAGTAGTTGAATATGTTATCAATATAATTGGTTACAACTGTATCTGAATCTATGTAAGCCACTGTGTCTGCATAGTTATCTAATGCATCAGCAATAACTGCTGGTCTTTGAATAAGAAGCTTAAACACATCACTATCACTTCTATTAATGTATTCGCTCTTTCCAACATGCACTCCAGGTAACCTCCATTTAACTGTCTTATGTGCACCACTCACTGTCCAATCAGAATTAATCATATATACAATAACAGGAATGTTACTTGCTTGGTTAATGCTCTTCACAGCCATAGATACAACATCGTAATACGATGTGTTTGCATATAAAACAAATGCTTTTTCTAATTTTATACGCTTATGCACATAGTAACCATAGTCATTGTTTCCATATAATAACTTAAGATCAGGATAGCGTTCCATCATCACTTCGATAGTAAGATCTGTTTGCAAGTGTGACTCATGCATGTTACCATCGTATTCACCTTGTTCCATTTCATAAGGAACAGCTACTAAAAACTCTTTCTTTTGTTTAACAAGCATGTTTATAAACTCTACAGCTTTGTCTGCAGAGATGTGCTCTAAGACATCCCCTAGAATAATAAAGTCATAGTCTGATACATCAAAGTTGAGAATATCTTGACAGTATACATTATCGTACTTATCAATCAACCCATACTTTTCTATGTATGGACGAAAGATTTCTACAGCATCTATTCGATACCCTTCACTGCGTAGTAAATCTGAGTATGTTCCCACGCCAGGACCCACATCTAATACTCTTTTATGGCTTGGTATGTTGTCTACCACCCATTTTTTTACTTTGGTTTTGAACCCACTCCAACTGTACGGCATAATATTTGATTTTACAAACAAAGATAGCAAAATATATGAGAAGTTTATGCTATATTATATAAAGAATTTAGTAAACTCTTCTTGGTATTCTAAAAAGTTTGGCTATATTTGTATAATACAATGTGCACCCTGCACGAAACTACAGCACACAACCTACATTCTTCGTAAAATTAGTGTGCGCCCACTCTAAACTTATATAGTATGAAAAAGATTAAAAACATAATTAATGTTATTAAAGGATGGATTATTTCAAATGGTATTGAAGGAGCCCTTGGAATAGTTCTTGGAATTGCCTTATGGGCACTAGGTCACAAAATTTGGGCTGGTGTTGCATTTGGTGTATTCATTCAAAAAAACTGGGACTTAGCTAAGAATTGGTTCAAAGCAAAAGTTTCTAGTTTAAAATGAAAAAAATAATTAACTGGCTTTCAGGCTTATTAAAAGATGAAAAGGGTACACCCTCATCTAAAAGATTCATTGGCATTGTAGCAGGGCTCACCCTATGTATTGCCTTATTTATTAACCTTTATACAGAACACCCAGTTGAACCATCACTTGTAACTTCTGTGGCAACAATTTGCGTTGGAGGACTAGGACTTGCATCTATTGACAAAATATGGGGTAAACAACCTGACAACAAATAAAAAAAATGGCAAACAAAATTCACGAGGGTACAGAGCTAACTCTTGACATCAAAACTTTGGCAATGGTAATAGGATTTATAGTATCTCTTGTAGCAATGTACTTTGCGCTACAAAAAGATATTGATCTAGCAAAAGAACTCCCTAAGCCCACTATCACACGAACTGAGTATGATTTAAAAGATCAACTAATCAGACAAACTATTATGGATACACAAAAGAAAGTGGATGAAAATAGCGAAAAGTTAGATAAAATAGATGAAAAATTATATAAGATAATACAAAACAAATAAACTATGAAAAAGGTAGCCCTCATCTTATTTATGTTTATGGGTTTAACTTGTTATTCTCAAAAGTTTGAACTTGTAGAAATAAATGCAGATTGGAATCTTAAAAATGGTATTAAAATTAAAAGAGTTGAGGGGATTTCAATAAAATTTGCAAGATTAGAAGATCAACCAACAAGTTTACAAAGTTCTGTAAAATCTGTTCCCACATTACTTTTATTTAAAAACAATAAAATAGTTAGACAGTGGCAAGCAGGAATTGATTTTAAGCTAACAGTTACTGAAGAAGATATTAAAAAAGAACTAAAACGACAGAGAGAATATGAGAAGAATTGACAAAATTATACTACACTGTAGTGCTACTCCTGCAGGAAAACACTTTGACGTTGATGAAATTAGAAGATGGCATGTTGAAGGTAGAGGTTGGTCTGATATAGGATATCACTACATAGTTTATTTAGATGGCAGTGTAAATAACGGAAGACCTATTGAAATCCCAGGGGCTCATGTCAGAGGACATAATAAACACAGCATTGGTGTTTGTTACATTGGTGGAGTATCTTCAATAAAAGATAAAAGAGGCAAGTGGCCTGCTGAAGACACTAGAACACCTGAACAAAAAGAAGCCCTATGGAAGTTCTTAATGGAACTTATGGCTGCTTACGATGGTGCTACACTACATGGACACAATGAGTTTTCAAGTAAAGCATGTCCAAGTTTTGATGTACAGAAAGAGTACAAAGATGTAATTGATTTTTATGCTGATAATTAAAAAGATTTGGGGGTTTTTAAAAGACCAATGGTTAACTCTCGGTATTATCATTTTGCTTGTATTTATGCAAGCACAGAGTGATGCACAGATTGCACTATATAAAGAAGCTCTTAAAAAATTAGAGCTGCAGATAGAGCAGTATAAAGAATCAGATAAGCAACTGAAACACGCAATTGACAGTTTATCTTCTCTTGAAAAAGATGTGGTTAAGGAAATACAAACCATCAAAGAAAAGGAATATGTACAAATTAAAGTGGTTGATAGCATGCGTATTAGTGAGCTTCAGCAGTTTTTCTCAGACAGATACCCCAGTAGTAATACTAACTGAAGATCAAGCTAGAGAGGTTGCTAAAGACTTAGTGCGATATGATGCACTCAAGGAGATGTATGTCAAGTTAGAAAAAAGACTCACTATACTGCTTGAGAAAGAAAGCTTATTAGAAGATCGTGTATCAAACAAAGACGCTATAATATCTACACAACAAGAGTACATTAATGTACAAGATGACATTATTAATGCAAAGAAACCAATAACATTCAATGGTTTTGTAGGCATACAGACAAACCAACTATCTCTTATAGATCCAATGCTTTACTTTCAAACAGAAGTAGAACTTGGAAAGTTTACAGCAGGTGCTAGGGTATTTATACAGCCTAATAATCCTGGAGGGTATGGTTTTATAGTAGAATATAAATTATTTTAAAGTATTACAATATGGATGATTGGGAATTAGAAATAGCATTTCACTGGCCACACCAAAGATTTGCACTAGGTTGGGAATTTATAGAGCCAACAGAGCAATTTAACTATACAACTATCAAGTTGTATCTTTTTGTAATATCAATAACACTAGACTTCTAATTAAATTAGTTAGAAGCTATTAACATATCTAGTTATTTTAATTTTATAGAAGATTAAGATAATTATAGGAATATTCATAACTTTGTATTATGGCAATTATACCAAAACAAATAGGCTGGAATACCGAAAGCAATCTTCTTTATGAACTACTAAAGAAGTTAGATCGTCTCGTTAGTGTTACTGGAAGTATCACTAGTGGAGGTACTACCACTGTTGATATAGCAGATGGTACTCAATTAGATGCATTTGGTAGAGTGAGGGTGGCTGATGAATATACTATTGCTGACTATAAGAACATCTATGGGATAGATGACAACTTCTTGCAAGTTACAGCTAATGGGGGATCAACTACTTATAGCTTTGACCAATCTCTTGTTAGATTGGGACTAGATGGTACAGCTGATAGTTTTGCAATAAACCAAAGCAAGATGTACCACAACTACATGCCTGGTAAGAGTCAACTTATCTATGCGTCTTTCAACTTTAACGCTGCTGTTGCATCTGTTACGAAGGATATAGGTTATTTTGACCAAGACAATGGTATATTTTTTAGACAAGCAGGTGATGGCACCTTATCAATTGTTTTAAGATATAGTACACTTGGACCTTTGGATGAAACTGTAATCCCACAATATAGCTGGAACGTTGATAGATGTGATGGTAAAGGCACCTCAAAGTTTAACATTGATGTAACTAAAACTCAATTACTCTATATAGACTTTCAGTGGTTAGCTGTAGGTCGTGTAAGAGTGGGGTTTGTTCATGATGGACAAGCGATTGTAGCTCATGAGTTTTTAAACAGTAACAACCTTACTATACCATATATGTCAAAACCTAACCTACCAGTTAGGGCTGAGATATATGGAGATGCTGAAGCTAGTATGGACCACATATGTTCCACTGTAATCAGTGAGGGTGGTTACATTGAGTCTGGTATAGATTGGTCACACGTGATAAATCCTTTAGTAAGTGTAGCATCTGGAGCAACTGTTCCTCTTCTTGCTATAAGACTAAAGAATAATTTCTCATCATACACAGATAATAGAATTACAGTTAGACTTAATGATTTTCACATCATATCCACTAACCAACCTCTTGCATACAGAGTGTTAAAGCTACCAAATGCAGCTGCTCTTACAACAGCTACATCATGGGTTGATATATCTACTGCAGATTCTGGTGTAGAGTATAATGATGGAGCCACTGCAACATCAGGAGGTGATGTTTTATCATCAGGATATGTATCAGCAGCACAATCATCAAAAGGAGCAGCAACACAAGTAAGTGGTGCTACATCTGCAAGAGCAAATTATATCGCACAAAACTACGACTCTACAGACTCTGAGATATATGTTATAGAAGTGACCAACTTAGGTGGGAATGCTTCAGATGTAGGCATCTCAATGCAATGGAGAGAAGTATACTAAAATTATAAAACATGGCAATTAAAAGCAAACAAGTCGGATGGGGAGCAACAGAAAACCTGTTGTGGCAAATCTCTAAACAATTAGAGAGACTGATTCAAGTGACTGGTGCACAAAACACCACCACTACCACTACAACAGCTGCTCCGTAATAACAATTAAAAACCAACAACTACATGAGAGATTTAAAGTTTATCTGTGCACAGCCAGATGATGTATATTATACATGGCAAGTGCATCTTTGGCTAGAGAGCTTAAAAGAAATAGGTCAAGTTGAAAATGCAATAGTGCTTGTGTTTACACCAGCTAACAGGCCTGCTAGCACTAAGTGGCAAAAGATTATAGATTTATATCCAGAGGCTGAGTTCAACTTCTACAAAGATGAAGAGAATGATGTAAGTAAACTACTAGGTATATACATTCCTGTATTACGTCCGTGGTTACTTTGGAAATACTTCAAAGAAAATCCAGAAATGTCTAGCAAAGCAGTATTCTACTGTGATTCAGACATACTTTTTACAGACAAGTTTGATGTAAGTAAGTTTTTAGAAGATGATGTAAACTACCTATCTAATACAAATAGCTACATAAACGCTAAATATTTTGATAGTAAAGTTCATCAAGTACTTCCTGAAAAGAAAGATGAATATAAACACAGAGATATTCTCTCAGAAATTGCAAGTGTTATAGGAATAACTAGAGATGTAGCTGAAGCTAATAACGAACACTCTGGTGGAGCACAATACTTGTTAAAGAATGTAGACTCTACATTTTGGAGTAAGGTGATGAACGATTGTATACTCATTAGAACTTATTTACAAACGGTAAATAGAGAGTTCTTTAAAGATGAAAGTACAGGGTTCCAATCATGGTGCGCAGATATGTGGGCTGTATTATGGAATCTATGGCTCAGAGAACAGGAGACAAAAGTGGTTCCAGAACTTGATTTTGCATGGGGTTCAGATCCTATATCTAAACTAGAGAAGTGCACCATATATCATAATGCTGGTATTGTTGCACAACATCAAATGGAAAGACCTTGTTTTTATAAAGGTAAATATCACTCAGGTGCTGATCCTACAAAAGATCCTCATCTAGATATTGTACTTAATGATGACAAGTCAAAAGAACTTTGCACATGGTATTATGCCAATGCACTGAATAATATAAAACAAAAATATAACCTTAATTACTAACCCTTTAAACTTAGAAAAATGGGAAGCATCAATAAACGTGATTTGAAAGCTTTTGTTAGATTCGATGGATCTGGCAGAGTAGTAGCAGGTTCTCTTGTATTACGCAGGAAGAAACCTAAAGTAGGAAACTGGCAAGAGATTGTAGCATATGAATGCTGTAATCCTACAACCACAACCACAACAACTGCAGCACCTACAACAACCACAACAACTACAGCTGGATAAAACTATAAACCATGGCAATGAAATCTTTATTTCCTGAAGAAATGATGGCAGGACCAGAGAGTCTAACTGTAGACACTATAGCTGGTAAGCTAACATATTTTCATGAACAACTACATTTGTTGCATTGGCAAACAACTTCTTATGCAGAACATCAAGCTCTAGGAGGATTGTACGATTTTGTACATGACTTTAAAGATGGTGTTGTTGAAAAGATTATGGGATATACTGGAAAGCGTCCTGGGGTTTTTAAAATCCCAGCGCTCTCTAGCTGTACTCCTGAATCTTGTGTAAGTGATTTATTGTCATTTGCAACACAACTAAAACGTTATGGGGACATGAATGGTTTTCATGACATAGGTAATCTTGCAGACACACTATCTGGTGAAGCTGCTAAAACAAAATACTTATTAACTCTATCATAAATGGAGATAAGCAAGAAATTCTTTCCTGAAGTCTTGTTAGAGAATGAAAAAACATACTTTGCACACCTTGAAGGTGTAATAAGTTCTGTTGATGAATACTCTAGTTTACAGATTACACGAACTTCTAGTGGTTATCTTTTTAGATTGGCCCCAAGTGTGCCAAGATATAACGATATGCTCTTAGAAGAGATTTTAAAGCTGCATAATATGTTTAAAATAAGGTTAGACATATCAAAGAGTATAAAGTCTACAGGAACTATTGTATTCAAAATAAACTTGGAGTAGTCACAAATATTTATTACATTTGTTACAATTATTATAAACCAATAAATTAAAAATTATGGCACAGTACGATCCAAACAAACGTTACACATGGGGACCTGACTCTAAATTTGAAATATCAGGACAAGACTTTGGACTAATCCTTAATACGGTTAGAACATTTTTAGCAAGCGAAGAGGCTGGTAAATATCAGTTAATGATGCGAGCTAATGAAGTAATTGAAAAACTTATGGAAGAAGGAGTTACAAGTGAAGTAATTGTTGAAGCTCCAGAAACACCAACACCTGCCCCTGTAATGGAAGCAGTAAAGTAAAAAAATAATCAAAACTTAAGAACTTATGCCTGTAAAAAAAGCTAAGGGAGGGAAGAAAATGATTAAGCGTAAGGATGGATCCTATAGTCGAAGAGGGCTATGGGATAACATCCGTGCTAACAAGGGTAGTGGTAAAAAACCCACTAAAGCTATGTTGAAGCAAGAGAAAAAGATCAAAGCAAAAACAAAAAAGAAGAGGGCTGCTAAAAAGAAAAAGTAACCCATGGCTAAAAGAAAAGAAAAAGCTATCAGAAAAACCACTAAGGGTAAGGGTGCTAATTATAGACCTACTAAGAAGGGTGCTGGTATGACTAAAAAAGGTGTAAAAGCCTACAGAAAAAAGAATCCTGGCAGTAAGTTAAAGACTGCTGTAACAGGTAAAGTAAAAAAGGGATCTAAAGCTGCAAAGAGACGTAAGTCTTATTGCGCTCGTAGTTTGGGACAGTTAAAACGCAGTAGTGCAAAAACTAAAAACAATCCTAATTCTAGAATAAGACAAGCTAGAAGAAGATGGAAATGTTAAATCTCAAATTATACAATTATGATGCGCAAGAAAGCAAAATCAGGAACTAAAGTAAAGAAAGCTGGATATGGTAAAACAATGAAAGCTAAATCTGGATTAAAGAAACCTAAACCTTCACAAAAAGGTCTTAAGAAACTACCTACAGCTGTTCGTAACAAAATGGGATATGCTAAGAAAGGTAAGACAGTAGCTAAGAAAGCTAAGTCTGGTGGACGTATGAAGAAATGTAAATACGGATGTAAGTAAAATAATAAGAGGTAGTGAAGCTGTAGATAGCACACCTATAAAGGTGACTATACTGAAAAAAGGTTAGTAGTAAGTATAGGTAAAATCAGGCTAAACCAGTAACCTTGAAAGACCCAAAACCTCTAATAATTTAAGCTCTCTATTTGAGAGCTTTTTTTATTCTAGATCCCCACGTAGAAACACCATTTGCATTGTCTATGTAGTATTTCCATTCTTCTGGTAAGTTTTCTACATTTAAGTACCAAGGTGCATGTTGTATAGTGTATGGTGTATCAAGTCTTATAGCATCATATGTAAAGGGTGCATATCCTCTATATAAAGCAAATGTAGTGTCTACATGTGCATCCCAACCATGTTCCACTTTATTCTGCCAATACTTTATTTCGTGATCGTAAGCTTGTCTACCAAGCTCAGTTTTTGGTAAGTCTTTAATGTTTAATGAAAATCCCACTTTATCTATTGGTGAATTCTCTAAGGCTTCTAACATAACATCTAACCAATCATCTGGTACATCATCATATAAACAATCACTGTCTGCTATAATAAAGTTATTTCTACGTAAGTTTTTATACTTTGGACTCCAACATGAATAAGGTCCTTCATTCTTACAATATAAAACTTCTTCTGGTATAGTTTTATACCACTCTAACAAAGGAGGGTATGTAGATGCTTGATCAAGTATATGCACCTGAACTCTACTTTCTTTTCTTAAGAAGTCTATTGTGTTTTTTGTTGTTGTAAGAAGATTTTTATTAACTAGGAGTACGTGTATTTTTGACATAATCATTTAGCATTTTTTTGTAGTCTTTCTTCCAATTAGGGTTAAGTTGTACATTTCCTGTAGGTATGTGACCTTGTTTTCTTAATGCTTCGATATGAGCAGAATGTCTTTGAATGATATTAGGTCTTGTACCATCATCTGTACCTTGACCTGATTGATGATAACCTCTACCACCCCACATGTAGAACCAAGAAGCTTCATTGTCTGGCATTTTAGCATCAACAACATATTGTCTACCTAGAGCATGTATCTTGTTAGTAAGCGTCATATCTCCACCAGCATTTTCTAGTGGACTCTTACCTATCTTCTCCCACACATCTTTACTATACACTATTCCTGAGTTACCTACGCCCTTTATAGCTGTAATAGATGGTTCATTGTAGAACACACCTGTTTCCCAGTGAATAATGTTAGTGTCGTCTTTCCAGAACTTAGCTATGTTCTGTAGATGATTAGACATTGCTACATCATCATCATCCCAGACAGCAATAAGCTCCCCTTTACATCGCTCAATAGCATAGTTTTCTTTCTCTCCTATTAAAGGAAAGGTACTATCTAGATTATATATAGTAACCTGAGGGTGCTCAAAAGTTAACTTTTGCTCAGGGTAGTCATTTACTATAATTAGTTCACACCTATCTGCTGGATAGTCTTGTATAAGAAAGCTATGTAAAGCTTCTTCTAATGTATCAACTCGTCCGTATGTGATACACTTGCACGATATAAAAGGGAGATTGCTCATTACCAAATATGCATTACGTCAAATGGAGATATTAATAGCACATCTATATCTTCATTTAAAGGAATTAACATTGCCTCCTTTAACTTAGCAGGATCTATAAGAATAACATCTCCAACTTTTACAATACTTACTGAATCACCTACATCATAAACTGTAAGCTTAGACATCTTTTTCAACATCTCTCTTTGTAGTTCTTCTTTTGTAGCTGTGTCAACTATAATTTTACTCTTTTCTTCCTTCTTAGGAACATTAACGTATATTCTATTTCCTATAAGTTTTTTGTAAGGTTTCTTTGCCATTTTATTCTATGTTTGTTAGTTTTGTAAATCTTTCAATATCTTCTCCGTGTAAGTAAGCTTCTGTCTGGTAGACTTCCACTTTCTTTTTAGTGCCAATAACCTTATTGTTCTTATGGTTAATGTTAGGCACCTCTGTAGTGCGCTCATGCATGTCATCTAACAACACAACTACTGTGTCATCATTCATTTGAACGCTACGGATTACTTTGTTAAGGTTGATACTGTCTTTGTACTCTTTGTACTCTACAGGATCTGTGTCCTGTACAGCCTCTTTACGTGTGTAAAAGAATTGGTTTTTCATAATGTTTAGTTTATTTGTTTTTCCATCTAACATCTTGCGATATTTCATCTATAATATCAAGATACTTATCTTTTGAGATTACACCCACTTGTTTGTGAACTACTTCTCCATCCACTTTAAAAAGCATAACAGGTATACTTCTAATGTTATATTTTTTAGCTAATGTTTTATCTGAGTCAATATCAATATTAGTTATCCCTTTTACACCTTCTAAGGTTTGGGCTAATATCCTACACGGACCACACCAAGATGCACTAAATTTTAAAACTTCAATACTCATAATAGATTATATTTTTTAAATAGATGTTTACGAATGTTATTTATTTTTTCATACTTGTAGATGTCAGATTCTACATTAGCGTGCTCATCAGCTGTCAAAAGTATGATATTTTCTTTGATATTCCTAAGTTCTGGATATTTACTTTTAGGAAGTATATGGTGAAAATATAAACTTAGCGCTTCTTCACCTAGATATGCTCCACTAACTTCAGATTTATGAGACCTTTCTTTCCAGATCTCTTTGAATGTTATATGGTCTTTGTTTGGTTGGGATTTACCAACACTAACTCTGGATTTCATAGTTAGCGCTGGTGTTTTAAATCCCCTGTTGCCAGACAGTTTTTTTCTAGGCTTATGTTGGAAACAATACTCAGAATCTGAGCTCTTTCCACACACTATACATTTCATAGAGTTTGTGCTAATATATAAGCAAGTTCATATCCAGTGTATGCTCCTAATGCACAAGGTACAGGGAACACAATAAACTTACCAAGTGCTGTTACATACTTAGGACGATTAACTATCTTACTTAAGAAAAAGTAGTACGTCATATATCCTAACAACACCATTATATCTACACGCTCTGCAATAAATACAACTAACACTGATGCTAGAAAACCATATAAATAGTTCTCTAGCACAGCTTTTAGTATTTCACTTAAAGGAGTGTCTCTATACTCTTTTTGTAACTTTTTTAAACTCATAACTCAGGTGCATCAAACAAATCTGGAGTTAACTCCTGTGGTTGTATAACTTCTATAGTTTTAGCTTTCTCGTAATGTATACCATCATTACCGTTTTGTCCAATAATGTTCATACGATCATCGTTCTCTTCAATTACAATCTCACTTTTTTTTTCTTCTTGTTCCACACCAGTTATAGCGCTTACAAGTTTACTTTTAAGATCTTCAAAGAAGTTAACATCTTCTAGTATCATTTGCTTAAATTCGTCTAAGTCATATTTGATACCATCAAATGTATATGTCTTACCATACTTACGACCTAGTCCAAACTCATGTAGTAGTTGTAAAGTTTCTCCCACTTTATCAATACCTACACCATATACTATCTCAAAGTCTGACTTTCTATAAGGTGGGCTCATTTTGTTTTTGGTAGCTTTCACTTTTGTAATGTTACCATATACATCTTGACCATCTTTAGCTAACGATCTAGCTACTTCTATTCTTACATCAGAGTAAAACTTAAGTGCATGACCACCTTGTGTAGTTGTTGGGTTACCAAACATAACACCAATCTTCTCACGATACTGAGAGATTACAATAATACAAGTTCCTGTATTATGTGCAATACTTTTAATCTTTGGATATGCACCACTGTTTAGTCTAGCTTTCTTACCAATTGCGTGATCTCCAACTTCACCATCTAACACAGCTTTAGGAATAAGTGAGCTGTCACTGTCTATAATTAACAGATCAACTTCTCCTGTCTGCATCATTTCTACAGCAATGTTAAACCCTTCTTCACCTGAAGATGGTTGAGCGATTAGCATCTTTGATGTATCTACACCAAGTGCAGAAAAATAGTTTGTATCAACAGCATGCTCGCCATCTATGTAAACTACTTTACCTCCTTTTGCTTGACAGCTAGCTACAGCATGTCCACATATTGTAGATTTACCTGTACCTTCCCAGCCCATAAGCTCGTACATTTTACCTTTTACAAATCCTCCCACACCTAATGTGATCCAGTCAAATGCTATTGACCCTGTACTTATTGCATCATAGTTACCTTCTGTCTTACTGTCTAATGCTAGTACAGTTCCCTTACCATACTGTTTGTTTAATTTTTCCAGTGCTTCCTGGAATTTGTCTACGGTTGTTTCTTGTTTTTTTGCCATTCTTAATTATTTAATTGTTACTTACAAATATAGTTATTTTTATGCAATCTATCTAGTATTAAAAGCAAAAAAAGACCTTAGATTTCTCCAAGGCCTTTCTTCACAATTAAAAACAGAACAGAAATATTTAATTCAAATTATCAGATCTTTTGATGGTGGTGTTACCTTTTACTTTAGCATCATATGGGCAGTGTCTGCAACTTCCCCCACAACATGGTCCCCTTTCCAAGAGATAGTTTTGTGTGAAATGGACTCTTCCATCCTCTAAGTAATAGTCATCACCCATTGATATACCATCTTTCATAAATCAAATGTATGAAACCTATATAACATATACAAATGTCACATATAGATTTTTTACATAATTTAATTAGCCTTCGCAGCTGGTACAGTCAAGAATGTTTCTTGCAAACGCTTGAGCTGAGCTCTGACTGAACTGATAATATAAGGTTTTAACACCTTCTTCGTGTGCATAAAGATAGAGTGAATTGATATCCTTAGCAGATACAGTTGGATGTATCATTAAGTTCAAACTTTGTGATTGATCAATAAACTTCTGTCTTTGTGCAGCTTGTAATACAAGTTCCTTAGGACTTATTTCTATAAAAGATTTGAATACAGCCTTTGTTGGAAAGTCTAAATGCTGTACAGATCCATCTTTCTTAAGAATAGATTCCCAGGTTTCTTTATTATTCATATCATACTTCTCAAGTTCAGCTTCTAAGAAAGGATTCTTATATACTGTCTTGCTCTTGGCAAGATCCTTTATGAAGTAGTTAGATTTAATAGGTTCAATACCCATGCTCACCTGACCGTGGATAAATGAACTAGATTTAGTTGGTGCTATAGCCATAAGTGTGGTGTTAGCATAACCGTCTCTAATACATTTGTATCCTTTAACATCATGTAACCATCTAGAAGCAGCTTCAGTGCGCTCTTTTAAGGTACTGAATATCTTATGGTTTAGTTGCTTTGCCTCTAAAGATTCAAACTCAATAAGCTTTGATTGAAACAATGAGTGATACCCTAAAGCACCTACACCAATTGCTCTATGTTCGTTAGCAAACCTCCATGCTCTTTTCATACCAGGAAGGTGCTCTGCTTTTTGAATAAACTCATTAATCACTGCATTCAAGAACAAAACATATGTTTCAATAGCATCTGTTTCTATTATCTCGTCCCAGTGTAATAAGTTAATTGATCCTAAACAGCACACAAAGCTATGAAAGCTGTCTGTAGGTAATTGTATCTCACTACACAAGTTACTTGCTGTAATTTCATACCCAAGCTCCTTGTAAGGAGATGTCTCGTTGTTTGAATTATCTTTAAACATAATGTATGGAAACCCAAACTCATTACGTCTTTGTATAATCTTAGCCCATATCTTACGCTTCTCTTTGCTACCAGCTTTCATACTCTTCAACCATGCATCACCAACTGTGACACCATATTGAAGATTCTGAATAGGGTTACCCTCTGTACCAATGTCTAGAAACTCTTCTATATCTGCATGCTCTACAGGTAAATACACTGCACATGCACCACGTCTAGCTGCAGATTGTTTACATACATCTACAACTGTGTCATACATTCTAGCATAGTGTATAGGGCCATCAGCCTTACCTCCTGTACTAATGCTTGTTCCCCTTGGTCTAATGTTTCCTAGGTAGGCACTTGTACCACCACCATTCTTAGACATCATACCAATTTCACGTCCTGCATTCAAAATGCTATCTAGTGTATCGTCTACATTTGACCCATAACAACTAATAGGCAAACCTTTTCTCTTTCCAAAGTTTATCCATACAGGTGTTGATAGGCTATAGAATCCTCTAGACATATAGTCTTCAAACTTATGAGCAAAATCACGCATGTTTAAATACTTTTCAGCAATGTTTGCTATGTCTCGGACTCTTTGTTCAGGGGACTCATCTAGATATCCCCTAGATAAGAACTTTCTACTGTCTTCATTGAGCCAGTAATATCTTTTATATTCCATATTAAAATAAATCGTCTACAGTTATACTCTTACTCTTTTTGTTATAATCCACCTGCTTTTTATAAAAGAAGTCTCCCTCTTTAGTAGCAGTGATCTCTATGTCAAACCATTTGGTTGACTCTATCATGTCTTCATCCACCTCAAATATAGGCTTCATTCCAATCTTCTTAAGAGAGTTGTTGAAGCGGTTCATAATGAAGTGTTGTATAGTTTCCTTAGGAAGAAACTCAAGCTCTCCTTTCTCAAAGATCCAGTCTAATATCCCACATTCAGATGTGTAAGCTTTTTTACATGCTGAGTATATCAAGTTCTCAAACTCTTCATCAAACCATTCAGGGTTCTCTTTCTTGATGATGTTGATAATCTCAGCACCAAAGTTACCGTGTATTTCTTCCTCTTTACTAGTAGCTTCTACAACATTAGATATCCCTTTCAGGACATTCTTGTCTTTATTAAAGCTCATCATAATAAGGAACTGACTAAACAAACTAACGTGCTCTATAAATAAAGAAAACAACAGTACAGACTTAGTGTACATCTTGTTATCTCTAGATCTAGTACCATCTAAGTACTTCTTTAAGTACTTAAGTCTACCCTCAATGGCAGGCACCTCAATTACATTTTGGAACTCTTCTTCAAGTCCAAGAATTCTTATCAGTCTGGCGTAAGCATCTTTATGGCGTACCTCTGATTCAGCAAAAGTCATTCCTACATCACCCACTTCAGTTATAGGCATACGTTTATACATATCAGCCCAGAAGGTTTTAACATTCACTTCTATTTGTGCAATAGCAAGCATAGTCTTCTTGATAATGTCACGTTCTTCTTCTGTGAGAGTTACCTTGAAGTCCTGTATGTCTTCTGTAAAATTAAACTCTGTATCAATCCAATACGAGTGTCTGATTGCATCCTTGTAGTCTAGTAACTGTGGATATTCATAAGGGAGAATATTTACCCTTGGCATAAAAATGTCTTTGTTCATGTTGTTATAGGTTTACCGTGTTTATCTAAGTTTAAAGACAATAATCTTCTCTCAATTTCAAACTCTACCTTGAGCATGACACTAAGTTTTTCTTCTAGTTCTTGATTGATGATTCTCCCAACAAAAGGTAATATCTCAGGTAAATTTGTGACCACTCTTGGTATACCATGAATGGTTGAAATCTCTGTATATTTAAAACCTTCTATTGCTAATAGGTCTTCAAACACTTGATTCAAATACTGAACCACTGCAGGAACCTCTATAACTAATCCTGGTCCGTCCAAAACTAGTTCATACGTTTGATTAAATTCTTTAGTTGTTCTCATAGTCCAGTGTAGTTGTTTGTACCCAATAGGAATCAGAAGTTCGCTTAGGTTTAAAACCCAAGGAACTAGGTGTTTGTGAAAGCTTGGTGATCATTAGTTCAGCTTCATCAGCTGAGATGTGATTATTGGCAAGCAAATCTACTATAATTTTTCCAATTGTTCTCATAATTATTTGTAAAAGTTATTCTATTTCTTGTAATTGTTTCTCTATTTTAAATATTCTTCTCCTTAGTTGATCATGTTGCCTACGTAAACTTCTTTTATACTCCATGCTATCATCATTAAGCTCTTGTTCTATATCCATCAAAAATGGACACACTAAAGATTTATAAAGTCTATCGTATTGATATAGATTTTCATGCTGTTTGATGCCATGTAACACTGTAGCATGATTGAACCCTCCAAGAGTTTCTCCAATGCTACGTAAACTCCTACCATCCACTGCATGAGTGTAAGCTAAACTATAGTAGAGATATCTGTATTGTACTACTTCTCTTCTTCTAGTTTTTTCTGACAAATCCACTTCAAAGTAATCCTCTATAAGTTTCCTAATTCTCTCTGCTCTCATCTGTGTCTTCTGTTTTAGTTAACTGTTCAGTTAATCTCTCTTCTAAAAGTTTTACTGCTTTAATTAATACAGCTTCTTCTGCAGATTTTCTATCTGAGTGAAAACCTCCAAACTCCTTTTCATTTATCCATATTTTAAATCCTTTTTTAGAATATACAACAGAGATGTACAACTCATACTCATCTAGTAAGTCTAAAGCTGCTCTACCTCCTTCTTTAAAAACAGTTTCTATCTGATCATCAGTAATTCCTGTTTCAATCATATACTGTTTAAAAGCATCATCCTGTTCAAAGTTTTTTGCATTAGCTTCCAACTTATCTAAGAACCACTTTTTAAGCCTATTCTTTGCCAAAGGGCATTCTTCCATTAATTGTTTTGCATTCATAACATTTATTTTATGCGGTTACATTTTCTTTTAACTTATTTATGTGAAGAATTTCTTCACTTTTGTCATATCCACTCCACACTTCAAGATCTTCATCCCAATCAATTCCTATCTTATTCTGCCAGTATTCAACCATATCGTCTGTTTTGTTGAATATTCTGTACTGTAAAGATATTTCATCTCTGTGTAGTCCGTTCTTCTTAATTTTAATAACCTTTGGGAATAGCTTCTGAAAACTAGATGATGTTGCAGAATACTTACCCTGCTTAACAAGATCAAAATCTTTATTCCATTTAGTGTTTAGCTTGTATACAATAACTACAAATCCTCCTTCATAATCATAATCCTCAATGATTTGTTCTGTTCTTTCATACTCTTGATCAAGGAACTCTCTAAACTTTGGTATATCATCAGGCAAGAATAAGAGATACACAGAATCTGGGTACTGTATATCTCTTTCTGCATCTTGAACATAACCATTTAAGAATCCATTGTCTTTTAATGCATTCTTTGGCACCTTCAGTGTGGGCACCATAAATATACTAGTTATCGTTTTTTTCATTAGCATCTTTTAATTGTGTTAATTCTTCTGCAGTGTAAAGTTTTAGTACACTGTAGTAGAGTCTGATTTGTTTTTTAGCTTCTGTGACATTTCCTCCATTTGCTTTTAAATAGGCTTTAAGAATTGCTTTGATGAATTGATAATCTGTCATACCTATATGCATATTATCTCTACACCAAGCCTTTCCCACTCTATATGCTCCAGGAATTCCATCACCGCTATCTCCTATTACAACCTGAGAAGCTATAGCTAATCTGCTTTCTAGTTTACTTATAGATTTAAACTCTCCTAGAGTATCACCATGGCTTCTATAATTATAGAAAGGTACATCAGGACAGTTATAAAACACATCCTTATCTATAGCAGCTACAACACATTTACCATCACTTAATTTCATAGCATCATAGACATAGTCATCAGCTTCTGCTCCAACAGATGGTATAGCATGAAGTTCATTTAACATATAATCTGCAATCACTGGAATTAGTGGGTTCTTTTCTTTCCTATTGGATTTATAATCAGGATATAGTTTATATCTAAAGTTTTTACCACCTCCTATAAACATAAAAGTTTCTCGTATATTATAAAACTCTTCTATATTGTTATGAATCTCTTCTAACTTAGTTCTAGTTCTATACTTAGCTTCTTCTATCCTATCTTCTTCTGTTGGAAAGTCCATTAAAGACTCTTCAGGAAAGTGTGTAGCAAAATACATAATACTATCAGCATCTATTATTAGCACTCTCTCTGAATCATCATATGTTAATGGGGCGTTCTTTACTTCTTTAACAACTATATCAATATCTTGATTACCTGTTACTCTAACTCCTCCTATCATGTTGACTGTCTTTTAGTAACGTATTCTATTTCTCTTTGTAAGTAGTCTAAGGCCTTATACAAGTCTTTTAACTCATCGTCCTTCTTACCTGCTCTAGCTACATATTTTACAATATTACCCTTGTTAAAGGAAAGAGAGTAATCATTACACACGTCTATGATATCATACTCTTTTCCATTTTCATAATGTTCAGGCGTTTTAAAATACTCAATAGCATTATTCATAAAATGTTTCATTTCTTAAATTGTTTTAATTGTCTTTCTAATTGTGTCTTTTGATCATGACAAGTCTTACATAACACTTGTAGATTGTCCACTTCACAAAACAACGTATCTACAAAAGCAGGAAGATCGTTAGAGCAGTTAAGACTACCAGCAGGTTCTATGTGATCCACATTTACCTCATCGCTCTTAAACCAGCTTTTACACTTGTTACATTGGTATTCCCATTTCTGTCTTTTATTCTTTCCTTTATATGCTCTTTTAGATTCTGCTTTACATTGTGATACAGGCTTCCACCATCTACTTTTTTGTCTCAAAGCGCTTCTTATCATAGACCAAAAGGCAGATTCTGTCATTGTGCCAGCATTTCTGGTCCTAGGCACTCTAGGTTTTCTTGTTGATTTTTTTGTCATAAGTTTTAAATTAAATAGGGATAACAAATATACAAAATAAATGCTATCCCTTTTAATTAATTAATCCAAAGATACTACTCTGTCCTGTATCTCAGCCTTCATATCTTCTAAACTTCCTACAATACTACGTATGTCAGCACTGCTAACATTTGGTAAATTGAATTCATATTTAGAAGTTTCTGATACAAACCCTTCTTGCACCTTAATCTCAAGGTTTTCAAGCTCACGGATTGCATACTCCTCATCAAGTTGTAATGTATCAAACTGATTATCATGAAGAATAGTTGTAGCCTCTTCTCTTGGTACAGTCATAATTGGAAGATACTCATAGCATCTACCTTTATGTGTACCAATACCAACAACCTTCATTGGATTAATAAGAACAAGAACAGATTGGTCACCACAACCTACATAGTGTATCTGGTCAGAAGTAAAATGTAAACCAGCTGCAGCACAATCTTGTGTTGACCAGTTACAATCTTCTTTAGGCATGTTAACCACCTTACCTACACGTATGTCAAATGTTTTAGTCCAATCATCTGTGAAGCGATTCTCATGTCTGTTAGGTAGGTCTAGATATAGAGCTGTAAGTTTACCTATCTCTTCTCCGTGATCTATCTTATGTGTAACAGTATATTCATACTCTTCCACTTCACCTGATCCATCACATGTTTCACAATCTATCCAATCTCCTTCATTCCACTCATCTTCACCCTCATAATAATCACCATCATCATAGTAACCACCTTCACCATGACAATCTGGACACATTGTAGATGTCACAGTTTCTTCACGAAATAAGCTATCATTATGAACAAGTTTATATCCCAATCCATTTTGTAAGAACACAGTGTAATCATCTGGGCTCTTCTTCCATACAGCTTTTACCTTGTTATATGTATTAGATATAAAATGTACAAGCTCTGGAGATCCATGTAGTGTAACAACATTACGTAGTGCTACAAAGAATCCTTGCTTAGTTATACGAAAGCTGTTCTCTTTCAAGAATCTATATAACTCATGTGCCACCTCAGCTCTTGGATTAAGTGCACACCACATAAAGAAGCGCTTGAGAGATTGATATCCATCAGAATCATTTAGTGGAATACCCAACTCTTTAGCACGACTTACTTCATCAATAAGTTCTTCAACTAGTAATTGTGGTAGAGATCTAGATATACCTTTAAAGTATACACTATCTCCATCCACTGTAAACTCACCACTCTCTTTTAGAATAGATAGTCCCTCACGAAGAGCTTTAAGTCTTGCAAGCTTCTTTTCTTCTTCCATTCTTTCACTAACAACACTACTGTCACTAACAATAGAATACAGCTCTGCTACATTCTTTGCTGTTTGTACAGCTACGTAATCATCTTCTGTAGCATTTGTCTTAGTAATTACAGAACCATCATTCATGACAATACTTAGTACATCATTTACTAATTTAGCACTGTTAAATGATTTTCCAGCTTCTTCATCTTGCTGGTTAATTAAGGCATCAAGTTTTTTCTCAATTACCTTCTCTACTGAATGGTCCACTTTGTCTTTGAACCAATCTAAACTTAAAAATTTACTCATGTTTTTAATTGTTATTTATTTATTAATATACGAAAAATATGGGAGACTGTCAAACAATCTCCCACATGATTACTCTGTTTCTTCGCTGTCTTTCAGCGCCTTTTTTAGATAATTATACTCATAGTCTTCGTTCACCTCTAATCCATTACATGTCATTAGTTGTGCCATACAATCTAGGATTTCTACAAAATGGTGTTGATGATCCATCACTTTTGCAAGTGTATTGAAATAATAGTGAGTACGTAGTGTCTGAGCTACAGCCTCTTGTAAATCATAAAACCTTGCATTAAACAACTTATTCTCTATAGCAATATTCACTAAATCATCAAGATCACCAAAGTTGGTATACCTACCAGAATATAGATAATCATTTCGATATTTTGAAAGATCCTCTAGACTTTTTGCAAGTTCAGCATTAACCTGATTTATATAGCTTATCTTACTAAATACAGCATCATAGTTTTTACTGAATCTATGAATACGTACAGCTGTAACTATCTTGACAAATAGCTCATGTCCTTTTATAAAATCATCATAAGACACAAAGTTGTCAATTGTTTCTCCTGAGTCTTCAATAATCTTTAGCTCTCGTTGAGATAGTGTAATGTATTTAATATCTAGCTTCTTAGTGTCTTCATACATCTTATCAAGTACCATGAAGTTATCATGATCTGTGTAGACAAACACTGTACTACCCTCTTCAATACTCTTAGTGTTCAAACGACCAGCTACAAACTTACAGTTTCTACCATTATTATATCTAAGAAGATCTTCAGCTATCTTACAATTAAAGTCACCTTCAAGCTTTGCACCTTTAGCAGCTTTAGTTGCTTTCATCTTAGCCACCTTGGTCTGCTTTCTAGCATCTATCCAATCTTGAGGCACCACAATAGCATCAGCATCAATAGTATCAGCAAGTAAAAGACTATCAATGTGCTGCCACTCTTTGATTACAGTTCTCCATTGATCCTTAGGATAGTTGTTAAGCTTTAGAAGCTCTTTGTATCCTTGAGATCCTTTTAGTGCCACCTGCTTATGTTTAGCTACCTCTTTAATAAAATACACACATCTATCTTTATGGTCTTCTGCAAGCTCTCTAAGATAGGCTTTCTTGTGTCCTCGCATATCACCATTAAGCATATAATGTCTTCTACCTTTTGCATCCCAATCAATACGTGCACTCCAACTATGTGTATCATATTTTATCTCATACATTCTACCATTATCATACTTGTGGGATCGTCTATAGTTATTAAGAAGTGTACCAAATGTATATTTGTCGAGTGTATGTAGCTCCAATATATTTACACCAGGCATCTTAGGTGTAGCAATTGCAACTGTAGCAAATTTAGAAAGTTGATTGTAGTCAAACTGTCGACCAAACATGTTGATATATCTACTGTTATTTGTGTAATACTTCAGTACAGCATATACATCACTATCTACAGTGACTGATTGATTGTAACGTTGTGTCATTACATTAGCAAAAGCTTTAATCTTTTCTAGAATAGCTGTTTTTGCTTCAGGTGTATATCTAAGAGCCTCACGGTTTGGTGTAGGAAACACACCATCTGTTAACTTAAGTCTCAAACCTACAGGAATCTCTATTTTGTCTATACCAAGCTTCTTAAAGTCTAGTGGATAATATACATCATCAAGACACACATGTAAGTAGTTATCAGAAGATAGTTCAGAGAACTGAAACAACTGAGATCTGTGAATTAAGAAATCATTATTTACATCATCTACATTAAAATAGACATTCTCAAAATAAGCTAACTGCTCTTTGATCTTGTTAACAAAGTCCCAACGATCTCCCCATTTGATAGGTATAATTACTTTTACACCATTACCTTCTGTTGTTGCTTTCTCATACAGCAAGTCAATAGTGTTGGTATCTTCACCTTCATACATCATATACTTACGTTCCATACCATCTTTTCTACATGTAAAATAGAAACTACTAGTGTAAGCTAGAGGGGCCTTGAAACCAAGACCCATCATGCCTAATTCTTCATCACTATCACGCTTAGTAGATTTACCATACTTACTGATAATCTTCTCTACATCATTAGCATCTAAACCGATACCAAAATCCTCAACAGAGAATTCATAATTGTTACTGTCATTTCGTACAAGAGAAACTATAATAGGTTTAGTAACTCTTGCTCTTCTGTGACTGTCTAGTGCATTACTTGCACACTCTCTAACTGTAGAGCCTATTGAATCTGAATACAAATTCTTACTTAACATCTGCATCAACACTTGTGCAGAATCTAAGTCTAAGGACATTCCTATGCTCTTGTTAGTTGGTCCTGTTGACAGGACATTTGATTGTTTTTGGTGTTCTAATCTCATTTCTGTTCTTATTTATTAATTATTATTTCCTCGTTTTACTAGCCAGATTGACTTATATTCAAAGTCAAACCTTACATTATCCTTATCATCTGCAAACTTCTTCCCAAACTTACTGTTGATTCTATTACATATAGATGATGTCCACACCATACAAGGATTACCCTGCCAATCTTTACTTTGTTTTTGTTTTGGTGGTCTTACAATTTGCATATAGTTGAGGTCTACACCTCGTACAATTACTTCATCTCCTACTTGAAGATCTTCTATATTAATTGGTCTGTTTACTTCGTTATCCATTGTTAAATTTATTAATTATATATATTTGTTTCCAGTTTAAATCCACCTTTATCGTTGGATCATTTTCATTAGGTACTCTGAACTCGTACGTTTTGTAAGTATTAGTCCATGGTTTATTAGTCCAAGTGTTTACACCTGAAGTTGTTTTCTCTACCATAGCAGCTCTACACTTTACAGCAATGTATCGTGTTTTACCATTATGCCATGTTTTTAATTTACTAACTCGTGGAGTTTCTTCCACTATATAACATCTCATCTCTGAACCTTGGTTAGTAATAATCTCATCTCCTGGTTCTAATACACCAGGATCGTCTGTTAATGTTCCTCTTATCATTGTTTCTGTTTTTAAAATGGATCTTCTGCATCTTTTAACCAATTGATGCTAAATCCGTTGTTTTCATAAATTAATGTATCCACTTTTGTAAATACACCCTCACTGTCCCAGTCAATACCCTTGTAAGAAGCACTTGCTGGATGACTCACACTAAATGTATGAGCAAATATTCCTGCATATCTTTTATACCTTGCAGCATCTTTACCAAGAAAAACATATGGTACACCTAGTGGATTAAGAACCTGTTCAAACAAATACTTTGTGAAAGGTTCCCATACATCTATGTGACTTCCAGCTTTATTCTTCTCAGTGGTGAGTGCTACGTTAAGCATAAGAACTCCTTGCTCAGCTAGATAGGCTACATCAGGAGATGCATCGTAGCTTAGATTAAGTCCTCTATGAAACTCAGTTTCAAGTGCTTTGTAAAAGTTTTTCAAAGAAGGTTGTACATACTGTGTTACAGAACAGCCCATCAATAGACCGTCTGCTACAGGTAATCCATTCTTAAATGTGTGATAGGGACACATGCCCACAATCACTGCCTTCACTTCATCCAGTGGTGTTTCTTTAAAACATCTATAGACCTGAGATGAGAGAGGGGCAATTTCTTTACCCCTCTTACTCTCTTTCTTCAAGAATGCATATATCTCATCACATTCATTGCTTTCTATAAATGGTTTCATTTTACTATGCCACGATGGGTGGAAGTGTTCTTTAAAATTATCCCATTTCATTTTTTATTGATTTTATCCAATTAATTAAACTTACTTGAGGTGTCCAACCCAAGTCTTCTTTTATCTTACTTATATCACTAAGAGATCGTTTAGCCTCTTCTCTAGCAGGTATAAATTCTATGTTATTACTAAAAGCTTTAGCAATATCTATAATCTTTACTTCCTCACCAGAGCCAACATTCCAAGTGCCTCTAGTTCCCATTGCAGCTATAATAGCATCAACTACATCTTTAACATATACAAAGTCTCTAGTCTGTTGACCATCTCCTGTAACTGTTAGCTTCTTGTCACTTAAGTATTGCTTTAAAAATATAGGTACAGCTGAAAGGTAACCACCTTCGTTAAGCTGTCTTTCTCCAAAAACATTAAAGAATCTTAACACTGCTACAGAAACATGATCTGGCACTGCTTTACAGAGTGCTTCCATCATGTATTTAGATGTTGCATATGGGTTCAATGGGTCTAAATTACTATCTTCTGATAGAGGAAAGCTTTTTGAATTACCATACACAGCAGCTGTAGAAGCTACAACTATCTCTTTACACTTACCCTTTTTAACAGCCCAGTCAAATAAAAGAGCTGAACCATCAACAATCTGATCATGGTACTTCTCTTTATTATTTAAACTTTCTTCTACAGATACAGGTGCTGCTAAATGAACAAGTGTATCAAACTGTATATCAGGTAAATTTCCCCACATAGTGCTACCTATTTCGTAGATCACTACTAAAGGTGCAGGCTTTAATGAAAACAAGTTCTTAACCTTTCCAGTGCTAAAGTTATCAAGAATAATTACCTGTTGTCCTAGCTTCTGAAGTTGTTCAGATAAATGACTTCCAATAAAACCTGCTCCTCCTGTTATTAATATGCGTCTCATTAGTTAACACATAAAACATTAGCCTCATCATCATGAATATTCATAGCTGACTGCACCTTGACATAAGCATTCTCTAAACCATCAGCTATCATCACTGTTGGTGTAAAGTTTACCTTCTGAAAGGTGTTACCTTCATCATCTGCAGAATAAATCACTTCATAGTGCTCTATCTCAGGATTCTTCTTCACCATCTCTACGAGGGTATTTATATAGTTTCTAACTGTCATATTCAAACATATCTAATTGATTACTAAGTACAGCTGCAAACATATCTGCATCTGCTTGCATGTTCTCTGTTGCAAGATTACCATAGTTCTTAAAGAAATCATGCACTTGAATATGATTATTCATCCAATGAGTTGGGTGAACCTCTTTCATAGCAAATGTTACATGATTGTATAGATCCCACACACTACCAGCAGCACCATAATCATGTGTAGGATTACTAAGCTCCTTCTTAATTATGTTTAACTGCTTAGAAGCAATTACTTTCTCTTCAAAGAAAAGTCTACCTAATAGCTCTGCTTGAGCTTGAGAGGATACAGGAATGTTTTTCATAGATTCTCTATCGTTTTGCATTTGGTTAAATGCATCACCACCCTGTTTAATATACTCTGTAATAGCTGTAGGTGCAAATGATTGTATCTCTCCTACATGTTTCTTCTTAAAAGATCCCATGTCTCCTGATACACATCCATTACTACATATCATAATCTTTACGCCCATTGCAAACTTTAAGCTAGCTGTCTTATCATAGCTGTTCTGCCATGCTATCTGCAGTTTCATCTCTCTATCTGCAACATTATCTATTACATAACGAGCTGTAGCAATATCTCCTTGCCTAGCTGTTGTGTAATGTTGACTGTTAAGAGCATATCCTGACTGATAAATGCTTTCTAACGTTAACTCCATAAGCTCTTTATGACTTACAGGTTTGTACGTTTTAGTTTGTTGGGGTACTGGTGCACTAAGCATTGTATTCATTGCTTGTGTGCTGTTGTGAATTACTGTTGATTCCATTTTTATTGTATTATGTTTTTATTTATTAAATAGTCTTCAATCACTTTTAGTCCGTGAACTCTTGCAAGGTCTGCCCAGTCTTTAATTCCATCTTTAAGAAACTTTCTGGGAACATTACAATAATCAAAACCAAACATGTCTGTGATCTTTTTACTGTTTGATACGCCTGTATCATCGCTATCAAATGATAGTATCTGTCTGTTTGAGTTATCTTTTAAGAACTGTACGTTCTCATCAGAAAAACATCCCATACCTTCATTCTGAACAGCACAACAACATGGATAGAGCTTTTTCATAACCATATAGTCTTTTTTGCTCTTATTGATAAATGCAACATCACAATTTGTGATATCATCTTTACCATCCATAGCTGTAATTGGTACGTTATTAGGCATCCACTTCCATTTTCTGTCAGAGAATGGTCTATATATCTTCCAACTTCCATCATAAAGATATCCAAACCTAAGTTCATTGTTATTTAGTACAATTCTCTTCTTGTTTAAATACACTTCAGCAATAGAAAATACATTATTAGCCTTGAGATCTTCAATATCTTGATAATATTCGTTCCAATAGGCCAGTTCTTCATGTGTAAAGTTTCTTGTCTTCACTTGAATAAAAGAATAGTCTTTAGCTATCATCTCTGGTTGGGAGTAAGCTTTTATTATTCTCTTATAGTCTTGTGAGTTTTCACCTGAACCAATACCTAAGTTAAAGTCATTATCAACCTTGATCAAAACTTCATAAAAAGAAGGAATGTTATATAGCTTTTTTACAAACTCAAAACAATCTCCTTTCATACTAGTGTCACCAAAATCAATAAAGTTTATAGAATCTCCTCTAACGCTAATTAAGAATGAAGGATTTTTCTCATCTCTAAATGGAGAATAAGTTGCCTGTCCTAACTTCCAATCTTTAGCTGGCATATAAAACCTGAAGATATCATACTCTGAGATCTTAGACAATATACTGTCTGTTGACACTCTAGTTTTCTTTACTCCTTTAATCATAGTTTTATATAATAAAAAAAGGCCCTACACATTAAGTGAAGAGCCTTTCTTGTTAAAATTTATTTATTTAATAGTCTGACCCATCATCTGATATGTAACTATCAGAGGCGACAAGATTATCACCAGGGTTATATTCTTCAATCTCTTTAAGAATATAATAATCCTTACAACCATACTCACCAGTAACGTTCACTACAAATCGTTCGTGTGGTTTTAGTTCACGAGGTTTTCTACCTCTTAGGCTATTTAGTGTTCGATTATCTGTATAATCAACAAGTCTAAACTGTTTCATAGTGTAACCATTCAAGAACCCTTTGTTATAAATACCTTGGTATTCTTTAGTTTCTCCATCACGCTCTTTAACAACAACAGTTGCTAGAGCTACAACAGTATTACACCATTCACCATCAATCTCATTCTTTAGATCAGAAACATTTCCACGCATAAGTTTTTTCCATTCTAATTCTAACACTGTACGAGAATCACGGTAGTTTAACTTTCCTAACCATGTACGCATAAAATCAAACAAGTCTTCTTCACCAACATATGCTACACGATAGTCTCTATCTTTAGTGAACCAGTCCCATAAATCATTTTCGTCAGCAGCCCAAGCAGTCATACCTACACTGTTTATATACTGTTTTTTAGTCCCATCACGGTTCTCTCTTTCTCTATCTTCTAAGAAGAAACTCACTTTAAAGTTATCTTGGTTCTTAATTTCTTGTAACCACACATCTATACGTAGATATGTATTACCATCTTTAGTTTCACCAAGATATTCTGTTGCTCTGCTGTCTGGATTTAACTCCATACCAAGCTTTGTGCTGTACTCTTCTATAGTTGGATTAATTGCTATAATATTAGCTTCAAACAATCCTACTTTCTTCGGATATACTTTGTTTTCGTTACTTAAGGATTCTCTTTTTACTCCTCCAATTTTACTCATAGTTTAAAATTTAAATTATTATTTATTAATTATAGTATTCAATAACGCTGTCTTTAACCAGCTGTAAGTTATTAGGTATTTTAGTTTCCTCAAACATTCCTGCAGGGCTCTTAGCAGGCTTCTTTCTAAAACGATTAGTTAAGAAATAATACTGTGCCCCATCTTTAGTTTCTTCTACATGTGTATACAAACAAACTGTTAATAGTCCTTCTAACAATACTTGATTGTCAATAAGCTTACCTGCAGTTTTAATCTTGTATCCAATTATCTCACCAGCATCTTCAATAGTTTCTGGATGAGAGAAGTAGAATATACACAAATCATCTCGTAGTGCTCTAGCTGTTCTAAACATGTCTACCATGTCTTTAGCCATTACACTAAACTTAGTAAAGCCTGTTTCCATAGCTTTCTCTACCATTCTAAATCCCATTAAGTAGTTACTATCTTCGATAACAACGTTCTTAATATGTGGAGCTTTCTCTGACAGTGTTTTAAGAAGTCTTGTAATATCTGTAGGATCATCAACTTCTTTGTAGTTTTTGTTTTCACTGTTGTAAAGCTTACCAGATCCTTTGAAAGGTAATTCTTTTTTTGCAACGTTAATAATGTACGTTTCTTCTGGGTTTAAGTGTTTAATAGCTGTTGATTTACCTGTCCCAGTTTCACCAACAACTCCAATTAATTTTGAACTCATTCTTTTTGTTTTTATTTATTATGTAGTTATTAATATAGTCTTACAAAGATACAAAATTATAAGAATATAATCTTCTTTTTGTCAAAGAATTCCAGTGCTTTATTAAGCCAGCGTTCTTCAACTTTTTCATCAGAAGAGATGATATAAATATCAGCCTTCTTATCAGGTGTGTTATATTCCATGGCCATACATCTGTTAATCTTTTGTGCAAGGTTCTCTGCATTACTATCAAAGTAATTTATGATCACCTTGTTCAGTGGTTTGTATGTGATTCCTGTATTACCAATCTTTACCACTGCCATATGATTACCTTCTCCTTCAGCAAATCTATTAAAGGCTTCTTTGTCCTTAGATTTACTGTGATGTGATGGTATACCAAGTGCATCAGCTGTTTTAGTAACACCGCAAAACACAAGAACACGCTCATCCTTATACTGCTGTAGCAGCTGTTTGGTTTTATTTAGCTTTGCTAAGCTATTTTGGATGAGACGCATTCTTGCAAGTCTCATGAACATAGTGTTTCCACCAGAGTACATCATTTTATTTATAACACCACTAAGGTATTTAAACTGTTGTAACTCTGTCTTCTTGATCTTCTTCTTACCATACTCATTGCGTGCAATATTATCTAGCGGAACCTTTATTACAGATATCTGATAGTCTACAATTACACCTTCTTCAATAGCTTTCTCTATTGGATACTCAGCTAGAACATTTAGTCCTAAGTCTTCATTAAGTGTACGCTTTGTCCATCTAGATAGTGTACCTGTAAGGCCAAGTATGTTATCATTGATGGAAAACAAGTCTACACATGCACCTATTTGTGCTTCTGATAGCAGATGTATTTCATCAATAACAACTATGTCAAACTCTGTTCCTGTATGTTTATGTATAGACAGGTGTGTGGTGTATGTGATGTTATCATTCTCATAGTCCATCTCCTCAAAGTCTTCTATCCAAGACTGTTTAATCTTTCTATCAGGATAGGCAATCAATATCTCACAATTAGGCTTCATCTTCTTTAAGATGTTAATTGTAGTTCTTATCTTACCAAACCTAGGACATAAGTTTAGGATCCCAAACTTTCCATGATTCCACCATGTATCAGCAAACTCTGCTTGTCGTTTATCTCTTATTGTCATCATCTACCATGTTTTAACATTACTTTACCTCTTACTAGGCCACCAAGACCCTCTTCCATTTCTAACCATTCAACTGCTGATTTTGGGTACCATTTAGTTTTCTTACTTCTAAACTTAAATAGGTACGCTTTCTCTGTTTCGTGACACACTACCACGTTTCTAACTAATTCTTCACTTTTTCTTGTCATGATATAAAAAATGATTTATTAACTACAGACTCATAGTCTGCATCAGTTATAGTTCTACGTCTAGGTAGTTCCTTGAACATACCAATCTGACCAAGGAATGCAAGACCAATTCTGATATCATCCTCACCATAAGAGTTCTTGATAAGGCGTAAGCTTCTAAAATACTTACCACCATACTCATCTCTTAGTTTATTAAGGTTGTATCCTGATGGGTCTTCTACATTATATCTCATAGGATCAAACAAAGCCATAACAACATCACTATCGTTCTGTGTGCTTGAGCTGTCTGCAAAATCCTCCAGCTGAGGTTCAACATCACCATTCTTTATCCTGATGGGATTAGATATAGATCTGTTGAACTGACTAACAACTACTGGTGAATGACCATAGAAATCACGTGCATAACGTAACTCATCACTCATCTTATCAATAGCTGCTTTCTTTGTTGGTTGGTCTTTAGTAGTCTTTAACAAACCAATATGATCTAACACCACTAGTGTTATCTCATTAGGATTGTCAGGAACATACACTTTGTTATACTTGTCTTCTTGTACTATCTCACCACGTTCTAAAGCATATGCTTTAAGTTCTTTGGCAATACCTACAGGGTTCTCAGGACCATCAATGATTGTAACCATTTCTTCAAGTTGATTCATATAGTCTTCATACATAAGAAACAAGTCATGCTCATCTTTAGTCATCTTATCTGTCCAACCTAGTAGCTTATTAACTGGTATAATTACACCCTGATCTAGAAATATCTTACGTGAAGTCCACTTAGCAAACTTGTAAGTTCTACTACGCTCCATAGATCTATACCACACCTTCACCTTAATCCCTGAAGCTCTACCTTCTTCTGATAGAGCCCAATCTACTGGATTAAGTACAAATGCATCATCAATAAAACTAGTCTTACCTGAGCCTGTTAAACCACCTATAAGATAGTACATAGACTTTCTAATGCCAACATACCTATTGAGCCTATCAAAGCCCATAGGTATACCACCATTTCTTCCTTCAAGGCCTTTTGTAACCTCTTGTTTTAGTAATTTAAAACTCATTAGTATCTTAAATTATCATCCCAATTATCCTTGTCTTCTGGCCATATAAACTTACCTAACCAGAGAAACACTCTAGCTACGGCTATCCATAATATTACGGTTAATAGTATTTTCATTTTTATTGTTGTTTAAAGTTCTTAATTTATTAAATGCGTTATTCATCTTTTCATTGTCTGAATAATACTCACTTCTAATTCGTTTCATCCATTCATTAAATGATTCTTCCATAATGTTTTGTTTTAATAGGGAGCTTTTACACTCCCTTTGTTATTTTATTTTAAATTATTTTTTAAATATCTATTCTCTTCCTTAAGTAAGTATATCTCATTTGATGCTGCTCTCTTAGTGTCTGCTAATTCTTTTTGAAGGTCTGCTATTATTTGTGCTGTTGTCATAATTTTTGTTTTAAATGTCTGTAGGACCTCCAGAAGGAGAAGGTGTAGGAGATTCTTTTTCTTGCTCTACTAATTCAATAAAGCCTTCAAACGTTCTCTGATTCAAATAGGGAATAGATCCTTGCATAAAGCTCATGCAGTTTTTTCTCTCTTTGACTGACCGTTCTGCTTTTCGGTTCACTTCAAATTTTAGAGCATCTATGAGCTGTTGTGCTGTATAATCTCCTTCCTCTAGTATAGTTTTAAACTTCCTTCTACATTCTTCTTTACCTCTACGTAATGATCTAGTACCTTTAAAGGCCTTACCATTTATGCTAAAGGAATCTGTAGCTGGATAGTTCTTCCACCACTCCTCAAATTCTGTTGTTACAGGTTTACGTTTTATTATTTTCTTCTCACCACTTGTACTATCTAACACCTTTAACAAGTCCTTACCTATTGTCGTAAGTTTCTCCTCATCTTTGGTTATTAATCCTTTTCTTATCAAAGATTGATAAAGAGCAGAAATCTTCATACTTTCCTCATACAAGGGTTGTATGTCATACTGCTCTTCTATCAATTTTAACAAGTAAATTAAATCTAGATTATAACTTTTTTTGATGAGTTCTTTGAATACTTGTGGGCTTATGTGCATTCTCATCTTTTATTGGTTTTTCTACGATTATTATTGCAGGTTTCTTATTCTTAATACTTTGTAAGTATTCCCACTCTTGCCATTCTGCTTCCATTATGTACTGCTGGTGTAGAGTATAAAACCCTTCATCAGCAACACGTGATGCATGCTCCCAGTCTTCATTGATTAATTTAGACATTCTTCTTAGTTTTTGGCTTGTTCTTAGAACCTTTTGGTCTACCTCTACCTCTTTTAGGTTTCTTGCCACCTTCCCAGGCTTCATTCACCTTAGGTGTGTCAGGATTATCTGCAACAAACTTACCTCCCTTACGTGCTCTCTTAGGTGGTTCATCTGGTAACTCTTTACTATCAAAGAAGACAGCATACACTGTGTAACATAATCCTAGTAGCAAAGCTACAATTGTAAATAATAATACTCCGTTTTTCATAATTTAAAATTTAATTGTTAATTGTTAATTTTTGATCCTTAGTCCAAACTGCTCATAGAACCAGTTGAACGTTTCTTTTGCTTTATTGGTATTAAACTTGAACACCTTTTTAAGTGTCTTGATAGAATATCTCTTGAACTCTTCATGTTGTTCTCTTGTCATAGTCCAATTGAAATACCACTTGTCATCATCTAGTGTGTCCACTAATCGTTTACCCACTATATCTAACTGATACTCAATAAGATGTCTAGTTATATTACCTCTATTTATTTCTGCTTTTTTCTTCATTTAACCAAATAAGTTAAGCTGGTTAGGAATAAACATTGTCTTTTTCCTCTTACCTTTTGTTATTATCTTAGTTATCATACTCTCAGCTTTATCTATATAATAAGCGAAGTTTACGTTATCCACAGGTGAGTTAGGTGCTAGTTTATTACAAACATAGCACTTCCACAAACCAGCTTCCACTTGACTTCTTTTAGCAGCTTTACTATCAGAAGACTCATTCTTCACTTTATACACTTTCTCTCCAGACTTACCTACATAGTATCTAATAAGCTTATCATACTTTGTAACTTGGTTATCAGCATCTATACCTTCATAGTGAAAGTCTTTTGATGCTTTTTTCCTGATACAAAAGTCATAGAGGTTCTTATGGTTCATAATAGTCTCTCTGACAGGCGTACCATTTACATAGTATTGCTCTAGTGCTATGGGCACCACTCTGGCAGATTTATTCTTATGTAGTTCAAAGTCTGTTAGAAAGTCGCCTTTCTTTTTTATATAACCATCAGGCATAATAGCTATATAATCATTAACTGTTGAAAAGATAATTTTCTTATAGTCCGTTCTTTCCAAAACATATTGTGTTAGCTCGGACCACCACTCATTTATCTCATGCATCTTAGGAATTAAGTCTTTTCTCACCTTAATCGTTACACCGTCTGTATTAGCAGAGATTATCTGTATGTCATTCAGTTCATATTTCTCAATAAGCATCATCAAACTAAGCTCACCAGTAAGTGTGGTGAACATAGTAAGTTGCCTATCGTATATCCATGAAAGCATATCAGATGATTTACCATATACAGAGTTAACTGCAAGTTTAAGTGCTCCTACAATTCCCTTGATTCGTCTATCATTCTTAGCTTGTGGTTTAAGCTCTAGTCTTTTCTCAAACATTTGCTTATAACCACGTAAGAATTCTTTACCTAAATGAGCAGGATACTTCCCATTATTAATAATAATAGCAGGATAATAGCTAGCCACGTCCCAGTCAATAATTTCATACTCTTCGTCTTCTTCAAACACTTCAGGTTTGTTTTCAGTGTGGAGACCACCCTTCATGAATGAATAGACATTATCGTAAAAATGTATGTGTTCTTTGAAATCATCTTGCAATCCTAGCTTGCGTCTCTTGATATTTTGGAGGAACTTTTGCAGCTGTTCAGTTTCAAATGTTACGTACCCAGCAATGCAGTTTTTGATATCTATACTCTTTCTGAAATAACCTTTACGTGGAAGATCTTTTATGGTAATCCCTTTCTCTTCACAGTAATACTTCTTGATTATCTCATCCCCTATCTTACTATCTGAATAGTTCAGGCAAGGTATACCAAACTCTTCTTCAATATCTCTTCTCAATTGAATTTGGTTGTTACCTTTGTATAATGGGTGATCTGTATCACCTAGGGTTATTTTATAGAATTCATACGTTGCATCAACATCATTAAAACAGTACTGCAATGACAGGAACACCTCATCCTTTGTCAAACCTGTTTTAGCATAATGTATAGGCATCTCTTCGATGTTCTCTAGGTCCATCTCAAACTCCAGTCTCTTAAGACTCACTCTACGATTCTTGTTATCATAATGGTGAACTTTGAATAAATCTATTTGTTTCAAGGAAAGCTCATATTCTCTGTACTCAGCAAAGACATCATAATTAGCATCATGAATTACGTCTTGTGCTTTCTGTGCAATCTTAGCACATATCTCTAGTCCAGAGAGCTCATGCCATTTGTCATAGTTTCTAAGTATCCATTCTACCACTTGAGCATCAAAGCGTAGGTTATTATAACCCACCCAATAAGCATCACTATGGTCATCTGTATACTTAACAAAGGCATCTAACTGATTCTGCCAATTACTCACTACAAAACTTTTAGGTGTCTTCTCAGGCTCCATACATACTACTATGAAGCACTCCTGCATAGTTTCTATGTCATATATAATTACTTTATCAGTCATATTTATTTTTCTTTATGTTCTTTCCAGTCTAACCATAAGGCTAGCAATACAATAATATTCATCCCAAAGGACGCAATAAGTTCATGTACATCTTTGTATACATTAGTAGATAGGTGAATGTGCCCAACCATCCAGAATGGTACTGCAAGATTGGACCCTATCCATCTAATCAAAAATGTTATAAACTTACCCATAAAATAACAAGAGAGATTACAAATGTAATTAATCTCTTGTATTTTTACAAGAATTACTTATAGTAATATCTCACATGATCTTTATACATAACCACTTTCGTTGGTTTCTTGAGCAAGTCAAGTATGTACATTAGATCACTTGTAAGAGTTACACCACTATCGTTGTTACTATTCTTTGTAACAGTGGTTAAGTTTGTAGTTTTAGGGCTACGCTTAGTATACTTACGCTTAGTGTTAGCTACTAGATTGAGTTTTTGATACACTCCTGATGTAGGAATACCCCATTCTTTAGAAAGACGCTTAGCAATAACTAAACGAGGTTCTTCTGTTTTCAAAGCTTTACGCATTGTGCTCACTTGTTTCTTTGTATAACGTGTATACTTCTTTTTTGTTGAATTTTCCATTGTAAATTTAAATTATTAATTATTAGTATATCTCGAAGCCTCCACACTCCTTTAAAAAGTTAATCCACTCCTTTATAAGCCATTTAGGTGATGAGTGAGTTGGGTAATAAATGTTACCATCATCACCAACTATCTTTGTAAACTTCACTGTACCAAGAGGCCAGTCATCATTTAATTTATCTTGTATTTGTTCATCCACCATGCCCCTATTGAGAACTGACCATGAACCAAGATTTATATAAATACTATCGTCTTCATCCTCAAGGTTATCATCTTGTGCAAGCAAGTGTTCTAAAGCATTAGCAACTAGCATGCTTTGATTTGCATCTTTTAATCCTAGTCCACTGTTCTCATGCCAGCCTTCTGTTCCAAAATCAAGACCTGCATTCTCCATTGCTATCTCTGTTAGATGTACAATAGGTCTCCAGCCCCACCAATTACTTCTAAAGTAATATCCAGGGTTATCCTTTTCAAACTTCTCTAGTTTCTCAAAGTATTCTTTTTGTTGGTCATCATCAAGAGATTGCCAGTCTTCTTCTGGCCTCTTGTACTTAAGTTTTGGCTTTCTGCCATAAATGTCTACTCCCATAATATTTATTCTTCTTCGTTATAAAATTCTGCATGCTCTTTACAATCTGAGCATATATCTGATTCATCAAACCATCTTGATGCGCCACAGCATTCACTTAATTCTTCCATAATTATTCTTCTTCTAAATATAGTTCTTCTGCGTCCTCATCATCAGTTAAGAATCTGAGAATCACTAAATCATCTTCGTATACAGGATCTATAATCCCTTCTTCTAGTTCATCTTCGTTAACAAAGATTTCTAGTAATCCATCAAACTCTTGCATGATGAAGTTCATTTCACTTGTTGTAAATGGTATTAGTTCCTTTGAACGACTGCCTGGATCAAACCATCCTAGTTCTTCAGGTAAGGCTATAGGAATACCATCATCATCAATAATGTAAGCTCTAACAGGAAACCCACATTCAAACACCATCATATCATAAGTGACTAAATCTTCATATATGTTCTCTTCTTTGAGGGTCCACACTTCTACTTGTTCCTTTTCTTCGTTCCCAGGATTTAACTCGTTAATGAATAACATTCCTTCTTTGAGTTCCTGAGGATCGTAGTTACGGAATACTAATTCACAAGCCACCCACATTTTATATGAATGTTACACCACCACTAGGACGTTTATTGAATCCTTGACCACAATGATCACATTCTCCTTCCTTAGTAATGTAGTTAAACTTAATGCCCCCCTTAAAACACGCTGGACACATAATATAAGGCTGATTATTACTAGCCATGTCTTCTGGTAATCTTTTATTTTCCATTTTATTTACTTATTTGTTAATAATTTCTACTTCTGTTGATCCTGCTAAATGTATCACTTGACCATTATCTCTAGTGCAGTAACTATACATTCCATCTATGGATCTAAAATTAAGTTCTTCTCCTTCTTCAACAAGAGGAGCTCCTGGTGGTACTTTATCTTTAGTAACCACTTTTATTCTACTGTTTCTTGGTACATCGTATAGCTTCATAAACTTGTTTTGTTTTTCAAATTAATTCTCCTTTCCTTTTCTTTAACTCTATCTCAACACACTTTGGACACCTACTTACATTATCATAAACCCATTGTAGATAGTCTGTTGGAATATCTCTCATCTGTTTATGTTTGTGTTTACCAAAGTTAAGGGTCTTATTATCTGTAGTTTTTGATTTCAATACAGTTGATGTACGACCATACTTCAGACTGTTTGCAAACTTAAGTCTTCTACCTCTCTTGCTTACTACTTCTTCACCAGTCTTAATGCTCTTATTAATTAGTGATACAGGTATTTGAAAGTAACCTGCAGCTAAGTTTTTAGACTCAAATTGTTGTCCGCTAACCCATTCCACTACACTTCTCATGCTACTCATAATAGTTGCACCTCTACCCATCCTTTCTCAGAGTGGTTTGCATCTGCAACATAACCCTCATCTTTTAGTTGTTGTTCTAGTTCTAGAGCTGCTTCCCACAGTCCTGGTTCAGGTATCTCATCATGTTCATCATCATAATAAACATCACCACGACACTGATAGAATCTATCATCTGGTCCTTGGTCTACAAACTCAAACTCATAACCTTTTATTCTTCTGTAACTTTCCATTTTAAAATATATATCTAATTGTTTCTAATTCAAAATACTGATTGTACAACTGCTTCCAAAACATTAGCAGTTTAGTCTTATCACGTATTGGATATCTCATAACACCACTGTTATTCTTGATCTCACAACTGTGTTTCATCATGTCTTGTGCTTCTAGTGAAGCTTTAGCCATTTGGTTCCTATGATTGGTGAGTACTATCACCTCACATTTGTTATCTCTGCCTGCATACTTTACCACTTGTGCAAATAGTTCATCATAGTGTTGTATCCATCTTCTCTGGAACACAACAGGTGAATAGTTTATGTGCACTTCCCATCCTAAATCTTTAAGACGATTGATATCTTGTATCCTAGACTCTATCTTTTGCATCTTAGGCTCAAGTATGTCTGAATACTTCTGAGGCATAAGACTTACACGCACTCTTGGAGGCTTGTTAAAATGTCTAACGTCTAATGTTAGTAATCCAGGATACTTTGTAGCCATTGTTGTGTTAAGATTTTCGTGTTTATCATACATAAGCAAGTAATCGTGTAAAGAAATTCCTGTTTTCTTTACATGTTTCTGCATAAGTACTAAGTCTGTATTACATGCAATGTCTACCATTGTGTATACAGGATCCTGTTGGTCAGACACTTTGTTGTAAGTCTTCTCCCATTCAACAACTGATTGGAAGATTTCATCAACATTTGTGTTTACAAACACTCTACGTCCATTATACCTAGACATGTAACAATATGTGTCTACACAACCTCCAAAACATCCATAGATGAGGTTTGGAGCAATGCAGTTAGCACTATTGTTATTGTCTTTAGTCACAAGTGTACGTGTTTTCTGTGTCTTAATCATGTCCAAAGTATTTAGATTTCATTCTCTTCCACCACGGATTAATAGCCATTAGCTTGCTATATTGTTCTTCTGTGTAAACATGTACACGCCCTTTATCATCAATAAGACAATGTAAGCCTGTTGGAAGTATCTTATGTTCTCTAATATTCATGTCCATAATGTGTATTTAGTATTTTAGTTTGTATCTCTTCAAGTTGTTCATAGCTCAATAGGTCCATGATGTCTTGTCTACCACACTGAACTTTGTATATTTCAAACTCAGCTGGTGCTCCTGGATAACCTGATAAATCTTCATAGTAATCCACTCTCTTTTCTTCAGGACTATAATATCCTGTAACAAAGAGTACCACATCGTAGTACTCTATATCCCAAACTTGTTCTTTATATGCCATAATAAGACTTTTCTTCTGTTAATCCTGATGATGTAATTTCATTTATCTTCTTCTTGAACATTGCTCTCTGGTCATTTGTTTTGTATACAGATCTTGCCACCTGTACAAACTCATCACCAAAATCTTCAAGACTCTCAAGTTCTCTAATCCTATCTTCTATGTCCCACAAGCTATTGTTAACTTGTTGTAATGCGATGTAATATTTCAACACCTGAGCATCTATCTCTAGTAGTGAATTCACAATAGGTTGTAAATAACTATGCTCAGCTTCTATATTACTTAGTTTGTCCTTGTCTGCTATTCTTTCTTTCTTAATAGCTAGAATGGTGAACTTATCTATAACCTCACCATTTGATACATTTATTAGTCTCATATTTATTTTATTAGTCTTATTGAAACGTTATTCCATTTACCATATTTCATATTCTTATTGACAAGAAAGTCAATTCTGTGTGTCCATCGTTTGTTCATTCTATCTTGAACTGTCCACACACCATCCATATGTCCAGCATTCTCAACACACACTTTAGCACCAAAGACAAAACCCAAAGATTCTAAATCTCTACTAACAGCTATCCATCTATGTCCTGCAGGATTATCTTTATTGATAACTCTGTTAGAAGCTGTGATGAATGGTGTGTCATCTGTTTGTGAAGGTGTAGCGTGATAGATTGTAGCAACCACCACGCTCACCATTAATATCAAACTCTTCATAGCTAATATCCTATTTCTTCTAGCTCTTTAGCCTTTGCTTCCACTGTATACATAGTGTTAGCAATGTTGCACATAAATGCAATTCCAAGTGCAAATGCTACTTTTCTGAAGTGGATAAACTCCACTGGTGTTAATTTAATTTTTCTCATGTCTGTTGTATTTATTGATTAAAGATTGTATTTATTAATATGCTTTGAAGCATAGAAGCTTCTCTTTCATTCTATTGTTATTAGATTTAACTCTTTCACTCTACGTGCTGTTTCTATATAACATTCACGTCTATATGAACCTCGATCTCTATAATCTCTCCAATCTCCTGAAAAGTAATTACCTGGTTCATTTCCAGTTACTATTGCAAAGCTACTAACCTTACCATCTTGAAAGTGAACACCTAAATCAAAATTAGTTCCCTTACTATCTGTATAAGGTCCTAAGTACATACAATAGTTCCACATCCACTCTCTTGCTGAGGGATAATATAATTCTACATCTGCTAACACCATAGTATATCATGTATATTTACCTACAAAGTACATAACAACACATAACAGCACTAATATAAGCACTGCTGTGTTGCAACTGTCGTCATTTCGTTTTATCATCTCTTTCTCTTTTTAGTTCCTCATAACACTGTTGACAAGTATGAACCTCATCACAAGTGCATGTTAGCTCAGGAGATATCTTATAGAGCTCCCAAGCATATTGTGCATCTTCAAAGAACATAACCTAAACTATTTCTTTGACTTCAAATTCTTTTCCCTCTGAGTTGAATCTCTGAGAAAGGGCTTGCTTCATTATATAAGCTTGTCCACGATTAGTGAAAATGCCCCATTTAGTATTATCAGACCCTTGGACGTAGTGTGTATATTCAAACATAATCTTTTAGTACAATGCTCTTCAGCTTTAGAGCTCCCCAACTTATAATAAGCATAGAGAGAAAGTTATTAGGATGTGTGTATGTAAGAATAGCATGTTAATGCTATATGTATTGTTATTGTTACACCGTTTTTAGCGGTGGTGAAAAGTGGTAAAAAGTGGGCTATGTGTACACACTCTCTCTGTTAAACACACAAAACACACGTATAAGTGTATGTTTTTTAAGGCCCACCCTACTATTCCCACCCTATATATAAAAGAGAGAGGTGTTACCCTCCCTCTTTTTCCAATTGATTGCTTAGAAAGCAACCAAATCAGATGGCTCAAATGTTTCAGGCACGTACTCTTCAACACTGTTGATTGCACCTGCATTGATTAAGCCTTGACCATCAGGCATGCTAATGATTGGTATTACTAATCCTGCATTAGTGTACTCTTTTCCAACAACGTGCTCAATTATTGGAAAGCCTGCAAGTTGTTTCATATTAATGGTCTTAGCTCTTACACCACTACCAACTGTAGGTGAGCAGTTAATACCAAAGCTTGTACCATCAGGACGCTCAAGTATTACGTGCAAACGCTTAGTCGGATGCTCAAAGTTGTTCTTTGTGAAATTAATCGTTGCACCTTTGCCTGCAACTTCTGCTACAGTTCCTAATACTTTTCTTTCTGTTTGAGCTCTCTGCTCGAATTTAATTAAGTTTTCCATTTTTGTTCTGTTTTTTATGGATTAATATTAACACAGGGGGACTACCCCCACTGCGCAATTTTTACGTGGGGTCTCTGAGGGGGAGGGGTCTCCTATGTTACACACACGATGGGGTGGGGCGTTTTTGAAAAAAAAGTTTTCAGAAAATTTGGTTGGCATCACAAAAATGTTATACCTTTGGTGGGTGGGTGGGTATGTTTATATCTCTTGTTCACAACTCAGAGAAGGGAAAATAAGATGAATAGATACATAATATAGCTATTATATGTAGATGCTTGTAGGATATGTAGATATTTATTGTATATTTGTAAAAACACAACGTAACTAAATCATGGAAGAAAGAAAGATGGTCATTCAAAAGCTACAAAAGAGCTTAGATGATGAATATGCTATAGCACAGCAGTATTATTCTATACTGTCTGCTATAAACAATCTTGGTCTTACAAAGCGTGAAATAGAGCTTGTTGCATTTACAGCTGTTAAGGGTACAATATCCTATGCTAATGTAAGAGCACAGTTTTGTGAAAGGTATAATACAACTACAGCTACGATAAACAATATTGTATCTAAGTTAAAGAAGATTGGTATATTTGTAAAGAAGTCTGGCAAAGTGAAGGTTAATCCTGTTATTGTTATTGACTTCAAAAAAAATTTGAATCTAGTAATAAGAATAGCGCACAATGAAGAAACCAAAGAATATGACGCTCAGGGATTGGATAGTCAGAAGAATGTCCACGAAGATAGTGGTGTCAGAGATGGTGATCAATCAAGTGATAAAGCACCAGTTTGATAGTGCACATGATGCTCTAAAGAACAACAATAGTGTTGAAGTGTCAGGATTTGGTAAGTTTTTGTTTAACAACAAAAGAGCTGCCAGAAAAGTGAAGAAGCTTGAAGATGTTAAAAAGAGCTACGAGAACTTGTTGAAGAATGACGATGGGTCAATGCCTTTAAAAAGGTCAAACTTCATAAAAAGTAAACTAAGCGAAGTGACGTTAAGTCTAACAGCGCTAAAACCAAAAATAGAAAAAGACAATGATCAAGATTAAAGAGATATATGAAGGATGGAGAAACAATCTATTTCCACCTGAAGCAATGAAAGAGCAAATTGCACAAGTGAGTGCAGAGCGAATAGCCATATGCGAAGTGTGTCAACATCATTCTAAGAATCATAAGACAGTTAGACCAGATGCACATTGCATCAGTTGTGGATGTACATTATCTGCTAAAAGCAAATGCCTTTCTTGTTCTTGTCCAATTAATAAGTGGACTGCTGTATTATCAGAAGAACAAGAACAAAAATATAAGAAATATGAGCAAGAAGCTGCCACTAAAACTAAATAAAGTTCCAATCCCTAACCTGATTCAGATACTAACACATCTGTATGAAGAAGGTGCAGACTTTATAGATATTGAAGGAGAAGAAGCACCTGGTGCAGAGAATGACATCATAAAGGTGACTGTCAGACCTGAATACTATACTAGTGGAGAGGATGTTGACGAAAGCTTAGAAACAGATCCAGAATATTTAATCACAGAAGTTAAACCCTCAGAAGAAGATATCACCCCTATATCTGATAATGATATAAACGATTTAATATGAATGGATACTATGATGAAATAGTGTATATGTTAAAAGAGTTGAAGAACTCTCACCCTAAATATAATATGGGAAAACACTTAGCAACCTGCCTAGATGATGTTGAAGCAAAGCATCTTTGGGGAATGAGTGACAAAGAATTACGTGATAAAATTAAAAGATATCAATCATCAATGCAAATGGATATACCACATGATGACTCTGAAATAGAAAAGATTTTAAGAGATGGCATGAAACTTGGAAACATCCATGAAGATAATGATATATATGATGTCTACTAATACTAATAACACCAATTGGGTCTTCATATATTGGGAAGATGGGTGGAATGAACAACAGCATGGCAAAGAAAACTACATATATTAATGCAGAACTTGATTGGGCAGAACAACAACTAAACTCTTGGAAAGAGTATGTTGATGCCAATCCTCTTCACAAACTTGAAGATAGAGTGAAATATAAAGAAACATCCAATGGAGGATCAATTCCCATGGTTGTTGCAAGTATTGAATCTCAAGGAAAGTTTGTACAAGATACAATGAAGAACTACCTATCTCTATTAGAACAAGTTGATAAACTACGTGAGAAAGAAGAAAAGAAGAAAATAGAAACAAGAGGTGGTCAGGAGTTAGGATCTATGGCTGAAGAGTTTATCAAGAGCAGAAAATAATGGACTTAAAAAGCATAGACTATAAGGATTGGATGATCAATCAGAAAAGAGTTCCTGATAAGGATTCTGAAGAGTACAAACCTTTCTATGACTTTCATAAAGAGTTGTGCATGAACGGATGCATGATGGATGGTACATATATAAATCCATTTCTATACTGGCACTTAAATGCATGGCATACAGAAGTTGATATCATAGATGAATATGGTAGAATTAACCAAAAGTATGCTAATCCATTACTAAGAGATAACGAGTGGCTTGTAACAAATGAGATAGACAGAGCACAGAAAGAACGAAAAGGATTAGTGATACTAGGAATTAGACGTTTGGCTAAATCTGTTATAGAATCAAGCTACATTGGTCATGGTGCCACATTTGATGAAAATTCACAAAACATTATTGCAGGGCTGAATGCTCCTGATATTAAGCTTATTACAGATAAGATAGATAAAGGTTTAAACTTCCTACCTAAAGCCTGGAGATGGCAGAGAGTAGAAGATAACTGGAAAAACCAAGTGACACTTGGAATTAAAACTAAAGCTGGAGAAAGAATACCTTTCTCACAAATACTTATACGTAACTTAGATGATGGTAACAATGAAGAAGCTATTGCAGGTACAAAACCTCGTAGATTAATTATTGATGAGATAGGTAAGGGTAACTTTTTACGTGGATTACAGGCTGCAATACCTGGATTTACAACACCATTTGGATGGGGATGTAGTCCTATTCTTACAGGAACAGGTGGAGACATGAAAAAGTTCATGGATGCTAAGTCATTAATGTTTGATGTAGAGAATTTTAACTTTCTTACATACAATAATGCAAAAGATGAAAAGCGTATACATGGTTTATTTATTGGCCATGAGTACAGAATGGAAGCAAAAGAGGATTCTACACTTGGTGCATTTTTAAATAAACCAAAGAATTCACCTTTACATAAGGTACCTATGATGGTGTCTAATAAAGAAAAGGCTGATAAAATTACTAATGATAATCTAGAAAGATTAAAAAAGGCTGGTGATAGATTAGCTTACTTAAAAGAGAAAATGTATTATCCACAAGAAGTGGATGATATATTTCTAAATGAAGATACAAACATTTTTGACATAGAGGCTGCTAAACGTCAGAAGTCAAGACTTTTAGAAGGAGAGCGAACAGGCACACCTGTTATATTATATGATGATGGTGATGGTGTTAAGCATGATTTCACTGATAAAATGCCTATAACTAACTTTCCACTAAAGCATACAGATTTAAAAAATGCTCCTGTGGTTATTTATGAGTTCCCTGTATCAGATCCACCATATGGCCTATATGTTGCAGGTATTGACCCTTATAGACAGGGTAAATCAGCATATAGTAGTTCATTAGGTTCTGTATACATATACAAGCGTATGCATGCTATATCTGGTGAGAAATACCAAGATATGTTTGTAGCAAGTTATTGTGCACGTCCAGATAAGAAAGAAACCTGGGAAGAACAAGCTAGATATCTAATCAAATATTATAATGCAAGAGCATTATGTGAAAACGATGAGATATCATTTATAGATTACATGATTAGTAAGGGTGATAGTCAATACTTAGAAAGACAACCCACCTGGTTAAAAGAAATAGTACCAACCACCACCGTAAGACGTGACTTTGGTATACATAGGTCATCAGAAAAGATTAGAGACTTTTTACATGGATGTCTTAAAAAGTATTCAGAAGAGATAATCCATTCTGAAACTAATGAAGATGGTGAAGTGGTTTCTAAAACTAAAGGTATGGCTAAGATATTAGATCCTGTCCTACTAGAAGAAATGATTCAATATAATGAATCTGGCAACTTTGATAGAATCATTGCAGCTGAGTTAGCAATAGCTCTAGCTATGAAACTAGATCCTATTATTGGTAGGGTTGGAGAGCAACAAGATGTTAGACTAACATCTATGCAAAAACGAAACAAAAAAAACAAGCTATTTACAGAGTCAAGAGGACTTTTGAATAGAAAGAAAAATAAACTTTTTTTATAATGGCAATTATTAGATATACAAAAGAAGAGAACATTAGGTATGCTTACCTGAATATCTTTCCTGATCAGTTTAAAACTGAAAAACAGAAGAAGGATGACAGTTGGGTGAAGAACACCATGGATTACTTCTCAAACAAAGCATATGCTGAGTATATAAAGAATAGAGATACGTTTGTAAAGAACTATGATCTAATGAAAGGTATATTAAGAAAAGAAGATTTCTTAATTGATGAGCCTGAGGTGAAGAGTTTTACAGACATGCTTGAATCAGACTTAGAACTCCCTGCTTATGTAAAACACTACTCAATCATCACCACTCCTGTAAATGAGTTGGTGGGTGAGATATCTAAACGTCCTGATAGCTTTAGAGTGAAAGCATTTGATGATGATAGTCAAGCTCAAGAGTTACAGTTTAAGACAGATACATTAAAAGCGTATGTAATCAATCAAGTTAAGCAGCAAGTTATGGCTAAAGCTGCTATTTCTGGTGAAGAGATGGCAATGGAAGACATTGAGGCCATTACAATGGATCAAGTGAAAGATCAGCTTGATAGTTATACATCTGTAGCAGAAAAGTGGGCAAATCATATCCTAACAGCTCAAAAGGCAGACTTTAATCTAAAAGAAAAGAGCGAAGATGCATTTAGAGATTTACTTATATCTGCAAGAGAGTTCTACCACATATATGAAGACAACTCAAAACTTGGGTATAACATAGAAGTGGCCAACCCTAAAAATACTTGGTTTCTTACAACACCAGACAGAAAATATATTTCAGATCCAACAGGTAGAGCTCAAGGAGCATATGCTGCAGGAACTGTAGAAGTGATGGAGTTGTCTCAAATTATTGAAACCTTCCCAGACCTTACAAAAGATGAGATAGATCATTTAAGAAGCTCCCTGCAAGACTATGGGCTTATTAACGTAAGAGAATCTAACCTTGGTAATCCAGATGCTATTCCTGGTCAAGACTCAGTGATGTATGACACCTATGATCCATTAGTGTTACAAACACGTATGATTATAGAAAGTGAAATGAAAGAGAACAATGATGGACTTAAGGATTTCTTAGGTTTAACATCTAATGTGTCTTCATTTGGATACAAGTATGTTGTTGTAAGAAGTTACTGGATTTCTAAAAAGAAGATTGGTAAACTTATATACACAGATGAATTAGGAAACGAGCAATCAGTGCTTGTTGATGAAACATACAAGGCAGGAGATATGCCTACAGAAATATCTCTAGAATGGGGATGGGTTAACCAATGGTATCAAGGAACTAAGATAGGTCCAGACATTTATCATGTTAAACCATATAAGCTATTAGATTACTGTCCAATTATAGGTACTACGTACGAAGTAAAGAACACAGAGGCACGATCTTTAGTTGATCTAATGAAACCCTTCCAGGTTATTTATAATGTCTGTATGAACCAGCTATACAAGCTTCTTGAAAAAGAAGTTGGTAAGGTGCAACTTATGTCACTTAGACATATTCCTGTTCCAAAAGATGGAGATGCACAAGATGCACTTGACATATGGGAAATGGAAGCTCGTGAACGTGGTGTTGTATTTGTTGATGATAGTCCAGAAAACTTAAAAGGTCCAAGTTCATTTAACCAGTTTACATCACTAGATCTTACTAGAACACAAGAAATACAAGCTCGTTACTCACTAGCACAACAAATGAAGGTGGAATGTTGGGAACTTATAGGTATGTCTAAACAGCGTATGGGCTCTATATCTGCATCAGAAACAGCCACAGCTACAAATACAGCAATGCAACAGAGTTACTCTCAAACAGAGCCTCTATTCGTTGCACACGAGTATGTAATGGGTCAATTATATCAAGCCATAGTTGATGCTTCATTATATATAGAAAGTTCTAAGCCACAATCTACCCTGTCATATATAACAAACGAAGGTGAGTCTGCATTTGTTCAAGTGAATGGATCAGACTTAAAACTTCGTGACTTACAAGTGTTCTTAACTAATAGACCTGAAGATACTCAGATGTTCAATGAACTTAGACAATTATCTCAAGCTATTATTCAGAACGGTGGCACACTTTATGATGTAATCGAACTGTACAGTACTAAGTCTATGAGAGAGATGAAGAAAACTTTCAAGGATCTTAGAGACAGACAAGTGCAACAACAAGAGCAACAGATGCAATTGCAACAACAACAGCAAGAGCAACAAGGTCAAATTGCACAAGCTCAAATAGAAGAGACTGCAAGAATGGCTGAACAAAAGGTGGCTAACGATAACTATCAAAATGAACTTGATCGTATTAACAAGAAAGAGATTGCTATGATAAATGCAATGTCTAAAGAAGGAGGAGCATCTGCTGATCTTGATCAATCAGGTACGCCAGATGCACTTGAGATAGAAAAGCTAGCTTCTCAACAAACAAAAGCTCAAAAAGATTATGACAGTAAGATGGCTGACATAAGTTCTAAAAATACCATAGCACAACAAAAGCTACAGATTGAAAGAGAGAAGATAAAATTAGCTCGTGACAATCAAGCAAATGACCTTGCTGTAGCAAAAGAGAATGCAAAAGGTAGAAATAAGAAAAACTAATTAATTAAATTAGGAGAGTAGAAAATGTTAATGCTATATTATCAAAAATACTTGACGATAATAGTCAAATATGTTTTGATAGTAAATACTATTAATATATTTTTACATAAATAAACCAATTACGTAAACAAAATTTAACTACATATGTCTGATAATTTAGATAAAATCGGTAACTTCGGTATTCAAGATACTGTTGAGGCTGGTGCAGGAGACACTCAACTATTGAATGACTTACTTGCTCCAGAAACTGCTTCAGGAAATCCTGAAGATGTTGAGCCTATTGTAAATGAAGTGGAAGCTCCAAAACAAGAAGCTAACGATGGTCCAAAGAAAGGAAAGGATATAATTCCTCCAAAAAGTGTTGACGGTAAAACTGATGAAGAGAAGCAAACAGGAGAATCCTTAATAGCTGATTTTTTAAGTGATGTTGAAGAAGAAGAAGAAGTTGAAGAAAAGAAAGAACCAGTTAAAGAAACTGAAACTGAAGCTGAAGCTGAAGTTGAACAAGAAACTGATGATAGTGAAGATGAAGATCCTAAAGAAGGAACTCAATTTTCAGCAT